>JAEEGL014361249.1_pt1 | contig 25091 bp, 27 predicted proteins | sample 9134231 | NCBI WGS metagenome assembly JAEEGL01 (sample SAMN16246548, study PRJNA631951) | gut metagenome | biome: gut microbiome; feature: rumen; material: fiber-attached | host: Bos | place: Iran: Karaj | collected 2018-10 | reverse complement strand
GATAGAGAGAATAAGAAATTAAAGGATTCTCTTGTCGTTAATTATATCTATTTGATAAAATATGTAGCCGGACGTATGAGAGTTAATCTTCCGGATACTATTGCTTCAGAAGATATAGAAAGTTTTGGTATAGAAGGCTTAATTAAAGCTATAGAACGTTATAGCCCCGATAAAAATACAAGGTTTGAAACTTATGCTTTGACTCGTATAAGAGGAGAAATAATTGACCAAATAAGAGCGCAAGATTGGATTCCCAGAGTCGTAAGACGTCAGCAAAAAGAAATAAACGGTGCCATTCAGGTACTTCAAAAGCAAACAGGTAAAATGCCTAATGAAGAAGAAATTGCAAAGTTTATGAATACTACTCCCGAGAAAATCAAAGAGGTTTTAAAGCTTGCAGGCGGTGTTCAAGTTGTTTCTCTTAATTTACCAAAAGATACACAGGATCAACAAACAGAAATCATTGATACTATTGAAGATGAAAAACTGCAAACTCCTTTGGAAAAATTGGAAGAAAAAGATGCAAAACAAGAGCTTGTTCAAGGGCTTTCAAGATTACCGGAAAGAGAACGTCTTGTACTTACCCTTTATTATCATGAGAACATGACGTTTAAAGAAATAGGTGATATATTGGAGATTTCAGAATCCCGCTGCTGCCAAGTGCATGCTCAGGCGATTATGAAATTAAGAAATATTTTGAGTACTAACAGATTAGGATTAAGGAAAATAGTAGAATGACAGACAGTTTAAAAATAGGGTATGCACTTTCTTTATCAACACCTGCAGGCATAATCGGAGGGGTTCTTGTAACAGATGAAAAAGGATTTCCCTTAGAATTTCAATATACAGATCCGATTTTACCTACAAAAATTCAAAGAATTTTATATGGTGCAAGTTTGGATAAATATTTGAAGGTTGATGTAATTCTTGATAACCTTTTAAAGGTTTTAACAAATAAAGTTGATTTTATTATTGTTGAAGAAGATCAAATGCTTGAATATGACCATTCAAAAGCTGATATTGTAAGGATTGTACCCGTTAACAGTTCTGATGTCAAAATTGAAGCGGAAATTCAGAAAAATAAAGAAAATGAATATTTTATGCAATTTTCAAAAATTCGTCAACCCGTCAGAGTACAATTCCAAAAAAATATTGACGAAACTGACGGCTTATTTATAAAAATTTCCGAAGCCATAAAATTAATCAGCAGCTATATTGATGTAACTGAGCCTCAAGTCAGAGTATCAAAATCTTTAGATTTAATTTTAAATAAGAAAGCAGATGAATAACATCTTTAAAAAATTTTATCATTGGATTTTAAAATTATTTTTTGACTATGACATCAATGTTTATAGCCTTAAAAATAATAATGTTAAAATTAACAGTTTTCTAAGTTATAAATATTTTCGTACAAGAATTTCAAATCTTTTAGAAAAGAAACCTCAAGTAAAAAGAAAAAAATTCAAATCTAAAGTTAATGTTCAAAATTATAAGATTATAGATTCTTCATTACTTTTGAGAAAATATCAGTTGGATTTTTTAGAAAATCTGCTCATGAAAGATATTTGGCTTGATTTTTTTGCTATCTGCAAAAATTATCTCGTTATCTTAAATAAAAGGTTTTCTAAAATTTCAAATGAAATTCTTACCTTTAATCCTATAATAAAAAGAATTGCCAAAAGAGATTTGATAATTGCCAAACGGGCAACTACCGAAAAAGAAATTATAGAAATAGAGCCTTATAGCAATATTTTATCCGTTGATAAACTGGTTGAAATTTCTGTTGAAAAAGAACCCATGGATATGTCTGTTTTTGACAAGAAGCAACTTGAAATTATGAGAGAAAAACTTGCTATGTCAGCTAAATGCAAAAAATACAGCATAAAAGTAGAAAATATTTACGGAGATTTTTGCAGAAGCTTATATTCAAATGCAGAAATGCAAAAGGATAACAAAGTAATCTATAAATACAGAACAGATTTCGTTCCTGAAGGTGAAGCTGAACAAATATTTATGTTTGTTACCGGCAAAAAAAGGTACGATACCGAAATGTATTCAACTATTGTTGCTTATAAGGATTTGGGATTATAAATCTTTGGTTTTGAATAAAATAAATGGTACAGGCGGGTAATATACAAAAAAATAAAATAATGCTTTTATATAGTTAGGCTGAATTTATAAGGAGAAAAACTAATGGTTAGAATTAATGTCGTATTGGTAGAAGATTTTAAATTAACAAGAATAGGTTTAAAATCTACGTTAGAACAATTTGGAACAATAAAAATTGTTGGTGAAGCTTCGAAAGGCGAAGATGCATTATCTGTTATCGAAAAATGTAAGCCTGATATTGTTATGACGGATATTGGTTTACCACAAAAAAACGGAATAGATGTTGTCATGGAAATTCGCCAAAAATTTCCTGATATAAAAATAGTCATGCTTACATCACATATAAGTGATAATGAAATATTGCAATCTTTAGGAAACGGGGCAAGTGCATATTGTTTAAAAAGTATAACTCCCGAACACTTGGCAAATGTACTTGAAATGGTATATAACGGTGCTGTATGGATAGATCCGACAATATCAAATTTTGTTCTTAACAAATTTCCTAAACCCGATACCATAGGAGAAATATCAATAAAACCTGTAGAGGATTACAAAAGTAAACTCACAGAGAGAGAATATGAAGTATTAAAGCTTCTTGTTGACGGCAAAAGTAATACAGAAATAGCAAAAGAATTAATTGTAAGTGTACATACGGCAAAAGCACATGTTTGCAGTATATTACAAAAGCTGACCGTAACAGACAGAGTTCAAGCAGCGGTAAAAGCAATAAAAGAAAATATTATATAAAACAAATTCTCTTATTATATTTTATAAATAAAAAAAAGGCCGATAGAGATATCGGCACTAGAGAGGAGGTCAACTAAATCTTTTTCATAATTAAGCATTGAATGATTTATATGTATTTTCAATGTTTTTATCGATAACTTTTTTAACTGATTCTAATTCTGTTGTAATTGCAGTACGTTCTGTTTCGAGTTTCTTAAGCTGTAATTCAAGTTTCTTATCTGATTCATGAATTTGCTCTGTCTTAGCATTTATTTGGTCAAGAGCTAACTGATATTCTTCTTCGGCTTTCTTGTATTCAGCCATTGCAGCTGCATATTGTGCTTCGTTTGAGCTTTTTGTTGAAGTATGTCCGTATCCGACAACCTCCGGTCTTTCAGATAAAACTTCTGAATTAATAGTACTTAAATCAGCATCCTCTGCATAATAAGTAACTACATTAGGATCACTGTATGCCTTATAACATGCCATAGCTGCATTGTATGCTTGTACATGCTGAGGAAGCGGTGTTTCATCACCCTCCTTATTTTCAAACATAAAGGTATCCTGATTGTAATTAAAATATGAACCTTCACCGGTATGTAATTTATAAAAGCTTACTTCATCACCTTTAGCTGTTTTACCTTTTTCTACAGTAGCATAAATTCCGGGTTCTCCTGTTGCCGCATTACCTGCTTCATCGGTATAAGTTTTGTTACCGCTTGCATCAGTTGAAACTGTATAAACAGGAATATTGAAATCCGCAAAGTTAGGTCTGTTTGCAGAATAATACAGTACAAAATTTCTGTTTACCGAATTTGAATTAAATGAATCATCCAACTTCCAATCAAATACAGGTTGAGTAGGCGGATCTAATACATATTCATATACAGAAGGTGCAACAGGCGGTTTTAAACCATATAATTGGTTATATAAGTCACCTAATTGATTTGCAAGCTCAGTTCTTGCCTGATTAACTTGCTGCCCTTGATATTCAACGTTTGAACATCTTGCCGTTAAACTTAAATATCTCATTTGGCTTGCTGATAGTCCCATTCTTTGACCTCCAAATTTTTATATCAACTGTCTAATCATGTTATCGGCATATTTTTTTAAAACTTTAGGATTTTTCACCTTTTTGTTAAGAAATATTAACAATCAATTCCGAAAAATTCCCGTTTACCCCTGTAAAATTAGCATTTTTGACCTTTAATTAATTTATTAATGAAACAGGAAAAAAAAGTAAAAATTTATCTGTGATAAAATAAGTTTAATCGTTAGTTTATATAGGGGTAAATTTATGATAATTCCAAGCATCGATATAATGGACGGAAAAGCAGTTCAACTTGAGCAAGGTTCAAGAAAAATTTTAGAGAAAGAAAATGTATTTGAGCTGGCTGAATATTTCTCACGCTTCGGCGAGATTGCAATAATAGACCTTGATGCTGCTATGGGTAAAGGCTCTAATACGGATTTGATAAAGCAGCTTGTCAGAAAATATAAAGCAAGAGTCGGCGGCGGAATCAGAACGGCTCAAAAAGCAAAAGAAATAATAGCTGCAGGCGCCCAAAAGGTCATTATAGGAACGGCTGCTTCCGAAACTTTACTAAGTGAACTGCCAAAGGACAGAATTATTGTTGCCATTGATACAAAAAACGGTAAAGTTGTTACTGACGGTTGGATAAAATCAACACAATTTAAACCTCAAGAGTATGTAAATCGTTTTGACAACTACTGCAGCGAATATCTTTATACCTGTGTTGAAAAAGAAGGTATGATGCAGGGAACTGATATAGAGTCAATAAAAGAAATAAGAAGCCTTACCAAAAACGGTTTAACCTGTGCCGGAGGAATTTGCACCATAGAAGAAATAAAAGAAATTGATAAACTTAATGCAAACTGTCAACTTGGAATGGCTATTTATACAGGAAAACTTGATTTAAAAGAGGCTTATATTTCACTCCTTGATTTTGAAAAAGGAAACGGACTTATCCCGACAATTGTTCAGGATGAAGCTTCAAAGCAAGTGCTTATGCTTGCTTATTCTTCGCCAGAGTCATTAAAAATATCTTTTGAAAAAGGGCTCGCTACTTATTATTCACGTTCAAGACAAGAGCTTTGGACAAAAGGCGAAACTTCAGGAAATACACAGGAACTTATTAATGTAAAATATGATTGTGATAGGGACAGTTTATTGTTTACCGTAAAACAAAAAGGTGTTGCTTGTCATACCGGCAGTTATTCCTGTTTTGGAGGAAAGGATTTTGTTTTAGAGGATTTATATGATGTTCTTGTTCAGCGTCAAAACGACTTGCCCGAAGGTTCTTTTACCGCAAAACTTTTCAAAGATGATTTCTATTTGAAACGTAAAATCATGGAGGAGGCTTTTGAAGTAGTAAATTTCGAACTGGGTGACGGCTTGTCTTGGGAAGTTGCCGATTTAACCTATTTTATACTTACCTTTATGGTTAAAAACGGTGTAAGCATTAACGATATTATGGCAAATTTACTCTCAAGAAGGAAATAAATATGATTAATATTATTGATTATAATAATTTACCTTCAAATTTTTTTGATTATAAAGAGCTTGCCAATATCGATGTAGCCCCAATTATTGAAGATATAAAGCTAAATGGAGATGATGCCATAAGAAATTATTGCAGAAAATTCGGTGACGGAGAAATTAAAAATTTTGAGGTAACTAAAGAAGAAATTGAAAGAGCATTCCAAAATGTTTCCGAAAAAACAATAGACAGTATAAAATTTGCAATAAACAATGTAAAGACTTTTGCCGAGCATCAGCTTAATTCGATAAAAGAATTTGAAATAAAAAATGAGGGGATTTTATTGGGACAAAAAATAATTCCGTTAGAAAGAATAGGTGCTTATGTTCCGGGAGGGAATTATCCTCTGCCCTCATCTGCAATAATGTCCTGTATTCCTGCTAAAGTGGCAGGAGTTAAGGAGATTTTCGTATTTTCTCCAAAAATAAAAGATGTAACAATAGTGGCTGCTTCTTTAGCAGGAGCTGACAGAATATTTAAAATAGGTGGTATTCAGGCTATTGCAGGCATGGCTTTTGGTACACAAACTATTCCGAAGGTTGATAAAATCACAGGTCCCGGAAATAAGTACGTTACCGCCGCAAAAAAATATGTTTATGGCGGTGTCGGTATAGATTTTCTCGCAGGGCCGTCAGAAGTTATGATTATCGGTGATGAAACAATTAACTCTGATTTTGTTGCCTCAGATATGCTTGCTCAATGTGAACATGATGTTTGTGCAAGCTCGATTTTTATAACTACCTCTAAAAAAGCAGCAGATGATGTAAAAAATTCATTAAAAAATCAGCTCGCTTCTTTAAAAACCAAAGAAATAGCACAAAAATCTTTGGAAAATTCTTATATAATTCTTGTTGATACTCTTGAGCAAGCCGTAGAAATTGCTAACAGAAAAGCACCCGAACATCTTGAAATAGTTACGAAAGAAAACGAAAAATTGATTAATGAATTAAAGAATTACGGTTCATTATTTATCGGTAGTTTCTCCGCCGAATCCATCGGTGATTACTGTTCCGGTACAAATCATATTCTTCCTACAAACGGAGTTGCAAGATATAGTGCGGGATTAAGCATTTTTGATTTTATAAAAATTGTAACTTACCAAAAAGCCGATAAAAATGAAAGCAAAAAAGTATTTGAAAATGCTTCGCTTTTAGCGGAATTAGAAGGACTTGCAGGGCATAAAAGAGCTTGTGATATAAGGCTTTAGGAAGTTTATGTATATAATAAATACTATAAAAAAACTAAAAAAATCAAAAAGGATATTTTTCACTACTCCCGGACATGCTTTAGGCAAAATTATTCCGACAGAAATGAAAAATTTTATTGGGAAAAAAGTTTTTAATACCGATTTTTCTGAGGTAGAGGGACTCGATATTTTATCAAAGCCCAACGGATGTATTCTAAAATCTCAACAAAAAGCAAGCAAAATATACGGAACAAAATCAACCTTCTATCTTGTAAACGGCTCAACTTCAGGAATTTTGGCTCTTATGCTTGCATCTTTGCAGGAAAACGATAAAGTTCTGGTTGCAAGAAACTGTCATATTTGCGTATATAACGGATTAATTTTGACGGGGGCAAGGCCTGTTTGGTTTATGGGTGAGTTTGATGAAAGTTTTGGTTTATTTAAAGGAATAACACTTGAGGATGTAAAGCAGGCTTATGAAAAAGATGTTAAGGCAATAATCATAACCGGCCCAACTTATGCAGGAGTTTGCAGCGAAATAAAAGAAATAGCCGAGTTTTGCAAGAAAAAAAATATTATATTCATTGTTGATGAAGCTCACGGTGCATTTTTACCTTTTTCGGATAAACTTCCTAAATCGGCAATAGAACTTGGGGCAGACGGCTGCGTTCAATCGCTGCATAAAAACACACCTGCTCTTAACGGTTCGGCATTATTACATTTAAGCAAAAATTCTAAAATTTCGGCTGAAAAAATTCAAGAGGCTTTAAATATAATAAATACAACCTCTCCGTCTTTTTTACTTCTTTCAAGTATTGAGGCAGATATTAGTTACCTAAATTCAAAAAAAGGAAGAAAAAGTATTGATAATTTAATCAAAAATATAGAAGAATTCAAAAAATCCTGCAAAAATGCTGAATTTTATGATGACGGCAACAATGATATAACTAAACTCGTTTTTAAAATAAAAGGAGTAACAGGAGAGAAATTAGCCGAAGCTTTGAACCAAAACAATATTGAAGAAGAATTTTGCACAGAAAAATCAGCTATATGTATAACAAACCTTTCAACTTCAAAAAAAGAGTTAAATAAACTGAAAAAAGTAATTGAAGATATAAAACCTAACGAGGAAAACAAAACGGAAATAAACAAATTTGTTATACCAAAGCAAATTTTTACCCCGAAAGAAATGCAACATAAGGAGTTTGAATATATAAAAAAAGAAAAAGCCGAAAATAGAATAAGTGCAGAGTTAATTATTCCGTATCCTCCGGGGATACCTCTTTTGGTCAGCGGTGAATTAATAACCAAAACTCACATAAAACAAATAGAAGCAGATAATATAAAAGTTTTAAAGAGAGAGGAAATATAATGGCTATTTTTATTAAATATGAAAAAAAATCTGCTAAAGAAAATATGGATTTCGATGAATATATTTTAAATTATTGCGAAGAAAATAATATTCCTTTTGCTCTGCGGTTTTACGGTTGGGAAAAACCATCGGTAACTCTTGGCAGAAACCAAAAAATTTCGGGAATAGATGAAGAATTTTGTAAAAATAATAATATTGATATAGTAAGAAGGATAACAGGCGGCAGAGCATTGTTACACGATATGGAAATTACTTATTCAATAGTTTGCAATAAAAATATGCTTCAAAACGGTGAAAATTTAATCGATGCGTATAAAGAGCTTATGAATATTTTTATAAAAACTTTTAAGATTTTTAATATTAATGTTAATTACGGCGAATATAAAAAAATTCCGCCCAAAAGCGGTTATTGTATGTCTATGTCTACAACATGTGATATTGATTTTAACGGTAAAAAATTCATAGGCTCTGCTCAATATAGGAAAAATACTCACCTATTGCAGCATGGCTCTATTCCGACTGATTTTAATATCGAGCTTTTACATAAAATTTTTTATCAGGAGCCTGATTTTGATAATATAATTTCTTTAAAAGAAATAGATAAAAATTTGGATTTAATGGATTTTATGAATGAATTAAAAAATCAATTTGAAAAACATTTTAATCTGAACTTTAGAGATAAATTTTGATATAAAAAAAGAGGATGAATTTCATCATCCTCTTTTAAATTATGTTTATGGGAAAAAATGAATTACATCATTCCGCCCATACCACCCATACCACTCATATCAGGCATAGCAGGTGTTTTCGGTTCGGGTATGTCAACAACTGCAGCTTCCGTAGTCAATAACATACTTGCTATTGAAGAAGCATTTTCTAAAGCACTTCTTGTAACTTTAGCAGGGTCAACAATACCTGCAGTAAACATATCAACATATTCATTGTTAAGTGCATCATAACCTTTGTTACCGCCAAGCTCTTTAACTTTGTCAACAACAACATCACCTTTTTCACCTGCATTTGTTGCAATTTGCTTCAACGGGGCATCTAATGCTCTCAAAAGAATTTCTGCACCTGTTTTCATATCGGGAGTGCAATCAGCGCAAGTGCAAGTTGCCATTTTTTCTTTAAGGATTTCCGCAACTTTAACAAGAGCAACACCGCCTCCGGGAACAATACCTTCTTCAATAGCGGCTCTTGTTGCATTAAGAGCATCTTCAATTCTCAATTTTTGTTCTTTTAATTCAACTTCGGTAGCTGCACCGACTTCGATAACGGCAACACCGCCTGAAAGTTTTGCTAATCTTTCCTGAAGCTTTTCTTTGTCATAATCGCTGTCTGATTGTTCAATTTGACGTTTGATTTGTTTTACTCTTTCGGCAACTTCTGCTTTTGTTTCATCACCAACAACGATTGTTGTATTATCTTTGGTAACGGTAACACGTTTTGCAACACCCATCATTTGAGTAGTTACGTTTTCTAATTTGATACCGAGTTCTTCTGTAAATAATTGACCACCTGTCAAAATAGCTATATCCTCAAGCATAGCTTTTCTTCTGTCGCCAAAACCTGGGGCTTTAACAGCAACAGCTCTTAATACTTTTCTCATTGTATTAACAACCAATGTAGCAAGAGCTTCACCTTCAACATCTTCAGCTATTAATAACAAGCTTCTTCCTTCTCTTGCAACCTGCTCCAAAACGGGAACAAGGTCAGAAATAAGGTTGATTTTCTTATTAACACAAAGTACAAATGCATCCTCAAGAGTGGATTCCATTCTTTCTGCATCAGTAACAAAGTACGGTGAAATATAACCTTTATCAAATTGCATACCTTCAACAACTTTAAGGTTAGTACCCATTGTTTTTGATTCTTCAACGGTAATAACTCCGTCTTTTCCGACTTTTTCCATTGCATCAGCAATAAGTCCGCCAATGGTATTATCATTTCCTGCTGAAATCGTAGCAACCTGAGAGATAGCCTCCTTCTTTTCAACAGGTTTTGACATCTTCTTGATTTCTTCAACAGAAATTTCTACGGCTTTAGCAATACCCTTTTTGATAGCCATAGGATTAGCACCAGCCGTAACGTTTTTTAAACCTTCTCTAACAATAGCTTGTGCAAGTACTGAAGCAGTTGTTGTACCATCACCTGCTACATCATTCGTTTTTGAAGAAACTTCTTTTATAAGTTGAGCACCTGCATTTTCCAGTTCATCTTTTAATTCAATTTCTTTTGCAATTGTAACACCATCATTAACGATTTGTGGTGCACCGAATTTCTTTTCTAATATAACATTACGACCTTTTGGTCCCAAAGTAACTTTAACGGTATCAGCTACAGCATCAATACCATTCATTAATGCTTTTCTGGCATCTTCAGAAAAAATAATTTTTTTTGCCATTTTTTATCTCCTTTTCTATAAATAATCCCTTATTATTTTTCTATTACGGCTAAAACATCTTTAACGCTTAAAATCTTTAGCTCTTGACCGTTGTATTTAACATCGGTTCCTGAATATTTTGCAAAAAGAACAGTATCTCCGACCTTAACTTCCATTTCATCCCTTTTGCCTTCTTTATTCATTTCACCGGGACCTGCAGCTAAAACTTCACCTTTTTGGGGTTTTTCTTTAGCACTATCCGGAATAAATATTCCGCCTTGTGATTGTTGAGTATCGTCAATAACTTTAATTACTAACTTATCTGCTAACGGTCTAATCTTAAAATCTGACATATTGTCCTCCTTCTTTTACTCTTATACATGGATAACTAAATCCTACATAACTTAAATTTATAACATCTTTTCAAAAATAATTAATTCTTTAACAAAAAATTAATTATTTTGTTAATATTTGATTTTTATGTAAATACTTAAACAGGTTAATTTATTTAGTACTAAAAATCCACCTTTTGGTTGATGTATCATTAAAAAAAAAAAGCGAAAATGTATATATCGAAAGAGAGAAACGGAAGGAAAAATATGGCAAAAGGGCTAACAAAACTTATGATTAATGAGGATGTAACGAGAAACGAAGATATGTCCGAAGGTTTGCTTTGGGCATGGAAAAACCAACCCCCTGTTATGCGTTGGTGGTTTGCTCTTTCTTCTATAAGTGTATTTGCTGTTTACCTCTTACTTATGGTTAAACTATAAAAAACCTTCCTTTCGGAAGGTTAAATCTTTGAGTTAATCTCTCAAAGAGTAAGGTAAGGTAAGGTAGGTAGTATATCTCGTTTTATCTCTATATATTAATAAAAACAAACATTCACAAAAAAGTGCATGATTTGTTTATTTAATTTAACAAAAGTTTACAAATTTAAAATACCTTTTTTGCCTCAATTCCACCAAAATTGTAGTTTTTACACCTTTCAAGGTATAAAGAAAATATAAACAGCGAGTTTATTCTTCTTAATAATTCTTAAAGGTTTTATCGACTTGGGATATTGGTTATATTGTATTTGTCGGGTTAAAATCCGACCTGTTTGCTACACGCTTATGTATTGTCTGCGTTCTTCGCCCTCTTTTGAAATTTTCTCCATTAAAATACTCCTTCCGAAATCTAAATTTCCAATACAGACATACTTTTTCCATACACACGCAAAAAATTTATCGCAAAACATCCTTATAGGCAGTTTGAAAAGCCATGCAAGCTAAACCATGCCACATACAAAAACAGACAAAATAAAAACCTCTCTGCTAAGAGAGGCTCACATCTTTTAGACTTTAATCGCCATTAAATGTGTGTGAAGGTAGTGTTAGGTTGTATATTTCAAATGTTTATTTGAAACCAAAATAATTATATATATATAAAAACAAAATACATTTAAAAATTGCTTTTTGTAAAAATACAACTGATTAAAATTTCTTAAATTCCGCAAAAATAAAGCCTTCATAAACAATTATTAATTTGTTACAAAAATGTAAACTTACTGATTTTTATAAAAATAGTGCTATATTAATAGTATGGAGAGATGGGAGAGAGATGAATTATACAACTGATTGTATAAAACATAATAAGAGAATTTTTAATTTGAAAGCAGAAAAAGCCTTTCGGGAAGCTAATGATATGTTTTATTCAAGAAATTATGACAGAGCATTAGAATTATTACAGGAAACAGTTGCTCTTGATCCGTATCACGAAAAAGCGTTCATGCTGAAGGGTGATATTATGCTTATGAATGAAGGAAATGAGAAGCAGGCACTTGATGCTTATGACATGGCTCTCCGTTCTAATCCGAAAAATTCGCAAGCTTTAGGTTCAAAAGCCTATGTGCTTGATATATTAGGTCAATTTAAGAGTGCTTTGGAATGTTGTGACGAAGCTTTTTCTTGTATTGATACAAATGATTGCGATTCGCTTTGTTCTTTATATGAACAAAAATTATCACTGCTCTGCTCTTTGGGAGAATATGATACGGCTCAAAATATTTTAACGGAAGCAATTGACAAACTTCCTGAAGAAAATTCCGATTACTTAAAATCATGCTTTCTTTCAAAAATCCGAACAAATAAAGCTAAAAATAAAGGTAATCAACCGAATTTAAAACTTATTTTTTAAAAAATGAACCTTTTTTTATTTTTTACGTTATAAGAGTAGAAAGGTAAAAAAAAATGAAAGCATGTAACAAATTTGAAGAACTTTTTATTCTTGATGATGAAAAACAACTCCTAGAGCATATTATGAGTTGTGAAGAATGTCGTAAAGAATATGAACAGATGAATGCTGTTTCAAAACTTATTCAAGAGGCAAAACCGTTCATAAAACGAAAACAAAGAGAATACAGAAAAATGTCAGCCGTTATGGTTGCAGGCATGCTAATTATAGGTCTGACAAGCTTTGCATTTGTGAATTACATGCCCGAGTATAAGTACGAAACTGCCATCTCGAGTGAAATGTACCCAGTAGATGAGTATGGATTGGTTGAATTGTATTAATGGACATAAACAAATTTATAAAAGAAAATCATGAAAAAATTGCCGGTACCATTGAAACCTTTGTTGATAAAGAAACGGCAAAAGATATTGAACAAAATGTTTATATTAAACTTTGGAAAACTCAAACATACACAAAAGGTATGGCTTATGTAAAAACAGTAGTAATAAATACCTGCAAGGATTTTTTCCGTTCAAAACAGGGTAAAATTTCAAATTTAAATACTCAAGACGATGATGCACTTTTACAAATAAAAGATAATTCCAATACACCGGATACGAGATTAGAACAGCTTTTCAGGCAAAAAACAATAAAAAATGCAATAGATAACTTGCCGCCGAAATATAAGGAGGTAGTTATGCTCTATGAAATAGAAGAATGGTCGCAGGACCAAATTGCCAAAAAACTTAACTGTCCGATAGGAACGGTAAAATCAAGACTTTTTAATGCTAAAAAGTTATTGTACGACGAGCTTAAACATTTAATAAAGGAGAATTGATATGAAAAAACAAATTTTGACATTAGCGCTAACAGTATTATTGGTTAGCGGAGTATCTCTTGTGAAGGCTGAAAATACTGCTGACAAAGCAGGAATGATGCCGCCTCCACCGCCGGGGTATCATCATTTTTCTACACCTGAGGAAGCCCAAAAGCACAGACAAGAAATGGAAAAACGCCGTCAGGAAATTGATAAACGTTTAAAAGTTACAGATGAACAAAAAGCTCAATTAAAAGCCATCCATGAAAATTCAAAAGCAAAAATGATGCCGAAAATAAAAGAATTAAGGGAAAATAAAGCTAAACTGCAAGAGCTTATGGAAAATAAAACCGCCCAAGATAAAGAAGTAATTGCATTAAAAGAAAAAATTAAAAAATCTCAAGAAGAAATAAGACAACTTAGAAGAGAAAATTTTGAAAAAACTCAGGAAGTCTTTACTCCTAAGCAGCGTGCAGAGCTTGAAAAAATGATGAAGGAGCATAGAGAAAAAATGAAGAAGCAACATAAGGGCGAAAATTTCTGCCCTCAAGCAGATCCTCATCATGAACATGTTATGCCGCCAAAACCACCTGAAGAAAAATAATTAATTGAAACTTAATCCTATAAATCCAGAACATCATAAGGGATGACCAAAAGTCATCCTTTTTTATTTAAAATAAAAATAATTTTTTATCAGTTGATTAATTTATCAAGAGATATAGCTCTGGCTAATCCTATAAAAAATTCATAATCATCGTCACCATGATGTCCGTAAATAAATTTATTGTTGTTCTCTTTTTCTACCACTTTGTAATAAGGCTGGTTTCCTCTATTATTAACACTGACATTAAGTGTATTTTGAGGATGATATTCCTTTATAATCTTTGAACTCATTTCAAAGGTATCGGCATGTTCATTATTACGACTACTATAGTCTTTATATTTAGCCAAAAGTCCTGCGGATTTTTTTATTTCCTCGCCCATACAATTAAGCTTGGCGCCAAAAGAAACAGAATTGTAGATTTGCATAACACTAACCCTCGATCCATAACCTATCTGTATTAAAAATGAAAGAAAAATAATTTGCTACTACTCAATATATAATTGTAACAAAACTTAGAAAATCATAATATAAAAATAAGGGTTTCATAAACAATTAACATAAGCTTCTAAATATTATTTAATTATTTTTCATATCAATTAATATTTTTACGGTTTTACGAAGTAGTCCTATTGCCCATTTTAATATCAAAATTCCGCCTAAAATACCTACAATTGAGTCAAAATAAATAATATTAAAATATTTACCGATAAGAAGTGCCATAATGGCAATGATAGAAGTCAATGCATCAGCTAAAATATGATAATAGGCAGCTTTAAAATTATAATCCTCTTTATTCCCCTCTAAAGCAGAAGATTTGTGTGTATGCTTGTTCTCCATAATAAAAATACAAATACTGTTTACGACAAATCCTATTATAGCAACCAAAATGGCTTCATTAAACTGTATTGCCAAAGGATTAATAAGCCTTTGGACTGCTTCTGCCATAATCCAAAAACCCGTTAAGCCCAAAAATACAGCACTCGTATAGCCCGCTAAAATTCCGATTTTGTCCGTACCGTTTGGAAACAATGGTGAATTTTTAAATTTTCTTATAAGCAGATAAGCAACGAAGGCTAACCCTAAGGCAAGAGCATGAGTTCCCATATGATAACCGTCTGCAAGGAGAGCCATTGAATTGGTAATATATCCGTATGTGATTTCGGCAATCATTGTAATAACCGTAAATATAAGTATAATTAAAGTCTTTTTTTCGTTTGTTATTTCGTGTGTATGCTCATCCTTCATTGTTTTATCCTTATACCCGAAAAGACAGAATGATATTATCATATCTAACAAAATTATACAAGTTTGGTATTCGTACTAATTTTCATTTTTAATAACCGATTCAGCAAAGGTAGTTTGCTTTGATTTTATTGCCTCCGTTATACCTTCAACAAAACTGTCCGCTAAATTGAATTTTTTGAAATGTTTATCAACTTTTCCCTTCAAAAATTCAAATCCTTTTCTGGCTCCTGTTGAAAAATAATCACAGGTAGAAACTCTGTATTTTTTATTTTTATCAATGATTTCTCCGTTTTTATCAAGCAATATCTCTCCGTTTACTTCTATTTGTTTGATTTTTTTAATTGAATTTTTATCTGTTGTTCTTGAAATTTTTACATTATCTGAAAACTCAAGAAAATTCACGTTAAAAATACCCTTATCCTGTTCTCTTAATGACTCCTCAAACATATCAAGAACGTTTTGCCCTGAAAGAAGCATTCTGTCTAAATTGTGATTTTCATGTATAACTTTTTTAATATCATATTTAGTTAATAATTGCCCTGCTTCAGGTAATCTGTCCCTTATTGACATTGTTGTTATAACGGCAAAATCCGATTTCGTTTGTTCCTTGAGCTTATTTGCAAGTAATGTCCCGATTTGGCAGGTATCGGAAATCTTATAATTCAGTTCTTCTCTGTTTGTAGGATTTACTAACAGTTTTCCTATCGGTTTTAAAGTCCCGTTTTTTTCAAGAAATTTTGAATAATTATTTATCCTGGGTTTTTCTTCAAGTTTAAAGAAATTTTTCGGATAAAAATCCAAACTTGTATCGAAGCCTTTTGGAGTGAATTTCGGTATATCAATACTATCTTTTCGGTTTTCCATTTTTATAATGCTGTATCCCATAGGCAACGGAGCAACGGTTTTTATTTGAGGATTATCAATATCACATACCGACTGATGAGAATGTGCGGATAAAATAACGATTTTTTGAGGAAGATTTTTACTTTTTATAAATTCTGTAAAGTTATTCCTGTCAGGATACCGCAAATGTGTTATTATCATTATTTTATCGGGATTTTCCTTTTTTATTGCAGGCATGATAATTTCATCAAATGTTTTTTTATGCTCATCTAATTTAATATCTTTATTATCTGTGGTACCTGTTAATAATATTTTTTGGGATATTAAATTTCCGTTGTTATCCTTAACTTTATCATTTAATATTACATATTTATCAACTTTGCAAAATTCTTTTTTTGAATTATAAATTTTAGAAAGTTTATCTTTTGTGTAATTAATAAAGCTGATATTTTTATTTCCTCTTTTTAATTTTGACAGAATGCCATTTAATTCTTTATTTTTACAATAATTAAACTCGGTATTTCCGATTTGAAAAATCATTTTTATATCGGGATTATTTTTAGCAAAAGCTCTGTAAAGTTTAATTAAATCCTTTGGAGAACAAGGAGTACCGTTAGAAAAATCACCGCCGTTTATTAAAAAATTCGGCAGTTCTTTAGATTTTTCTTTTTCTATAATTTCAAAGCCCTCAGCTATACCTCTTGCTCTACCGTGTTCATCCGTTGTATAAAAGAAATTTCCGTTAAAACCATATTTGAATGTAGAAAAACCAATTTTCATGCATATACCCATACAATGCTACTCTTTTATTTTAAATCAATAAAAATAAAAATTTGCTATTTTTCTTTTAAACAAGTTGGATTTTCTTTTATATAATTTTAATTAATACCTAACAAGATATTCATCAAGCTCCCATGAGGAAACATAAGTTCTGAACGCATCCCATTCGTGATGTTTAGCTGTTAAAAACTCGTTAAATATATGTTCACCTAATGCGGCTCTTGCTATTGTTGAACGCTCCATTAATTCCAAGGCTTCATTCAAACTCCCGGGAAGTGAGTTTATTTTATAACGTTTTCTTTCTTTTCCCGTAAATTTATAGATATTTCCGTCAACAGCTTCAGGCGGTTCGGTTTTCTTTTTTACACCGTCAAGAACCGCAGTAAATATAGCCGCAAAAGCAAGATAAGGATTACAAGACGGATCCGGTGAACGCAATTCAATTCTCGTTGCATTACCTCTTTTTGCAGGTACTCTTACCAATGCACTTCTGTTTGCTAATGACCACGCAAGATAAACAGGAGCCTCATACCCAGGAACAAGCCTTTTGTAACTGTTTACCGTAGGATTTGCTATTGCGGTAATCGAACGAATATGTTTTAGAAGTCCTCCTATAGAGTGAATAGCAACATCACTCAAGCCTGTTTTGCTCTTTTCATTTACAAAGGCATTTTTGCCGTTTTTGAAAAGTGAAATATTACAATGCATGCCCGAGCCGTTTATTCCGTAAATAGGTTTCGGCATAAAGGTTGCATGAAGATTGTATTTTTCAGCTATTGATTTGACAACAACTCTGAAGGTTACAACATTGTCCGCCGTAGTTAAAACATCAGCATATTTAAAGCCTATCTCATGCTGCCCCTTGGCAGCTTCATGATGACTTGCTTCTATTTCAAAACCCATATCCTGCAAAGTATAAACTATTTCACTTCTTACATCTTCACCTCTGTCATCAGGCCCTGCATCATAGTAATCGGCTACATCATTTGTTTCGGTGGTTGCTTTTCCCGTTTCATCAAGTTTAAAGAGGAAAAACTCCGCTTCCGGCCCGATATTCATTTCATAACCAAGCTCTTTTGCTTCGGCTATAACTCTTTTAAGGTTTGCTCTCGGACAACCCTCAAACGGAGTTCCGTCTGCGTTATAAACATCGCAAATTAATCTTGCAACGTTGCCTCTCTCGGTAGAAAGCCATGGAAGCAAACACAAGGTCTTTCTGTCAGGCACAAAAAACATATCAGAAGTTTCAATACTTCTGAAGCCTTTTATTGAAGAACCGTCAAGCATCATTTCGTTATTCAAAATTTTATCAATTTGTTTTACGGGAATATTAACATTCTTAACCTGTCCGTTCATATCAACAAATTGAAGTTTTACGGTTTTTACATTGTTTTCTTTTAAAATGGTTTTTATTTCATCATCAGAAAGCTCTTGATTATGTTTTGGAATATACATTGTTTTATCTCACTCTATAAAATCATAACAACGCAAATTTTAACAAATTTTGCACAAATTTGTCAAGTTTTTATCATAAATTTCATAAAATATTGTAATTTTTAATGAAAATTTTTAATATCTCATATTTTTATAATATTAATTGGTTTAGCAAAATTAATTTTTGCTAAACCAATTTCATATTTATTCTTACAGCTGCCTATCAACAGCCTTCGCAATTATTTTTAATTTTCCGTACAATTCTTTAAACTGCTGAGGATAAAGCGATTGAGCACCGTCACAAAGTGCCTTTTCAGGGTTATTATGTACTTCTATAATTAACCCGTCAGCCCCTGCTGCTATTGATGCTTTTGATAAGGGTGCAACTTGGTCACGCAACCCTGTTGCATGACTTGGGTCTACTATGATAGGCAAATGACTTAATTTCTTTACAGTAGGAACAGCCGATATATCAAGAGTATTTCTTGTTGCGGTTTCAAAAGTTCTTATACCTCTTTCGCAAAGAATAACATCGTGATTTCCTCCCGCCATAATATATTCTGCTGCCATTAACCATTCCTGAATAGTTGAGCTGAAGCCTCTTTTCAATACAACAGGCTTGCTTATTAAACCAAGCTCGGATAAGAGGTTGAAGTTTTGCATATTTCTTGCCCCAACTTGAAATATATCAACATAATCCATCATTGTTTCGATTTGAGATATTTCCATAACCTCGCTTACCACAAGCATATTATGTTTATCTGCAACCTTCTTCATTATTTTTAAGCCTTCCTCCTTTAAGCCTTGGAAAGCATAAGGTGAGGTACGAGGTTTAAAAGCACCGCCTCTTAAAATTTTAACACCGCAGGCAGCCAATTTTGAAGCTGTTTCATCCATTTGGTCAAAGGATTCAACAGAACAAGGTCCTGCCATAATAGTAATTTTCTTGCCGCCAATTTTTACCCCTTTAACATCAATAACGGTATCCTCTTCATGCCCGACTCTGCTTACAAGCTTGTAGGGGGACATAATTCTAACGACCTTTTCAACTCCGGGAAGCAGTTCAAATTCACCCGTATCAACAACCTTCTCACCAAGTCCATGTACGGTAGTATGTACTTCGCCTTTCATTATGTGCGAAACAAACCCATGACGTTCTAATGCATTTTTTACAACTGAAATCTGCTCCTCAGTAGCAGAGGCCTTCATTACTATAAGCATAAAATATCTCCTTGATAACTCGAATTATTGTTGATTTTGATTGTTATCTTGAGCTGCTTCTTGAGCATTTTCCTGCGGCTTTGGTGCCGGTACCAATAAAGAACGAATAGGATATGTACGTTCTATAATTTGTTTTTCGCCATCAAATACCATAAAGGTTAAAGTTTGTATACCATAATCGGCAGTAATTCTTAAGTTTTGGGCTATTGCGTTATATACAAAATTTTCATTTTGGATATTAACATCAATATTTCCTATTTCAACAACCTTATCTCCTGTAGTTTTTGCTTTAATGGAAATTTTATGTTCTCCTGGAGTCCAATTCGGACCGCAGATAATAACCAAATCAAAAACAAATTCTGCAGGAAGAGCTACAGCTGAAAAATTATCATAGATATTTATGCAGCTGAGTTTATTATTTTTAAAAGTAACATTTTCAGCAATTAACAAATATTCTGACATAATAAAACCTCCTAAAATACAACAAAATTATTATACACAAAATATAAATAAAATACACTGCTTAGAATATTTATTTCTCGATTTTAAAGGTTATAACCCTTTAAGTTAGCACCGTTTGACCAAGAGAAAGCCTCCATTTCATTTTTGCCCTCGGGTTTTACAGTTTTCAAAATCAAAATACCTTTTCCCGTTGAAATTTGAATACCGTTTTTTTCAATTTTAATTACTTTTCCGATGGGTTCACTTGTATTTTCTTCTGAAAAATCAGTTTTTATAACCTTTATTGTTTTATTATTAACAATTATTTTTGCATTACCGTCTAAAGCTCTCACCAGATTATGAATATCTTTTGCACTATTTTCAAAATTTAAAAGCATATCCTCCTTTAAAAACTTTGCGGCAAAAGTAGCTTTTTCGTGATTTTGTTTTTTAGGGATTATTTCATTATTAAAAAGTCCTTTTATTGTTTTATAAAGTAATTCAGGGCTTTTTTGAGCAATTATTTCACTTAAGGAAGATGTTGTCATATCTTTATCAATATCAATTTCCTGTGTTAAAAGAATATCTCCCTCGTCAACTCCTAATGAAGTAAGCATTGTTGTAATTCCTGTCTTAGTTTTACCGTCTGCAATTGCTCTTGCTATCGGATTTGCACCACGATATTCGGGTAAAAGCGAAGCATGCAGATTAACCGTACCGAATTTTGGAATATCCAAAACCTCCTGAGATAAAATTTGCCCGAAGGCAAAGGTTATGAAAAAATCAGGCTCATTTTTTCTCAATAAATCAAGGAGTTCATTATCCTGTCTGATTTTTTGGGGAGTAAAAACCTGAAGATTATTTCCCAAAGCAAAACTTTTTATTTTTGTCGGTGTAATTTTATTTCCTCTGCCCTGCGGTTTATCAGGCTGACTGATTACTCCCAAGACCTCTATATCTTCACGGTTAAGCAGATATTCAAGACTGTTAATTGCAATAGCAGGTGAAGCAAAAAAATATATTTTAATTTTGCTGCTGCTCTTTTGATTGTTCTTCATTAGCTATTTCTTCTTCCAAATCTTGTTCATCGAGCAAATAATCCAATTCTATGGGATTTAAGTTATATTTCAATAAAACCTCATCTGTAGCAAAGCGATTTCTTGCGTGATCAACAAATAATCTGCCCTCAAGATGATCATATTCATGTTGAATAGCTATTGCAAGAAGTTCACCGTCTTTTGCCTCAAGCACAAAAGGTTTTCCGTTTATATCGGTAGCCTTTACCGTAACATTTTTATATCTTCTTACATCTGTATAAGCTTCGGGAAAACTCAAACATCCTTCATGACTGTTTGTTGCACCCGATTTTTTAATGATTTTAGGATTAATGAAAATAATCGGATTTCTGTCTTTAGGTTCTATTGCGGTATCAATAACAAAAATACAAAGATTTTCTCCGACTTGCGGTGCGGCAAGCCCGACACCGTTGTAAGAATACAAAGTTTCCAACATATTATCAACTAAAATATGAATTTTTTTCGAAATTTTGCTGACAGGTTTAGATTTTTTCCTGAGAATTTTATCTCCGTATTTTAAAACTTTTAGAACGCTCATGATAATCCCTTTATTACTTTGCTAAAATTATCATAGCATAAATTTAAAGATTATTACAATTATTATTCGGTAATCAGTATGTATGTCAAGCATTGCTTGACAAAATTATGAATGTCAGGAGTGCCTGACCTCCATTCTGCCGGCTAAAATTCAATCGGCAAAATATTTAAGAGAAAAACATAATAAATAAAAATTATTCAAAATTATTAGCATTTGAACGAAAGTTCAAATGCTAATTCAGTTCTTTTTTCAAAATTTAGCTGTTTGAGCAGTTTCCGCAAGAGCCTGTTTTTGTTCTGCAGCAGGAAGCTGTTTGGCAACTTTTTGTAAATTCTTGTATTTGTTCGTCGGATATTTCTTCGCAATCTTCAAACAAAACGCTTGAAAGATATCTTTCTCCGGTATCGGGCAAAATAGCAACAATAGTTTTACCTTTGTTTTCTTCTCTTTTGGCAACTTCTACTGCTGCCCAAAGGCTGGCTCCCGATGAAATACCAACAAGTAATCCCTCAACAATCGGTGCTAATCTTGCTGTTTGGATTGCATCTTCATTTTCTACCGTAATAATTTCATCAATTACTTCTCTGTTAAAGGTATCAGGAACAAAACCTGCACCAATTCCCTGAATTTTATGACTGCCTGCTTGTCCTCCGGATAGAACCGGACTCGTTGCAGGTTCAACAGCTACTGCTTTTACTGATGGTTTCAGTTCTTTTAATCTTTTTGCCGTTCCGGAGATTGTTCCACCCGTACCAACGCCTGCAACTACTATATCAACTTCGCCCTCAGTATCTTTCCATATTTCATTTGCGGTTGTTTCATAGTGAGTCTTTGGGTTAGCCATATTTTTAAATTGCTGCAGGATAATTGAATTTTTTATTTCCTGATTAAGTTCATTTGCCTTTTCTATAGCACCCTTCATTCCCTTGGCTCCTTCAGTTAAAACGAGTCTTGCTCCATAGCCTCTTAAAAGTTTTCTTCTTTCCATACTCATTGTTTCGGGCATGGTTAAAATTAATTTATACCCTTTTACGGCGGCAATAAGAGCCAAGCCTATTCCTGTATTACCGCTTGTCGGTTCAATAAGAGTTGTTTCACCGGGTTTGATTAATCCTTTCTTTTCTGCATCTTCTATCATTGCAAGAGCTATTCTGTCTTTAACAGAACCTGCCGGATTAAAATATTCTATTTTTGCATATAAATTAACTCCCTCAGGTACCAATTTATTGATTTTTACAATAGGAGTATTCCCTATAAGTTTAGTAATGTCATTAAATTTTGTCATAATTTAATCTCCTTTCCTTTCTATTATTCCACCGCCAATGAGCATATCACCGTCATATAAAACAACTGATTGTCCTAAAGCTATGGATTTTTGCATATTTTCAAACTCTACTTTTATTAAATCTTCTTCTAATCGGCTTACAAGAACCTTTTGCGGGTTCTGTCCCGAGCGTATTTTTGCAAAACACTCAAGTTCTTTATCAAATTTTTCTTTTTCAAATAAATTAAGCTTGCTTGCATATAAAATATTTTGCATAGTTTTATCTTTTTCTCCGACAACAACTTCATTTGTATCGGCTCTAAGCTCTATAACATATAATGGTTCTCTATAACTTATGTTTAAGCCTTTTCTTTGTCCGATGGTATAATTCCAGAAACCTTTATGTTTGCCTAAGATATTTCCTTTTGTATCAACTATATTCCCTTCTCTTTCTTCTGTTTGTAATAATTCATTATAATCACCTTCATAAAAGTCTTGGCTATCCGGCTTTTGGGCAACGGATAAATTCATTTGCTTTGCAAATTCTCTTATTTCCTCTTTTGTATAATTGCCCAAAGGTAGTAATATATCTTTTAATTGTTCTTGTTTAAGCTTGTATAAAAAATATGACTGGTCTTTTTTAGCATCTATGCCTTTTTTTAAAACATAATTACCGTTGTTATTTTTTTCTACTCTTGCATAATGCCCCGTAGCAAACTTGTCAAACGTAATTCCGTTTTCTTTGGCTAATTTTGGAAGAAGCTCAAATTTTATAAGAGCATTACACAAAATACAAGGATTAGGAGTATGTCCTGAAAGATATTCCTGTTTGAAATTTTCAAGTACGATTTTTTCATATTGCTCTGCACAGTCAAAAACATAAAAATCAATACCGATTTGCTTTGCAATATTTTCGGCTTCTTTTATATCTTCTTTTTCATTCGGACCAAGACAAGCTCCATGAGATGTTTTTGTATATTGAGAAACTTTTTCTTGAATTTTCTTATAAATTCCTGTTTTGCCCCATATAGCCATTGTTGTTCCGATAACTTCGTACCCTTGATTTTTCAATATTAATGCTGCACAAGAAGAATCTACTCCGCCTGATAATCCTACTAAAACTTTCATAAATTTTCCTTTAAAATAAAATCGGCAAGATTATTTGCTATTTTTTCATGACCTTGTTTTGTATAGTGCAAGCCGTCAATTTCAGAGGGCTGCGCTATTTTGTTAAAATCAAAATACCTGCATTTATAAACATTAGAAATTTTTTTATAAATCCTTGAAACCTTTTTGGATTTTTCTATCGAGGTTATATCAAACTGATGTGAAAAATTGCCGTTTAATATTGAATTGTTCAAAATTATTGGCGGAACAATAATAATATTTTTACATTTTTCTTTTGCGATATTAATGAGATTTTCCAAACCTCTTTCTATTGTTTTAAAATTAATTTCATATTGAAATTGCAAATCATTTGTTCCTATTGCCAAAATCAAAATATCAATGTTTTTATAGCTGCCAAGAATTTTTGAAAAGCATCTTTGCGAGCTGAACAAAAAACCGTCTTTATTATCAATAAAGCCTGTTCTGTTATTCATGCCCTCCTCAATTATTTCAAAATTTTCAGAGAGTTTGTTTTTTAATATTCCGCTCCACCTTGAGCTTTCATCATATCTGCTGCCGTCAAGAGGATTAAACCCAAATGTATTTGAATCACCAAAACAAAGAATTTTTTTCATTTTTATGCTTAACCTTATTTTTTATGTCATACCATAATATAGCACAAGCATTAGATTTTAGCAATAAAATTTAATTAATTTATAAATACGAAATAGATATAATGTTTACAACATTTGTAATAAATTATTTAGAAGTATCTATTGCTACAAATAATGTATTTTCTCAATTAAAATGAATGAGAACTATTTACAAATTAAAGTAAATCATCAACTGCAACAATTTTTTCTCTCTGTATCAACAAAATTCTATTTGTTCCTCTTTCTTGACAATAATGAATCCTATTTATAATATCTTGGGCAATTTTTTCTTTTTTATCAAAAATCAGCATATCAAAAATTTTTCCTTGGGTTTTAACAAGTGTTTTTATTCCAAAAAGTTTTGCTTTCGGATAAAATGTTATTTTTTTAATATCTACTGTATCTGTTTTGTCGGGTAATATCTCATTAATTCTTTTACAAAATTTGTCGTAATTCAATGGTAAATCTTAGAAGTTCTTTTAATTTTTTCTGACCTTCTGTTTCAGATATTGTTGCT
>JAEEGL013297478.1_pt1 | contig 25091 bp, 20 predicted proteins | sample 9134231 | NCBI WGS metagenome assembly JAEEGL01 (sample SAMN16246548, study PRJNA631951) | gut metagenome | biome: gut microbiome; feature: rumen; material: fiber-attached | host: Bos | place: Iran: Karaj | collected 2018-10 | reverse complement strand
GTCCGCTTGTTGTCCGCTTGTTGTCCGGTTGTTGTCCGCTTTAAAAGCGGACAACAACCGGACAACAAGCGGACAACAAGCGGACAACAGAGGGAGTTGATAGGTAGAAAACCGGAGGTTTGCCGGAAGACGACGGGGCAAAATATCACTTTTTTTCACTCGAATAGCCTCCAATTCGTTTTTTATTCGTATCTTTGCACATCCGATTGGAATTTAATAATTAAACTAAAAAATATGACACAAACTGGTATCAAAACATTGAGAGACAGCGCAGGAATGCGTTGGACAGCATTGCTGCTGCTGGCGTTGGCCATGTTCTGCAGCTACGTATTTATGGACATACTGTCGCCCATCAAGGACTTGATGGAGTCCACCCGCGGATGGGACAGCGCTTCGTTCGGCCGTATGCAGGGTGCCGAGGTGTTCCTCAACGTGTATGTATTCTTCCTCATCTTTGCCGGTATCATCCTCGACAAGATGGGTGTACGCTTCACAGCTGTGCTCTCGGGCGCCGTAATGCTCTTTGGCGGTCTGATCAAGTTCTACGCTGTCAGTGACTATTTCATCGGCACCAGCCTTGAGCAGTGGTTCACCAACAACCTCAACTGGAAAGTCAACATTCCTTTCATCAAGGACATCCTGCCGTTTGCCGACGGAATGCCCGGCTCGGCCAAGTTGGCCGCCATCGGCTTTATGTTCTTCGGCTGCGGCTGCGAGATGGCCGGTATCACGGTGAGCCGCGGTATCGTCAAGTGGTTCAAGGGGCGTGAGACAGCCCTGGCCATGGGCTCGGAGATGGCCCTCGCCCGTCTGGGTGTGGCCACCTGCATGATTTTCAGCCCCTACTTCGCCAAGCTGGGCGGCGAGGTGCACGTCGACAACGCCGTCAAGTTCGGCGTCGTGCTGCTCTGCATCGCCCTCATCATGTTCATCACTTACTTCTTCATGGACAAAAAACTCGACTCGCAGACCGGCGAGGCCGAGGAGAAGGACGACCCCTTCAAGATCAGCGACCTGGGCAAGATCTTCACCAGCCTCGGCTTCTGGCTCGTGGCCCTGCTCTGCGTGCTCTACTACAGCGCTATCTTCCCCTTCCAGAAGTATGCCGTCAACATGCTGCAGTGCAACCTCACCCTTACCGAGGCCAGCCCCGACACCTTCTGGGGTGGCAACACGGTCACCATCGTCCAGTACCTGATTATGCTCGTTGTGGCTGCCTGTGCTTTCTCGAGCAACTTCATGAAGACGAACAAGGGTTTAAAATACGGTCTTATGGGTGTGGCTGTCGTGGCTCTGATTGTCTACTGCTACATGGGCTTCATGCGTGGCACCGCTGAGACCATCTTCGCCGTCTTCCCGCTGCTGGCTGTGGCCATCACCCCCATCCTTGGCAACTATGTCGACCACAAGGGTAAAGCTGCCACCATGCTGATGCTCGGCTCCATCCTGCTGGTTGTCTGCCACCTCACCTTCGCCTTTGTACTGCCTTCGGTATCGGCCTCTTCGCCCGTCGGAGGTGTCGTCGTGGCTTATGCCACCATTCTGGTGCTCGGTGCCTCCTTCTCGCTGGTGCCCGCCGCCTTGTGGCCCTCGGTGCCCAAGCTGGTCGACGAAAAGATCATTGGCTCGGCCTACGCCGCTATCTTCTGGATTCAGAACATCGGCCTCGGTCTGTTCCCAACGATGATCGGCAACGTCCTCGAAAGCTCGAACGCCAACAATCAGGCTGTTATCGCCGCCAAGGCCGCTATCGAAGCAGGTGAGGAGGGCGTTCTGGTGCCCTACGACTACAAGTGGGCCCTCGTCATGCTGGCATCACTCGGCATCGCCGCCCTCTTGATCTCGGTCTACCTCAAGGCCGTCGACAAGAAGAAAGGCTACGGCCTCGAACAGCCCAATATCAAATAATTCCAAGTGAAATACGAAGAAAGAGGCCGCATTTTCATGCGGCCTCTTTTATTATTGTACGGTTTATCTCACCCGCACGCGGGGGTCGAGGAGACCGTAAAGAATGTCGGTAAGGATGTTGATGACGACCAGAAGGACGCAGATGAAGAGGATGGTGCCCATGACGACGGGGAAGTCGTACTTCTCCAAGCCGTCGACAATGACGACGCCCATGCCCTTCCAGTCGAAGACATACTCGACGAATACTGCACCTGCCAGCAAGGAGGCCAGCCAGCCTGAGGCCGAGGTTACCACGGGGTTGAGGGCGTTGCGCAAGGCATGGTGCACCACAACCCGGCGATGCGAGAGTCCCTTGGCGCGGGCTGTGCGGATGTAGTCCTGGCTAAGGGCCTCGAGCATCGAGTTCTTGGTGAGCTGCGTCAGGGTGGCCAGCGGGCGGATGCCCAGCGTGAGGGCCGGCAGGATGAGGTTCTTGAGGTCGATATACTCGCCACAACCGTAGTCGTCGACGGTGTAAAGGTTGCCAAACATGCTGAGACCTGTCCAGTCAGCCAACACGTACGCGAAGAGCCATGCGATCAAAATGGCGGCGAAAAAGGACGGCAACGACATGCCAAGGGTGCTGACGACAAGGATGGTACGGTCTATCCACGTGTCTTTATGCAGGGCTGCCAACACTCCCAACGTGATGCCAACTGCCAAGGCGAAGAGCATAGCCACAAGCGCAAGGATAGCGGTCTGGGGGAATGCCGTGCTGAGAATGTCGCTCACACGGCGCTGACTCTGGTACGAACGCCGCAGGTATGGCGCCTTCAGCACCACCGATGTACTCCCCATCCGCAACAATGTGGTGTAGGGAGCATACTTGTCGGGTGAGAGAAAGAAGTAGTTTGAGGGGTCATTATTGTTGTGAAACGAGATGGGGGCCAAGTCGTTGAGATAGTTGAGGTACTGGAGCCCCACGGGTTTGTCGCGACCAAGGTCGCGGTTGATGATGTCGATGCTTTCCTGATCGGCACGCTGACCGAGCATCATGCGAGCGGGATCGCCCGGCAGGATGTTGAACAGGAAGAACACCAGTGTCACCACTCCCAGCAGCACCAGCAGGCCATACAGCAACCGTTTCCCTACAAAACTTATCAAAATTAATAATTAAGAATTAATAATTAAGAATTTAGGATGCATTATCTTTCGTCGACTTTAAAATGGAGGTCAATAAAGCAATTAACTCACCGAGGTCTTTGTTTATCGAATCGTATTCAACCTCCGTAATGTAATCCGCTCTATATAAAATCAATAACCAATATCCTGTCTCTCGGGCTTCTTTAAGTGATATATGCAATTTGGCGATAAAATCCGGTGAACTCTGTGCGCCTTGACTTTCGCTGATATTAGCACCTATGCTTGTTCCGCTCCTCACCATTTGTTTACTCAGCACATACTCATGTCTTTCTTCCCTGAGATAATTATATAACTTCACACACCGTACCGCGAAATCCAAGCCCTTTTCCATCACGACATTCGCCATAATTATTAATTATTAATTTTTAATTATTAATTATCCCTCAGTCCGTGTACAACACTCTTTTTGGCCACGAAGTCCTTGAGATAGAAGGGTTCAAAGTAGGCCACATCCTCCACCTTGCCTTGCGAGAGATTCTCTTCAACCATCGGCAACAACCCTTCTGCACCGATACGAAACGTGTTGTTGTAACGCGCATTGGGATGGATGCCCAGGACATCACGTGTCTTTTCGGCACCGTCACCGATGAAGGTCACCTCGCCTTTGTCGAGCCATTCGTCGTAGATGCCGGGCACAATGACGTCGGCCTGGGTGTCACGCAGTACACCATCGCGCCCCACAATCATCGTATAACACTCCATACGGCGGGCGTCGATCATCGGACATACCAGACCATGATAGTCGGGATGTTGGTGAAGATAGAGCGATGCCATGCCCTGAAGCGTAGGTACCGAGACGAGAGGGATGTCGAGGGCATAGCAAAGGCCTTTGGCTGTACTGACCCCTATACGCAGTCCGGTGTAGCTTCCGGGGCCGGCACTGACGCCTACGACATCGGGACGTCCTTGGGAAAGCAACTCTTTGACGAATATCGGCAGCTGAGTGGAGTGGGCATTGGGGGCATCACACTCGCGACTTGCCACCACCACACTTCCATCAACCAGCGCCACCGAGCACACCGACGTGGCCGTTTCTATCAGCAGAACCTTGCTCATCTCATGTCGATTACTTCCACTTCGGGATGTTTCGAGGTGTCGAAGGTGAACTGTGCCGCCGGAGTGCTGGCCTTCTTAAAACCCGAGATATCGTAAATCTCACGGCCAGAATCGTACTTGTGCACTTCCATACGGCGCAGCAAACCGCTCTCTTCGACCATAAAGAGGCGTATCTTGTGGAAGCTACGGGCCGAGCGTGGCTGCAGATCAATGATGGCAGTCCCATCGTCATCGGTGCGTATATACTTGGCACGGAAGCTCTTGCTGTAGTTCGACAGCAGACGTGCCGGGTTGAGCAGATCGACATCGTCGCTGCTCACATTGTTGATGGCCACCTCTTTGGCCGACTTGTTCCACTGCCAGACCGTCTTGCCGTCGCTAATAACCTCCTGGTCGGCCACCGTCAGGTGGTAGCAACCCTTGCAGTAGAGCACCTGGGCCGTCTGCTTCATGGTCTCATGCTTCTGTCCATCGAGGATGGTGGCCGTCACCTTGAAGCTCACATTGCCGAACTTGGATGCAGCCTTCTTGAGCAGTGCGTCGGCGGTTTTGTCCACCGCCCCCTGATCCGAATGGGTGATCTGCGCGGATGCGGGATTGAGAGACAGCGTGGGTGAAATGAAAAAGATGCTTGCGCAAACCAGGGTTTTCAGTATTCTCTTCATTTGTCTTATCGTCTTAACTACCTAACATCCAACAATCAATGGAGGTTCACTCCGATGATGTTCATAAACTCCTCGCGGGTTTTGGGGTCCTTCATGAAGGCACCTGTGAAGTCGCTGGTGGTGGTGACGCTATTCTGCTTCTGCACACCGCGCATCGACATGCACATGTGTTGCGCCTCGATGACCACGGCCACGCCCAGGGGATTGAGGGTACGCTGGATGCAATCCTTGATCTGTTTGGTCAGTCGCTCCTGCACCTGCAACCGACGTGCGTAGGCATCGACCACGCGCGGTATCTTGCTCAGTCCCACGATGGTGCCGTTGGGGATGTAGGCCACATGGGCCTTGCCCACGAAGGGCACCATGTGATGCTCGCAGAGCGAGTAGAGCTCGATGTCCTTGACCACGACCATCTGCTTATAGTCCTCGTGGAACATCGCCGAACGCAGTATCTCCTCGGGGTCGAGATCGTAGCCGTTGGTGAAGAAAAGCATGGCCTTGGCGATGCGTTCGGGCGATTTGAGAAGCCCCTCGCGCTCGGGATCCTCGCCCAAAAGGCGCAGGATGGCCTTGTAGTGCGTCGCCATTTCGGCCACACACTGCTCGTCATATTTGTCTATCTTTTGGTAACCCAGTTCCATAGTCATATCATTTAGTATTCAATAACGCCAAAAAATTGCCAAAAGTATACAACCGTAAAAATAAATACACCCAAGCGGTGGAAGTCCGTGAAACACACCATTCAGGGGAAATCATTAAACAATGACTATCAGTGCCTTACAGGTCAATTAACATTATAAGTACCTCTGTTTCAGGATGTCTACCTATTAACTAGCTGACAACTCCCTGATGACTCCCTGAAAACTCCCATATTTTCAGCAAGCTTCCAGCCAGCTTCAGCCAGCATTCAGCGTATTAACTTGGCTTTTAGGGCAATAGAAGTGTTAAAAATGTATAACCAACTGTCGGACAGATCGTTCGGATTTCACTCCACTTCGAGTAGCAGTCCCTTAAGATACTCACCTTCAGGGTGGTGGATGCTGACGGGATGGTCCATGGCATGGGGCAGCTGCCGGACGATACGCACACGGCGTCCGGCATTCATGGCGGCGGTGAAGACCATGGTCTGGAAGTCCTCCTTGCTGACGGCCTGGCTGCAGCTGAAGGTCATCAGCAGTCCGCCGGCGGGCAAGGCCTCCATGGCACGCTGGTTGATGGCGCGGTAGCCCTTCAGTCCCTGTTGCAGCGAGCGGTGGTTCTTGGCAAATGCGGGCGGGTCCAAGATGACGAAATCGAACTTCGAATTGCTGTTTTTGAAGTCGGCAAGGAACTGCAACACGTCGGCGACGGTGCCCTGATGTGGGGCATCGGGGCCGAAATTCAGGTCGACGTTGCGGTTGCAGAGTTCGATGGCTTTGCGCGATATGTCGACGGTCTCGACATATTCGGCGCCGCCACGCAGGGCCGCGAGCGAGAAACCGCCGGTGTAGCCAAAGCAGTTGAGGACACAATGTCCCTCCGCGAGTGTCTGCACCAGCCTCCTGTTCTCGCGCTGATCGACGAAAAAGCCGGTCTTCTGACCCTCGTAAAAGTTGATAAGCAGACGGTTGCCGCTTTCGATGATTTCCCATTCGGGGCTTCCACCCTGCCCTTCTTCCGAGGGCGAGGTGTGCAGAATGTAGCCGTCGTCGCATCCACCGGGGACGGTGGCGCTGCTTTTGTCGAAGACATGCCGGAGCCCATAGGGTTGCAGCAGTTCGGCAAAGAGGCGCGCGAACATGGGGAAAAGGCGGTGCATACCGACACTATGGGCCTGCATGACCAGCACACCGTTGTACCAATCGCACACCAGACCGGGCAGATAGTCGCCCTCGGCGTGAACCAGACGGAAAACATTGGTGTCTTTCAGGTCGAAGAATCCCAATCGATGGCGGTTGGCCACGGCCGACTGGAGTCGAGCTCGGAAGAAGGCTTCGTCGACCTCGGGGGTGTCGAAACTGAGCACCTTGCAGATGATACTCTCGTCCTGATAGTGGCCGGTGGCCATCCATTGGCCGCGAGCGTCGACCACATCGACCAGGTCACCCTCCTGCGGAGTGCCGTCGATACGCTTCACAGCACCGCTGAATATCCATGGATGGCGGCGCAGGATGGCTTTCTCCTTGCCGGGGGCGATAATGAGTTGGGGGCGCTTCATTGCTTCATCTGGTGGATGGTGGCGACGGGGTCGTCGCTCTTGAAGACGGCATTGCCGGCCACAAGTACGTCGGCACCTGCCTCGAAGAGCAGCGATGCGTTCTGCAGGTTGACGCCACCGTCGACCTCGATGAGGCAATCGGGGTGCTTACGGTCGCAGAGTTCACGGAGTTGGCGCACCTTGTTGTAGGTGTTCTCGATGAATTTCTGACCACCAAAGCCGGGGTTGACGCTCATAAGCAGTACCAGATCGCAGAGCTGCACAATGTCCTCCAGGAGGCTGACGGGCGACGAGGGGTTGAGAACGACGCCGCCTTTCATGCCGGCGTCGTGGATGGCGTGGAGCACACGGTCGTGGTGGCGGCAGGCCTCGTAGTGGAAAGTGAGGATGTCGGCACCGGCAGCATGGAAGTCATCGACATAGCGTCCCGGATCCTCGATCATCAGATGCACGTCGAGCGGCTTGCGGGCATGACGCTTGATGTGCTTGACAATGGGTTGTCCGAAGCTGATATTGGGCACGAAAAGGCCGTCCATGACGTCGACATGCAGCCAGTCGCACTCGGATGCGTTGAGCATTTCGATGTCACGCTGCAGGTTGCCGAAGTCGGCCGATAAGAGGGATGGTGATATAAGTTTCATAGTTTCATCTTTTCAAAGTTCTTGCCATAGACGCCCTGGGCCTTGCTGATGCTGACAAAAGCGTTCTGGTCGATACGGTGGATGATCTGCATCACGTGGGCCTTGTCGGTGCGATGCACCATCATCAGGAGTACTTTCTGCTGCTGATGGGTGTAGCATCCTTCGGCATCGAGGAGTGTGGCGCCACGGCCTACCTCGCGAGTCACCGTATCGGCTATCTCGTCGTTATTCAGTGAGAAGACCATAATCTGGTAGGACTGCTTGTTTCCGTCGAGCACCATGTCGAGCACATAGGTCATGACCATCATGACAATGTAGCCGAAAATGACGTTTTCGAGCTGATGGGAGACAAAGTAGGAGCTACCGATGATAAAGATGTCAAGATAGAGAATGACTTTGCCGGGTGACACATTATGATACTTGTTGATGATGAGGGCGATGATGTCGGTTCCTCCACTGTTTCCACCCATGGCGAAAGTGAGGCCGATACCGGCTCCACACAGGGCACCACCGATGATGGCACACATGAAGCCTCCGAACTGATCCACCTCGAAGAGGTTCTCCACATGCAACACCTGTTGCCAGAGGATGAAGCAAAGTGACGACATGACGATGCCGTAGATGGTGTTGGCCCCGAACTTGGAGCCAAGCAGCTTGAAGCCTATGGCCAATAGTATGCCGTTAATGATGAAATTGAGCACACCGATAGGCAGGGGGATACCGACGGCAATATTCAGCACAGACGAGATACCGCTGACACCACCGCCCACGATTTTGGCTGGCAACATGAAAGCCGACCATGCAAAAGTGTAGATCAGAATGCCCAGTGTGATGACCACATAGGACATGACAATGTGTTTGCTCTTCTTAAAAATCTGCATATCACTAATGTTTTAGTTTCGAATAATCCCTTTCGCCGAAGATACTCGTCCCCAGGCGTACCATGGTGCTGCCCTCGTCGACGGCGATCTTCCAATCGTGACTCATGCCCATCGAGAGCTCCCGGAAACACTCCTGACCGGCGAAAAGACCGCTTTTGAGCCGTTCAAAGATATGGCGAGCCTCATGAAAGTCGGCCCGTACACGGGCGACATCATCGGTATTGCTGGCCATAGCCATCAGCCCACAGACGCGGACATGCCCCAGGTGTTCCAGGTGTTCCAGGTGTTCCAGCTCGGCAGGACTGAAGCCAAACTTGGTTTCCTCTTTGGCGACGTGAAGCTGTAGCAGGACATCGACCGTACGGCCTGCTTTGGTGGCGGCGTGATCGACGTCCATCAAGTGCTCCAACGTGTCGACACCGTGGATCATTGTAACGAATGGTATGTAATATTTCAGCTGCTTCGATTGCAGGTGACCGATAAAATGCCACTCGATATCCTTGGGCAATGCAGCCCCTTTGTCGCGCAATTCGGTGGCATAGTTCTCACCGAAGAGGCGCTGACCGGCACCATAGGCCTCCATAATATTTTCGACGGGTTTGAGCTTGCTGACGGCCACCAGCCGTACCCCTTCGGGTAGCTCGGCACGCATCTTAGCTATATTCTCGGCAATCATAGTAGTTATTTAACGCAAACGTTTGAGTTATATTGTGTCTATGTTTATGAATACTGCATCCGGCGAGTACCGTCGGCTATGACTGACTGAACTACTTGCAGGGTCATTTGCTTCAATTCGTCGATAAACTGTGTGGCAGAATACTTGTGCGCCTCGATGTCACGCAGTTTCTTCTCCCACTGTCCTGTCAGCTCGGCACTCTTGAGCAGTTCCTCCTGAATGACACCGATGAGGGCGATGCCAGTGGGTGTGGGTTCCAGACTCTTGCGTACCTTACTGATGTACTGTCGCTTATAAAGGGTCTCTATGATGGCGGCACGCGTCGACGGACGGCCGATACCATTGGCTTTCAACGCATCTCGCAGTTCCTCATCCTCCACCATCTTGCCAGCGGTCTCCATGGCACGCAGGAGTGTCGCCTCGGTGTAGGGCTTGGGAGGTGTGGTCTGTTTCTCGGTAAGGGTGGGTTCATGGGGGCCGTGTTCGCCCTTTTCGAACTTGGGCAAGGTCTGCTCTTTCTCCGGATTGTCCTGTCCATCCGAACTCTCCTGAACGTCGGATTTCCCACCAAATACAACTCGCCAGCCTTCCTCAAGTATCTGTTTGCCAGTAACCTTGAATTCCACCTTCTCCACCTCACCTAAAACGGTGGTTGTACTGAACTTGCAATCGGGATAGAACACGGCGATGAAACGGCGTGTCACCATGTCATAGACGCGCTTCTCGTCAAGCGAGAGACTAACCGTCGAGGGATCAGTACCGGTCGGTATGATGGCATGATGGTCTGTCACTTTTGAACTATCAAAGACCTTTTTGCTCTTTTTCAGCTTTTTGCCCATCAGAGGTTGTACCAAAGGTGCATAGGGAACAATACCTTGCAGGATGGCAGGACACTTGGCATAGATATCATCGGAGAGGTAAGTGGTGTCGACGCGGGGGTAGGTGGTCAATTTCTTCTCGTATAGACTCTGGATGTGCTTCAAGGTATCATCGGCCGAAAGACTGTATTTCTTGTTGCACTCCACTTGCAATGACGTAAGGTCGAAAAGGCGTGGCGGTGCTTCGGTGCCGGCCTTTTGTTCTACTGAGGTTACCTCAAAGTCCTTGCCCCGAATAGCATCCATGGCTGCCTGTCCCTCTTCGGGCTTCTTGATCTTGCCCTTGGTAGAAGTAAAAACAACGTTACGATAGACCGTGGAAAGAATCCAATATTTCTCAGGCTTGAAGTTCTTGATTTCGAAATGGCGCTTCACTATCATGGCCAATGTGGGTGTCTGTACACGTCCAATACTGAGTATTTGACCTTTGGCCTGGGCAAATCGCAGGGTGTACAGGCGGGTGGCATTCATTCCCAGCAACCAATCGCCAATAGCACGGCAAAGACCCGCCTCATACAGACTCTGGTAGTCATCCTGTGGTTTGAGGTTGGCAAAGGCTTCGCGTATGGCCTCTTCCGTGAGACTTGATACCCACAGTCGCTGTACCGGACACTTGGCCCGTGCTTTCTGCATCACCCAACGTTGGATGAGTTCACCCTCCTGTCCGGCATCGCCACAGTTGATGATACCATCGGCAGCCTGCATCAGACGCTCGATGACACCAAACTGTTTCTCATAGCTTTGGTTCGGTATAAGTTTGATGCCAAAGCGTGGCGGTATCATCGGCAAAGCCGTGAGACTCCACCGACGCCATTGGTCACAATAGTCCTGCGGTTCCTTCAGGGTGCAGAGATGACCAAAGGTCCAGGTCACTTGGTAGCCGTTACCCTCCATATAGCCATCGTGCGAGGCATTGGCACCCAGCACCTTGGCAATCTCACGTGCCACACTTGGCTTCTCGGCAATACAGACTATCATTTCACCAGTTGCAATGCCGACCAACCCTCACGATTCTTTTTGCCTTTGAGGGTCATGCCGAGAGTATTGGCTTTGGCAAGGAGAGCTCCCTCATCGGCCTCGTAGAAGCCACTGAGCAATAGCGTGCCGCCTGGGTTGAGGACAGCAGCATAGCGCTCCATGTCAGTCAAAAGTATATTACGGTTGATGTTGGCGATAATCACATCGAATGCACCCTGCAACGAATTGGCATCACCAAGACGCAAGGTTATATCGACCCCATTGGTATCAGCGTTCTCCTGTGCATTGCGATAGGCCCACTCGTCGACATCGATACCTTCCACATAAGCAGCACCACGCATTTTGGCAAGGATGCCAAGGACGGCGGTACCGCAGCCCATGTCGAGCACGTTTTTCCCTATCATATCTAGTTCAGCTACATAGCTGAGCATCATGTAAGTGGTAGGATGATGAGCGGTACCGAAACTCATCTTGGGTTCAATCAGCAGTTCGTAGTTCACATCAGTACGATGGGGATGGAAAGGCGCACGAACCCAAACGGTACCGCCGTTGTATTCCACAAGCACAGCCTGATGACCCTTCTCCCATTCCTCGTTCCAGTCCTTGTCTTCCATTTCTTCAGTCTTATAGTGCAATGGCACAGGGAAAGCCTGGACCGTGGAAGTAAGCCATTGTGGGTCGTAATTGGAAGCCTGCACGTAGGCTTTCAGACCATCGGAAGTCTCAACGAAACTCTCATAGGGGCCTTCATTACCCAAAGCATCCACCAGAAGGTCACGGAAGAGTTCGGTAGACTCCATTGTAAAAGTCACTTCAATGTATTTCATAGATTGGGATATTCTACTTTTGTCAAAAACAGTCCACATGCCGGCATGCTTACGCCGGCGGCACAACGGTCTTTCTTCTCGATGATTGCCCGCATGCCGTCGATGGTCAATTTGCCACGCCCCACATCCAACAGCGTTCCAGTGACGCTACGCACCATATTGCGCAGGAACCGGTTGCTGCGGATGGTAAAAACCCATCCACCATCTTCCTCAGTCCATTCGGCGTGGGTCAGATGACAGATATTCGTCTTCACCTGTGTGTGCAGCTTGGCGAAACTGGTAAAGTCGTCATATTCCATCAGCACCCGTGCGGCCTCGTTCATCTTCTCCAGGTCGGGACGGAAATAGATGCGGCAGTACTGTCCTTGACGGAATGGCAGTCGACGGTCACTCACGTGGTATTGGTAGGTGCGGGCCACGGCATCGAAACGTGCATGTGCATTGTCGGCCACAGGGAATACATCGAAGATAGCAATATCCGGAGGCAGAACATTGTTGAGTTTGAAGACCAACTCCGGGCTCCGAACTCCGAGCTCCGAACTATCAAAGTGCGCATAGAAGTCCGAGGCGTGCACACCAGTATCGGTACGTCCACAACCCACCACAGCGATAGGTTGGCGCAGCAACATGCTCAGCGCCCCTTCGAGCGTCTGCTGCACTGTCGGCAAGCCGGGCTGCGTTTGCCAACCATTGTAATTGGCTCCATTATAGGCCAGATGTATGAAATAACGTCCCATAAAACAGGATGCAAAGATACGAAAAATATACGACATGGCGAAATGCCAAAACAATAATGCTTGTTTTGCATTGTACTATAGCATATTGGCCTTTATTGGTTTTGCTCCCCTTTTGCTTCCCCGCCGCTCCCCTTTTTCGTGGCTCCTTGTTACATACGCTTTAGATACAACGAGAATCCGTTGTGCCTATAACCAGATTAATAACAACATAGACAAGGCAATCTAGGCTTTTTCCGAAAGGACGGTTCTTTCTTTTGCCATATTTTATGCTTTTAACAATTCATTATTCACAAACCGCCAGGCTTCATGTTCGGTCATCGGATGATAGTCCATTCCGACTTGGGGTGTGATAACATTCTTTATTCTTTTGGAGGGCGCAAATCCGAGACCGCAATTGCTGCAGAGAATGGGAGTCCAGTAATCGTTAGTGTCTGTCCCAGACGGTATGTTCCATTGTTTGGGATCTGTCCCAACCAAAGCTACATATTCGCAATCTTTCCATTCCTTGTATTTGTCAACCAGTGGTTGCATAATACAGTTGAACGGATAAACCATGAATGTGGCCATTACGTTCACATCCATCGTCCTTGGGATCAAAGCAGCATATTCATGCTGTGTGTTTGAAATAAGCATACAATCCCTCCCGCTCGGTGCCTTTCTCACAAACCCGTCAATCCACTCTTGGTAGCGGACAATCATATCCTTTTCAATCTGCCCACCGCTGTCGATGCTGGCTCTCGATGGAAGCTCTTTGATTCGTATGGCTTTATATCCGAAAGGGTTTACCCCATCGGGAAGCACCCACTGGTGATGGTTGAACTTCTCTATCTCCGGCGTCTCCTCATGGTCTAGAATTAGAGTCGGCGACACCAGTACGGCAACTTTCACCTTGCCAAATTTCTTGTGCTCAGATTTCTGCCAAATGACGATAGGCGTTTTCATAGTCCAATTCTTCTTTTTTGGAGAGCTTCCCTTTTGTGTTGTCACTTTTTCCCAAGGATTTCAGTATCTGTATCTTCTCACCATCAGACGATTGCTTGTATTTGTTCCAATCTATCATTTCCCCCATAACAATGATTATTTGGTTGTTTCAAACGACGCACGGTGCATGTTAAATAGGTTGTAGTAGGCCCTCATGTTGTCCAGTTCATACCACTTGGCGGTCTGCACTGGGGTTGTGTCGAGGTTGTATATCTTTGCACTAGGCAGCGAGAGTATAAACGGTGAGTGTGTGGCGATGACAAGTTGGCAACCACCTCTATTAGCCATATTATAGAGCTCATGGGCAAGGGACATCTGCCATTCTGCAGAAAGGCTATTCTCCGGCTCATCAAGCAATACCAACGCCTCGTCAGGGATGTTCTCAATGAAATACTGGAAACCAGTCTCACCGTTCGACATCTCCGTCCGCTTCCGGTGGTCTATTGTCCTCTTGATGAACTTTGACAGAGTAAGCGACTTCGGGACATGTTCCATCGCCCAATATTCATTCGATACATTCTCTATTTCCTCGTCCTTCCGCTGGTTATAGTCGCGCACCTGGTGTATTCGTTTGAAAACATCGTCACTGACTATTATCTTCCCCCTGCCAATGGCCTTGGGCGACTTGTGGTTGTCGGCAAGCTCATACCCGCCGTTGCCCTCGCAATACTGGGCGAAGAAATCACTGGTGTTGAACAGCGAGGTGCGTTGCAGTCCCAATTTCTCGGCTATGACATTGAGTACTGTGGTCTTGCCCGATGCGTTGTTGCCATAGAGTATGGTGATGTCAGAAAACTCAATATGAGTGAAATCCCTATTATAAAAAGTTTTCCAAGGGTACCAACTGCTGTGTATTGTACGGCGGTCAATGTAAGGAAAATAATACTCATCCGGCAAATCATCAGGAGGATCAGGGTAACCAGGCGGCGTAGACGAAAAATAAAAGTCCACCCATGTGTCTTTTGGCAAATTGAATGATTTGAGGTATACCATGTCTTTGTTTTTTGCAAAGATACACCTTGTTTTGCAGTGGTTCCGTAATTATAGATAATTATAGAAAAAGACACTGGTATGCCAAGAATACCCTCACGTCACACACGGTGAAACTCGCCGCACTTCACGAAATCACTTTTCACAGCCGTGAAAGTGCAGCGAGCATTTTGGGGAAAGTCAATAGTATTGGATTTGCTCATAACCATCACAATAACACAACAGCAAGGGCGATGGCGAGTATGGCGACAACGGTGGCCAGAATTATTACATGAAGGTTCCTCTCCTTGGTAGTTCCATTAGGCTTGCTATCCGAGATAACCTGGTCTGTGACGTTTGAAACAGATGTACGGTACTCATCCATCGGGTAGAACTCGACCTGTATCTGCTGTGAATAGGATTCCGACTGGTTGATTTGATTGTCAGACTCATTTTGATAGCTGGCGTTCAGTTCTGCCCCCAGAGCTTTGACTTCGGCTTCTACTGCCAATTTCTTTGCATTGGAAATAGTTTCGGCATGAGAGGTTGCTATAGTGTACTGTCCACTAACCAACCGACCTTCCAATCGGCTTTGAGATTGACGCTGCCATTCCTGACGGTGAGGGAACCATACCAACCCTTCTTTGGGAACTTGCGGAGGATACTCTTTTGAGCAGAGGAAGTCCTGTTTCTTGCTAATGGCGCTCTGTACAATCATGTCGAAGTCCTCTTTGGTTGAGGTGGAAATGTCAGCCTTCCCAGAGTAGCCCTGATATGCACCTCCAGCCGAAATGTTTTGTGCGTTGCTGGAATTCTCTCCTTGCTGGTTGGAATGGGAATCGCTCAACTCAATATGCTTTGCTCCCAACTGCTCCATCACATAGCAGAACTCGTTCAATTCATCCCTCAGTAGTTCCAACTGATAACTGGACGATGGAATATAGAGATTGTGCTTGTAGGGGTGGCAAATATACAGTGTGTTTTCTTGTGGTGTACCGATGAAATCAATATCCTTTGGAAGTTGCAGGATTGGCAGGAGCGAGACGCTTTCGGGCAGGCTGGTGAGTTTGTCATCGAGGTTGCCATCCACCAAATACAGGAACCGTCTTTTCTCTACAGGCATCAGAAGAAACTGTTCGGCGTAAGTGTTCTGTATCTCAACAAAACGGTCGTGGCATTGGGCTGGGGTATAAAAGACATTGTTGTCTGCCAAACCCTTATATGTCAACAAGGATTTCATTGACGAGTATGCAGATGCGGCATTATGTCCAGCACCAGAGATATAGCCCGAAACGACGTTTGTAATAAGCATCTGGCCACTAATTTTTGTTGACTCTCCGACGTATGTATTAGCCTTGTCGCTGTCTCCCATATCATTGAACGCGACAGCCATCAGGTCAAACAGGTAGACTTTTGTCAAGTCAGAATTACGGCTGTCACCCAACTTTGCCTGGATTCTTGGCATGAATGACTCAATGGCCTTCTTCCCCTGGTTGCAGACCACGTGATACTTTTTAATCAACTCAACGACCTCATTTTCGAAGGCAAGTAGGTTGCTCTCGTCATCGTTTTCGTCATCAGTACTCCACTTTAGACCACAACGATAGCACTCGAACTGAAATTTGTCGCCAGCTATTGCTTCAACAACTCCTCCCAAAGCACCAGTATAAGTAGCGATTGCACCTCCAGCCAATTCACCAATACCTCCAAGGTATTTCTTCCCTGTTTCTGAAGCATTCTCTATAGAGTCTCCCCAGCCACGAAACAGTCTACCGATAACACCTTTTCTTTCGGCCTCACACCATGTGCCACAATTAGGGCACTTATTTAAAATTGTTTTTTTCATAATACTTTTTCCAAGGATTAATCCCAGAATATTGTTTTAGATATCTTATTACATAAATAATAGCTTTGCCTATTTCGTCTGTTCTTTCCTGAAAAATATTGGGTGCTAAAGAAACAACAGTATATGTGTGTTTGTTTTTTTGACCATCAGTTATCCATATCATATTGTTACTATATCTAATATTAGAAATGTTAAATAAATGTATAACATCCCAGTTTCCTTTTTCATAATAATAGAAAGAATCTTCTGTCAAACAATACTTCTGACGTAAAAGTGGATTAGAACATATTACAATCTTATCTTTATTCAATCTTAGATTCTGACAATAATATGTTGAATCCATTACTGTCTCCGAACTATCAATCCAGAGTCCAAGCTGTGTAAGAAAAGTATTTAAGTTCATAAAATCCACATCTTCATTTTTCTATTTCTTTAGCACGTTCTTCAGTTATTCCCAAAATATCGCGGAGGCGGTTGAGCATACGGCGTTCTTTGTCGGAGAGCTGGCCATCCTCGCAGGCTTCGCGGTAGGCTTCAAGGTATTCTTTTTCTTCGTCAGTCAACTGTGGGGTGGCGACGGATGCCTCTAGTTCTGCAGCTCGGGTTTCGCTTATACCTAGACGTTCACGGTGCATCTTAAGCAAGCGACGGCCTGTGCGAGTGATTTCTCCATCAGCCAGACATTCTTTCACCTCGTCAATATACTTCTGCTCGTTGGACGTGAACATGGAGGCTTGTGGTACGGCAGTTTCTCCTGTTAATTGTGATAGTGGCGCAAACTTGACGCTTATGGCAAGCACGGCGTTCTCCTGTTGCTCGAACTTTGATTCCTCTGTCTTATCAAAAGCAACTTCCATATTAGCAAAGAGTGTTTCAAGCTCGGCTTTGATTTCCTTCATTTCTCGGTTATCGACAACCTGGCTTTTCTTGGTCTCAATGCGTTCTTCATGTGTAAGAAGCCCTCCTTCCATACGCTGGCGGTATAGACGTTGCCATGAAGGTTCACCCTCATACCATATTAGGTTGCTTGGCAGAGCAGGTGCTTTGTGGGGCTGGAATATCTGATGCAGGCTTATGGAACGACTAATCTCTTCGATTAAACGACGGCTGTATTCATCATGACCTGACCCATGAACACTTGACATCCTTGAAGCCCCACCAGAAAGGTTTCGGTTGCCAGAACTGGTTGAGTCCTTAGAACTGTTGTTCAAACACTCAATACTGATTTCTGTCGCTCCTAAACTTTGTACCAGTTCACAGAATTCTCTCACTCGGTCTTCAATCAACTCTAATTGGTAGTCCTCTATGGGCATGTATCGGTTTGTCGTAAGCGGATGTGCCACATACACCTCGTTGACTTTTGGATGGCCTGTTGGAAACGATAATTTTGAGAGGTCTGAGTTTATATCTAATGTGACGAAGTGGTCCTGAAACAAATTGTCAAATTGATTAACAAGTAAAAGGGTTTTACGGTCTTTGTAGGGTATTTCCAAAAAGTGTTCTGTATATTCATCATCAAATCGATCGAAATCAAGCATAGCATCCTCCCTTGATGTAGCATCTTCTCCATTAGTAGTTTTATGCTTCTCCTCGTTGTCAGCAAATCTAGCTGCCATCAAAGCATATGTCCTTTTCAATGAGATGTCATTAATATTCTGTTTGTCACCTTTTAAATCTATGAGGCTTTCAATTTGATAGCAAACATTACCATACCAAATGTCACCATATTCACACGTATCATGGTCAAGTCCTAGTCTATAATACCTTAGCGCTTTTATTGTATCACCAAGTTCTCCATAATCATTGCCCAGCAATACATATCCAGATGCTATTGGCCATGATTCTGCGGGCAGCTGAGATTGCATCTCCTCAACAAGTAATATTCTTTTGTGAGGATCCTTTTCATTATCATATTTGTTGGCGAATCGATCCCAAATCTGCTGAATAGGATCCACTGCCGTCTTGACACATTCGTTAAGAATGTCTGCAATATTTTTCCCATAGTATCCATATGAACTATCATCAATATCTTTAAGGAACCAACTGACATGTATGGAATAAGCATCATTAATATTGTCATCCCGCCAAAAATACACAGTTGCATCGTTATATGTAACCTTCTGTATATCTTGCCATGCAAACATAACCCCCTCATCAGGCTTATCGTTGTCTGGAATCAAATAGAAATACCTGTCTGTAATGACAGTTCCTTGGTTTCGGTCATTCCAAAAAGAAGTATCCCTAATGAAAAGTATTTCCTCGTCGTTGCCAATATTGAAGTGTTGTCGCACTTCGCTTCTCATCTGTCCTGACGGAAATATGGCACAATCGTTCTGATTGCATTTACAATGTAAGCTCCACAAATTAGATTGGTTTACTTGCTTACGAAATGTTTTTGAAAAATCACTCATACTATCCAATTCTTTGAACGTCTAAATATGCCATGTTCAGTGCTCCAACCTTACGGATGTCAATGCCGTAGATGCGCATGAAGGCTTCGGCGACGGCTTGGCCACCATTTGTTGTCACTGGGTTGATGATGCTGTTGGTCACCACGTCAACGCTCATACCGCGGTCGACGCGGATGCCGTTGGTGTTCTTGCTGCTTTTTACTGTAACTCTGTAAACCATATCTTTGTTTTTATAAGGTTGATATTTCTGCAAAAATAGTTGTTCCTTGTTTTCTGCTTACTTATTATAGATAAAAATAGATAAAACTATAGTTGGTCGGGCAATGTGGGGTATAGGTTATGCAAGTATACTTTCAGGTTGTAGTCTGCACTACGGGCGTAGCTGCTGTAGCGGTCTTTGGGCCAAGCGGGACCGTAGAAGAACTGGCGCATCTTGCGGTAGTCACCACGCTCGGTTAGCATCTTGACGAGGTATATGAGTTCGTAGCCTTTGCCGTTGCGACCGTGCCATTCGAGAGGTACGACCATTTCGGGACGCATACGGCCGGAGAAGCGATAGGCGAAGAGATTTTTGGCTTCGGTGGAGGAATCGATATAGCCCGAATCGGCAAGATATTCTATCAGCTGCATAAACCGCTTGGGACCCGCTTTGATGACATCGGGATGAACACCGAAATACTCCTCGGTCTTGCCCGACTCGTTGCGGAACGAAAAATAGTCGTCAGGCAAATGAAAATCTGGGGCTATGCTGCCGCCACCAGCAAGGATAATGGGTTCTATCTGCTTGCGCTCCTTCGCCTTGAATCGGCCGTAGTTGTCACGATAGAACTCGCACATATAGTCGAACAGATCCCGATTGTACCGCTCGTACTTCCGCATATACGACTCTTCGTCGCCATCCTCGAAAAAGGGTTCGGCGGCCTCACTCAGCTCTCTGGACGAGCGGCTGAGAGGATGGTCTTCTCTTCCGAGCATGCTTGCCACAACATCAAGACTATTGGTAATATCCTCGTCGGACGGGTCAGTGTAATATACAATCTTTGGCCATACATCTTCGCAGATACAGCTTGTCAGCAGGAGGTTGCAATCCGACGTGTCGATGATGTGGACAAAGGCATCCTCGTCCTGCGCATCGAAGGCTTCCTGCAGACGCGCCATTGTGGCAGAGGAGCAACCTATGGTGCGTATCAGTTCGGGGACGGCATACGGCGCGAATACCTGCAATGCATCATATATCTCTTTAGCTGTCCATACCCGCTGCGGGTCAGGCTCGTAGAGCAGAAGGTCTTCGTGTATGAAACGATTGTTGTAGACGTAGGCAAGCTTGTAGTAGAGCGGGAGCAGAATTTGAAGATAGAAATCATCGTCTCCTTGAAAAAACAAGCTGGTGTCAGTTTTATCGTTATCGGGCACCATGTCGGGATGGGCTGCGGCAATCTGTTTTGCGCCGCCCGCCTCATTAAGCCCCTTGTAGTAGAGCTTCAGTCGTTCAGCTTCCGAGAGATAATCCATAAATGTGTTTGACAGAAATCAAGGTGCAAATATACACATTATTTTGAGAAAAGAGACATCCTTTAGGCCGTTTTTTTCGTACCCGCTTAAAGTTCAACGGATTTCACGTAAAAGAAAAGCGACAAACCTTGTGGGTTTGTCGCTTTGGTACCGCATATCAGAGTCGAACTGATGATCTTCTGCGTGAGAGGCAGATGTCCTGGACCACTAGACGAATGCGGCAGACTTGTTACACTTGCGCGTCATTTCTGTTGCGAAAGCGGGTGCAAAAGTACGAACATTTTCTGAACTGACAAAATATTTTTTCAAAATAATATTCATCAGGTTGTATTTCTGGTACTTACAAAACAACAATAGCATATTGCAAGCCCGACAAATGACATCAACCCATATCAAAAATCGACAAAAACACCCCACTTACAACAGTCAAATTATCTTCATATCTCATAATCAACACAATAAACACATCAAGCCCACATGAGGGTAAAGTTGGTGTAAGGAAGGTGTAAGGAGGATGTACGGATGGTGTAGGGTTGACAGAGGCCAAACACTAACGACGGCCGGGGACAGAACCGAAGAGCTGGGGTATGAACCGGGCATTACCGCTGCGTCGGAGGCTTTCTATAATGGCGCGACGCTGGTCGGGTTGATAGAAAAAGAAGAGGCGACGCTGATCAGCCTTGTCAGCAGGCGCGATGGCAACATAGACGGACTGCATCGTGGTGGGGTCGATGCCGGTGTAATACATCTCGGTGGAGAGTGTCATGGGCGTGGGGGTAAAGTCCTGAATCTGCTCGAGACGGTAACCCATCTGCTTCATCTGCAGGGCCAGGTCGGCCATGTCTTGCAGGCGGCAGCCCGGATGCGAACTGATGAAGTAGGGGATTAGTTGATAGCGTAGCCCTGCCTGTTTGCATATCTCGTCGAAGCGGCGCTTGGTCTCCTTGAAAAGTGAGAAGGAGGGTTTGCGCATCAGAGCCAACACATGGTCGGAGGTGTGCTCGGGTGCCACCTTCAAACGGCCTGAGGTATGACTTAGCACCACACGCTTGAAGTAGTCCCATCCGGCGTTGTCAGCATCAAAAAGGTCGCAGCGGATGCCGCTTCCCACGTAGAGATGCTTCACCTTGGGGTGGGCAGAAACCTTGCTCAGCAGCGCTATCATAGGCCGGTGGTCGCTGTCGAGGTTCTTGCAGAGAGACGGCATAGAGCAGCTATAGCGGCTACACTTGCGACAAAGATCCGGATTACGGCCTTTCATGCGCCACATGTTGGCCGACGGACCGCCGAGGTCGGTGAGCACCCCGTGGAACTCAGGGTCGGCAGTGATGGCTTCGACCTCGCGGAGAATGGAGGCCTCGCTACGCGATGCTATCTGCTTGCCCTGGTGGGCACTGATGGTGCAGAAGGAGCAGCCACCGAAACAGCCACGGTGGGTGTTGACGCTCCAGCGTATCATCGCGAAAGCCGGTATTGGGCCACGCTTTTTGTACTTCGGATGTGGCAAACGCATGTATGGTAGGTCGAACGAGGCGTCAATCTCTTCGGTAGTCATGGGCGGCTCAGGCGGGTTGACAACCACGTAGCGGTTGCCATGGCGTTGCACCAGCGTCGCCGCTTCTATCTTGTTGCTTTCAGTGTCTATGATGTGATAGTTTTCCGCCTCTGCTTTCTTGCTCTTCTGGCATTCCTCGAAGGAATGGAGCTCCTTAAGATCTTTAAGGCCCTTAAGGTCATCAAAGCCGTTAAGGACATATGCCACTTGGGGCAGCCCGTGACAGGCCTCAATGCCCTTGCCCTCGTCCAGAAGACGGGCAATCTTCAGCGTCGTCCGCTCGCCCATGCCGTAGTTGAGTAGGTCGGCAGGGGTGTCAATCAATATGGATGGGAAGAGGCGGTCGTCCCAGTAGTCATAGTGTGCCAGCCGGCGCATGGAGGCTTCGACGCCGGCGATGATGACAGGTACATCGGGGTAGATCTGCTTGAGAATACGTGAGTAGACGTAGGTGGCGCGGTCGGGACGGAATCCCGCCTGACCGCCAGGGGTGTAGGCATCGTCGTGGCGCAGGCGCCGCGCCGCGGTGTAGTGGTTCACCATACTGTCCATCGCGCCGCTGGTGACGCCGAAGAAGAGCCTGGGGGCGCCGAACTTGCGGAAGTCGCGCAGGTCGTCGCGCCAATTGGGTTGGGGGATGATGGCCACGCGGTAGCCTGCCGCCTCGAGCGTACGCCCAATGACAGCGGTGCCGAACGACGGATGGTCGATATAGGCGTCGCCGGTGACAAGCACCACGTCCACCTGCGACCATCCGAGCCGCTTCACCTCCTCCAACGTTATGGGCAGAAAGTGCGGCATAGATAACTACCTAATGACAACCTTCTGGCTCTGTTCGCCCAAACGAAGCACGTAGACGCCGGCGGCGGGGAACAGGGAAGGTGAAAGGTGAGAGGTGGAAGGTGAAACCTCCACGGCAAAGAGCTTCCGGCCCAGGACGTCGAAGGCTTCGAGGGTGCCCTCACCGTCGACGACCAACATGTTGCCGTCAAGGTGGACGAAAGGTGTGTGCAGTGTTAAGAGTTCGGTGTTAATCCTGGGGCTCAGCTTTACCATGAAGCGATTGGCCTCCCTGCCGTTGACAAAGAAGGTGTAAGTGCTGTCGCGCAGCAGGTCGACATCCCGATGGTCAACGCGGTCGATAAGGTGCAGGTAGGTCAGTTCCGCATGGCAGCCGGCAGTGATGGTGTATTCGCCGGAGGCGGCATTCAGCACCAGGGGGAACCACTCACAGTCGTCGTCCAACGTGGCGATGGCATAGCGGCGTCCATGCACCGGTATGCTCAGCATCGGGAAACCTGCCTCGAGATGGTTTATCTTAGGCATGTTTTCGCCCTCGTTCAATATGGCATACGCCACATCCGTGTGGTCCATATCACTGACGGTGAACGTGATGTCGGGGCGGCATCCTATGCCTTTCGCGCCGCCGCCTTCGGTGAAGGTCAGTGTGCGGGCTGTGTCGTTGTGTACCAGCACCGCCTCGCCTATGGCGACCTCATAGCCCGTTGTATGTACCGTCCATGTGCCATTGGTGGCAAGCGAGTAGCAGGGCTCCGTCATGGTGGTGGTGTGGTTGTAGGGGTTGCCGACGAGGTTGAATCCGCGGAGGGTCGTGTCGTTGCAGGCGGCAGTGAGGTCGATAGCGATATCGCCGTCATTGTTCTGGCCTGAGAAGAGGAGTGTGGCAGCGGAAGCGCGGCGGTAGATGTATCCGCGGGCGGGTTCGAAGGCGTAGAGGTGGGTCTTCTCGCTCTCCCAGGTGGCACTGGCCTCGTTGTAGCGCAAGAAGTCGTAGGCCGCATCCTTGAGGTGGGTCACCTGACTCGTGCTGAGGGTGCTTCCTCCGGCATCGTGCATCGGCGCGGCGATGGCGTGCCAGGTGGCAGTGCCCACGGCGAGGTTGAAGCTGTTGGGCGACACCGTGAGGGTGCCGAGGCTCTCGATGATCTGATAGTTGTCAGGATTGGTGGTACCCCAGTCGAGGGTGTAGGTGTTGTCGCAGGAGCCCACGTTGGTCTGGCTGCCGGTGGTTTGAATTGAGAATTGGGAATTGAAGATTGAGAATTGTCCACCATTGTCGGGATAATAGTTGTCGGAGCCAATCTGGACAAAGACGGATTCGTTGGTCAGCGGGGTGCCGTCGTAGGGCCTGGTGGCGCTGCCGGTGGTGATGGTGAGTTCGGCCGGAGTGACGGTCAGCGTGCCCGCGACCGTGGTCACATTGGTGAAGTTGGCGGTCTTGTCATCGCCGTTGGCATTCTTGATTACGTAGCTGCTCACCATGTTCTGGCTGGTGCCGGTATCGGTCTGGCTGCCGACCGTTTCGCCCTCCACGTAGAAGCCATTGGGCAGACCGGAGTAGGTCACGGCGTTGTTCGTGAGCGGCGTGCCGTCATACGCCTTGGTGGAGCTTCCGGCCGTGATAGTCACCGGCTGGGTGTTGGGGGTGACGGTGAGCGTACCGAAATGATTAATTACCGTGTAGTTTCTCTCCTTCGCAATGTTCTCGCCCCAGGGACCGGGATTGCCCCAGTCGATAGAGCAGGTGTTGGGGCTGGAGCCCACCTCCGTCTGGCTGCCGGTGGGGAGGTTACACCAGACGTGCTCGTCATTCTGCAGCCCCTGAACATTCCAGTTGGAGTTGGTCAGCTCCGTGCCGTCGTACTCTTTGGTTTCGCTTCCGGTAAAGAGCGTCAGCGTCGCGGGCAGGATGACGATGCAGCTGTCGACGGGATAGAAGTGGTATAGGCAGGTCTTGTCCTTGCCCGTCTCCGCGTCTTTGATTTCCCAGTGTACAACCCTGTTCCTCACACTGTCCACATCCGTCACTGTCCGGTCCGGCTCCGCCAGCGACACTATCAGCGAGTCGCCTATCCTCAGCGCCAGCTGCCTCCACTGGTCGCTGGTAACATAGTATTCCGCCCGTTCCGGAACCTTCCAGTTGTCGTCATATTCCACGCCGTTGATGCTGTTCATCGTCACCGGGATGCCGTCATAGACCTTCTTGAAACTCTTGGCGCGGAGTGTCATCTTGGGGTTGATAGGATCGTTGACTTTAATCTGTTTATCTTGATAGCACCCCAAACTGTCTGTGATGGTCATGTAATACAAGCCGTTGGCGAGGTTGAACAGGGTGTCGTAGCCCTTCGGCACACCAGATTCGTCGGGGGGATTGAGGGCGGGGATCGTGT
>JAEEGL012867297.1_pt1 | contig 25097 bp, 21 predicted proteins | sample 9134231 | NCBI WGS metagenome assembly JAEEGL01 (sample SAMN16246548, study PRJNA631951) | gut metagenome | biome: gut microbiome; feature: rumen; material: fiber-attached | host: Bos | place: Iran: Karaj | collected 2018-10 | reverse complement strand
GTTGGTGGCTTGGGTCTTGCTACCGGACGAAAACGAAGGCCAAGATAAGCGTGTAGAAAGCGGAATTGTTCCTTGTTTGGACGCGGGTTCGACTCCCGCTAGCTCCACACCAAAGACAGAGTGTTGTCTTCGGGGATCTAGGGGGATCCTCACCCGGGTTCTTAGCCCGAAGGGCACGATTAATGCACAAGTGCATTTTTCGACTCCCGCTAGCTCCACTTTAAAAGGGGTATTAGCTCAGTTGGTAGAGCGCAACGTTCGCAATGTTGAGGTCAGGGGTTCGACTCCCCTATGCTCCACTCAATGGCAATAGAGATTCGACAAATTAACACCAAACGCGAACTGAAAAAATTCATTCAGTTCGCTAATGATTTGTATGCCGATTGTCCGTACTACTGCCCTCCCCTCTTCTTCGACGAGATGAACTGCTTCGACGCGGAGCACAACCCTGCGTTAGAGGTATGTGAGTATCAGTTATGGATGGCCTTCCAAGACGGTCAAGCTGTGGGACGTATCGCAGGTATCATCAATCACAGAGCCAACGAGAAATGGGGATACAAGCATGTCCGTTTCGGTTGGATCGATTTCATTGACGACCTGGAGGTAAGTCGTGCGCTGCTGGATACCGTTGTGGCGTGGGGAAAAGAACGCGGCATGGATGCATTGAACGGTCCGGTAGGATTTACGGATTTTGACCACGAAGGCTTGCTCATTGACGGTTATGACTATCCCGCGGTGATGGCTTCGCTGTACAACTACCCGTATTACGTGAAGCATATGGAGGCCTACGGATTGACGAAAGAAGCCGACTGGTATGAGTTCCAAGTCTATCCGCCTAACGGCTGTCCGGAGCGCTTATGCCGCATCGCAGATATAGTAAAGGAACGCTCGCACGTACGCGTAGACAAAGTGAAGAACTCGCGCGAACTGGTGCGTAAGTACGGCATCGAGTATATGGACGTCATTGACGAGGCATACCAGACCTTGTATAACTTCCAACCGATGACCATAAAGCAGAAGAACTACTACAAAAACATGTATTTCCCTCTGCTGAACTTCGACTTCGTGACCTTGGTTGTGAATGAGAAGGATGAGATCGTAGGTGTCGGCTTGGGTATGCCTGATATCTCTGATGCCTTGCGTAAATGTCGTGGCAAATTACTGCCGCTCGGCTGGTACTACCTGCTGAAAGCGCTGTGGGCAAAAAAGATGAATTCGTTCAGTTTTCTGCTCATCGCCATTCGTCCGGACTATCAGGACAAAGGCATCAATGCCTTGTTCTTCCAGGACCAGATACCTATCATCAACAAGTACGGTATCAAAATTCTGGAGACAACCAACATCCTGGAAACGAACACGAAGAACATTGCTAATTTTACGCAATTCGACCACAAGCGGCATAAGCAACACCGCGCATATATCAAAGCGATCTAATGGGCAAGGTCTTCAAAATCTTCGGTGCAGCACTGGAGCGGATGAATGCGTACTTGCAAGAGCACGATGGTCGCTATTCCGCTATCCGGGAAAAGGTGTTGGAGCAAGCATGTATGCTGCCTCAGCCCTTCACCGCAGAACACTTGGAAAATGCCTGTCAGTCGGACGGAGTCTCGACGGGAACGATATATAACTGCTTGCAACTCTTCCTGGATGCGCAGATTATCCATGCTACCAAGCGGCAAAAAGGACACCAGGCAACGGAGTATGAACTGATCACCGGCAACTCGATCCGGATGCAACGCATATGCCAGAAGTGCGGACGAACCACCAATTTTCGCTCACCGGCTATCGACTATATCATCCGAGAGCAGAAGACCCAGAGTTTTTTTATGCAGCACTATACGCTCCTGCTCTATGGCGAATGCCGCAAATGTAAAATGCTGGAATTGAAAGCACAAAAGAAAGCAAAAGCATGAGTACAATGACTATCTATTGGATCATCTTCATCGCCATCGCCTTGGCAAGTTGGCTCGTGTCCTATTCGCTCAAACAGAAATTTGAGCGTTACAGCAAAGAAGCCCTGCCGATGAACGGGCGCGACGTGGCGGCAAAGATGCTACGTGATCACGGTATCACCGATGTGCAGATTACGCATGTCGACGGTCAACTCACCGATCATTATAATCCTGCTACCAAGACCGTCAATCTCTCAAGAGATGTGTATTACGGCACGAACGTAGCAGCCGCAGCGGTAGCCGCACACGAATGCGGACACGCTGTACAACATGCCACGGCTTATGCGCCGCTGAAGATGCGCTCAGCCTTAGTGCCCGTAGTGTCTTTTGCCAGCAACTGGATGACGTGGATACTCCTCGCTGGTATGCTGCTCATTGAGAGTTTCCCGCAGATACTATTAGCCGGCATAGGTCTTTTCGCACTGACGACCCTCTTCTCTTTCATCACTTTACCGGTGGAGGTCAATGCCAGTCAGCGCGCTGTGAACTGGTTGCAAGAATCAGGCCTCACCGATCGCGAGACAACCGAGATGGCGTCCGATGCACTGCATAGCGCCGCTTACACCTATGTGGTAGCCGCCCTCTCGTCGCTCGCCACACTGGTGTATTACATTTTGATATTTTTAGGAGGAAGCCGCAGGTAACCTCTTCGGCCCCGTAGCTCAATTGAATAGAGTGTCAGATTCCGGTTCTGAAGGTTCTGGGTTTGAGCCCCAGCGGGGTCACAGAAAGAGCAGTCGCGACGACTGCTCTTTTGTTATTTCAGTTTGAGATCTACCACGATTGGTTCATGGTCCGCGTAGCGGTGCAAACTCTTGTCTTTCAACTTATATGCGCCATGTTGGTAATACCAATCGGCATTGACGTGCCAGGGCTGCACATGTACCACCTGCGTCGCCATGGACGGTGAAGCGAAGCAACGGTCCAAATACCCCATCTCGCCTCGGAATACATACGAATAGTCATCCGGACAAAAACGCATCAGTTGGTCCGGAAAGCCGGCGCGCACAATAGCCTGTATCGGCAACTCCTGCGTGTAGCAGTTATAATCACCCAACAGCAGCACATCCGAATCACCGTAAAGCGCAACAGCCTGCGGGAGCATCGCCAACAACGAATCGACATTCGACAACCGCTTCAGGTGCGTATCGTAATTGCCGCGACCTGCCCGTTTGGACTTCAGGTGATTCAGACTGACGATGAAACGTTCGCCAGTAGGCTGACCTTTCTTATCGAGACACTCAAATCCCTGCGCAAACATACGGGCATGGTAATGACTGCTCGTATCGGCGTACGCAGAAAGCGGCGCTTCATATGGTTGCACGCGGTCCGTACGATAGATAAAACAACCACCAATACGGTCTATGTTCTCCATCTGCATTGAGACATACGCGTACTTCTTGCCGCCCTTGTTCAATGCCTCCAGTAGCATCGTCGGCGCTTTATCACCCACCTGCACTTCACACAACGCATAGAGATCCGCCTTTATCGCCTTCAGTCCTTTCGCCACCTTGCTTACCTTCAGCGCATTCTGCTTCGGGGTCGTACGCCGCGTGGCATATCCGCCAAGATCCGCAAACAGATTCTCCACATTCGCGCCTACCACGCGCACCGCGCCTTTCGCCTTCCTCGCGAGCGGGGCTACGCGGGTGTGTGATGTCTTCACGCCTGCGCCCGTCACAAAATGCCGTTCACCTGTCACGCGCGCCTGAAACCCGCGCACACGGTCGCCTGTGCGTACCTTATAATAAGTGTTGCGACAATGCACGCAAATCGAGTTCGCGCGATTCGAAGTCTGGATGCGCCAGTAGTCCGTACTGTCACCGTCCGCCAGACCTACCGCGCGCTCTTCCGGACAATACAAGCGCTCCGGAGCCAGAATCAACGAGTCATAATAACTACCGCATACCACGAGCGGCGTCGTAACGCAAACCATCTGATTGGCATAGCGAGACCAATCAGCCTGCAGCTGCTCTAACGAAACACGCTCCACCGCCGAAACGGAGAGCGTGTAAAGAGTCATGAGGATTATAAAGTGCTTTCTCATAGTTTGTTGCGGAGGGCGGGATCGAACCACCGACCTTCAGGTTATGAGCCTGACGAGCTACCACTGCTCTACTCCGCGATATATCTTCTCTTTCGAAAAGCGAGTGCAAAAGTACTGCTTTTTTCTGACATATGCAAATTTTTGGGCGTTTTTCTTTGTTTTTTCGCTAAAAAAGGCTCAAATCGGCATCTGTAATAATCCCTTTGGAGCGTTTTTTGCCTCGCGAAGAAGGTTTTGCTCCATTCGTACCTGTCGGCGCGAAAGGCGACACATACCGGCCAATATACGGATTGATGATCGCGCGGGTTTGTTCATCCGTCGTCGGACATTTATCCACAATCCACTCCAGGTACGAACGGTCAATTCGCAGCATCGACTCAATCGACTCATTGCGATGCGCGCCTTGATTCAGGTAGTAATAATCGCCCTTTTTCACCAACCAGCGGTCGAAGGAGATAAACCCGAACTCCGGGCGTTGTGCCCACTCCCATCCATGCGCTGCCACCTGCGCTTTGAACACCTCTATCGTCGCCAGCACATCATCCAACGAGTTATGCGCACCTTCGAACGGATGACCGTAATAGCGGGTATAAGCCGCCGTCAGGTTATTATGCAACTTCTCGCCGTTCTCATCCACCTGCCCTGCCGTATGGATGCGCTCCAGCAACAACGCGTCGTACCACGTGCGGCCGTCAAAATCGAAGTTCAGACCCAAGCGCGCCAAGTTATAGTGCAAGATCGGCGCGTCATACCCATTCCCGTTATACGAAAGGATGTCGCAACCCTCCGTGAACGCTAGCAAATCTTCATACACGCTGCGCAGCGACACACCGTGCTCCAGCAGAAAATCCTTCGATATATGATGCACCGCTTCGGCCTCAGCAGGAATAGTAAACTCCCCTTCCGGAAGGATATACCAATCGCGCTGGTCCACAACCTGCCAATCGGCGGTGTCCACTTTCACTAACGACAACTGAATAATGTGCTCTTTCTGCACATCCAGACCCGTGGTCTCGGTATCAAAACAAACGAGTTTCATTCTATATAAAGCACTAATCCCTTCAGGTATTCGCCCTCCGGGTGGTAAATATTTATTGGGTGATCTTGCGGTTGATGCAGCTGATGCAATATCCGTACTTTTCTTCCTACGGAAGCCGCAGCACTGAAAACGGCCAAACGGAAGGCTTCTTTATCCACGGCCTGTGAGCAGGAGAAGGTAAATAATATACCGCCCGGTCGAATCATCTCTATCGCCTTCGCATTGATGCGCTGATACCCGCGCAAAGCATTCTTCACCGCATCGCGGTGCTTGGCAAAAGCAGGCGGATCCAAGATAATCAGATCGAACGTCCGACCGGCGTTCTTCTGCGCCGTGAGGTATTCAAAGGCATCGGCCGTAACAGCCGTATGGTTTTTGGCTTTCGGGAAGTTATGCGCCACATTCGCATTCACCAAATCAATCGCTTTCTGACTCACATCCACCGAATCCACACGCTTCGCCCCGCCGCGCAAGGCATACAGACTGAATCCACCGGTGTAGCAGAACATATTCAGCACTTCTTTTCCGGTCGCATAGCGCTCCACCAATGCGCGGTTCTCACGTTGGTCCACAAAGAAGCCCGTCTTCTGACCCTTCAACCAATCAATCCGAAACTCCAAACCATTCTCCGTACTCCAAAACTCTTCGGTATCTCGGGATGACGGGATATCGGTATTCCGAATCAGGTATCCTACCTTCTCTCCCTCTATAGCCGCCTTAAACGGCAAGGTATCGTCCGACTTATAATATACGTTTTTGACCTGCGGCACTGCCGCCACAATCGCCTCAGCGATCGCCGCGCGGAACACGTGCATGCCCACCGAATGAGCCTGCACAACCGCCGTGTCGGCATACACATCCACAATCAGTCCCGGCAACCAATCGCCTTCGCCGTGAACAAGTCGGAAAGTATCGTTATCCTTTCTCACCAACCCCAAACGCTCCCTTACCTGATACGCCGCGCGGACACGTTGTTCCCAGAAATCAGCCGGCAACTCTGCTACACCAAACTCCAAGATGCGCACCGCAATCGAACCCACCTGCCAATGACCGACACCCAGCGTCTCACTATTCGCGCTCTCCACGCAAACGAGTTCCCCCTCTTCCGGCGCAGCAGCCTTATGCGCCGCATCCAAAACGATGCGGGCTATCGCGCCACTGAACACCCACGGATGAAAACGCTTCAGCGACTCTTCCTTATGCGGTTTTAAGATAATCGTGGTCATCACTCAACTCCCCTCGTATGTTCGTGATAGGCGTGCAACGAAAGGTTATCGCTCACGTACTTAAGGGCATGCAAGTGCTTGAATCCCAGCGCCGCGATAAACGCCAATTCCATATCGAACACACAATCCCTATAATCGGACGCTAACACAAAATCGCAATTCGAATAACAAACGGCTTGCTTGACAGCGGAATGCGAATTACTGATTGCGGACAACTTCAACTCGGGTTCCGCATAGGTCACATTCGGATGATTCAGTCGCACTTCCGTCACTTCTACCCAACTGCCCAAATCAAAATTGGCACTGCCGGCATAGCCGATATTGTACAACTCCGCCTCGCGGTCGAGATGTTGCAACGAATGAATGATATTGATTGCGCCGACGCCGGTAAAAAGAATCTCCGCATCGCGCAGATCCAGTCCCAACTCTTCGCGGGCTTTGTCGATCAACGGCAACTCGCCCTCTTCGGCCATGATGATGTATTTTGCCATATATCACAAACTTTTGCGGGTGCAAAGTTACTCTTTTTTTCCCATATTTGCAAAAAAAATGCCCAAAAATTTGCGTAATTCAAAAAAAAGCAGTACTTTTGCACCCGCTTTTGAAAAGAACGGCCGGTTGGATGAGCGACTTAGTCAGCGGTCTGCAAAACCGTTTAGAGCGGTTTGACTCCGCTACCGGCCTCCAAGCCGCCCGAAAAAAGGGCGGCTTATTTTTATGGATTCGGTCATTAAGGACATAACGGAACAAGAGTACAAGTACGGCTTCACGACCGACGTGGAGACGGAGGTAGTACCGGCGGGACTGAACGAAGACATCGTTCGGCTCATTTCGGCGAAGAAAAACGAACCCGAATGGCTGCTGGAGTTCCGTCTAAAAGCCTTCCGCAAGTGGCAAACGATGCCTGTGCCGACCTGGGCGCACCTTGACATTCCGGAGATAGATTTCCAGGCCATTTCGTACTTCGCCGCACCGAAAGCTAAGAAAGAGCAAGGACAGAAAGACGAGATTGACGAAGAGATCATGAAGACCTTCGACAAACTCGGCATTCCCTTGGAAGAACGCGCGGCGCTGGCGGGAAACATGGCGGTGGATGCCGTTATGGATTCGGTATCCGTGAAGACCACTTTCCGCGAGACCTTGGCCGAGAAAGGCATCATTTTCTGCTCGATCTCCGAGGCTGTGCGCGAGTATCCGGAATTGGTCAAAAAGTATCTTGGTAGCGTCGTTCCTCCGACCGATAATTTCTATGCGGCACTCAATTCCGCGGTCTTCTCGGACGGCTCGTTCGTCTATGTGCCGAAAGGCGTGCGGTGTCCGATGGAGTTAAGCACCTATTTCCGCATCAACGCCGGCAAAACGGGTCAGTTCGAGCGCACGTTACTCGTCGCCGACGAAGGCGCGTATCTCTCTTATTTAGAGGGTTGTACGGCGCCGATGCGCGATGAGAACCAACTGCACGCGGCAATCGTGGAGATCATCGTTCACAAGGATGCGGAGGTCAAATATTCCACCGTGCAAAACTGGTATCCGGGCGACAAAAACGGCAAGGGCGGAATCTATAATTTCGTCACCAAACGCGGTATCACGCACGAGAACGCACGCCTCTCTTGGACGCAAGTGGAGACGGGTTCTGCGATCACATGGAAGTACCCGAGTTGTATTTTACGCGGCGACAACTCCAGCGCAGAGTTCTATTCTGTGGCCGTCACCAATAACTACCAGCAAGCCGACACGGGCACCAAGATGATTCATATCGGCCGCAACACGCGCTCGCGTATAATATCTAAAGGTATCTCGGCGGGACACAGCCAGAATGCGTACCGAGGATTGGTGAAGATGGGCGCCAAAGCAGAGAACGCACGCAATTACAGCCAGTGCGATAGTCTGTTGTTGGGCGACAAGTGTGGCGCGCACACCTTCCCGGATATGATTATCAGCAATCCTACGGCGACCGTAGAGCACGAGGCCACAACGAGTAAGATCAACGAAGATCAGTTATTCTATTGCCGTCAACGCGGCATCGGTGTGGAAGATGCGGTAGGACTGATTGTGAACGGATACGCCAAAGAAGTGATGGACAAACTGCCGATGGAGTTTGCCGTCGAAGCCCAGAAATTATTGCAAGTCAGTTTGGAAGGATCTGTTGGATAATTTAGTTTCCTAAGTTCCTAGTCCCATAGTTGAATCGTCTTCGCGCTTATAGGCGCAGACAAAAAGTTCGATGCGGATTGTGAAAAACGATCCGCATTTTCTGTGGTTAGATAGGTGCACGTTCCGCCGGTACTCAGTTGCTCGCGATACTCCGGATGACGGTTCAGATAATCCGCCAAACTCTTCGCCTCCAACTCGCCCTGCGCAATAGTAGTCACCTTTGGTGAGTCCGTCGGTTGCGGGAATTTCGATTCATCCAATTCATGGCGGAATTCGAGCCAGTTATCTATTCTCTCTTTCATCAGCGGATAGTGGGTACAACCCAGAACGAGGGTGTCAATCTGCGGGTCTTTGGCAAGAATCTCACGCAGGTATTTGCCGATGAAATACTTGGCGCCGGGTTCGTTATGCTCGCCGGCTTCAATCAGGGGAACCCACATGGGACAAGCGTGCTGAACAATGGTTAGTTCGGGGGCTATTTTCTCCAATTCGAGGACATAGGATTCGGAACTTACCGTAGCGGGTGTTGCGAGAATGCCTACATGGCCGGTTTTGGTTATCACCGGTACTGCTTCTACCGTCGGCCGAATGACTCCGAGTACATTGACTCGTTCATTCTTTAACTCTTTCACTCTTTCAGCGTTAATGACCGGCAAGTCATGTTGCTGAATCGTCCTCAGCGCCTTCGCGCTCGCCGTATTACAAGCCAGAATGATGAGTGCGCAATCTTGCTCGATAAGGTATTTGACAGCCTGGAGCGTATAGCGATAGATGACGTCGAACGAGTGCGTCCCATACGGCGCACGTGCGTTATCGCCCAAGTACAAATAGTCGTACTGAGGAAGCTCCTTGCGAATTGCATCCAATATCGTCAATCCGCCATACCCGCTATCAAAAACACCTATTTTCAATTTTCGTTTGATTTTGCGGGGCAAAATTACTGCTTTTTTCGCAAATACGCAAATTTTTCTTGCATATTTCAAAAAAATGTTGTACCTTTGCACTCGCAAAGGTTAGTAACCATGAATGATAATTTAGCAATACAGCTATTTGAGGGGAAGCGCGTCCGCATTGTCTGGGATGCAGAGCAAGAAAAGTACTATTTCTCGGTCGTAGATATAGTACAAATATTAACGGATAGCGCTGACTACCAGAACGCTCGCCTCTATTGGCGCGTTTTAAAAAATCGGCTCAAAAAGGAGGGAAATGAGTCGGTTACAAATTGTAACCAACTGAAATTACCTGCAGCAGATGGAAAGAAATACAAGACCGATGTTGCTGATTTACAGGGTATTTTCCGTCTCATACAATCTATTCCTTCAAAGAAAGCCGAGCCGGTCAAACAGTGGTTAGCTCAGTTGGGTGAACAACGAATCGACCAAATTATTGATCCGGAACTGACCTTCCAAATGGCTGTAGAGGACTATCGTCGTCAAGGTTATTCCGACAAGTGGATTAACGAAAGGATGCGCTCCATTGAAATGCGCAAAGAGTTGACGGATGAGTGGCATCGCGCAGGAATACACGAGCAGAAAGATTTTGCCATTCTGACGAATGTTCTTACGCAAGCCTGGAGCGGAATGACCACAGGTGAATACAAACGCCATAAGGGTCTGACCAAAGAGAATCTGCGCGATAATATGACGAATATAGAACTGGCGCTTAACACACTTGCAGAAGTAACCGCCACAGAAATTTCTCGTCAGCGTAATCCGAAAGGCATGGCGCAAAGTCGCCAAACAGCCAAAGAAGGAGGTGAAGTTGCGCGAAATGCTCGCGAGGATATCGAGAGCCGTTTAGGTTATTCCGTCATATCTTCAGAACGTGCTTCGGATCACATCCGTCCCATTGAAGAAGGCAAAGCTGAAGAATTACCATTCGAAGACGAAGATAAAAAGAAATGAAACGGTGACAAATTGTTACCAGTTGAAATAACCTCTGCTTGTAGGCAACAAGCCGTCGCTTACCGACGTAAAACAGAAGGACAGGCGCAAATGAGCGCCAAACATAGCGTAATAAGCCTAACTTGATCTTTTGAAACTTCGACACTTTCAAAAATTATTATTTACTCAAGCAGGGTTTATGCACGCTCACGTATCAGCGTGAGTTTTCCGTGCGTAAATTTGAGTAAATAAGGTAGTCGAAGACCTCAAAAGATCAAATGAAGCGAACGAAAACGCACGCTTTTTTATTGTTACGAATCAATTATATGGCCAAAATTTTAGATGCAACAGGTTCGATTACTTCCATAGATTCTATCATCTTAGAAGCGAAGAAGTACATTATTTTAGTATCTCCATTTTGGGATTGTCCTAAAAACGTAATTCTTTCTTTACTTGGCGCCTTAAAGAATGGCGTCCAAGTCGTAATCTTTTGCCGTCCTACTCAGAAAAACGGAAAGGAGAAAACCTTACCTATTCCACGAGATAGTTGGGACTATTTTAGGAAATTTGAAGAGAAAGGATTATTTGTGGTTGTAAGTGACAATTTGGAGTCATTACATAGTAAGTTGTACTTGAACGAAAACAAATGTCTCATTACCTCTCTTAATATGTACAATTATAGTGTGGAGAAAAATATCGAATTAGGTATTGAATTATCATGGTTAGACGAACATGATAAAGAATTAAAGCGCTTCGTTATGAGGCATCTTAATGAAATTTGCGAAAAAGCGGGATTAAGTGCAAAGAACCCTATTATCGCAGATGCAAAACTTTGAAATTTTGATACTATGAAAAAGATATTTTTATGTATATTGGTTTTCTACGTTGCTGCAGTGTCAGCGACCACGATGAGACACTTTAATTTCGATGTTAAAGATTTCAACATTTCGGAAGAACAAGCAGTCGAACATTTTGCGGAATGGTTCAATTTGCCCCAAAGTACATCATTCGTGCAGTCAAATATGTTATCTGACGATGATGACTATGTGCATTATTGCTATAATCAATATGTTAATGGCATTATCGTATATGGTGGACAAATCTTAGTTCACTCCACTAAAGGCATAGTACAATATGTTAATGGCGTTGTTCTTGAAACAGAAGAAACGGGATTACCTGTTACGAACAAAATTGCACGAAAGCAATCTATAACAGAAGAAGAAACAGAGATCCTAATAGTTCCCGTTAAGAATGGAACAGACCTCCGTTATGCTCACAAATACGTTTCAGAAGAATTAGGTGCTTATGTGTACATCGATATAGAAACTGGAGATACATTAAAAATATCTTCTTTTATATATAATGCTCAAACAAAAGTAACTACGAATACAATTTATTCCGGTCGGCAAAAATTGATGGTTGAGAAAGCCGGCTCTTTATGTACGTATTCCGTAACTTCTCCGCGCATTGAGACAATCAATTCAACTAATGTAGATTTTAGAGAAAACACTAAAAGTATGTTAAATAAACAAATACAAAATTCGAGTGCATATACGGAATCTATTTCAGATAGTTTAAGTAGTTATTTAGTATCAATAAGGTTTGATAAAACCAATTTTACATGGCAAGGATCTCTTGAATATCCGGACTTATACATCACCATACATAATAGTACTAATACATTAGTTTACAAATCTATCGTATGGGAAAAATGTACGGTAGATTACCTAACATTTAATCCTATGTTGAAATTGGATGGCGACACTTATACCATAAGAATTTATGATCAAGATCCAATTAGCGATGATTTCGGGGGAGGATTTAAAATAAGTTCCCAGACAAAAGGAATAGGAACTTTGTCTCTTGATAATTTCGATGTTACTGTTAATGTGACAGGTAACCCCATAAGAGATGCTCATTGGGGCATGGAGAAAACATTAGCATTTTACAAAAACGTCTTAAACAGGAATAGCTATAATGGGAATGGAGCCACCATATATCAGTTTGTAAACCCGTTTATGCCACAAAAATTACCGAACCAAGCTTTTGCATGTAACGAAGCTCCATTCTGTATGGTATATGGTTTAGGAGATGGCGTTATTAATCGTCCATTAGTGGCTTTAGATGTAATGGCACATGAGTTTACCCACATGGTAACGGCACATAATATCGTTGGAGGTTTAGATTATAATGGAGAATCCGGTGCCTTGAATGAGGGCTTCTCGGATATCTTTGCCGTATTAACAGAAGGGTACACGTATGGGCAATACGATTGGACTATTGGCGAAAAGTTCGAGCTGCAAAATCCTTTTACTCGTTCCTTTAAAAATCCCAAGGCAGGCAATCCTTCCCAACCTACCACGTACGGTCAAGGTCCGTGGAAAGACCCAAACTCAAACGAAGATTATGGAGGAGTTCATTATAATAGTGGAGTCTTAAATTATTGGTTCTATTTGCTCTGTATTGGAGGCACGGGAAAGAATGATAATCAAAAATCGTATAGTGTTCAGGGTATAGGAACTTCTAAAGCAACGAAAATTGCCTACAATACATTGATGACAGGGCTAATAAAAACAGCAACTTTTACCGATGCACGTGAAAGTTCTATAAAAGAAACCATAAAACTTTACGGTAAAGATTCGCAGGAACATCAGTCTGTCGTCAATGCATGGTACGCTGTTGGTGTTGGGAGTAAGTATGTAGCTCCCGAGAGTACAATTACAATCAAAGCCAAAATGCCGTCCAATTGGGGCTCGACTATTTCCGCATGGGCATGGACGGAAGGTTCGGAAGGCAATTGGGTAACACTTGCAAAAGAAGGAGAATGGTATTCATACACTACTACTGAAAATCCATTAAATATCGTTTTCATTAATGGCACTACTTGGAATGGCGACAATAATCAAACCATAGATATCACCACTTCCGAATCCATGTGTATTCAAATTGGGTCAAACACATCTGGAAAACGGACTTATACTACTATTGATTGTCCTGAACCTAGTACCCCTGTGGTTTGTAAGTCAGTTCCATATTCAGAAACATTTGCGTCATCGCAGGGCGATTTTACTATCCAAAATGTAACACTTCCTAATGGCTTTACATATATCTGGAAATGGAATTCTCAATACGGAATGGTTGCTTCTTGTATCAAAAATTCAACAAAGTACGCTTCTGAATCGTGGCTTATTTCGCCGTGTATCGAAATCCCATCAACAGGAATGTGCGTGTTAACCTTTAGCCATGCAGCAAAATTCTTCCAAAACACCTCACAAATGACTTTGTGGGTATCTGCGGATTATCACGAAGGGGCACCTTCTACTGCGACATGGCAACAATTGACGATACCTACTTATCCGACAGGTCAGAACTGGAATTGGTTCGAATCAGGTGAAATAGACCTTTCTGCATATAAGGACAAGAAAATCTCGTTAGCGTTCAAATATACGAGTACAACAAGTTATGCACCTCAATGGGAAATTAAGAATTTTGCAGTAAAGAAAGCTTCTTCGCAAAATGTAGAGTGTGTGCTGTCGCCGCAACCTTCTGCTACAAAAGTTCTCATAGACGGCCAAATATACATCCTCCGCGGAGAGCATGTATATGACGCAGGAGGAAAGATGGTAAAGTAAAATTCACATTTTTGTAACATTAATGACATTTCCGAAGACAAAAATTTGGAAATGTCATTTTTTTGTTGTATCTTTGCGGAAAATTTAGAAAGGAGAGAGAAATACTATGAAAGTACAGTGGACGGGATTGGTGGATGAGATGAAAGGGCATGTGGATAAGGATTTCTACGCACGGCATATTCCTGGAAACGGGGCTTGGGCTGCTGTATGTCATAAGCCAGAATTGAGCAAGGCGGAAAAGAAGAGGCGTGCCGCGCATCCTACGGCAAAGCAGTTTAGCGCTTATGTTGCGGAGAGTAAGGCCATCTTACGAGATCCGGAGCGGCGTGCGGCATGGCAAGCGAAATATGACGAGACCTTGTATCGGGCGAAGAAATGGGGCAAGCCGGCTTACGGGCGGCTATGCGACTACGTTAGGCATGAGGTAAACGAAATGTTAAAGCGCGGCGAAGAAATTAAGCCGTAAGCGTATAGACCTTGTGGTCTGGTTAGGGTGATCTCGGGCTGAGCAGCCTTTGATCACCCTTTCAGCACCCATTGAGCACCCTTTGGAACCAGGCGGAAACCTGCTGGAAAGGAGGCGGCTACCTCCTAACAGCCCAAAACAAAAACAGCACCGCAGGTAAACAGCCCGTTACACCCGCATTGAGCCCGAAGCGGGCGGGATGAGAAGCCGCACATAAATATGCGGCGCATAAACGCTAACCATTCGAACGAAGCAAGGCGATTTATACCCTTTTCGCTGAAAATCTGCAGATTTTTAACTGATTTTTGGCCCAAAATTTGCATATGTCAAAAAAATGTTGTAATTTTGCGGCCTGAATTATGCGTGTGTATGCGAGACGCGCGTATACATATGCAAAGGCAAAGCAACACAGCGACAATAAATCGAACAAAATAACTAAAAAATATACGTATATGAAATTCAATGTTTCGAGTTCTAAACTCTTTTCGCAACTGCAGGCTGTAAGCCGCGTGATTAACAGTAAGAATGCGCTGCCTATCTTGGACGACGTACTGTTCGACCTTGTAGGTAACGAATTGAGATTAACCGCTTCGGACGGCGAGACGACCATCCGTACCAGTGTAGAAGTAGAAGGCGCTGAGGGTTCGGGTAAGGTAGCTTCGGCGGCTAAACTGCTGTTGGAGACTCTGAAGGAGTTCAGCGAGCAACCGCTGGCATTCACCATCGACGAGAACAACTTCGCGGTAAACTTGATCAGCCAGAACGGTACCTATTCGTTCGTAGGCGTGAACGGCAACGAGTATCCGGAGATGCCGGCCGCAGAGGCAGAGGCACAGACGCTCGTTCTGCCGGCAAACGTGCTGCAGAGCGCGATCGAGAAGACCATCTTCTGCACAGCTGACGATGACCTGCGTCCTGTGATGAACGGTATCTTCTTCGATATCGCAGCTGACAAGGTGACGATGGTAGCGACCGACGCACACCGTCTCGTTCGTTACACCAACGCAGGTGTTCAGGCAGGTGTGGCAGCCAGCTTCATCCTTCCGAAGAAACCCGCAGGTCTGCTCAAGAACCTGTTGGCGAAAGAGGAGAGTGACGTGAAGGTGACCTTCGGCGCCAAGAACGCACGCTTCGAGTTCGGCAGCACGATCATCGTGTGTCGTCAGATCGAGGGCCGTTTCCCGAACTACAACGCCGTTATCCCGCAGGGTAACAACAACATCGTAACGGTTGACCGTCAAACGATCATCAACGCCTGCAAGCGCGTAGCAGTATTCGCCAACAACGGTACGGCACAACTCCGTCTGGCATTGAGCGAGAACAACATCAAAATCTCTGCGCAGGACATCGACTTCTCGACGAGCGCAGAAGAGACCATCTCATGCGACTACAACGGCACGCCGATGGCTATCGGTTTCAAGGCGCCGTTCCTCATCGACCTGCTCAGTTCGGTGGAGAGTGCAGAGGTGCAACTCAAACTGGCTGACCCCGCTCGCGCAGGTCTCATCCTGCCGGTTGAGAACGAGGCCAACGAAGATATCGTGATGTTGTTGATGCCGATGCTTTTGAATGACTAATATGGCATTCCGACCATTAACAAGCGCAGAGATCGCGCAATTAGAGGCGCAGGGTTGCAAGGCTACCGATTGGAAAGAGATCGAAGTAGCCGAGCACTTTGATGCCCGTTATGTGCGCCACTCCAACTTCTCCGGCCACAACCGACTCGGCGTGTTCGGCAAGGAGATCGAGTTGCCGGGCGGCATCAAAGTGCACACGGGTATCTACAACACGATGCTGCATAACTGCGAAGTGGGCGACGATGCGCACTTATATAATATCCACAACTACATCGCCAATTACACCATCGGCGCGGAGACCTGTATCGAGAACGTGAATGCTATCCTCGTGGACGGCAAGTCGACGTTCGGCAACGGCGTGCGTGTTCCGGTGATGAACGAAGGTGGTGGTCGTGAGATACCTATCTTCAACGAACTCTCTGCCAGCCTGGCGTATATCCTGACGCTGTACCGCCATCGTCCGAAGATGATTGCGGAACTGGAGCGCCAGATTGATGCGTACGCCGAGGCACAGGCTTCCGACCACGGTTACATCGGCAAGCACGTACGAATCTTGAACTGCGGAAGCATCAAGAACGTGAAGATCGGCGATTATGCCGAACTGAGTGGTGTGAGTCGTCTCAAGAACGGAACGATCAACTCCAACGAGTTCGCTCCTGTTCGCCTCGGCAGCGGCGTGAAGTGTATTGACTTCATCCTCGCTTCGGGCGTAGAGATCGGTGACTCCACCCTCGTGGACAAGTGCTTCGTAGGTCAGGGAACGATTTTTGACAAACACTACTCGGCGGGCGAGAGTCTGTTCTTCTCGAACTGCCAGGGTATGCACGGTGAGGCTTGCGCAATCTTCGCAGGACCGTACACCGTGACCCACCATAAATCGACCCTCCTCATCGCGGGTATGTTCTCATTCTTGAACGCCGGTTCGGGTTCGAACCAATCGAACCACATGTACAAACTCGGTCCGATCCATCAGGGTGTGGCCGAGCGCGGCGCGAAGACGACGAGCGACAGTTACCTGCTGTGGCCGTCTAAGATCGGTGCGTTCAGTCTCGTGATGGGTCGTCATACCCACCATGCGGACACCGCCGAACTGCCTTTCTCCTATCTCATTGAGAACAACTCGGAGAGTTACTTGGTACCCGGCGCAAACCTACGTACCGTAGGTACCATCCGTGACGCGCAGAAATGGCCGAAACGCGACAACCGCAAAGACCCGCATAAACTCGACCAGATCAACTTCAACCTCCTTTCGCCGTACACCGTACAGAAGATGTGGCACGGACGCGAGGTTCTCGACGAACTGGTAGCACTGGGCGGAGAGAACACCGAAGTATTCGGTTATAAGAACTGTAAGATTCGCAACTCATCGCTCAAGCACGGTCGCGAACTCTATACTATCGGCATCCAGAAATTCTTGGGTAACAGCCTCATCAGCCGTCTCGAAAAGAGCGAATGGCACACGATGGACGAAGTGCGCAAGGCCTTGCGGCCGGATAGCGCCGTTGGTTTAGGCGGATGGGCCGATCTCGCAGGACTGATTGCGCCAAAGAGTGAAGTGACGCGCCTGCTGAACGATATCGAAGCCGGCAAACTGAACCTCGAGGCTATCCATGAGCGACTTGTCGAGATGCACGCGCACTACTATTCTTACGAATGGACTTGGGCGCTAGAGCACCTCGAACTAGTATGGGGTTGCGATGTAGAGCATGTGACACTCGAGCAGATACGTAAGACCGTCGAAGAGTGGAAAGCGGCTGTAGTAGGCCTCGACAAAATGGTTTATAACGACGCCCGCAAAGAATTTGACATGAACAGTCAGACGGGCTTCGGTGTGGATGGCGACCGCGATCAGGCGCAAGCGGACTTCGAAGAAGTACGTGGTAGCTTTGAGTCGAACTCGTTCGTCAAAGCCGTCCTCGAGCATATCGAGACAAAGAGTAAGTTAGGAGATAAAATCCTAGAAGCCCTAGGAACCATAGAAGCCTAGGATCCTAGTTTAAACTATGAGTACAGGTAAGGTGACGATATTAGGTTGCGGCAGCGCGAAGCCGACGAAGACCACTTCCCCTTCGGGGCAGTGGGTCGAGTTGTGCGATAAGTCCTTCCTCGTGGATTGCGGAGAAGGTGTGCTGCTGACGATGCAGAAACTCGGTTTACACACCGGGCGGCTGTATAATATCTTCATCTCCCACCTGCACGGCGACCACTGTTTCGGTCTGATCGGTTTGCTGACGACGCTCGGCATGCTCAAGCGCACGCAGCCCATGCATATCTATGCGCAGCCGGACTTGGAGAAATTGCTGACGCCGCTCTTGGAGTACCATGCGAACGATCGCCAGTACGACATCATCTTCCATCCTATCAACCCGCGCAAACACGAAGTGATCTTCGAGGACCGCACCGTTTCGGTGGAGACTATTCCTTTGAAACACGGTGTGCCCACCTGCGGATTCCTCTTCAAAGAGACCCACCGTGTGCAGAAAGAAGACGGTTCGTTCGAGCGCGAGACGCGCAAGCGCTATGCCTACTGCTCGGACACGATGTACAGCGAGAAGATCCTGCCCATCATCGAAGGCGTGGATACCCTCTATCACGAGTCCACCTTCCTTGAGTCGATGTCCGAACGCAGCAAAGAGGTGAAGCACTCCACGGCCGCTGATGCCGCTACCATAGCCCAAAAAGCCAACGTCGGAAAACTGATCTTAGGTCACTACTCCGCGCGGGTGGAAGACCACAACCTCTTCCTGCAAGAGGCAAGTCCTATCTTTGACAACACCGTCTTGGCGGAAGAAAACCTTGTATTTGAACTCTAATGGCAAAGACAACGATTCAATATGTATGCTCTTCCTGCGGTGCCAAAGCCCCGCAGCTCTTGGGCCGTTGTCCGGTTTGTGGCGAATGGGGGACATACGAAGAGGAAGTGATAGAGAAAGGTCGAGGTATCGAGATCTCGAAATCCCGAAATCTCGGAGATGCCCGTCCGAAACGTTTGCAAGAAGTAGAAGCTTCCGAGGAAATGCGTCTCGACATGCATAACGGCGAGTTCAATCGCGTGTTAGGCGGTGGTCTCGTTCCCGGCAGTTTAGTACTCTTGGGTGGCGAACCCGGTATCGGCAAATCGACCCTCGCGCTTCAAGTGCTGATGCAGCAAGGCGAGCGCAAGACCTTCTATGCCTCGGGCGAAGAGAGTGCACGACAGATTAAGTTACGCGCTGAGCGACTCGCAGGAAACGCAGAGAACCTGTTTATCTCTTCCGAGACTTCGCTGGAGCGCATCCTTGAGCAAGTCAAAGAACTCGAACCCGAGATTGTGGTTATCGACTCTATCCAGACCATCGGTACGGAAGCCGTAGAAGCGACGATCGGCAGCATCACCCAAGTGCGCGAGTGCGCGGCACGTATCCTCGAGTTCGCCAAGACCCGCAATATACCCTTTATCATCATCGGGCATATCAACAAAGAGGGTTCGCTGGCCGGTCCGAAAGTGCTGGAGCACATCGTGGACACCGTCCTTCAGTTTGAGGGCGACCAACAATACATGTACCGCATCCTGCGGGCGCAGAAGAACCGTTTCGGTTCGACTTCCGAGATTGGCATCTACGAGATGCGTCAGGAAGGACTACGCGAGGTGACCAACCCTTCGGAGTTACTCCTCTCGACAGCGCGCGAAGGACTCTCGGGTATCGCGATAGCCGCAGCGGTAGAAGGTGTGCGGCCCTTCCTCATCGAAGTGCAAGCGCTCGTCTCCTCCGCAGCCTATGGTACGCCCCAGCGTTCGTCCACTGGTTTCGACGGCAGACGACTCAACATGCTGCTGGCTGTCTTAGAGAAACGCGTAGGATTCAAACTGCTGCAGAAAGATGTGTTCCTTAACATCGCCGGCGGACTGAAAGTGCAAGATCCGGCGATTGACTTGGCAGTTCTCGCTGCCGTACTGAGCAGTAACATGGATATCGCGCTTGATGCAGGCACATGTCTCTGCGGCGAAGTAGGATTGGCAGGAGAGATACGCTCCGTCAACCGCATCGAACAACGTATCGCCGAAGCGCAGAAATTGGGATTCAAACGTATCCTTATTCCTACGGAACAGAAAATAGACCCAAAACGCTTCACCATCGAAGTAGTGGGTGTCAAAAAAGTGACGGACGCTTTCCGTCTGTTGATTAAAGGATGATGAGAAAACAGCTATACATAGTAGTTCTTCTGCTTGCCTTGCTCTTTGTTCCTAAAACGCAGGCGCAAAACGAACAGCCGTACCTGTGTGAGATTGGCCTGCAGGCGGGTTGCGGATACTATGTGGGCGATGCGGCGCCGCATATCTTTATGCACCCGCGCGAAGCGTACGGAATTCATTTCCGGTATAAGTTCACCAAGCGCTGGGCGCTGCAAGTGAAGGCTTCCGGCCAACGTATCACGGGCAATGACTTCACGATGGATGGCAAACGGTTGGACACCTGGTGGGTAAACCAAATGGTGGGAGTGGATATCATGGCGGAGTTTAACTTCTTCCGCTTCGGGTCCGCGAACAAATACGACCGATACATCCGCCCGTACACGCCGTATATCTTCATCGGTATCGGTACCGGCATTTACGGGAATGATGCCGACAATCGTCCGACCTTCGGTTGCGTAGCAGCCTACGTACCCCTGGGTATCGGTTTCAAGTGGAAATTCTATGACTGCGTAGGCCTGAACATCGCCTGGCAGCATAACATCTATATGGCAGATAATCTGGAAGGCCGCAAGGAGCTGGATAACAAATACCAGATGAACGGCTGGAATTGGATGAACTGCGACCTCACGGGAATGTTTACCGTAGGTATCGTCTTTGAATTTGCCCGCGCACCCAAACCGTGCCGGATATGCAATTGGTAAGAAAAATGGATTATAAAGAACAGATAGACATAGCGCGTCTGCCGCGGCACATCGCCATCATCATGGATGGCAACGGTCGTTGGGCCAAGAAACAAGGCCTGGCGCGTATGTTCGGTCATAAGCAAGGCGTAGAAACAGTGCATAACATCACCGTCGCTGCGACGAAGTTAGGTGTGGAATATCTCACGCTCTATACCTTCTCTACCGAGAACTGGAACAGACCGAAAGAAGAAGTGGATGCGTTGATGACGTTACTCGTTGATACGATCGTCAAGGAGACGCCGACGCTTATGGATAACAACGTGCGCTTGCAGACCATCGGCGATATCAACCGCTTGCCGGAAGGAGCAAAGAAGAAATTCCTCGCCTGCATCGAGCAGACGAGTCATAACACCGGTCTGACGATGGTGTTGGCCCTCAGTTATTCGGCGCGTTGGGAGATCACGGAAGCGATGCGCAAAGCCGTGCAGGCAGCGCAAGCAGGTACTGTGCGCCCGGAGGATGTCAACGAGCAAATGGTGTCGTCCCTCATGACAACTGCGCAGATCCCCGATCCGGACCTGTTGATTCGTACCAGCGGCGAATATCGCATCAGTAACTTCCTACTATGGCAACTCGCCTATAGCGAATTGTACTTCACCGATTGCCTCTGGCCCGAGTTTACGGAGGAGGAGTTCTATAAGGCCATTGTCGATTATCAGAAACGCGAAAGAAGATTTGGAAAGACCAGTGAACAGATTCATTAACATATTTTTACTACTGCTGCTGAGCCTGAACGTGTGGGCGCAGGAGATCGAATACAGCCTCACCGGAAATAAGACCTATGAGATTGCCGGCATCGAGGTCGAAGGAGCGGACAGCTACGAAGACTTCGTACTGATTGGTTTCTCCGGCTTGGCTGTGGGCGACAAAGTCGAAGTGCCGGGTCCGCAAATCACCAAAGCTATCCGCCGATTCTGGAAACAGGGTCTGTTCTCGAACGTAAAGATCAAAGCCGACCGTATCGAAGGCAATAAGATCTGGCTCGTCATCGTGCTCGAGCAACGCCCGCGTGTGAGCGAGGTGCGCTACGAAGGACTCAAGAAGAGCGAACGCGAAGATATCGAAGTAAAAGCAGGTATCCGACAGGGCAGTCAGATGACGCCGAACCTTGAGGACCATGCCAAGACGGTCATCAAGAAATACCTGGCGGAGAAAGGCTTCCATAATGCCGATGTGGTCGTTCATCAGCAGCCTGACCGCGATCACCCGGGATACGTCAAAGTGGCTATCGCCGTGGATAAGAAAGTGAAGACCAAAGTCGGCAAGATATACATCACCGGAAACGAAGCCCTCTCGGATCGCCAGATCAACAAGGCGATGAAGAAAACCAATGATAACGACATTATCAACCTCTTCCGTACGAAGAAATTCGTCACCGAGGAGTACGAGAAAGATAAAGTTGCTGTCATCGAGAAATATAACGAGTACGGTTATCGCGACGCCTATATCGTAGCCGACAGTGTAGTTCCGAATCCGGAAGACCCGACGCGCGTAGACGTCTACATGACCATCCACGAGGGCGATAAATACTACGTCCGCTCCATCAAGTGGGTGGGTAACACCCTCTATCCTTACGAGTACTTAGACGCTACGCTGGGTGTCAAGCCGGGCGATGTGTATAACCTCAAGACCCTCAACGAACGACTCCAGTCGGACGATGATGCGGTCAGCAAACTCTATACCGACCGCGGATACCTCTTCTTCAACGTCGATCCCGTTGAGGTCAATGTAGAGAATGACTCCATCGACTTCGAGATGCGTATCTACGAAGGCAAACCAGCGACCATCAATGAGGTGAAAATCATCGGTAACACCCGTGTCTATGAGCATGTTGTTCGCCGCGAGTTGTTCACCAAGCCGGGACAACTCTATTCGCAGTCGGATATCATGCGTTCACTGCGTGAGTTGGCGCAGATGGGGCACTTTGACCAAGAGAAACTGGCGCCGGATATCCAACCGAACCCCGAAGATGGAACGGTGGATATCGCCTATAAGTTAGAGACCAAGTCCTCCGACCAGATTGAATTCTCTCTCGGTTGGGGAGCAACCGGTTTGACGGGTTCTATCGGACTGAAGTTCACCAACTTCGCCATCCAGAACCTCTTCAACAAGAAAGCATACCGCATCGTGCCGCAAGGCGAGGGCCAGACTTTTGCTATCAACCTGCGTACCAACGGTATCTACTCCACCTCGTTGTCTATCTCGTTCCTCGAGCCGTGGTTAGGTGGTAAGCGACCGAACAGCCTCAGCGCCTCCTTCGCTTTCTACAACCAAACCGGCTACTCGGCACGTTACCAGAAAGCTTACCAGCAGCTGTATAACACTTATTCGAATTATTACTATTATTCCGGTAACAGCAACTACTATCAGCAGTTAGCGGAGGCCGAGGCCGATAAGGATAAGTTCATCCGCCAGTTCTATTTCGCACTCGGTTACGGTAAACGTCTGCGTTGGCCCGATGACTATTTCATGTTCTACGGCGAGTTGAGTTATACGCTCTATTGGATGAAAGACTGGCCGTATCTGCTGATTGATAACGGAACGAGTCACAACCTCGCGCTGAACCTCCAGATCAGTCGTTCGTCTATCGACAACCCGATTTATACCCGCCGCGGTAGCCAGTTCGTCTTGGGTGTCAAACTCACACCGCCCTGGTCGCTGTTCAGCAAACAAGACTACTCGCATCTTACCACCGCAGAGAAATACCACCTCATTGAGTACCATAAATGGACTTTCAAAGGCAAGGTATTCACCCCGCTCACCCCGGATAGCAAGTTAGTGCTTATGGCCCGCGCGGAGTTCGGTTATCTCGGTCATTACAACAAACACGCGAAGTCGCCGTTTGAGACCTATTACATGGGTGGTGACGGTATGTCCAGCTATTCGACGCTCTCTACCGACTACGTCGCGATGCGTGGTTACTCGGCCGGTTCACTCACCCCGTACGACCCTGCTACGGGACGAAACATGGGTTATGTCTATAATAAGTTCACGATGGAGCTCCGTTATCCGCTCTCGCTCGAGCAGAGTGCAACCATCTGGGCTCTCGCCTTCCTCGAGGCCGGAAACTGCTTCGCGGACATCACCGACTACAACCCCTTCAACCTCAAGCGTGCCGCCGGTGTCGGTGTACGTATCTACCTGCCGATGTTCGGTCTCCTTGGTATCGACTGGGGCTGGGGCTTCGACGATATCAACGGCAGCAGACAGTATAGCGGAAGCCAATTCCACTTCGTCTTAGGACAAGAGTTATAAAGCATATGAAAAAAATTAGTATACTATTATTTGCAGCCCTGCTTAGTTGTGGCACGGCTTTTGCAAAGGACCAGTCGATAGCGTATATCGACATGCAGTATATCCTGAAGAACCTCGCGCAGTACGAGCAGGCGAACGAACAGTTGACGATGCTCTCCAAACGCTGGCAGAAAGAGATCGATGCGGCGCAACAGGAAGCACGTGTCATGGCGACGAACTACCAGACGGAGCAGATATTCCTCTCCGAGACCATGCGGGCGCAGCGCGAAGAAGAGATCGTGAAGAAAGAGCAAGAAGTGCTCGAACTCAAGCGTAAGTATTTCGGTCAGGACGGAGAACTGTACAAGAAGCGCGAAGCGCTCATCAAACCCATACAAGACGAGATATACAATGCCATCCAGGACTTGGCGAACGAGAAACGTATCGACATCGTCAAAGATCGCTCTGCCGACCCGGCATTGATATACATGTCCTCCAAATTAGATATTTCAGATCAAGTATTACATAAATTAGGTGCAAAATGAAAAAATTAATTATTGCAATGATGCTGATTCTGCCGATGGCAGTCAGCGCACAGAAATTCGGTCACATCAACACGCAAGAACTCTTTGCGCAAATGCCTGAAGTGGCTAAGGTGAAACTGCAGATGGATACTGTTCAGGCACAGTACGAGAACCAATTGGCTTCGATGAACGAGGAGTTTCAGAAGAAATACCAAGATTATCAGGCGCAAGAAGCAACGATGGCTGACGCTATCAAGCAGATCCGTCAACAGGAGTTGCAGGAGATGCAGCAACGTATCCAGTTGTTCTATCAGACCGCTGAGCAGGACATCCAGAAGAAGCAGCAAGAACTGCTCCTGCCGGTTCACGAGAAGATGGCTAAAGCTATCAAGGCTGTCGGCGAGCGCGAAGGCTACACCTATATCTTCGACTCCGCTGCGATGGTG
>JAEEGL015607495.1_pt1 | contig 25098 bp, 18 predicted proteins | sample 9134231 | NCBI WGS metagenome assembly JAEEGL01 (sample SAMN16246548, study PRJNA631951) | gut metagenome | biome: gut microbiome; feature: rumen; material: fiber-attached | host: Bos | place: Iran: Karaj | collected 2018-10 | reverse complement strand
TCATCCTGAGCCAGGATCAAACTCTTCTTTGTATATACACTTATAAATCTTAGTTCGACCCCGACAGCTTCATTCCTCAATTCTAGAATTAACGCTCTCGATTCAAAAAATTCTCGGTACTTGCTTGTACTAATCTTTCAATATTTTCAAAGATCTGCGATCTTCGAAAATTCCAACCCCCTCAATTCCCCCTGAAGGGGGACGGTCAGCGCCTTTCGGCGCGCCGGCAAACCGGCCTGGCGGATGGAATCTTCAATGAACTTGTGTGCTTCCAATCGGAAGCGGGCTGCAAAGGTAGTAACTTTTTCTTTCTCCGCAAATATTTTGGAGATTTTTTTAAAAAAGAATTTAGTACCAGGCGGTCTCAGTGTCTCCCATCTTGAAAACAAGATTGCCTCCTGCCATAATTTCAGAGTATTCTATGTACCCTCTGTCGAGTTTCTTCCCATCGAGAGTCACTTCCTGGATGTATTTATTTGATTCGCTCAAACCATCGGCGACAATGGTGAGAACCCCACCCGGGACCTTGACCTCAGCCTTGTCGAAAGCGGGAGCGCCGAACCAGAACCTGGTCGAGGCCGGTTCCATCTCATAAAATCCCAAGGAAGAAAGCACGTACCAGGCAGACATCTGGCCAGCATCCTCATTGCCGGCAAGTCCCTCGACATTGTTCTGGTAGAACTGGGAATAAACCTCACGCACAAGTTTCGCCGCCTTCCAAGGCTGCCCCGCCATAGTGTAGAAATAAATAATATGGTGGCTCGGCTCATTACCATGGACATATTGGCCGATCAGTCCCGTGATGTCTCCTGAGACGTTGTCTCCCTCAAGATGTGAATCGGCGGCGAAAAGCGAGTCAAGCCTCTCTATGAACATCTCTTTCGAGCCATAAAAGTCAACCAAGCCATCAAAATCGTGAGGAGCCAGCCATGTGTATTGCCATGCGTTTCCCTCGCAATAATCTGTCACCCTGTGACTTGAGTGGTAGGGGCTGAAAGGCTCGCGCCAAGAGCCGTCGGAAAGCTTTCCTCTCGCGAAGAGCGTACCCTTGTCCAGATAGTTCCGGTAGGAATGGGAACGGTTACGGAAATAACCGGCATCCTCGGTTTTGCCGAGATATTCAGCGGCAGCTGTCATGGCGCCGTCAGCGATCGCATATTCCATGTCAAAAGCGACGGACTCATTGTGGAGGTCGGAAGGGATGAACCCATATTCCTTCCTTAAGTCCTGTCCCCTATCATCTCCCATCGCAGTGGTCTTCAGCGCCTTCCAGGCTTCTTCCTTGTCCACGCCACTGATTCCTTTGACCACGGCGTCAGCCACGGCGATAATCCCGGGATTGCCGACCATGCAGTCGGTCTCGTTGGCCATAAGATGCCAGACAGGCAGCCTGCTCTGCTCGTCGCAGATGTTGATCATCGTATTCACCATGTCCGCGTCCCGCTCCGGATGGAGAATTGTCATAAGGGGCATTTCCGCCCTGTAGGTGTCCCAGAGAGAGAAAGTCGTGTAGCTCACATGGCCCGGTGAGGGATGGACTTCTCCGTCCGCTCCCCTGTAGGAGCCATCCGCATCACTGAACTCTGAAGGCTCAATCATAGTGTGGTAAAGGGCAGTGTAGAAAACGGTGCGAGCATCTTTGTCGGAAGACGACACCTTGACCTTGGAAAGCTCCTTGTTCCAAGCCGAGGAAGCGGCGACTTTGACCGCTTCGAAATCCCAGCCGGGCAGCTCTGACTCAAGGTTCTTCTTGGCATTCTCCTCGCTCACCGGAGAAATGGCCACCTTGACCATAACCTGGTCCCCGGCAGATGTCTTGTAATTGGCTCGTCCATATTTGACGGAGAAAACTTTCCCGTCAATCTCCCTCTCCTTCACGGGGATGACCTCAAAATTCTCGAAAGGCTCGCTGAACTCAGCGTAGAAGAAAAGCTTCTGGTTCCTGGCCCATCCGGAGGAAAAACGGTAGCCCTTGATCGTCTTATTGTCAACTATTTGAATATCCGTATCATAAGCGCTGTCCCAGCAACCACCGTTCTCAAGGTCGACAACCACCGCGGCGTCGGAAGACTCAGGGAAGGTGTACCTGCTCAATCCGACATGGTTTGTGGCTGTCATCTCGGCGGTGATACCGTAACGTGTCAGCGGCACGGAATAAAACCCGGGCACGGCCACTTCCTTCGTCCGGTCGGCGTAGGACCAAAGGCCTGAAAGAGGGTCATCCTCTGTCCCCCTGGCGTATTTGACCTCGCCAGTGACCGGCATCAGGGTGACATCGAAAAGGTCCCCGATTCCGGTTCCGCTCAAATGAGTGTGCGAGAAGCCAATCACGGTGGAGTCACTGTCATGGTAGCCGGAGCACCAGTCCCAGGACTGGGGAATGCTGGTCGGACCAAGCTGAACAGCTCCGAAAGGGACATTCGCCCCAACGAAGACATGCCCATGGCCTCCAGAGCCTATCTTGACGTTGACCAAACTTGTGTAATCCTCCTCAGCCGGAGCGCCGCAAGCGCCCAATGCCAGGACGGCGAGAATGAATATTCCGAAATGTCTCATGATTGTACGGGTTATAAACAACCGCTAATTTAAGAATTTTAATTATATTTGTTTTCTAGCATTAAAGTCTCTTTAGACATGGGCTTTTTCACATTCCCCGGCCAGCAAGAGCATAGGAAGTTCAATTACAGGCCGATATATTACGATAAAGACGAGGAGGAGCGCCGCCAGGTGTTCGGACGGGTCGATGGAAGACTCGACGCGGAGAAGGCCAAGGAGAAGGAAAACGGCGAATATAAGGCCGGATCCTACATCCGTGGAGCTTTCCGTGACGGCAATTACGCCAAAAGGGAGGACACCGCCACCGCGGCCCAAAAGATCATCGGGATCGTGGGGCTCATCCTTCTCGCTGTCGTGTTGATATATCTCTGCAAATTCTATTTGCTCCTGTAGGATGGACCTGAAAATTCTTCCCGGGAATATAGCGAACATGATCGCCGCGGGTGAGGTTGTTCAGAGACCTGCCTCCGTGGTGAAGGAGCTTATGGAGAACTCCGTCGACGCCGGTGCCGGACAGGTCTCCGTGTTGATAGGCGACTCCGGACGGACTCTCATCCAAGTGATAGACGACGGGTCAGGAATGACTCCTGACGACGCCGTGCTCTGTTTCGAGCGTCACGCCACCTCAAAAATAGCGACCGCCGAGGATCTGCAGGAAATATTGACCTTCGGGTTCAGGGGCGAGGCGTTGGCATCCATAGCGGCAGTGGCTGAAGTTACCCTAAAGACCAGAACCGCCGCCAACGAGACGGGTTGTCAAGTGGAAATGGCTGGATCACAGCACGTTTCCACCACCGAGGTTTCCGCTCCGGTGGGGACCAACATAGCAGTCAGAAACCTCTTCTATAATATTCCGGCCAGGAGAAAGTTCCTGAAGTCGGACAATGTCGAGTTCAAGCACATTGTCGAGGAGTTCACAAAGGTGGCTTTGACTCGCCCTGAGACGGGATTCTCGCTCTCTCACAACGGCAAGGACATCTTTGTCCTGCGGCCAGCCAAGTCCCTCAAATACAGGATAATGGATCTGATGGGAACCTCTGTCGCCGGGGACCTTGTCGACATCGCCGCGGACACCTCCCTGGTCAGCCTGAGGGGATTCGCCGGCAGGCCTGACACCGCCCGGAAGACTTTGGGGAACCAATTCTTCTTCATCAACGGCAGGTATTTCCGCAGTCCTTATCTCCACAAAGCTGTGATGAGAGCCTACGAGGGATTGATCGCAGAAGGGGTGACTCCCTCCTATTTCATCTATCTCGAGACAGATCCCGGCTATGTCGACGTCAACATCAGCCCAACGAAGTCGGAGGTCAAGTTCGAGGATGATTCCCTTGTTTTCCAGGTAGTCTACGCCTCCGTGAAGGAAACACTGGGAAAGAACTCTTTCGCCGGTGACATAGACTTTTCCAATCCCGAGGCCAACAACATGCCGGTACTCGGCAGACATTTCAATGAATACAAACCGGACACGGCACCACAGGTGAACGTGGACCCTGGATATGATCCTTTCGAATCGATTTTCCCGGAGAGCGGGCCTGCCCCCAAGCAGCCCGATTTCGTACCGTCGTTCCGTCCCGGCCAATACACCGACCGTCGGGACGACTACGGGAAACTGTTCGAGGACAAGACTTTACCGATTAGCCAGACATTGATTCTGGGCGGCAAGTACATCATCACACCGGCCAAGGACGGACTGATGGTGGTCAACATCAGAAGGGCATGGGAAAGGGTGCTCTACGACAGGGCGCTGGCCGCGTTGACAAAGGACGGCCACGTCACACAGGCCAACATGTTCCCCGTCAAGGTACAGGTCGGCACCGTAGGAAGGCTTCTTTTCGATTCCAAATCAGCCATCCTCCAGACCCTGGGATTTGACATCTCCCCGTTCGGCGAGGACACTATCGTCGTGAACGGAGTGCCGGAAGGCTTTTCCGGAGAACAGGGCAAGGTGGAGACCATGGTGCAGGACCTCCTGTTGATCCTTTCGGACGACAGCGTTTCCTTGCCTGGAGTCATGGAATCATCGATGGCGGAGAAAATCGCACTTCTCGGAGCTTCTTCCAGAGGGGATCTTTCCTCCCCGATGGAAGCGAGGGCGCTTCTTGACGCGCTTCTCTCCAGCGACAACCCGGAGCTGACGATTTCCGGCAAGAAGACCATGGCTGTCCTTTCGTCCGCCCAGATAGACAAACTGTTTTGACAATTCAATATGGCACAATACTACGGCTACGACAACAACTCCGGAGGATTCCTCCAAAGCCTTCTAGGGAATATTCCGACAGTGACAAGGAACATATTCATGATCAATGTGTTGATGTTTATCGCGACACTCATCAACAAGGAATTCATGATAGGGACCTTCTCCGTTTTCTACCCGAAATCACCTTTCTTCCGGTTCTGGCAGCCAGTGACATACCTCTTCATGCACGGCAATTTCTGGCACATCTTCGTCAATATGTGGTGCCTCCTGATGTTCGGATCAGTCCTCGAGAGAGCGATCGGGAGCAAGAAGTACTTGATCTTCTACTTCGTCACCGGTCTTGGGGCCCTGATGATCCATTTCCTGGTCCAGGACATCCAGGCGCAGGCCTTGATTGGAGACAGCACCAGGATCCAGAGATATTACGAACTTCTCGGAACCCCGACCCTCGGAGCATCCGGAGCGATATTCGGAATCCAGATTGGTTACGCGATGCTATATCCTAACGCCCTCTGGACTCTGGTCTTCCCCCCGGTCACTCTGAAAGCCAAGTGGTTCGTGTTGATATTCATGGGAATTGAACTGTTTACAGGGATCACCGGGACCATGGATGGAATAGCCCACTTCGCCCATCTTGGCGGAGCCCTGTTCGGATTCCTTCTCATCTGGTGGTGGAAAAAGAAAGGCACGCTTTGGCAAAGGTAAAGAAAAAAGGATGGGGATTCACCGGCATTATCGCGAGGCTGCTGATGCTCCTCGCCGCCGGGTTATTGCTCATGTCCTACGCCTCGATGTTGGTCAATCCGTCGAAGGCCTGGTACATGACTGCTTTGGGGCTGATGTTCGTTCCAATCGCCCTGCTGAACCTGTTCCTCCTGATCTGGGCCATCCGGAGGCGTTCCGGAGCCGCGTTCATTCCCCTGCTCGCTCTTCTTCCATCCCTTATTTTTATAGGACGCTATCTTCAGTTCTCATCCGGTGGCGAGACTCCGACCGGGAAGCCCGTAAAGATCGTGTCTTACAACGTCGGGCATTTCATCATGGGAAGGAGACCCGAGTTCAAGGACGCGGAGGGGCACAAGGCCTGCATGGATTCCGTCGTCAAGTTCATCAAGGACACAGATGCCGACATAGTCTGCCTCCAGGAGATTAACTTGACGGGGGAATACGATGTCAGCAAATTCGTCAAGGAGCATTTCCCTGAATATGAGGCCGGTTACTTCATGTTCATCACCGAGGAAGGATCGTACGGGAACATGACACTGAGCCGTTTCCCGATAGCCGGCAAAGGCCGCTTCCAATTCGAGAAGAGTGCCAACCAGGCCATCTACACCGATCTTAAAATAACCGACGGATCCACGATCAGAGTATATAACTGTCATTTTGAGAGCTATAACATCTCCCTTTCGAACCTGGTCAAATCCAAAGGGAAGGACAGTACCCTTGTCAGGGACACTGAAGAAAAGATGAAGCGCTCGATCAAGAGACGTCCCGAGCAGGTTGAACAAGTGATGGCTGACATCGAGGATTGCACGATGGAGGCGATAGTGGTCGGGGATTTCAATGACAACCCGATGTCATACACTTATCACAGGCTGATGAAAGGCAGGAAAGACACTTTCGTAGAGGCGGGAAAAGGATTCGGCGCGACCTATTCCACCCTGTGGCCTCTCATCAGGATAGACTACATCCTTTATCCAAGCCATTTCAAGGCTGTTTCCAACCATATTCCCAAAGTCCGGTACTCCGACCATTTCCCGGTCATAGCGGAAATATCCCTGTAATTCAGGCGTTTAGTTCGCAGGTGGGCACAAGACAACCATGGCCGACCATTTTCCCGGCTAGGGCGCGAAGCGCAGGGAGGCCATGGTTATCTTGTGGCCACCATGACAGTAGCGCCTATTGGACGAAAGACATGTCGATAAGACCGTTAAGAAGGGCGTAGACGGTAAGGCCGGCCACGGTCTTGATGCCGGTCTTGCGGGTAATGTTCTTGCGATGGGTTATGACCGTATAAATTGAAAGATTGAGTTTGTCAGCGATCTCCTTGTTGAGCATACCCTTAGCCACGCAGACAAGAATTTCCTTCTCCCTCGCCGACAGTTCCCCACCCTCGTTTTGGGAAGGTTCAAGGGACCTGGAGTCCACGGAGGAACGGACCTTGCGAAGCACCTCTTCTCCAGTGTCGTAGATAGAAATCGACCCGTCATATTGCCTTAAGACATCCTCAGTCACCCCTGAAGCGGCAAGGGCGATGACTATCGAGTCGCAGATGTCCGCCAGGCGGGTTCTTCCGTCCTTCCGGCTCTTGAAATCCAGAACCGAAGGATCCACGACGACCACATCGGGATCCAGGACCCGAAGGCGGGACTCAACAGCCTTGGAAAGATCCCTGAAGGACTCCCCCACCTCGAAATCCGCTGAATCATCGAATATTCCCCTCAATCCTCTCGCGACAATCTCCGAAGGGACGACCAGAGCTACTATCTTTCTATCTTCCATCGCCCTCAAGGTTTTTCACGACCGTGACAAGTATGTTATCCTCAACGAAAGTATGACGCCTGAGATCATCCCTCAAACGGTAGATGGAAAGAAGGACCCACAACTTCATGTTCTCGTCGCAAACCGTCGGAAGGTATTTCATGACGATGTTTTTCATGTCCTCCATCTTCTCGTCCACATCCTCATGCTGCTCCTCGAAATCGGAGATGGAATATCCCTCCGGACGATTTCCCTCCCAAAGGGCCTTTACATAAGGAAAGACCTCGTTCTCTTCCCTCTCAAAATGCTTTTCCAGCTCCTTTTTGTAATCCTCGAAGAACTTGAGAATCACCTTCTTCTGGTTCTCGTCACAAGGTTCGACAAGGCAATCGAACGAGGACTCCAGATTTCTCAGGGCAATGCCGAGATAATAGGTGTGAGACCCGTGGAGATAACGGATAACGTCTTGTATACGAGCGGATGCGACCTCCGAAGAGGAAGGAGTGTATCCCGGGAAGGAATAGACATTGCTGATGAGAATAAAGGTACCTGGATCTATGCCGGCGAAAGCGCAGGCATCGACGACCTTCAAACCGGCGTTTTTCAGCTCGATTCCCATCCTTGAAATGACCTGGACAAGGCTGTAGTTCATGTCAAGCATGTCGGACAGCCTCATCTCGGGAGTGAAAACTTCTTTCATGACGCGAAAATAGCGATTAAATAAGCAAAGCGGTAATGTGGAATCCGATAAAGGCACAGACCCAGGCCACGACCATCGTGTAGGCGCACACAGCTATCGCCCACCACCACTTGCCGGTCTCGTTCTTGATGGCCACGAAGGTGGCTATGCACGGGAAATACAAAAGGATAAAGAGCATGAAAGCCACAGCCGCGGGCAGAGAGACCGAGCTCGCCAATGCGCCCTGAAGCTGGGTGTTGTCGGGATCGTCCGTTGATTCTCCCGAATACATGACTCCCAAGGTGCTGACAACCAATTCCTTCGCGACAACACCGGAAAGAAGGCTTATGTCCATTTTCCAGTTGAACCCCAGCGGTTCCAGAGCCGGAGAGATGGCTTTCCCGATCTGACCGATATAAGAATGCTCCTGTTGGTACTCGACATCGCGGTTCGAGCGCGGGAAATACCCAAGGCACCAGATAACCACAGATCCGATAAGGATCGTGGTAGCCATCTTTTCGAGGTACTGCTTGCCTTTCTCCCAAGTATGCCTCCAAACTGCCTTACCCGTGGGAACACGATATGGCGGTAGTTCCATCACGAAAGGAAGATCGTCGTCTTTGACAAAATGACTGAGAATCATCGCGGAGAATATGGCTAGCAGCACTCCGATAAAGTAAATGGCCAAAAGGGCCAGGGCTGAATGACGGGGGAAGAAAGCCCCTGCCAGTAGGACGAAAATCGGGAGCCGGCCGGCGCACGACATGAAAGGTATTATGGCTATCGTTATAAGCCGGCTCTTCCGACTCTCAATCGCTCTTGTGGCCATGATGGCCGGCACATTGCAACCGAAACCCATCACCATCGGGATGAATGACTTGCCGTGCAGGCCTATCCTGTGCATCAGCTTATCCATGATGAAAGCGGCACGGGCCATGTACCCGGTATCCTCCATTATAGACAAGAAGCAGTACAGAATCAATATGTTGGGTAGAAACACAAGGACGCTCCCAACCCCAGCTATCACTCCATCGACAAGAACATCCTTCAGCCACCCCTCTTTCATGAAATCCCCGATGAATCCTCCGAACTTCGCGACGAGCCAGTCTATCCAGTTCATGGGGTACTCTCCCAGGGTGAAAGTGGCCTGGAATATTATGTAAAGCAGAAGGATAAATATCGGGAAAGCCGCCCATTTGTTGGTAACGACAGAATCGATCTTCTCGGTCCAGGATTTCTCTCCCACAGGCTCTATGTGACGCACATAGGTCTTTGAAAGAGTGTCATGGATGAACTGGTACCTTTTCTCGATCTCTCCCGGATCCTCGCTGGCTATGATCTTGTCCACCGAGACAGGTTCTCCCAAGGAAACCCCGTCCGCCACTTCGAGGACTGTGTCCAGAAGCTCGGGTACACCTTCTCCAGTGCGGCAGACTGTAGGGCAGACCGGCATTCCCAAGATCTTGCCCAGCCACTTGGTGTCGATCCTGTCTCCCCTTTTCTTGAGCTCGTCGAACATGTTCAAGGCCATCACCACCTTGAGGTTCATGTCCTTCACCTGAGTCGTCAGATAAAGGTTCCTCTCCAGGTTGGAGGCATCCACAACATTGATCACGACGTCGGGGACATTCTCGACCAGATTCTCCCGGACAAATCTCTCCTCAGGAGAAAAGGCTGATAATGAATATGTTCCCGGGAGGTCAACAAAAACCAGCTTACGTCCTTTCCAATTGAAACGGCCCTCTTTGGCATCTACGGTCACGCCGCTGTAATTCCCGACGTGCTCGTGGCTTCCAGAGGCCATGTTGAAAAGGGAGGTCTTGCCGCAGTTGGGATTTCCGACAAGGGCCACGCGGATGACACCAGCCCTCTCAGAGTTGTAATCCTCCTCCGACGAGATGTCGATCAGCTCGGCTTCGGAACGGCGGAGCGAGACTTTATATCCCATGATCTCATATTCGATGGGATCTTTGAGGGGGGCATTCATGACAGCGGACACTTTCTTTCCGGGAATAAAGCCCATTTCAATGAGCCGTTTCCGGAAATTCCCCTGGCCGCCGACCTTCACGACGACTCCAGAGTCACCTGTCTTCAGATCTGATAATTTCATCCGACGCGAAATTACTCATTATTACGTTTCAAGCCAATAATTATTAGTAGGTATTCCGCCGCCATCACTAATAATTTGTTGTAACCCAAATGTCATTCTGAGCGAAGCGAAGAATCTTGCAATTAGAGGAAAAATGACGAAATTCGCGTTCGATGGTAACAGAAAAGTACTTAAAGATAATATCCTCCGTCCAGAAAGGACCTCTTCAGGACAGATGCCGCGACATCCTCAGTCAAGTAGCTGGAAACCAGATAGTCCTGGAAATCGTGTTCTTCCTTGACCCGGAGGAATTCAACCGTGGAGAAGAGACAATCCCCGCGGAATGCCGACGCCGATTCGGGAAAGCCATGCCCATGGTCACTTGCATCGCCCAAAAGCCGCTCGGAGCCACCCTTACCGCCGAGGTCCTCTATCTTAGGGACGATGGGATCGTGGAATATTCAAAAGATTATCTGCTGATCCGGAATGGCAAAGACAAGGAGCTGATAACCAAAGGCATCCGCTTTCCCAAAGCCGGAGACACAGGCGAACAGGCGAAGGCTATCTTTTCCCGCATAGGGGAAATCCTCAACGCTGAAGGATTCAAAGTCAACGAGATCGTCCGTCAGTGGAATTATATAGACGAGATCACCGGCATGAAAAACGGGGTACAGAACTACCAGCTTTTCAATGACGCGAGGAGTACCTTCTACTCTTCCGTCGATTGGCCGGGGGGCTATCCGGCCGCTACCGGGATCGGTTGTTCCGCAGGAGGAGTGACGGTCGCCGTCCATGCTGTCAAGAACGCGCTGAAAGTCAGCAGTCCGATTGACAATCCGCTGCAAGTCCCCGCTCACAAATATTCCGGGAAAGTGCTGGTGGCTGGGCGCGAACCGGTCAGGACTACCCCTAAGTTCGAAAGGGCCCGACTCCTTGGCGAGACCGTGCTGATCTCCGGGACTGCCGCGATCAAGGGAGAAGACAGCACTCCGTCAACGGATCCAGAAGTACAGAGCGAGACGGCGATGGAAGTCGTTGAGAATCTGGTAAATCCCAAAAATATTCATCCTTCGGCGACGTGTTTCACCCCGGAAGCTCTGAGGGTTTATGTCAAGCGGGAAGAGGACGCGGAGACCATCATGAGAACGATCCGAAAGAGGTGGAACCGAGTTCCCATCCATTTCCTGATAGCGGACATCTGCCGACCGGAGCTCCTTTTGGAGATAGAGGGCAAAGGATCTGTCAGAAGATTCCTGGAATGCTGCTGCGTTGACGCCTCCGAGGCTACTGAAGCGCAGGCCGGGGGTGCCGGCAGGATCGAACTTTGCGAGGATCTCCCGTGCGGCGGCGTGACTCCGGAGCCGGAGAATATCAAAGACACTCTCTCCAGCGTGGCGATCCCTGTGAACGTGCTGGTGAGGCCCCGAGGAGGTGATTTCGTTTATTCAGAGAGCGAGATCCTCACCATGATCCGCTCCATCAAGATGTGCGGGGAGTTGGGTGTGAATGGGGTGGTCATCGGAGCTCTCAATGAAAATGGGGATGTCGACAAGAGAACCATGGAAAGGCTCATACAGGCAGCCGATGGGATGGAGATTACCTTTCACCGGGCCTTTGACGAGTGCAGGGATCCCATGGAAGCGCTTGAGGACATCATCAGCCTTGGATGTGACAGGCTTCTGACCGCCGGCCATGCCGACAATGTCAATGACGGGGAGGAAACTCTCAAGGCACTTGAGGACAAGGCCGCCGGCAGGATCATCATCATGGCAGGATCCGGAGTAAGGCCGGCCAACATCGCCAGGATTGAATCTTCTACGGGAATATCCGAGTTCCACTCCTCCTCACACGGGCCGGAGGGACGCACGTCCAGGGAGACGGTCTATTCCATGACACATATTCTTGACAATTAACCATTTCCAGCAATGGTACCGCTTTGGCAGATATTCCTGACTTTCGCTAAGATCGGATCCTTCACGATAGGAGGAGGTTACGCGATGATTCCGCTGATCCGTCAGGAAATAGTGAGAAAGGGATGGCTGTCTGACGATGAGCTTCCCGACATCATAGCGCTAGCGCAGTCCGCTCCGGGCGTTCTCGCAGTCAACATGTCCATTTTCGCGGGCTACAAGATGAGGGGTTTCAAAGGGAGCGTCGCCGCCACTCTCGGCTCGGTTATCCCTTCATTCATCATCATCCTCCTGATCGCGATGCTCTTTACAGGCTATCAGGATAACCCGGTGGTGGTCAGGATATTCAAAGGAATCAGGCCGGTCGTCGTGTCTCTGATTCTCGTGCCCATGATCAACATGGCGCGCAAAGGCAACAAGACTTGGTGGGCGTGGGTGATCAGCGCTCTTACCCTTTTCCTGGTCGCCTTCATGAAATTCTCCCCCATCTACATCCTATTGGTTCTGATAGTGACGGCGATCTGTTTCACCCTGATAAAAGAAAGGAGGAGCAGCGATGATTGATCCCGTGATATTCCTCCAGCTTTTCTGGGTGTTCCTGATAATAGGCCTGTTCACTTTCGGTGGCGGTTACGCCATGCTGTCCCTCATCCAGACCCAAGTGGTCTCCGCGCATTCATGGCTCACGGAGAGCGCTTTCACAGACATCGTCGCCATCTCCCAGATGACCCCGGGGCCCGTAGGTATCAACTGCGCCACCTACGTGGGCTACGAGGTCGCCCGGAGCGCCGGAGGCAGCCATATTGTCGGCATACTGGGTTCAATGACGGCCACGGTCGCGGTAGTCCTCCCCTCTTTCCTTATCGTCCTGACCATCGTCCGCTTCTACACGAAGTTCAAGGACAACAAGGTTTTCGAAGGGGTAATGGGATGGCTGAGGCCGGCTGTCGTGGGTTTGATCGGCGCGGCGGCGGTCATCCTGATGATAAATGTGAGCTGGTCAGGTCCGAGCCCGGACGTGTCTGTCGTGGCGGACAACTTTCCGGACTGGACCAGTTGGGCGCTCTTCGCGGCCGCTACCATAGCCTCGCTGTTTTTCAAGGTCGGTCCCATCCCCATCATCATCGCGGGAGGGGTGCTGGGGTTGCTCATCTATTAGGTTTTTTGTAAATTGCGCGATATAGCCATTATAACCATTATAAACCGAAACATTACTCTAATAATGAAACATCTGAACAGATTGCTTGCCATCGCTGTCGCCTTGATTCCGACGCTGATGTGCGCGAAAAAGGCCGGGACGGTCATTAACGTTATCCCTTATCCCCAAAGCGTGGAGATCGGGAAGGGCGCTTTCAAGGGTGCCGGAGCCAACTTCAACTGCGATCCTGCCATAGAGTCCAACTGCGTGAAACTGATCCGGGACTTCGCTGACAAAATGACATTCATCAGCGGAAGGACAAACTCCTTCGCATCCCCCATCGGCCTTTCACAAGCGGCCGCGGAGGGCAAGATGAAAGGTTTCATTTTCCTCAAGGACAAATCGATGGGACCCGAGGAGTATTCTATCCAGATCTCCAAGAAGACCTGTCTGGTGAAGGCTTCAGCCTACAACGGCTTCCTCTACGCGATCCAGACTCTCAAGCAGCTGACCGATGTCTCGATCTACTCTGACAAGGTCGCGCCTTCACAGAAGTTCTTGTTCCCCGCTGTCACGATAAAGGACAATCCTCGCTTCGGCTATAGGGGGATGCACCTTGACTGCGCAAGGCATTTCTTCTCCGTCGAGGAAGTCAAAAAGTATCTCGACATCATGGCTGTCTACAAGCTCAACCGTCTCCACTGGCATCTTACCGACGACCAGGGCTGGAGGATTGAGATCAAAAAATATCCCAGGCTCACCCAGATGGGAGCTTTCCGCAACGGCACAATGGTCGGTAAGGACTTCTCTTCGAACGACGGAATCCGCTACGGAGGCTATTATACCCAGGATCAGATGCGTGAGGTTGTCCAATACGCCGCCTCTCTGGGAATCACTGTGATTCCGGAGATCGACCTCCCCGGCCACATGCTGGGCGTTCTGGCCGGTTATCCTGAGCTCGGATGCACGGGTGGCCCTTACGAGGTCTGGACGAAATGGGGTGTATCCGACGAAGTCCTCTGCCCCGGAAAAGAAGAAACGTTCGCTTTCCTGGAAGACGTTTTCACTGAACTGATGCAATTATTCCCTTCTGAATATATTCACATCGGTGGAGACGAATGTCCAAAGAAAGAATGGGAGAAATGTCCTGCCTGCCAGGCCAGGATCAAAGCTCTTGGAATAAAGGGCGACGGGAAGCACACAGCGGAGCAGTATCTCCAAAGCTACGTCACCGCCCGTATCCAGAAGTTCCTCAATGACAATGGCCGCAAAATCATCGGCTGGGACGAGATTCTTGAAGGGGAACTCGCTCCAGGCGCCACTGTGATGTCCTGGAGGGGTGTCAACGGCGGAATCCAGGCCTCGGCAATGGGATTCGACGTGATCATGACCCCCAACACCTATTGCTATTTCGACTACTACCAGAGTGAGAACCAGAAAGAGGAGCCTCTCGCGATCGGTGGGCATCTACCTATCGAGGACGTCTATGGTTACGAGCCTTTCGATGGCTTGAACGCCTCGCAGCAGAAGCACATCCTCGGAGTCCAGGCCAACCTGTGGACGGAATATATCGCCACCAATGAATACCTTGAATATATGCTTCTCCCCAGGATGTGCGCCCTGGCTGAAGTTCAGTGGTGCAAAAGCGAGAACAAGAATTTCGAGAGATTCTCCGCCTCGATGAAGGCTAAGTCTTTCGAACTGCTTGATGTGCTCGGTTACAACTACAGAAAGTTCTAAATAATCGGTTATGAGAAATCTGATGTTCAAAGCCCTTGTCGTGGCTGCCGCCGCCACGATGGTGATAGGCTGCAACAACGCGGCTAAAAAGGCGGCTGCCGAAGCCGCCGCGGAACAGGCCCGCCAGGATTCAATCGCGGCTGCCAACAAGTTAAAGGAGACAAAAGAGCAAAAAGCCATGGAGATCATTAAACTGCTCCCGGAAGAGCCGGAATTCGACATCATTACCAGCATGGGTACAATCACTGTGAAACTCTACAGCAAAACCCCGAAGCATCGTGACAATTTCGCGAAGCTCGCGCTATCCGGATTCTACGATGGACTTCTTTTCCACCGCGTGATCAACGGGTTCATGATCCAGGGTGGAGACCCTTTGACAAGTATGCCTCAAGAAGCGGCAAATTATGGCAAGGGCGGTCCCGGCTACACAATCCCCGCTGAGTTCGTCAAGGAATATACCCATAAGAAAGGAGCTCTCGCCGCCGCCCGTAAAGGCGATGTCGCGAATCCGATGAAAGAATCATCCGGGTCCCAGTTCTATATCGTTCAAGACGAACGCGCTTGCGCGCAGCTCGACGGCGGTTACACCGTTTACGGAGAGACCATAAAGGGTCTTGAGATCATCGACAGGATCGCCAAGGTAGCGACTGACGGCAGGGACCGTCCTGTCATGGATGTCAGGATCGAGACCATACAACCGACCGGAGAGACAGCGGAAATCGCCAGGGCAAACGGATGGAAGAGCACCGTTACTCTTGGGAACTAAAATAATCCCTAAAAAGCCAAATTGACACTAAAAAAGTTATTTTGACACCAAAATATTGTAATTTATGGTATAAATATTGTTATATTTGCATTCGAATAGTTTTTTCATAGGTTAAGTTTTAGGTTAGAATTGGTACACCGCCTGCTGGGAAGCATGCGGTGTATTTCATTTATGCCGGGCCAACAGGCCATTAAAAAAAGAGCCGGCCCCGATGGGAGCCGGCTCATATCGCGGGATTAGCCTATATTATCAATAGGTAGGACCGTCATGCCAATTGGGGATAGCCCAGAAGAGGACATCGGAGTAGTTGTCATGAGCGCCGACCTCCTCCTTGAAGTTAGAGTTGTAGGAGCGCTCCTTCGCGACATAACGAAGCCTGTTGCAAGGGTAAGGTGTCAAGGCGTTGGTGTCGTGATCGGCCGGATAGTACATGCGAGGATATCCGGTACGACGCATATCGCTCCACTGCTCACCTCCATGGAGGAAGCCGAAAGCGATCCACTTCTGCTCAAGGATAGCCTCGAGCTCACCACCGGCGTAAGGAGTACCGTCGATGTGGGTAGTCCACCTGTCGTTAGCGAAGTTGGTGATCCACTCCTCATTGTAGATGCTCTGGTCGGGATTGATTACCGTACGCTGCTGGGCACCGTTCAGGTAATCGCCATCGGCATTGTCAAGTTCAGTCTGGGAACGGTTGTTCTGGCACTTGAACAAGAAATTGATGGACTCACTGATACCCTTTGTGAAAGCGGCCTTCGCGTCTCCGTTGGCCCAACCACGCTGGTAAGCCTCAGCCTTGATGAACCACATCTCGTAAGAGGAAACGATCTGGTGATCCCAATTCTGGTTCTCCCAGAAGAATCCCTTCTTACGGATACGTGAGTAATAAGCCCTGTTGACACGGGTGAAGAACATTGTCTGATAGGTGTCGTAATCGGTGTTGGCGCTAGCTCCACGGAAAACGCTGGCGATAGCCTTTCCGGCCTTGAGAGGCTCGGCGACGACCTCGTCGGCAGGATTCTCGACAGGATACTCACCATTGGCGGTAGCGAGGCAGTACATCAAAGGAAGACGAGGATCGTCCTGGCCCTCAACCCACTTGCCACCGTCACCGGCCTTCATCATACGATTGATAACCTCGGCGCTGGCGGTCTGAAGGTTATGCCAGTCAAATCCGGAACCTCCATTGATGTTCAGGGGACCTGAAGACTGGCGGGCAATCTGGATATTCTGGTCGATAGATTCGACAATAGGAAGGTTCCCGTCAAGGATCTCACGAATGATCTGCTGACCCTTGGAGGCCAGAGGGCCCTGGGTGGAGACACGCAGAGCGCCGCGCAGACGCAGTGAGTTGGCGTAACGGCGCCATTTGTCAAGATCTCCATGGTTGATGAAATCCTGGCCAGAGAAAGCGGAAGGCTTCTGGCAGGAAGCGAACTTGGCCTGGATCTCGCCGAGCTCGTCGAGGATCATCTCGAAGAGCTTCTGGCCATCGTCATAATGAGGGTTGGCGTAAGAGATATCACCTGTAAGAGCCACCTGACCGATCTCACTGAAGGGGATGTCGTCGTACTCGCAGATGAGGTAGATCATCATGCCGTAAAGATGGGTCTTGGCCGCGAGAATATAGGCCTCGTTAGCGGGCTTCTCAGCATCGGGAAGCTCCTCGTAGAGCTGCTCCATCTTCCTTAAGTTGGTGACCATCGTAGGATAGTTGTTGTACGGCTGGCCATAATCCTCATACTCGTCGTGGTAGTAGATACCCGGGTCGAGTGTAAGACCGAGCTGGTTGGAGAGCTTAAGCATGAGCTGGGGCTCATAACCGAAATAACGCCCGTAGGTTGAGCAGGCCCAGTCGTTGGCCAAAAGCATACATCCCGGCATAAGCTTGTCTAGGGACGCCTCAGAGACCTTGGACGGGTCCTTGTACCTGCTGTCGTATTCTTCTTCGCTACAGCCGAAGGACACAATTGTCGCGGCGAGCAAAGCTAAATAAACAAATATCTTTTTCATATTCTTTCTCTATATTAATGCGTTTATACGATTAGAATGTAGCGCGGAGAGAGACACCGACCGAACGGGTAGGCGAGGCGGATCCACCAATCTCCAACTGGCTCTTCCAGTCAGTACCATTACTGGTCTCAGGATCGTAGTTGGGGATGGATTTGTAGAAGTAGAACAGGTTGCGTCCATACACTGACAGAGTCAGGTTCTTGACAAAGTCACTCTTGATGACATTCCTGGTGAAGTTGTAGGAGAGGCTGATCTCACGGAGCTTCCACCAGTTGTTCTTGAAGAAATCGTAGGTACCATTAGGGACACCAGGGGCGATTCCCCAAGCGGTCTTGCTGGAGATGTAGTCCTCGTAAGCTATGACCTTGTCATTCTCTTTCCAGCCACCATTGCCGTCGGAGACGACACCATCAAGGATGATACCGGTGTTGGCGGTGACACCATTCTTATAGGTGTAAGGGTAGAAGCCCTCACCCTCACGATTAGCGGTGTCGGGGTTGACACCGGTGGTCATGGTGTAACGGTAGCAGTTGTTGGCGATATAACCGCCGAACCTGAAGTCAGTCATCACATCAAGGCCGAATCCCTTGTAAGTGGCGGAAAGACCAAGACCTCCGACTACCTTAGGCATCGCGTTACCAGCAAGCACATAGTCGCTTGTCATCACATAGTTACCATCAGAGTTGACGATATTGCGTCCCTTGTAGGGGCCATCCTCAACGACCTTGTTGGCGGCGGTGTAGAAGTCACCCATAGGCCTGCCGACATAGGAGTAGTTCTTTCCGGTCTTGGCGTAGTCAGCGGTCTCGATGAAGTTGATACCCTCGACGAGGGAGAGGATCTCGTTCCTGTTGAAACCGAGGTTTGTGTTGATATCCAAGCTGTAGTCCCTTGAAAGGAGAGGAGTCACGTGGCCGGAAATCTCAAGACCCTTGTTGGACATCTCACCGGAGTTGACCCACATCGTGGAGCTACCGCTCGAAGGAGCGAGCTCAGTACGGAGGAGCATGTCGGTGATTCTCTTGTTGTAGTAGGTAACCTCGAAGCCCAAGCGGTTGTTGAAGAACTTGCTCTCGATACCTACCTCGAACTCCTTGGTCTTCTCAGGACGAAGGTTGTCGTTACCGAGGTTGGCGGGAACCTGGTTGTAGCTCCAACCGGGACCGCTACCGAAGGAGTAGGCCATATTGGCGGCATAAGCCTCAGGGGCGTTACCCACGATACCGTAGGAAGCGCGGATCTTTCCGTAGTCATACCATGAAGGCAGCTCGAAGGCGTCGGTGAAGAGGAAGCTCAAGCTGGCTGAAGGATAGAAGTAGCTACGGCTCTGCCTAGGAAGGGTTGAAGATTTCTCCTGACGGCCTGTCAACTCAAGGAAGAGGTAATCAGAATAAGATAACCCGAGAGTTCCAAGGAAGGCGGTCTTGAGGAGCTCCATCTTGGTCTCGTTGTTATTGTTGATATCGATTGTCCTGTAGGAGTTACCGATCATGAAGAGGTTCTCGATCATGAGACCGTCCCTGGTGCCGAAGTTCATGCTGTGCATATTCTCGGAACGAGCCTGCCAGCCGGCTGTGGCGGTAAGGCCAATCTTGTCGGTAATATTCTTGTCAAACATCAACATGGCGTCACCATAAAGCACCTGATAGGACTTTGACAGCGTTGAGTAACCACCACTGGAGCTGTTGGAACTCGCGGATGAAGGGAACGCGGAATTGCTGGTGTTGGTAGTCCTCGAAGTGGTGAAGTCAGTAGCGACACGAACCTTCGCGGTCAACCAGGGAGTTATCTTCCAAGTAGGAGCCACGCTTCCGATCAAACGCTGCTCAAGCTCGTCACTGTGATGCTCATTGGTGTTCCAAAGGAGCTCGCGCACACCATGGACGAATCCGTTGGAGCCAAATTGGAAGGCCTCGTCGGGAGTGGGGCCGACACCCATATCGTTGTTCTTGTAGCCCAGGCTGGTCTTGTACATCTTCTTGATGAGAGGCACGTCAAGGAAGGCGCCGAACATGTTGTCGAAACCTCCATAGATGCTGATCGAAGCCTGTGAACGGTTGATGATGTGCTGGGTGATGTAGTTGGCGGTGTAGTCGAGGTATAAATTGTCGTTATACTTCAACGTTCCCACAACATTGAAATTGTGCTTGTCAAACGATCCGGACAGCGCGTTGGGAAGCTCATTGAGATAAGTGTATGAGAACCTGGTGGTAGCGTTGTTGCTGGACTGGTTGATCGCGAAGTTGTAAACCTGGTCTGAACCGTTGCGGAAGAGTTCTTTCCAAGGTTTGTCGCTTATAGGGGAATACGCGCGAGTAGAGCCGTCAATATAGAGCACTTCCCTGCCATCGTAAGCGGGACCCCACTGGTAGTTGCTGTAGGCGGGGAAGAGCTTGCCGGTAGCGCCATCAACGCGGAAACCGTTGTTGCTGATCATCTCGTTTGTCCAGTCCCCATAACCAGTGCCAGGACCGTATTTGGTCTGGATCTCAGGAACATAGGCTACCATATTGAGCTGATAGCTCGCATTGAAATCAATAGTGACACCTGATCCCTTAGCTTTCTTGCTGGTGATGACGATAGCACCATTAGCAGCCTCAGAACCGTAAAGAGCCGTAGCGGCGGCACCCTTAAGGATGGTGAGTTCCTCGATGTCCTCAGGGTTGATATCAACGAGACCGTTGGCACGGACTCCGCCGTCGATACCGATGCTACCGTAGTCCATGCTCGTGGAGTTTGATGAGCCGGAATTACCGTTACGGATAGGAACTCCATTGAGGATGACGAGCGGCTGGGTGTTACCATTGATGGAGGAAAGACCACGGACCGTGATTGACACACCGGCGACGGCACCACCCTGGGTGTTCTGGATGCGGACACCGGAGGCCTTACCGTAAAGGGCGGTGGCAAGGTTCGTTGAGCCTTTGCTCACCAACTCATCCGACTTGATGGTGGCTACGGAATAACCGAGTTTCTTGCTTTCCTTGGCAATACCGAGAGCGGTAACAACAACCTCGTCAAGCATTTCCTTATCCTCGACGAGAGTGATGTCAAACTGACTCCTGTTACCCACAGGGATAATCTGAGTCTCATAACCCAGACAAGCGATCTCGAGTGAAGCGCCTGGCTTGACAGAAATGGTGAAGGAACCGTTTTGGTCGGTAACCACGCCATTCTTCGTGCCTTGCTCAACAACGCTTGCACCTGCAAGAGGACCGATATTGTCCTTGACAACACCGGTAACCCTGTTCTGCGCAAAAGCGGCTATTGCCACAAAAACGCAGACCAAGGTCGCAAATAATTTCCTTTTCATCAGATTTGAATGGTTAATAAGAGTTATAAAATTGGACAATCTGTGGTTTCCTAAAAACAAAAATAAAAAATAATTTCGTAAATTGTACCTCAAATAAATCGTTTTTTATGAACCCGGGAAGCGAAAAATACTTATCTGCCAGTATTCCAATCATATGGAAAAAATGGTATGCCCTATTGAAGGGGGTAAGCGAAGACTGGATCAAGCCTTCTGACGACAATGATGACACGCTTACTGATGTGATTGAGAATCTGGAGGTTGAAGCTACTCAATCCATCAAGGGATTCCCGACGGAAATCCTGGGACATGAGGATCCGGGCCAGGCGATAGACTCCATGAAAAGCGCGGCCCGGAGAATTCGGGAAGCATATTCCCTCGCCAAATCCAACCTCGCCTCCTTACCCGGGAAGATAGTATCCAAGATCGATAGTGTCGCCAAAGAATGCGAAGTCGTCCAGAAGCTTTGTGACGCCGCGACTCCAACGGACATCCACTCTCTTGCCTCCGGTTATAGCTTCAAGGAGCTCCCCCCTGAAGTATTCATGGATCTGGTCAGGATCAACAGCTCCGCCGCCGTGGAATCATTCAAACTTGTTCCGATTCCCGGGAGGGAGATGTCTTTTCATGCCATTCTTGTCATACTCATGCTCAAAAGCCACCTGTTCTCCAACATCACAAGTCCCATGAACCCGGAGATTTGGTCGAAGCTATATTCCAGGAAAATAGAATGGAACGCCTCTCCGGAGCGGAACTCGTGGATAATCAATTACATATATGAAGAGCCAATGACATTTGGAGATGGACTTCCGTCGGAGGATGATCCCCAATGGCTCATCCCCTCAAGCGAGGACATGGCATCGTGGGAGTCATTCATCGGCAGGCCGTCTTTCAACAGGATCTGCGAAAAGGATGAGCTCATCACACATGGCTTCGCCACTTACCAGAGCGACAAGATCTCCATTCTGTCCAAAGTGGCAGGGATCAAAGAGGACCGCCTCGCGGCCCTCCAGAAGCTATTCAAGATCCTCGTGGAGGAATCCACCTATTTATTAAGGACGCGCGAGACCTTGGGCAACAGGTTTCTCTCCGAGGAAGATGCCTATCATGTGTTCATGGATGACCAGTTTCTCCAGGAAGAGCAAAAAAGGCTGGAGGGGCTGCTCGACAATATATTCCAGGGAATTGATCCCGACGGGACGGACATTCTCTCTTTGCTGGACCAGCTGGACGACTTCAGGTTTTATGTTCCCCTGTCGGACAAACCGGTTGTCAACAGCGCCATGATCAGAAAGATCATCGACAGCTGTGTACTTGATAACGAGATGGTCAAATCCATTCTCCGCGATGCCGTCACCGACGAGCGGATCCTTGGCGAGATCCGGACAGTACAGGATGTCCAACCGGAAAAGCAGGTGTCCGCCGAGAGTGGCAGGGATCAGGGTGGAATCGACTCCATTCTCTCCGAGTTGCGCTCCGGAGGGTATGTGGACAATGACGGGATCATCAATCTCAGCGGAGCCAAGTTTGCCCGGCATCTTGTCAAGAGCGGTTATGTAAAGCCGGGCAAGAGTTGGAAACCATGGTTCCGGAATCCCGAATGGATCCGGTTCTCCGAGGAAGGGATAATCAGCAACAACGAGATCCAAGAGCTGACCAAGGAGTTGAACTGGAAGCCTTTCGATGGAATATTCAAAGACAAGGAAGGCAAGAGGCTTTCCTCGTCGAACCTCTCCAAATTCTTTTCAGACGGCGACAGCAGCTATTCGAAGAGAAACGCCCTGTTTCTTCAGATTTACCGCCGTCTTGGCCACAAAATGCTCGCTTAGGACTGATTTTTTTCGAAAGTATTCGCCGGCCTTCGAACGAATTCGAAATTATCGAAGACCGGCTTTTTCCGTTGTAGCTTTGCATCAGACAAACAACAAAAACGGAAATATCATGAAAAAGATCACCCTTCTCACCGCCGCCATCGCAATCTTCTGCAGCGCCAACGTTTCTTTCGCACAGAACAAGTCTTACGACGTCAATGACCGCCCCTGGGGTGTCGCACCTTGGGAGTATGCCGCCCAGATGGATTCCCACATTGAATTCGAGGGCATCGAATTGGGACAGGCCTATGACACCTTCATCAACGAGCTTTCCGGCAAGGGATTCAAGACTCTTGACAAGCAAAAAAGGTTCACCATCATGCGCGGGACTTGGAAAGGAATATCCGACACCAAGATCGTTGTCTACCACAAAGGTGGCCGTACTCATCTGGTAGAGGTTTATCCCAGGGCCGTCAAGGGTTGGGACCAGGCAAAGGCTCTCTACGAGGCCATCCGCAAGGATTTCTTCCAGTATTCCGGTCTCAATGAGGAGAATCTCGCCAACCTGACCGACCACAATCTCAACATCGGACACGAGGACGATTTCAACATGAGGGCTCTCCACAAGGAGTTCGATAACGCCAACTGCGCATGGGAGACCATCCTTCCGATGCCCGAGGGAACCCTGACCGTCAACATCAACGGAAAGAAGGACATCGGCAACGCGAAAGCCCGCTACACGAAAGGACACTTCCAGGTCCACGCCATCTACCGCGACAATTGCCTCGAGGACATCATGCTGGATTCCACCAAGGGAAATTTCTACGCGCAGAAATAAAAAGAGAAAGAGTGGCATATACATAAAAAAACCCGGGCCTCGGTTGAGGTCCGGGTTTTAAATATAAAATAGCGCTGATCTTTAGTCGCTCAAAGAGTAACGGCGGAAAGCGATGACTTTAGCCTCCTTGTCGACGGACTGGATGTAGGCGGCGACAGAGACCTTCTCATCGGACTGGACGAAATCCTGGTTCTCAAGAGTATTCTCCTTGAGGAACTTCTGGACGCGGCCGTTAGCGATGTTCTGGACCATCTGCTCAGGAAGATTGGCGGCCTTCTCGGCGCCGACCTTGGCGATGATCTCGCGGGCCTGGGCAGCCTGCTCGGGAGTGATCCAACCCTTGGCGGTGTTGGACTCGATATGATCCTCGCTGTCAACGTGGGCAGGATTGATTCCGACCTTCTTGAGGGCGGCGTCAACTGCCTTCTGGACCTGCTCGTCCTTTGTCTTCTGGATGGCGACGGCACGCTCGTTGTCAATGACTTCCTTAGGGCAGTCAGCCTCGGAGACAGAGACAGGGTTCATAGCGGTCACCTGCTGGGCGACAGCCCTGCCAAGATCCTCGGGAACGACTTTGTTGAAAGCGACGATAGCACCGAGTTTGCCGTTGAAGTGGACATACTGACCGACAAACGGAGCCTCGAGAGCTGCATAGTAAGCGAGAACATGCTTCTCACCGGTCTTACCTGTCTGGGCGGAGATCTCCTCCTCGACAGTGTGGCCGTTGGAGCACTTGCAAGCCTTGAGTGCCTCCGCATCAGCCGGGAAAGCGGCGATGGCGGCGTCAGCGATCTCAGCGGCAAGAGCCTTGAAATCAGGAGTGGCGGAGACGAAATCGGTCTCGCAGCCAAGGCAGACGATGATGGCCTTGTCACCATTCGTGCGGACAAGGACAGCACCCTCGGAAGTCTCGCGGTCAGCCCTCTTGGCGGCGACGAGCTTACCTTTCTCGCGGATTATCTTGACAGCCTCCTCGAAATTGCCGTTAGCCTCAGTGAGAGCGTTCTTGCAATCCATCATACCGGCGGAGGTCATCTTCCGCAGTTTCATAACGTCTTGTGCGGTAATAGCCATAGTCGTTTTAATTTTAATTATTCAGCCTCTGTTTCGACAGGCTCGGCAGCGGGTTCGGCCGGGGCCTCGGTAGCGACGTCAACGGGCTTGGCGCTCTTGCGGGCACGAAGCTTCTTGCCGGTAGGATTGGCAAGGGCCTCTCCCTCAGCGGTCTCTTCGGCGATCTCCTTGTCCTTCTCAAGCTTACGCTCTGAGAGTCCCTCCTCAATAGCCTGGCAAAGGATATTCAGGACGAGCTCGATGGACTTGGTGGCGTCATCATTGGCCGGTATCACATAATCAATGGGCGTGGGATCGCAACAAGTGTCAACCATTGCGAATACCGGAATGTTCAGACGGTTAGCCTCTTTAACGGCGTTGGCCTCTTTCTGGATGTCGACAACAAAGATGGCGGAAGGAAGACGGCTCATGTCCCTGATGGAACCGAGGTTCTTCTCAAGTTTCTCCCTCTGACGGTTGATCTGCAGACGCTCTCTCTTGGCGAGCTTCTCGAATG
>JAEEGL014872442.1_pt1 | contig 25098 bp, 22 predicted proteins | sample 9134231 | NCBI WGS metagenome assembly JAEEGL01 (sample SAMN16246548, study PRJNA631951) | gut metagenome | biome: gut microbiome; feature: rumen; material: fiber-attached | host: Bos | place: Iran: Karaj | collected 2018-10 | reverse complement strand
GTCCTCCACAGAGAGGTCCTTATCCAGAACGACACCACTCTCCTTCTTCACCTTCTCGATAATCTCCTCAAACGGATCGATGTCGGTCTTGTTGACAGGCTTCATTTCCAGCACGACGTCACCGTACATCTGTACGAAACGACGATAGCTATCGTAAACGAAGTGAGGATTGTTGGTCTTCTTAACCATTCCCTCAGCCACCTCGTCGTTCAGACCGAGGTTCAGGATTGTATCCATCATACCTGGCATGGAAGCACGGGCACCGGAACGGACGGAGACAAGCAGCGGATTCTCCTTGTCGCCGAACTTTGAATTCATCAGATTCTCAATGTGTTTCACGGCTGCCATCACGTCGTCGTTCAACAACTCCATGATCTTCTGCTGTCCTACCTGATAGTACTCGTTACAGCAGTCGGTGGTGATTGTAAAACCAGGAGGAACGGGAACGCCGATCAGGTTCATCTCGGCCAGGTTTGCTCCCTTACCACCGAGTTCCTCTCGCATTTTTGCATTTCCTTCAGCCTTTCCATTACCGAAGGTGTAGACTCTTTTTGTACTCATAAGTCAGTATAACTATATTAATTGTAATTAATTGTATTTTTTTCAATTCTGCAAAGATAATGAAAAACGAAGATAATCCCAAAAAAATGAAGGAAAAATTGCTAAGTCGACCTTACATTTTACGATTTTTAGTTACTCTTTTAAGCCTTTTGATAGTTTTTTACCGTTTTTTTTCGTAATTTTGCGCTCAATAAGGAATGAAAACAATATGAGTAGAACAAAGAAACCATTGCCAATTCTAGAAAATGTAACCATCACAGACGTGGCCGCAGAAGGTAAGAGCCTTGCCCGGGTCAACGATATGGTGGTGTTCGTACCCTGGACGGTTCCAGGTGACGTGGTTGACCTGCAGGTGCGTCGCAAGAAGCACAGTTTCATGGAGGCAGAAGTGATTCGCTTTATAAAATATAGTAATGTACGCGAAACTCCTTTCTGTCAGCATTTCGGTGTCTGCGGTGGATGTAAATGGCAGAACCTGCCATACGAGGAACAGTTGAAGAACAAGCAAAAACAGGTGCACGACCAGTTGACTCGTATTGGAAAGGTTGAGTTGCCGGAGTTTCGTCCTATACTCGGCAGTGTAAAGACACAGGCCTACCGCAATAAGCTCGACTTTGGTTGTGCGAATAAACGCTACCTGACGAAACAGGAGATAGCGACCTTGCCCAATGATGAGAGTCAGAGTCTGAAAGACATACCTGCCATCGGCTTTCATATCACGGGGGCCTTCGATAAGATTCTGCCTATCGAGAAATGCTGGTTGATGGATGATCTGCATAATCAGATTCGTAACGAAATCCGCGACTACGCCATGAAGAATGGTCTGTCATTCTTTGACCTCAGACAGCAAAAAGGTCTTCTTCGCGATGTTATTATCCGTAATTCGAACACTGGTGAATGGATGGTTATTATCCAGTTCCACTATGACGAGACCGGAGGCGAGAAAGAGGCTCTTGGATTACTGCAGCATATAGCCGATAAATTTAGCAATATCAGCGCATTACTATATCTGAACAACCAGAAATGCAATGATACGATAGGAGATCAGGAAATTCTTGTTTTCAAGGGTAATGACCATATCTTTGAAACGATGGAAGACCTGAAGTTTAAAGTTGGGCCGAAGAGTTTCTATCAGACAAACACCGAACAGGCCTACCATCTGTATTGCGTGGCTCGCGAGTTGGCAAACTTAAAAGGTGACGAGCTCGTATACGACCTTTATACCGGTACTGGTACAATAGCTAACTTTGTTGCCAAAAAGGCACGTAAGGTTATTGGTATAGAGTATGTACCAGAAGCTATCGAGGATGCTAAGATAAACTCTGAGGTAAACCATATCGACAACACACTTTTCTATGCTGGCGACATGAAAGACATCCTAACCGATGACTTCATTGCGGAACACGGCCGTCCCGATGTGATTATCACTGATCCTCCACGTGCCGGTATGCACCCCGATGTTGTGAAGACCATATTACGTGCTGCACCTAAGCGTATTGTCTACGTCAGTTGTAATCCCGCTACCCAAGCGCGCGACCTACAAGACCTCGACGAGGCCTACAAGGTTGCAGCCGTACAGCCCGTAGATATGTTTCCACATACACCGCATGTGGAAAACGTAGTATTACTTGAGCAACGATAAAATAGTATAATCTAAATAATTGAGGATGAATCATGATGACAATAGAAGAAATTAACAAACTTATTGCAGATTCGATGTTTGCAGATATCGGGTTTATTGATGCGAATGGAAGTCCAAGCATCAGAAGAGTATTTTGTACATGGCATAAAGGGGTGGGAAAGCATCTGATTTCTACAAATACCTCCTCAATGCATGTACAAGCCCTTTTATTGAATCCTTCAGCATGTCTTTATTTTGAAAACAGCCAAGTTTTTGAGGGTGTTTGTTTTCAAGGAAAAGCTATCGTTCATTTTGAAAAAGAATATAAAGAGAAGTGTTGGAAAGAGGGTGATGAACAGTACTATCCCAAGGGCGTTACAGATGATAATTACTGTATAATTGAGTTTACGGCTGAGAGTGGACGGTATTATCGGTACGACGGCATTGGGAATATCACAAAGCAGGAAATGGATATATTTGATCAAAATACAGAATATGTGGATAACTACGACAGGCTTGCAGATGAAAATATGTAAAGAAAATATATAATCTAAGACAAGGAATTTATGATAAAGAAGTTTTTTTTACTCATCGTGCTGATGACAGGTTTTGCAGGCACCATGAATGCAGAAGAGCCCGAGTTGCTTAATGCAAACGTTCAAGAGGTTCAGGAAACGCAACAAGACAAAAAGGCAGTTGTAGAAGTTCCGCAGTGGGTTAAGAACATCAAGTTCAGTGGTTATGGCATGCTTCAATATCAGGGTGAGGACAAAGAAGGTGCCCATACCAATACATTCAACCTTCGTCTGGCCCGTTTTATCCTCGACGGCAAGATTGGCGACTTTGATTGGCGTGCACAGATTCAGGGAACCAACGTAAAAGGTCCGGGTGAGCCCACCGTACAGCTCGTTGACCTCTATGCAGAGTGGGTAAAACACAAGGCGTTCCGCGTTAAGGTCGGTCAGTTCAAGCGCGCCTTCACTTACGAAAACCCCACCCACCCCATCACACAGGGATGGTATAGCTATGCAATGGTGATCAACAACCTGTCGGGGTTCGGCGACCGTACTGGAGAGAAATCTTCGGGCGGACGTGACATTGGCATCCAAGTACAGGGTGACCTCTTCCCGAATGCTGCTGGTCGCCGTCTGTTCCACTACCAGTTGGGTGTGTACAACGGTGAGGGTATCAACGAGAAGGACAAGGACAACCGCAAAGATATCATCGGCGGTGCCTGGGTGATGCCAATCAAGGGCCTGCGTATCGGCGCCTTCGGATGGACAGGCAGTCGCGGTGGCATGCTTGACCCTGTGACAGGTACCAAACGCAGCGTAGAAAAAAACCGTTACGCCATCTCAGCCGAGTATGACAAGGACGAGTGGACATTCCGTACAGAGTATATCCACAGTCAGGGCTGGGGCGCTGCAAAGGCCGCCAACAACGTGCGTGAGATCGACTACAGTAAGGGCGACAAGGCTGATGGCTGGTATGCCTTCGGTATCGTGCCCGTCATCAAATCGAAGCTACATGCCAAGGCCCGTTACAACCTCTACCGCCAATCGAAGGAGTGGAGCACCTCAAAGACCATGTACGAAGTTGGTGTGAACTACTTCTTCACGAAGAACCTGCAACTGAATATGGAGTATGCCCGTGTGAACGAGCGTGCCACCCACGACAGTTACAACTTCGTTGACGTGGAACTTGATTTCAGATTCTAGATCAATCAGATACAGGCTGTGTAGTTGAAGAGCGGAAGCGGCGCATCAGCGCCTGCCACAGATGCGTCTTACGACGAAGGATCCGGAGGGAATAGCACGTACTTAACAAGATGAGTATTCCTCCCACCAGCCAATAGGCAATCCCTGACAAGACACATACTGTGATATAAGAAAACAGTCCCAACAGCACCTGCACAAGCGCATAACGGAAAACGGTTGCCGAACATCGGTAGCCGTTTTTCTTATAGGCATACCCTATAACTATCAGGAAGTCGAACAGATAAGCCAGAGTAACCGCCACACCCGTTCCATAGAGCCCCCATCGCTGGTAACAGAAGATGATAAGCAAGATCAGGGCAACACAATAGAGACTCTCCAATATGAGGTATGCCAGCGCCTGTCCCCGAGCCAGAGTGACATATGCCACCGGCATCGTCAGAACCTTCAGGTACATGGCAAGAGTAGCCACCTGCGCCATTCCTATTACAGGAACGAACTCTAGGCTGAACAACAAAGGAATCAGGACTGGAAGAGTGACCATAAAGGTCACAAGCATCGGTGAGAGGAGTAGCAGCGACACCTCTGTCTGACGGTTGACTGTCTCGTTCGTGGCAAAAACATCTCCCTGCACCGCCGCCAGACGAGGGAAATAATCGGTCTCCATTGCCGAGAACACCATACCTGCATATGTGATGGTCAGCATATAACCCGCATTATACAGACCCAGTATATCAAGATCACCTGTCACATTCAGATACGAGCGGATAACCAGTTCTGTGAGACTGCCAATCACGATGGCTAAGGTATAAGCGACTCCCAAGCGTATCATCCCTGTTCCCTCGCCCATGATATGTCTGACGCCTGTCAACTGCAAAGGCACGGCACGCCAAGAGCATCTCACCGTGACAAGCATCGTGGCCAGTGCCATCAAGACAATCACAGGCACGATGCCAGAGGCACCGAAGAAGAAATAAACAGGGACAGAGATGACCAAGGCGGCCAGAATGGAGACCACCTGAATGACGGCGAGCGCCCCCACCCGATGAACACCTTTCAGGATGGCCGTCTCACCACCTGTTATCGTCAGCATACCCACAGCCGGTGCCAATAACACAAAATGCAAGGTATGGTCGCCCCATGCAAATGTCGAATGACTCAGGAACGGTCCGATGACCACGCAGACGAGCATGCCTATCAGGGTCGTGAGCAACGTCCATCCACGCACCACCTTCACATAATGTGCCAATGCGGACTGATCACACTTCTGATGCAGTTCCGAGATGCGTCGGACAGCACTGAAGGGAAGACCCAGGTTCGTGGCCTGGAAGATCATGTTGACGGTGGTATTGAACAAGGATGCCAACCCCATGCCCGACGGTCCGAGCAGAAGGGCAACCAGTTTGGTACGGACAAGACCCAGTCCGATGTTCAATCCTTGTACACCACCGAAAATGCCCGTATACTTCAGAACATGGTTGTAAGTTACATCCTTTTCTTCCATGATTTTGTATTTCAAACGCAAAAGTACTGTTTTTATTTTTAAATAACGAACATATTTCGTAACTTTGCGGTCATTAGACCGCGAAGTTACATGCACTTGGCATAAAAAACAAATGAACTTAACAAAGAATCAGACATCAAGGCCTCTGGTAAGCTTCATCATTGCCTACTATGAGTTGCCAGTCAGACTACTACGGGAATGTGTTGAGAGCATTCTCGCCCTATCGCTTCGTCCCTCTGAGCGAGAGATTATCATCGTGGACGACGGTTCATCGAACAGTCCGGTTTCCATGCTAAGCGACCTGACAGATCAAGTGCTCTACCTGCGCCAGCAGCACCTGGGACTCAGTGAGGCACGTAACACAGGACTCCGGATGGCACAAGGCACATATATCCAGTTCGTCGACGCCGACGACCTGCTCCTGACCGTCCCCTATGAGCACTGTCTCGATCAGATTCGTTTCAACAAACCAGAGATCGTGACATTCCACCTGACCGACAGCAAGAGAGAGGTCGCCAGTTTCGATGCCACCAACAGTCAGACGGGTGCAGAATATATGCACCACCATAATATTCACGGTTCTGCATGCGGCTATCTCTTTCAGAGAAGCATTCTCGGTGATCTGAGGTTCACTCCGGGCATCTGGCATGAAGACGAGGAGTTCACCCCTCAGTTACTGTTACGTGCCGAGCACGTATGCGTCACCAGTGCCAAGGCCTACTACTATCGCCGGCAACGGGAATCGATCATGACCAGCTCACATATCAGGAACAGACTGAAACGGTTGAACGATGCCAAGGGTATCATCTGCCGACTGAACATCATCGCCGACCGAATGCCAGCAGAAGACCGGACAGCCCTACAGCGACGTATCGCCCAACTCACGATGGACTATCTCTACAATGTCATCCTTCAGACCCGTTCACGTCATTATCTGGACAGACGCATAGAAGAACTGCACCGTCAGGGGCTCTTCCCGCTTCCCGATCACGACTATACCCAGAAGTATGTCTGGTTCCGTCGGCTATCCAACAGTCAGAAAGGACGGTCCCTGCTGATGCGACTGGTTCCCATGCTTCCACAAGAGCGCTGAACAACAGACTATGATATCGGTCATTGTAACGACATATAATCAGGAGAAGACCATTGCCCGCACACTCGACTCCATTCTCAGGCAACGGTGCCATCTGCCCGTAGAGATCATCATCGGCGAGGACTGCTCTACAGACCACACCCGTGAGATCTGTCAGGAATACGCGGCACGTTATCCGCAGATTCGTCTGTTCTGCAACGACCACAACAAAGGGATTGTAGACAACTATTTCGACTGCCTGCTCGTCTGTCAGGGAGATTATATCGCCGACTGTGCCGGAGATGATTTCTGGATAGACGACCAGAAGTTGGAGAAAGCATCACGGCTGATGGAGGCCGACAGCAGCATCACCCTTGTTCACACAGGATGGCATTATTATGACGAGACGACAAAGCAAGAGAGTGCTTCTCCCCCACAGCCCTTCCCTGCCCCTCTGACAGACGGCAAGAAGATGCTCGAGGCGATTCTCACTCAGACGCGTATGCCCGTCATTCATCTTTGTACAGCACTCTACCGTGCCGAGACCATCCGTCGGGAATACGAGAAGAACACGGACTTATTCCGAGAAGGCGCCTGTGAGGATCTGCCGATCACGTTCCATATGGCACTTGCCGGGAACATTGCTTACATACCAGATATCACTCTCTGCTACAGTCAAGGGCCAGAGACCATCTCCGCATCAAAAGACGAGCGGAAGTTGTTCGCGTTCTACAGGAACGTGACCATGCAAAGTTTCTCGTTATCAGGCAAGTACAATATAGAATCTGATATTACAAAGGACTTCTTCCGAAGACGTGTCATCGCACTTTTGATGCATGCTTTCCGGGCATACGACCCTCAACTCTTTCACGAGGCTGTCGCCTGCCAAAAGCTATGGGCAGTCAAAACCACATACGGCATCAGGATGAGACGTCTTGTGTTGCAATACCCTCCTTTATGGTGTCTGATGTTGCGCCTCCGCAAAAATCTCAGATAGTCTTGCGCCGATCACCTCGAGAGAGGCCGTCCGTCTGACCCATTCCGAGAAGGCCCTGCCATCATAGTCGATATGCCGGCATACATTCAGCATTTCCGACGCCAAAGCCTTCGCATCATCTACAGGAACCGTGTGACAGCCATCCGTGTCTCTCAGGCTCTTCGGAACAGTGTCCGTTGTTACCACGGGTATGCCCGTGCTCATGGCCTCCAGTACTGCCAACGGCTGCACCTCATCCCTACTGGCCAACACCAAGGCATCGCTCTGATATAGCAGTTGTGCCACCTCGTGCTTATCAAGCAGACCGAAGATCTTAACGCCTTCCATATCCAACAAACGCCGACAGGCCTTACTGTCTGTACCATCACCCGCCACATACAGCTCCACCCGACTCTCTCGGGTCTTCACTTCACGGAATGCGGATGCCAGCACATCATACCCTTTCCGGTAATCGTAGTTTGCCAAACAACAAAATACGAACGGTCGGTCATTTAAGGGTTTCCTGGACTGATAATGAAAGAGAGCCGTATCTACCACGTTCGACACCGTCTCCCACCGATAGTCATCCCCATAATAGCATGCCGTATCAGTCACCAACTCCTCTGCGACCGGCAGCACCCGACTGGCACGTTGATAAGTCTTGCGCAGCATGGCAACCTGCCATGCATCAGAAGGCGGTTTTCCGAACTCTGTCTCCAGACTCATCCGAGAGAGATGCTCCGTCACGACATAGGGAATATCATACGCCTCACTGATGAGCATGGCCGCATAACCAGCCCACTTAGCGCAATGGGCGTGAATCACGTCGGGCTTGCCATATCTGATAACATAATCACGGAACATCCTTTGTACGGTTCTTACCCACCCATTGACGTTGGGGCGTATGACCAGGGGAATACCACGTTGGAAATGCCGGATGACCTGAATACCATCCATCATCTCTTCTTTCGTGGTATAAGGAAGAGACAAGAAGGATCTGGCATCTTTCTTCACCGACAACTGTATGTTGCTCAGGATACGCACCTGATGACCCTGTCCCCTCAAAGCCTTGGCCTGATCGAGACAGAACCCCCCACCATAGGGGATGAAGAACGAAGGAATCTCCAGTATATGCATTGTCTCTTAGTAAAAAAGCCGGATATCTGTAGATACCCGGCTTCAATAGTCTTTTTCCTTGAAGCTTTATGCCTCTGCAGGAGCCTCAGCAGCAGGAGCAGCCTCTTCAGCAGGAGCCTCAGTTGCCTCAGCAGCAGCGGCCTCAGCAGCCTTTGCAGCCTCTTCCTCTGCCTTAGCAGCAGCCTCGGCGGCCTTCTTGTCGGCTACCTTCTTGGCAATAGCCTCGTTGACGGCCTTCTCTGCCTTCAGAGCATTAGCAGCAGCCTCTTTCTTTGCCTTAGCATCAGCCTCAGCGATCTTGTTCAAGCCGTTCTGCTTGTCAGCTTTCCAGGCATCGAACTTCTTCTGAGCTGCAGCCTCGTCGAAAGCGCCCTTCTTCACGCCACCACGAAGGTGCTTCATCAGGTATACGCCCTCACGGCTAAGGATGTTACGTACAGTGTCTGTTGGCTGAGCACCAGTCTCAACCCAATAGAGTGCACGATCGAAATTCAAGTCTACTGTGGCAGGATTGGTGTTAGGGTTGTAAGTACCAATCTTCTCAGTAAATCTACCATCTCGTGGTGCACGAGCGTCAGCGATCACGATGCTATAGAAAGCATAACCTTTACGACCACCACGCTGCAATCTGATTTTTGTTGCCATTTTTTAAATGATAATTTGTTGTTATTAATTGAATTTCATGCTATTATCTCGTAATAGCGGCTGCAAAGGTACTACTTTCCCGCGGATTCTCCAAATATATTTTTCGTTATCTTTTCTTTTTTCACGATTTTTTTCTAATTCCGGTCTTGCGCCGAACGACCTAAATCAGACAGAACCCCTTTAAAATAATGAGAGAACACCTGTTGTCCCTCATAATCAAGATGTTCACCATCGGTCGTCACATACCGGGTTGTATCGAAAGGCAGATATGTGTATCTGTCGGCAGGGAAAGTTTTCTGCATGAGTGCCCTCGTCTGATCATACCGTTTCAGATGCGTCAGTCGTTCGTTGACGGGCATCTCAAAGAATAGCACCCGCGTACCTTTAGCCTCAAACATCTCAACCAGTCGTTTCATGTCACCCATTCGGGTCTCTGCCTGCGGCTCCGGCATCTGCCAGTCGTATTTGATATGATGTTCGATACTCTCATCTAACAGGGCCATATCTATCGTCGATGTCCCTGCCTGTGGGTTGATGCCCGCCGCACTCGCCATCATGGAAGCGAATAGACAAATGGGCTGATACTGTTCACGCAAAGACGGTATCCATCGTCTGAGCACAGGGAGGACCCCTTCCGTCATCTTCGAAACCAATTCCGGATTACCGTCAAGAAAGAATAGGTTGGTCTCTGCCAGAATATACTTGGGGAAATTACCTTTCGAGAGGATGATCTTCAAACCGTCCTCAACGGCGCAGCCGCCAAACGACACGGACCTGACGGTAGGGATACTGTCGCGGATAATCCTTGCAGAAAGGGAGGTCCCAACCATCACGGTATCTGACTCCTCAGCATATATGAACTGCTGGGCCTTAATAACATTATCTTGCCACTGATGAGTGGCCATACCCATCGTAGGATTCAGCAACACTATCGAAAGATGTAGGCCAAATAAGACGGCAAAGCAAAGAATACTTTTTTTGATCATACTATCAGCAGAACCTTAGAATTGAAAATATACAAAAGAACTGGCACTACCACTATTGGTCAGTATTAGGAATAGCATGATGCCATAAAGGATATAGTCAAAGCGCAAGATATATCTCTGCACCCATGCTCTCTCTCTCAGACAATATATGGCATGATACATCACTACCGGCAAAGCATAGATGGCAATAGGCAGAAGTTTCATATCGATCAATGCTCCTGAGTCATAGTTACAGAAAATGCACTTAACATACAAGACCGCCTCACTGAAATCAGGTAACATGAACAACAGCCAGCCGAACGATACCATGACAAATACCAACGTCACCGACAGTCCATGTGAGACTTTCTGCCAACGCATGACAGATATGCAGTTTTCTCTCCTACCACATATGGCCCTTTCTACGACCAGACAAAGACCATGATAAGTTCCCCACACCAAATAGCTCCATGCCGCACCATGCCACAAGCCGCCTAGCATCATTGTAAGCAAAAGATTGAGATAGGTTCTCAACTTTCCTTTCCGGTTTCCGCCCAATGAAATATACAGATATTCCATCAGGAACTGAGACAGGGTGATATGCCATCGTTTCCAGAATTCACGGAAAGACGAGGCGATATACGGGAAGTTGAAGTTCGTAGGCAGCCGATAGCCGAAGATTGCTGCCACACCAATCGCTATCAGGGAATAGCCGGCAAAGTCGGCAAACATCTGAATGGAATAGCCGAATACCATCAGCAACAGACTCCCAGTACCGCGATGCACAAAATACGGATATGTCATCCAAAATGTAAAATCCTTCAGATTATCTGCGACGACCATCTTCAGGAAATACCCCACAACAAGTGACTTGAAGACAAACGGCCAGTTAATCTGAGAGAAGCGTTTAGGGGCAATCTCATTGAAGAACTCTTTTGACTTAGCAATAGGGCCTGCTAACAGTTTAGGGAAGAAACAGATATAGAGCAACGTCTTCTTGAGATGGTGTAAGAAAGAAGGATATGAGGACAACAGCTCCCCATCATAACGTCCTCTGTATGCATCGACAATCAGACTGATACCACTAAAAGTATAGAACGAAATACCCAATGGTAGAGGAAGATGACAAAGGAACTGTCCTAGGCCTGCACTAACGTCGAGGAAAGAAGTAGAAATCAGACCACCATACTTGAATAGCGCTAACAGACTCAGATTCACAATGACACCCACCGTCGCATAGATACGGGAGTGCCCACGAAACATGGCACCATAACTGGCGATAGCATTGACCATTCCTGACGCAATCAGCAACAGTAAGAGACCTATACTATCATAGGCATAGAACAAGGCACTTGATACCAACATAACATATACCTGCCAACGTCTTATGAATGGCAGATAGTATACTAGTGCCGTAGCGATGACCAATCCGACAAATATCCAAGAATTAAAAAGCATGCTGCAAAGTTACTGTTTTTCTTCCAAATACTATAGATAGTTCCTTTTTTTTTCGTAATTTTGCCATCATGGAACAAGTTAAGACAGAACTATCAATCCTCATCCCTACATATGACACGATCTGTGTGGACTTAGTACGGACGCTTCATGAACAGGCCGTGAAGTTGTCTCTGACCTATGAGATCATCGTGGCAGACGACGGTTCTCCCAACACTCAGGCTATCGCCGCCAACCAACCCATTGGAGATCTTCCAAATTGTCAGTATATTGTCAGGCAGGAGAATGTGGGGCGAGCAGCCATCCGCAATATCCTCGCCAAGACGGCAAGATACGATTATCTACTGTTTATTGACAGCGACATGAGAATCGGGAATCCGCAGTTTCTGAGGAACTACCTGCGAACACCTTGTGATACCATCATCGACGGTGGAGTGACCATCTGTGGAGACGACAGATGGCTAAAAGGAAATCTTCGCTATCTGTACGAGAAATCCGAAGAGACACGACATACTGCGAAACAACGATGCCAGACACCATATCAGCATCTACACACTGCCAACCTACTCATCCGTCGTGATATTATGCTACAGTACCCTTTCGACGAGCGCTTCCGCCATTATGGCTATGAAGATGTGTTATTAGGAAAGACACTTCGACAGCATCGTATCGCCATCTCGCACATTGATAATCCTGTTTTGTTCTGCGATTTTGAATCCAATCCCGAGTTTGTCGCCAAGACCGAGGAAGGGTTGCGCACGCTCCACTTGTTCCGTGAGGATCTACGTGGTTATTCCAGACTACTCACTTTTGTCGGGAACATACACATCCCAGTCATCCTGTCAATGATTCGTCTATGGCACCGCCTTATTGGTCATCTGGAACGTAGGAATCTCTGCGGCACACGTCCCTGTCTATTAGTCTTCAAGTTATATCGTCTCGGATATTTCCTTTCTTTATACAAGAAATAACGGGAGATTCTTCTCTAAGAACCTCCCGTTATTTATACAAAAACCAACTATTCTGTCATTTACTCAGGAATCACAGAGAAAGTAAGTTTCTCATATCCTTCGAAATCATCAAACTGCACCTGAAAGCTAGCATACTGATAGTAGTTACCACCAGTGTTATGAGTATCCTTGATAGAATTACTCTTAGCCAGAGCATTCAGGATCTTGTTATAGATGATTTTATCATTATTCTCATCAGCAATCTGAATAGCCATAGAGGTTACCAGGCCATTCTCGACCTTGTAAGTATAGTCGCCTGCGCCATACAACTGGAATGACTCCGTTTCAAGGATAGTCTCAAGCTCACCGACTGCCTCCTGAAGATCCTCAAATGTCGAATTGACAAAGTTGACAGGCTCCAGGTTCTCATCGAGCTTGATATAAGTAGTATCAACCTCATTCGTAATCTGTGTTTCTTCAGCATAAGACATACCACCCATAAGAATCATCATTCCTACGAGCACCATTTTCTTCATCTCATACATCTTTTTCATCCCTTTCAATCTTCTTAAAAAACTGTTATTACATTTTCCGATTTTTATTCAAATCATCTCTTTTTCGGGTGCAAAGTTAGCAATTTATAAGTACCCTACCAACACTTTTTGGCAAAAAATTCATAAAATATCCGCTTACGGCCATCTTTTTGATTAAAGTCAAGCCATAAGCGGTATCATTTTGCTCAGTTAGAGGCCAAAGAACCTACTTTTCTGATTTATAGGGGTTTATAACGAAGGTAAAATCGTAGTTCTGATATGGCAGAAGATACTCCCGTCGCGGCCATGCTCCCCATGAGTTCACGCAACCAAGTCCCATCTGTCGCTGTTGGATATGTACCTGTGTGACCGGACGCTCTACAAGATCGCCTGAGTGATGTCCCCAAACCTTATCCTTAACCGGTCCGTCATCAAGGTCTGCAGTCAGATAATTCAAGGCGCTTACCTCCATCGCCGCATTGCTATAGAACTCCAGTCCTTTACCTTCAGCGTTGTATACACGGAACCAGCGAACATCAGTATGATTGCCTGACTCCTGCGGACGAACATACGGGAAATACTCGTCGGCTACCAGGTTCGCATAGACACCCAAGAACTCAGACGAGTTGCGGTCGATGTAGTTCTCTACAGGTCCACGTCCATAGTAGCAAATCCGGTCAAACGCCTTCGGCATCTGAAGCTGCATGCCGTAACGGAAAAGCGGACTAACCTTCGCATTCTGATCAGCGGTCATCTGTTGTCTGACAATAACCGTTCCCTCTGTCGTTAATGTATAGGTCATCGTGAGTACACCTTTCACATCAGGAAGTTCAAACACAGCTACGGCCTGATGATCTTTCACTTCCACATGCTTAAGTTGTATCTGCGGATTACGCCATACCGAGAAACGATTCTGTAACTGAGCGCCATAGTCATTATCGGTAGGTGCGCGCCAGAACTCTGGGGTAACAGACTGACGGTCAATCAGCATCGGTTCACCATCAATATCAAGATAATCAATCCATCCACTCCACTTACCGATAGTCAGCGAGGTGCCAGCAGAGTTAAACTTTACATAACTCTCTGTCTCCTCCTTAGAAATGTCTGTACGCTTCGATGCTGCGTTAACCTCTGAGATCTCAGGGAACTGATACGGATGCAAGATAAACTGTTGTCGGGCCAATACCTGTCCTTTCTCTATCAGAGGCTGAGTCTCGCGAGATTTAAATTGGAAGATAATGAAAATCTCCTGATCGCCATGATGTCCTAACACTCGGGCGACGGTATTCCGAAGGTTCTCATCTGTTATCACTTTCCTCTGCTGTGGAGCAATACCAGAGATATCGATAGTGCCGCCATGGCCGAAAGTCATGCCGGCAGGACGTTCACCGCTATGATGATGTTTGCCAGAAGCTCCGCCCACAAACCAAACAAGTTCCATATCATCGAGCGACTTGAAGAAATTCTCATTATAGACCTCAAACTGACCATCCTTGAAGTTCTTTTCCGTCACCCACACATTCTGATAATAATAGCCCACCTCGTAAGCATGTGGGTTCAACCGGCGGTCGGGTGCTATGATACCATTACAGTTAAAGTTATAGTCACTTGCAGGATAACGCCCATAGTCACCTCCATAGGTAAAGATCTCCTTACCAGTGAGCGGGCTCTTATCTCGGAGTCCCTGGTCAACAAAATCCCAGATATATCCACCTTGATACTTCGGATATTTCCTAATCAGATCCCAATACTCTTTGAAACCACCCATGGAGTTGCCCATGGCATGAGCATACTCACACTGGATCAAGGGACGAGGATTATCCCCTTGCGCATATTTCTCACACCCCTCATAGCCATAGTACATCGGGCAGAAGATATCCGTCTTACCGTTCTGGCCAGCCTGCTCGAACTGTACGGGACGCGACTGGTCATAAGCCTTCACCCAATCATATGCTTTTTCAAAGTTCGGTCCGTAACCAGCCTCATTTCCCAACGACCAAATGATAATGCTCGGATGGTTCTTGAACGAGATAACATTTCCCTCCTGACGCTCAATATGCATTTTTTCGAAAGCGGCATTCTTAGCCAATGTCTTCTCGTCATAACCCATACCATGACTTTCGAGGTTCGATTCTGCCGTCAGGTAAATACCATATTCATCACAGAGGTCATACCAGCGCGGATCATCAGGATAGTGGCATGTACGTACAGCATTGATATTCAGCTGTTTCATTATCTTAATATCCTGAATCATACGTTCTACAGACACTATATAGCCACCATCAGGATCCAACTCATGACGGTCAACGCCCTTAATCAGGACTGGCTGACCATTCACCAACAACTGTCCATTCTTGATCTCCACCCGGCGGAAACCGATACGCTTGATTATGACTTCCTTCGGCTCATAATAAGACAACAGCCTTTTGTATTCACGAATGACCTCTTTATCATCACCAGAAGAAAGCAAGGAAAGAACGGACTTGTTGGGTTTCAACTTTTCTGAATAGTATTTTATGACCAGCGTGTAGAGGTTGGGCTCCTCAGCCGACCATGGCATAACAGACGGGATGTGCCCAACCAAGGCTCCGCAACCACTTGGCATAGAGAAGACGGTGTCACCCTTTGCATCTATCAGCTCATAAACGACACTGCCATCCACCGTCGTTGTGGTATTCAGATTCAGAATACCATTCTTATACTCGTCATCAAGACTAGCCGTAATGGTGATGTCCTTGACATGTGCTTTCGGGCGCGCATAGAGATAGACCTCACGAGCGATACCTGTAAAGCGCCAGAAGTCTTGATCCTCAAGATATGAGCCATCACACCAACGCATTACCTGCATAGCGATCAAGTTCTTTCCCGGTTTCAAGTACTTCGTGACATTAAATTCCGCAGCCACTTTAGAATCTTCAGAATAACCAACGTACTTACCATTGATCCATAGTGAAAGATTACTCGTGGCAGAACCTACGTGGAAGAACACCTCCTGTCCTTTCCAATCAGCAGGAAGATTGAACGTACGACGATAAGAACCCGTATAGTTATTTGTCTCACCAATATATGGAGGATTACTCTTAAAAGTCGTATTCCAAGCATAACCCGCATTCACGTAGGTTTTGTCACCATAGCCATTCAGTTCAAAGAGACCAGGTACAGGGAAATCTGTCCACATAGAATCATCGTACTTCAAGGCATAAAAGTCCTTCGGTGCATCCTGATGGTTTCTGACAAATAAGAACTTCCACATACCCTCCATGGAAAGGTAACGGGCCGAAGCCGCTTTCTCCCCCCTTGCTTTCTCTATACTCTCGAAAGCGAAGAAGTCTGAGCGGCGCGCTTCACGTTTTTGCTGGTTTACACTTGGATCCTGCCATACAGGCAGTTTGTCTGCAGAAAAACAAGTCGCAGACACCATACAAAGAACAGATAGTAGTAGTTTTCTCATATGATTTGAATATAGTTGTTTTTGATGGCACAAAGATACGAAGAATTCGTGAGAAAAAGAAAGAATACTTTAGTTTCTAGCTAAAAATATGTCATACAACAAGACTTTCCATCAAAAAGAAATCTATTTCAAGTTCTTAGTCTCAGGTTTTTCGTATCTTTGCAGCAAAATAATCCCTACAGTCATGAGAAAAGAAGAAAGATATAAGAGGGTGCTAGCCCACTTCCGCGAGCAGATGCCCCATGTGGGCACTGAACTGGAGTTCGGAAGTGTGTTCCAATTGCTGGTAGCAGTAATCCTCAGCGCACAATGCACAGACAAACGAATTAATCAGGTGACTCCAGACCTATTCCGTCGCTTTCCTGATGCCAGAACGATGGCCCAAGCAGAGCCAGAAGACGTGTTAGAATATATTCGCAGTGTGTCGTATCCAAACGCAAAGGCGGCCCATCTTATTGAAATGTCACGCGCCCTCATAGAGAAGCACGACGGAGAAGTGCCATCAGACATGAATGCGCTACTCGACCTGCCAGGAGTAGGAAGAAAGACCGCCAACGTCATCAGGAGTGTTGCTTTTGGAAAATCTGCACTTGCTGTTGACACCCATGTCTACCGTGTGGCCCACCGCCTAGGACTTGTCTCTAAATCAGAAAACACACCATATAAAGTAGAGCAAGCACTCATCAGGCACATCCCTGAGGAGGATGTACCTGACGCGCACCATTGGCTTTTATTGCATGGCCGATATGTCTGCACCTCACGCAAGCCAAACTGTGAGAAATGTGAACTGGAAAAAATCTGCCCGAAACTGATTGAGGGCTCAAAACTTGAATAATGTTACCTCCCCTGTGGTCTCATCCAACCGCCATGTCCCCAATTCCTAAAAGCATGACGGTGGAACCTGTCTTCTGCCCTAATAACATCATAGACCTTTGAGGGAGGAATCACACTGAAAAACTTATTATGATAGGTTTGCTGAATACTCTTCAGTTCTAGTTCATACATATCACGTTTCTGTACCACTTTCTTACATTCAGCCGCATCAACAGGTTTCACGCTACATTCCTTCTTTATGCGAGCAAAGATATTTCTTTGCTTATGCTGCATCTCACGGAAAAGAGGGAAAAAAACTGCGGATTCCTCTGGCGTCAGACAAGCTTCATGAGCGATAAACTGCTCCATAGCAGCCTGAAACTTCTCAGGGGAAAATTTCTGCGGTTCTTCTGCATGAATGCCAAGCACACACATGCATATCAACATCGTTGTAATAAGAAACTCTTTCATCACTTCCTTCATTAAAAACCTGCCAGACAGGCATAGATGTCCTGATTGTCAAGCATCATATAATCAGTAGCCTCTTCAAAGGAGGCATCACCAGACTCCTGCATAGCAGGAACTTGTGCCTGCAGGGAATTCTGCTGCCCTACTCCTGACATAAACAGGTAGGCAGCACCACAGATAAGCAGCGCACAAACAGAGGCGGCGACAAGGAATACGGGACGCATCCATACGGACTTCGCCCGCTGTCTGCGTTCTGGTAATGACCGCATCACCTGTTCGGTAAGGCCGTCAAAATATCCTTCGGGAACCCGGAACGGATTCTGGTTCCCGACCATGTCTATTATGTACTTTTCTTCTTTCATCGTATATATGACGTATTGACATTCAAAAGGTTTAATCGTGATCTTTAAAAAATTGCGTAATTTTCCCCACAGCAATATGATAGGATGCTTTTAGGGCCCCTTCCGAGGTATCTAACAACAGGCTCATTTCACTATATTTCATATTCTCGTAATAACGAAGACAGAACACCGTGCGCTGTACATCCGGAAGGCTGGCTACAGCTTCTTGCAATAACGCAACCGTTCTGTCGCCATCGAAATATTCATCGGCCATCAGCATACTGGCAACACTCAGTCCTCCGTCATCAGCATTCACGGCGCTCATCGTTTTCTGACGACGAACGAAATCCAGGCTCTCATTAATAGCTATGCGCGACAGCCATGTAAACAACTTAGAATCGCCATGAAAAGTATCGATACCGTTCCATGCCTTGATATAGACATTCTGTAGCACATCGTTGGCATCATCATGAGTCAGCACGATACGTCGCACCTGCCAATACAGTTTTTCACTATATTGTCGAACCAACAACTCAAACCCCTTACGCTGGGTCCGAACATTAGAGAGTAGCTTTTTGATATGCTTGTCATCGAATCTATCCATATCCATTGTACCATCTAAAGCAAAAAAGACTTGATCTCACGGCTAATAACCTTATCATAGCCATAAAGATCGGGCCATGTCTCCACCATCCCTGTCTTTGGATTCGGATAAGCTGTGTAATATATAATATATAATGGTACCCGAGGTGACACATCCAGATATGTCAGCAGGCGAAATGGCTGGGAAGAACCATTATGTTCCTGCAGATAACTCTGTCCACGGTCTGTCTCTGGCCGCATACCCATAGATATCCGCAAACAGTCTTTCTTCCAGTCATCTGCATCAGGCAACAGGAAACATGCCAATTCAAAGGGCTTCTGCACTCGAACACACCCGTGCGAAAGTGTACGCCGGTCGCCATTAAATGCCCCTCTGTTGTTAGTATCATGCAAATAGACTGAGAAATTATTAGGGAAGCGAAAGACAATACGTCCGAGAGAATTGCCAGCCCCACCTTTCTGTCCGACACGCAGATTACCTGTTCTCATCTGCGACTCCCCTACATATGCCGGGTTCAGAGTGTCACCCGTACTTTTATCTATAATATAATAACGGTGACGTGCGAAATAGGCAGAATCACCTCCATGATGCGCCACCTCGCTGTTGATGATATTCTGAGGAATAATCCATTCCGGATTAACCTGCATATAACTGATCGCGCTATGCAACAGAGGAGTTTTTGTGGCAGTGGCACCACAACATATTCGCATAGACAAGACTGAATCACCATCTACAGCCCACAACTGCAAAGCCGGGATATTCACCAACACCTTTCTTCCCGTCTCACCCGGATGCTTCATCCGCCATCGGCACCGTTCCATATTAACAGCCAATTGATGGCGCCCCCCTTTATCAGCAGTCCTTTTCATCTGCTCCTGAAGCGCTCTGTACACATATCCAGTTGGCTGTGACTGTTCCAAGAAAGACATCCGTTCAGATGATTCCAACTTCCGAATAGCCCCCTCATAATCTGGAGCCTCTACCTCATAATCAAAAAGTCGAGCGTAATCACCTGTAGGCTTATAATCCATTCGGTTCAGGAAACGCTGGGGTTGCATAAATCCATAACGAAGTCCAATGGTATAACGTAGATATGCCTTCGACAGATAGTAATCCAGATGAGGTAATACTTCATTGATGCTCCTACCCACAGAATCAAAAGCGAGATGATGAACGACATCCAAATCTTCCGCAATCTGTGGAAGATAGAAAGCAGAACTATCGAGACCATTACATGGCAGTTCACGGCGCATAAGCGCCAGAAGAGAATCTGCCTGTGACGATACACCCATCCGCGAAAACCACAAGGGAGAATCCTCGACATGAGCCACGTCAGCATATCGACGTCGGATCGCAGCGTCCCCTTCCCATAGCGACGAGTCTGCTTTAAGGATCCTTGCATAATGCCGTTCTAATTGAGGTGTATCCAATGCAAGAACATATTTGCCGAAGGCAGAAAGATCAGTCTCAGACGGATTGTGGCTTCCCTCCGTACAGGAAACCAGAAACGCACAGGCACTCGCAAGCAGCAATGCTAACGTATAGACACCTTGCGCACAAGCTTGCCTACCTTGAGGACATAACACCCTTTTGACAGATTAAGTTCTACACGCTGTGCCGGACTATCAATACGGAACTGTGCGACCTGCCGCCCCGTCAAGGAGATAACCTCTAAAACTTTTCCTTGAGCGCCACAAACCATGACAATACCACCTTCGACTGTGACCGTCACCCTGTCGTCTACCTGCTCAGAAGCAGTTCGTTCCAAAGGGAACGACTTTGCCACACCAGGAATTGCCAGCATAGTCATCATAACGAGTATAGTCAGATTTCTCCGCATAATCCACATCAATAGTTGGTGCAAAGATAAGTCTTTCCGTTGAAACAACAAAATATTTTGCACAAAAAAGACAGTTCTTTCTATCATCAGGCATCAAATACAGCCATCTCTGAGGTTAGAAAAGTATTGTCAAATACTTCCTTTGCTTCTTTCAACAAGACTTTCTCATCCTCATATCGCGAACTGTAATGTCCCAATAGAAGTTTTCCCACCCCTGCATCACGAGCGACAAGGCCCGCCTGTCGAGCTGTCGAATGGTAATATTTCTCTGCCTGTCGAAGATTATCCATTCCATAAGTGCTTTCATGATAAAGCGTGGTAACCCCTTTCAACTGCTCATGCAGATTTGGCATATACCGAGTATCCGTCATATATGCATAGCTACGGGGAGGATCTGCAGGTCGTACCAAACGGGCGTTAGGAATAATCTCTCCATCATCTGTCAACCAATCAGCCCCATTCTTAATATTCCCGACCTGGCTCATCGGTATCCCATAACAATCCATCATATCCCTACGGATATGAGGCAGAGACTGCTTTTCTGTGATTAGATACCCACAGCACGGCACCCGATGTTCCAAGGGTATACTCTCCACCATCATACTCCTATCCTCATAGACAACCTGGCGGTCGGTTGTATCAACAGGATAAAAAACAATCTCATAGCCTAAATCGTGAGTAAAGAACTTTATCTGCCGATCCAGTTCCGGTCCAAGCGCTTTCGGTGCATGAATATGAAGAGGGGCTGTACGCCCCAAAAGACCGAAAGTAGAAATCATACCAAGGAGTCCAAAACAGTGGTCGCCATGTAAATGGGTAATAAAGACATGACTCAACTTCGTAAAACGTACCCGCCCTTTACGGAGTTGCATCTGTGCCCCTTCCGCACAGTCAAGCATTAGAACCTTCTCACGAATTTCAACAACTTGTGAGGACGCGTAATGACGAAGGGTGGGAAGCGCACTTCCACACCCTAGTATATGAATTTTAAACGGTTCCACAAAAAATATCAGATCTTATTAAACTCATCACTAGTTTCCTCAAGCTGCAAACCATGGAGGTCGGCCTTCGGTTTCTCCTTCCATCGACTATATTCGAATGTTTCCGTTTCATCGCGCGGCTTATCAATGGTCCTGAATGCTAACGAGTCTGCACCAAGCGTCAAGATTTCATAGCGGTTAATTTCTTGCTCATCGCCACCACCCTCACGAACCAGTTCCAAGATCAGATCACCATTAAAGATTTTCCACGTCCTGTAGATAATCACACTTTGCTCTATGCTCTCAGCAATGCCACCTTCCTTAATACGGATTCCGACCTCATCACTTCCATCGATTGGATTAGGCATCACCCAGTCACCCATTAGCGTATTCAGATTGATGACGATCTGAGCCTCTTTCCTCGTTTTATCAGCCACGACAGCCATACGGTCTGCGACCGCCATGCCACCGAACACCTTTCCATTCTCTTGGGCTTTTGTCAGACTCAACGTCAATGTGTCTCCGCTATCTGTGATCAGTTCCAACGTATTCATTGCTGTACCATTTCCGCAAAGTCCATATATGGTCTGATCACGAGGTACAAGATCCCTCGCAGAAGTAGAATCATCGTCTGCAGAGACATATTGTTGTCTGTTTCCGCCACAACTGCCGAAGGTCACCACACCGGCAAAAAACATTCCGAGCCAAGTAATCTTTTTCATATCAATCTGTGTTTTGTTATTACCCCAGTTTTTCCTTTGCCTCATTCCAAAGTTGATCCATCTCACCTAAACTCATTTCCGTCAAAGGCTTACCCTTCTTAATGCTATGTGCCTCAATATAATTGAAACGGTCTATGAATTTACGATTCGTTTTCTCTAATGCATTATCAGGATTCAATTTATAGAGCCTTGCAGCATTAATTACACTGAACAGGAAATCGCCAAGCTCTTCCATGGAACGTTCTTTGTCTTCTTTGTTCAACTCTGTTTCCAACTCATCCAGTTCCTCACGGACTTTCGCCCAAACATCTTGCTTTTTCTCCCAATCAAATCCCACATGACGTGCTTTATCCTGAATACGATAGGCTTTTATGAGGGAAGGAAGTGCATCTGGGACCCCCGAAAGAACACTTTTGTTGCCATCCTTCTCTTTCAGTTTGATTTGTTCCCAATTGTCCAAGACCTGAGAAACCGTGGTCACTTTATCAGTTTGGGAGGCCTCTCCAACATTTTCCGGCACATATGGTAACGGCTTAGGCTCCACCGCATCGATCTGTGAGGGGTGATAAACATGAGGATGACGAACAATCATCTTACGAGTTAACGCATCACAGACATCAGCAATATCGAAATCGCCTTTTTCCTGAGCAATCCTAGCATAAAAGCAAATATGCAACAAGACATCACCCAGTTCCTTGCAGATTTCGTGCGTATCGCTTTTCATCAGAGCGTCACAAAGCTCATATGTTTCCTCTATAGTATTCGGACGCAAGCTTTCATTCGTCTGCTTCTTATCCCATGGACAGTTAGTCCTCAAAGCATCAAGCACGTCAAGAAAACGACCGAAAGCCTGCATTTTTTCCTCTTTTGTGTGCATAATCGTCAAATTAATGGGACAAAGATACAAAATAATTCATAATTCATAATTCATAATTCACAATTATTTTATAATTTTGCACCGAATTTTAGAGAATAACATCAAAAAGACATGGAACTTGCAAGTAAATACGACCCCAAAGAGGTCGAAGCGAAATGGTATCAGTACTGGCTTGACAACAAGCTTTTTTCCAGCAAACCTGACGGACGTGAGCCCTATACAATCGTTATTCCACCGCCTAATGTAACGGGGGTACTTCATATGGGACATATGCTGAACAATACGATTCAGGATATTCTTGTGCGTCGAGCCCGGATGGAAGGCAAGAATGCCTGCTGGGTGCCTGGTACCGACCATGCCTCAATAGCCACCGAAGCTAAGGTGGTAAAAAAACTCGCCAGCGAAGGCATCAAAAAGCATGATCTTACCCGTGAGCAATTTTTGGAGCATGCCTGGGACTGGACTCACGAGCATGGTGGCATTATCCTGAAGCAGTTGCGCCGTCTGGGTGCCAGTTGTGATTGGGATCGCACAGCATTCACCATGGATGAAAAGCGTTCGGAAAGCGTTATCAAGGTATTTGTTGACCTCTATAACAAAGGACTTATCTACCGTGGCCTGCGCATGGTAAACTGGGATCCGAAGGCACTCACAGCCCTCTCTACAGAAGAGGTTATCTACAAAGAAGAGCAAAGCCATTTGTTCCATCTGAAATATTATGTTGATGGATTAGCAGCCATCGACAACGAAGAGACTTTAAAAGCCGAAGGTAACATCATCCACAAGGATGAAAAAGGTTATTATGCCGTTGTTGCCACCACACGTCCTGAGACTATCATGGGAGATACCGCTATGTGTATCAACCCGAAAGATCCAAAGAACCAGTGGTTGAAAGGCCGCAAGGTGATCGTTCCACTCGTGAACCGTGTCATCCCTGTTATCGAAGACCGATATGTTGACATCGAGTTTGGTACAGGCTGCCTGAAGGTGACACCTGCCCACGACACCAACGACTACATGTTGGGTAAGACCCACAATCTCGAGACTATCGATATCTTCAACCCTGACGGTTCCATCTCAGACCAGTCACCTATCTACGTGGGTATGGACCGTATGGACTGTCGCAAGCAGATTGCCAAGGATCTGCAGGAGGCCGGTTTGATGGAAAAGATTGAAGATTATACAAATAAGGTTGGATACTCCGAGCGCAATCCTGATACAGCGATTGAACCACGTCTCTCACTGCAATGGTTCCTTAAGATGCAGCATTTTGCCAACATCGCACTGCCGCCAGTGCTTAATGGTGAGATGAAGTTCTATCCCCAGAAGTACGTAAACACTTACAAGAACTGGTTGGAGAACATCCAAGACTGGTGTATTTCGCGTCAGTTGTGGTGGGGACATCGTATTCCAGCCTACTATTACAATGATCACGATGATTACGTTGTGGCCGAGACACGTGATGAGGCACTGAAACTGGCTCAGCAAAAGGATCCGAAGGTGACAGATGCTGATCTGCGTCAGGATGAGGATGCCCTCGACACCTGGTTCTCTTCATGGCTGTGGCCTATCTCCCTCTTTGACGGCATCAACAACCCCGGTAATGAGGAGATTAAATACTACTATCCCACCTCAGACCTTGTAACAGCTCCCGATATTATTTTCTTCTGGGTGGCTCGTATGATTATGGCTGGCGAGGAGTATATGGGCACCTTCCCATTCAAGAACGTTTATTTCACAGGTATCGTTCGCGATAAGTTAGGTCGTAAGATGTCGAAGTCGCTCGGTAACTCACCTGACCCTATCGAACTGATTGAGAAGTTTGGTGCCGATGGTGTACGTATGGGTATGATGCTCTCTGCACCTGC
>JAEEGL013808477.1_pt1 | contig 25098 bp, 19 predicted proteins | sample 9134231 | NCBI WGS metagenome assembly JAEEGL01 (sample SAMN16246548, study PRJNA631951) | gut metagenome | biome: gut microbiome; feature: rumen; material: fiber-attached | host: Bos | place: Iran: Karaj | collected 2018-10 | reverse complement strand
TGTCAGCAGATTTTACAGTCTGTAATCTATGGGCAACAATAATTACAGTTTTTCACTTAAATAAATTATTTAGAGCTAGAGAAATTTCTTCTTCATTGAAGCTATCTAGTGCAGAAGTTGGTTCATCAAGTAAGATTATATCAGGATTCTTTAACATGATTTTTGCAATAGCTAATCTTTGTTTCTGTCATCATGATAACCTAACTCATTTTTCTCATATTTCTGTCTGAAGTCATTCGGCAAAGTCATAAATAAACTCACATTTTGCAGCTTTTATAACTTTTTTTAATTGAGTATCGGTTGGTTTATCTTTTAGTGCATAAACTAGATTCTCATAAATGGTTCCATCAAAGACTGAAGGATCTTGTGTTAAAAATCAAATGTGTGAAAAATAATCATATACGTTCACTTCTCATATATTTTGTCAGTCAACTAAAATATTTCAATTATCAGGAGAGATATATCAAGCAATTAATTTAACTAATGTAGATTTTCAAGAACCAGATTCTCATACTAAAGCTGTTTTTTTTCATCCATCTATATTTAAGGAGAAATTATAAAAAATATTTAGTACATTATCATATGAAAACGATATATTATCAATCGTTATATTTCATTTTTTATATTTAAACATTACATCTGTATATTTATTTTTCATATTAGGAATTTCATCAAAAGTATTCCACAATCTCTGAACAGCTGTAAATTCATTGGTAAATTCCTTATATAAGATAATTGAGTTATCAAGTACTTTTTGAAAAAGAGTTGCTGAAGCTAATAATCCTACGAATAATGACAGCTCTCCACCATATTCTATTATTCTCCATCCATAGTAGAGAATAAAAACATTAAGCAACAAAGAGAACAGATTTCCAGTTCGGTAAAGTAACCATCAAACTGTATTAATTTTCAAATCATAATCTTTTACTTTTTGTAAAATTATATCATCTTTTTGTATTTCATTGTTTTCTTGATTATTTTGAACAATCTCCATTTTGGACATAATCATCTTAACAAATTGCCTCCAATGCTCTCCTTTGAATTCTTCTTTCTTTTGTCTCCAAGATAATCATTTTTTATTTAAAATAGTTACAATTGAGAATATAATTCCTAAAAGTAAGAAAAAGATTGCTATATATTTCCGTCCTCAGATTTCATATATTTGATAAAGGACAAATATTGCGAGAATCACTAAATCAGGAATTTTTTGAGCAAGTTTTACAAATAATCATCTCCAGTTCATTATTCATGCATCCATTACTTGTTGAATTTTTCAAGTTCATAATTTTTCTACGCTAGTGTTATCAAGTTTAAAAAATGCTGGGAATACTCTTTTTTGAACTAATCTTCTTCAATCATGTCTAATCCTTGCTTCAGTTTGTCTAGTACTTCGATTAAAAATACAAAAAACAACTATAATAACGATGTAGATGATAATCAAATTTTTTACTCATTTGGCATCATTATTCTGAATAAGAGAAGTGGCTTTTTTGAATACCTCAACAGTTAAAATTGTAAAAAAAGAATAGAAACAATTTACAATAATTGTTTTTATGAGAATTCGAAAGTTTCATTCCAAAGGAGAAAAGAATCTTTTAAATTTTCATGCATTCTTTTTTTCTTTGGCCATGTAGTGTGGAGAAAAGATAAATACCAAAAATACATTCTAACAATTGCATTAGTTTTTACAATTCTATTCTAAAAAATATGTCAAAAATGATTAGTTACACAGGTTTCTTCCAATAAAAATCAACTTCATCTGCTCAATTATACAATTGCTTATGTGAGAAATGCTTTGAATTGAATAATTTTCACATTCATGGATAAGATGAAATTACTCAACCATAACATTCTTTCAGATAATCAGCTAGTTTTTCGTAAAGTGGAGTCAAATCTTCATTTGAATTCAGTCTTTTTCAATATGGTGGGTTAGTAATTAACCAAAAATCTCATTCAAAAAGCATTAAACCTGACTGAAAATCTTGATGCTCAAATGTAATACAATCACTTACTCATGCATTTTGAGCATTGATCTTTGCATAACCTAAAACTTTTTCATCTATATCACGAGCGACTATTTGATAGTTATTGTTAAATTCAGAATTCTTTGCATCTAAAAGAATTTCATTCCAAATATTGAAGTCAAAATTTTTGAATTGCTGAAATGCGAAATTCCTACCTTTTCAAGGAGAGATATTCTTAGCAAGTAGAGCTGCTTCTATTGCGATAGTTCCCGAACCGCAGAATGGGTCAATCAATGGTTTATTGAATTTCCATCATGAGAGCAGAATAATTGCAGCCGCTAAATTTTCTTTCAATGGTGCGGGTCCAGTCTGAGTTCTCCATCCGCGTTGATGTAGCGATGCTCATGAAGTATTTATGCAGACTTTCAAATTATTTCATGACATAAAAAGGAAGACTTCCTGTGATTTATCAGGGTCTGTTTTCGTATCTTCCAAAACATTCAAAGAAGTCAGAATAGCTTTATGAGCTACAGAAACGAGAGATTTTTCAGACATTATTTGAGAATTTTTACATGATGCATGTAATGAAAATTGAGTAGTCTGAACAAATAAACTATTCCAATTTAATGATAAAACAAAATCGAAAAGCTGATCAAAATTTGTGATTTTATCTTCTCACATTACAGCATAAACTTTATTTGCTGTTCTGGATCATAAATTGATGCGATAGATATCTTTCCATGTTCATTCACTTAGAACGGCAGTTGGATGACTTTCTATAAGTGGTAAATTCAGCCTTTTTAGTTCTTTAGTTAGTAATGATGCACATCAGAAAGGGCATGTGATTAGTATTTGCATGTTTGTTTTGTTTATTATAAAAGTTCTATCTCCCTTTCTTCATCTCAAGTTTTTGTTATTGTAAGTGTCTTAGTTCAGGTTAAGTTTAATTTTTCAGTCCACTTTGGCCATTCTATCAAAATATATTCATACTCATTTATTAAGTCTATAATTCATTTTTCTATCAAATCTTCAAAAGTTTCTAGTCTATACATGTCGATATGTAATAACTTTTCATCGTAAACATTCACGTAAGTATAAGTTGGAGATTGAACTTTTTTAGGGTCAATTCAAAGTCATTCAGCGAATCATTTTGTAAATGTAGTTTTTCCACTTCATAAGTTTCCAACAAGAAAAAGAATGTTTTCAGTTTTTGAAAGTTCTATTCATAATTGATGCATCTCGGCAGGTGAGTGGATTATCTTTTTCATTCACATAATTTACAATATCAACATAATTATTATATTGAAGACCTAAAAAATTTCAATAAGTAAAAGAAATTTTGAATTATTGTTTGAAAATTGTCCCATTATACAAATTAATTCTTTATTTTTTTCAGTTATAAATAAACATTTATTTATTAGGCAGATAAGTCTTTTTCAATATCAAAATATGCCATATTTTTTGACAAAAAATAACAAAATATGTATAATTATACTGTATTTTGTATTTTGTACACTAAATGAGAAAAGAAACTTTAAAATTAGTTTTGACCAGGTTACAACCATATCGAGATATGGCAGAAGGTTTTTTATTAATACTGGATGAATGTAATGAAGAAGATGAAAATTTAGTAAATGATTTATATAATGACATAATACAAAATATAAAAAACATAGATTCAAAGGAACAATTACAAAAAATATCGAACGAATTAAAAACAATCAAAGAAAGAGAATTGATTGAGGAATGAAAAGATAAAAAAGATATAGAAGAACTGGAAAATTTAATTTCTAACATGGATTAGATGCCGGAGATTGAGCAAGAATTAGGGAAACAGTTAAATAAAATCGATTCTAACAAAAAAGATTGATTGGAGAGAGAAGAGATTGATAGTTTTTTATTAAGTGAAAAAAAAGTACAAAAATTATGAAATACTATGCAGGAAAATTTTGAAGCTCAATCAGAAAAACTGCAAGAATATAAAGAAAATGTTTGAAAAATTTGCGAAAGAATTTTAGAAAATGAAAATATAAACTTAAATCAGTGAAAGATACTACTTTTTTACCTAAAACATTTTCATAATGAAAATACTGGAGTTGGAAGAGATATTATTAAAAGTGTAATTGAATGAAATAAGTGAAACCGATATCAAGAAGTGGCATCAAGTATGATTACAAAAAAAACTTCTAAGCATGAAAATGAATGAAATGATGAGAAAAAACAAAAAATTGATGAACGATTTAATAATCTACCATGAACAAAAGAAATAAAAGCAGATCGACAGAGAGAACAAGATTTAAAAGAGTGTAATAGAATATTAGATCTAGATGGTCGTTTGAATGCAGAAAATATTCAGTGGCTACAAGCATATAAAGGTACTCCAGGATTGGATCTAGAACTTTCAAATAGAATTGAGACAAGATTAAATTTAGAAAAAGGTTATCAATTATTGGAAGCAGAAGAATTAACAACAGAGGACTTGAAACGGTTAGATAGTTACAAGGATAATCCAAATATATGACTTGATATGCAACAATCAATTAAAGAAAAAATAAGTATGCAAGGTTTTAAAAAATGTAATCAACTATTAGAATCACAAAATCTAAGCCAAGAAGATATTCAATGGCTCAATGAGTATAAAGCAAATTGAGCAAAAGAATGGAGTTGACTCATAGATAAAATTGATAATAAAATATGTATAGTGATATTAGCCTCCACAGACCGTTTGTCTCAAGAAAATATTCAGTGGCTAAACGAGTATAAGAAAAATTGATCCTGATATTTATCACAAGATATTATAAATAAAATAGAGCAGAGGTTAAAACTAGAAGCAATCGATGAAGAAATTTCTAACCAAGTAAATGAAGGAACTTCAAAAAATCGTTTGGCAAATCTTGATTCAATAGATACAAGACTAAAAACATTAAAGCCAAATCGAAAATTAATTATACAAAATATTAAAACTCCAGAACAAGTAACTGAAAAAATAACTATAGAAAATATTTCTCAATACTTACCTCTCAATGGTATTGATATATCAGATGCAAATAAATGTTATCTAACAAATAATTTTCAGGCAATACTAGCAAGACATTTATGTTTTCATCCAAATTATCAAATTGGATATTGAAAAGATCCTAAGTCATATATTACAGGTATTAGTATAAACGACATTGTATTTGAAAACAACTTATTTGAAAATGCTGCGAATGCTTTAGAAAAATTAAAGAAAAATAACAACCTAAATTCAAAAATAAATACGGTTATGAATAGTAATAACCACATACTTTTTGATTTGTGGTTTAAATATGAAATATCATTATGTCAGGGTGATCAAAAGAAATGAGAAAAATTATATAATATTTTTTCATGAGTAAAGAATTTAAATATCTTGAATAATTTCATAAAAACGAATTGATTTATATCAGAGATGTATAACGTTTATCTTGATGTTAGGAACAAACAAAAAGATAGGGAAGCTGAAATTTCTATGATCAAAAAGGCATATAATACAAAGATTCAATCACAAGAAGTCTATATTTTTACCATAAATCAATTAAAAGAGTTTAAGAAATATTATCACCAAAAATGATGGGAGGATTTTGACAAAGTATATGAAGCTAGCCAAAAGTTTTACAATTCAGATTTTGTAAAATCTACGTGATTGCCTAATTGTTTACATCCAAAGAGATATTTCGATTTTGTTAGTAAGATTGAAAATATAAAGCTACACATCAACGAAATTAACCTCAATAGACAAAATTTATACAGGAGGATAGATGATGCTAGTCCTTGAGTCACTTTCGCATGAGCTATTTATGGTAATACTAATAATTATCAAAAAAAGAGAGTTTATGAAGAATGAGAAAAGAAGATAAATAATTATCGATTAGATGCGGCGAGAGATTTTGTGACACTTTGGATGAAATCTCCATGAAAATATAGACCAACTCACTTTATGTCATTTCCCTTGCGTCGAAATGATTCCAAATGAAGACCACGTACAAATGTAGAAGAAATAATAAGAGATACATTTTTAGAATGAATACAGGATAAACGGGATGATTTCAAACAAAATCTTTCAAAGGATTGGCAAAAAGCAGCTGGAGACCTAGCATGATTGATTGGTGGAACGGCACTCGCTGCATTATCTACAGCTTCATGATGATGAGTTGTTGTAGCATGATTCGCTTTTGAAGCATGATCTAGGATTTCAAATTGATTAGTACAGGAGGTCTGGAATACTTGAGAATTTGCACTAAGTAAAGTTTGAGTATTCGAAGATAACTGAAGTAATAGAGTAGATGATTTTGGGGACTCATTTTTAATGTGAATATGATTAAAAAAACGTGATGCAAATTGAAATCCCGTTAGTGTACCGTTTTGAGAATTCGCAAGCGATGTTCTGTTTTCCACTGCATCTAATATTGCTTCTTTTGGCCTTTTTAAGGGATGAAAAATATTTAATCAGCCTTATTTATTTGCGACACTCGATAATTTCGCAAGTAAACCATTATTTCATTCATTACAAGCATGAACAAATGCTGCATTATGAAATTGAAATAATGGAGATATATGATTTTTAAAGGCATTTTGAAATCAATTATGAGCAGAATTCTCACAAGAATGACTCACTCAAAAGCTTGTAGGTACATTTGTGATGTGAGCGACAATTTCTTGAATGGGAAATTTCTTAGGAAAAGTTAATTGAGGCCGTATTCCATCTTTTGTATGAAAGATAAATGAATGCTGAGAAAAAATTAGAAATTTTCTTAACTCAAAGTGATTACACTTAGAAGGAGATAAACTTTATACAAAAGACGGACAATTGGTAGAAAATGTTGTTGGTTCAGAGCTTAATACAGAACTTCAAAGTTTAAATAATGAATATATGCGTATATCTTTAGAAGGATGGAAAATGATGAGAGGTATCGTACTTTGACCACTAGTTACTTATAAATTATTGTCAGAAAGTGCGTCTCCACAGACTATAGTGGGTCGTAGAATATCTGCAATCTTAACGAGATTAAAATCAGCGAAGAAACAATCGGATATAGATAATTTAAATAACATGTTGGCAAAATATAGAGAGATAGAAAGAGATTTAGCTAGTTGAAAGATAAGCTTAAATTTAGATGAAAGTGCTAGCAGTCCACAATGAGATTCCTGATGAAATCCTCCACTCTTATCAAATACTCCAGAACAAGTAACCTGACCCATATCTAACGAAGATATAATTGGATTGAATGAATGAGCATAAATAAGAATGGAAGATAAATTCTATTTGATTTTATAAATCTTTATTATATATTTCACTCAGATTTAAATTTTAAAAATTTTCAAATATGACAGAAGTTCAAAATGTAGTGATAATCTGATGATGACCAGCATGACATACTGCAGCAATTTACACAGCTAGAGCATGACTCAATCCAATAATGTATGAATGATTTATGGCATGATGAATGCCTCCAGGAGGGCAATTGACTACGACTACGACTGTAGAAAATTTCCCATGATTTCCAGACGGGATCTGATGATTAGAACTTATGACTCAGATGAAGCAACAGAGTGAAAATCAATGAGCAAAAGTTGAGATGAAGACCATCGAGCGCGTAGATTTTTCTTCTCAGCCGTTCAAATTGTATACATGAGATGAAGAAATTCTGGCAAAAACTGTAATTATAGCTACTTGAGCGACTGCGAAAAGACTCAGAATTCCATGAGAAAATCAGTTCCGACAACGTGGAATTTCTGCCTGTGCGGTGTGTGACTGATGATTGCCAATTTATCGTAATCAGAGAATCGTAGTAATCGGATGATGAGATGTAGCATGTGAGGAAGCAATCTATCTGACAAACTTTGCTAGCGAGGTTATTATGCTAGTCAGGAGAGATGTGCTTCGTGCAAGCAAAGCTATGCAAGAAAAAGTTTTCAAGAATGAAAAGATTAAGATAATGTGGCATACGGAAGCTGTTTCATGTCACTGAGATAAAAATCTAGAATGATTAACAGTAGTAAATAACCAAACAAAAGAAGAATCTAAAATTGAATGTCGTGGACTTTTTTACGCAATAGGACACCAACCAAATACAGAATTCTTAAAATGACAACTTGATATGGATGAAACTGGATATATCATTACTCACGACTGAGTAAAAACTTCAGTTCCATGAGTGTTCGCTGCGGGAGATGTGCAGGATAAAGTTTATCGTCAAGCAATTACATCTGCATGAACATGATGTATGGCAGCATTAGAATCTGAAAGATATTTAAGTGAATTAGAGTAAAATAAAAAACATGCAGTCGAGTTATAAATTATAATTTATATATTTTTATTATTTCATTGTTACACTTGTAATATCTCTATCTCTGTTTATTTGAATTCCTTTTCAGGTGAAATCTCAGTTTTTAAAGGCACTTAAATATAAAATACTTCCAGACATATAATAAACATATCAATCTTCTGGTGCTTTCCCTTGGGACAGAGAGTTTTTTGTATCATAAAATTTTTTACCATTTATTTCTAAATAATCTCATTTTTCATCATGCTTCGTTGCATTTTTTTTGAATTTTATTCAGTCTTTACTAAATTCTAAAATAGAACCAAAATTGAAATCTTTTAAATTTTCATAGACATTCAAATCTGAATTATTGCTTTCTACATCTTTTTTTAATCCATTTAAATCTTCTTTAATGTCCATTAAATCATTTGATTCAAAGCCATTTCTTAAAGATTCTACCATTTTCTTATGTTATAAAAAATAAATAATACAAAAATATTATATATAAAATAAAAAATTTATCAAATTTTCACCAGTTTTTTTTGCATTTTTTTAGGGTTATGAGTATAATTAGAATAGATTTTATTATTCAATACAGCCATGACAATCACTCCACAGGAAAAGGCTAGAATAGAAAATGAGATTAAGAACAATTTTTCTGAATTACAAAAAAAATTATCAGATTTACAAAATGAAATTACAAACGAGAGTGACACAACAAAAAAACAAGAAAAACAAGCAGAATTCGACAAAATGAAGTCAGAATTAGATGAAATGAAAAAGTTGATAGATAGACTTTCATCATTACAAGAACAAGATTTACAATCATTAAAAACTAGGATTGAAGAGTATATGCAGGTAAAACAGGATACTCAGACAGAAACAGCAGATCTTTTAAGAGGGAAAGTCCCAACTCCTACTACATATGAAATTTTGAAAGATTCCGATACGTATGCCAGATTACTTAATATTATAAAATCTAATCCAAACGAATTTATAAGACTTCCAGGAAATACACCCGAAGAAAAACTTGAACATATGTTTTCAAGAATCCGTGAAAGTGTAGTTATTTTCATAAAAAATAAACTAGGTGAATCTGAAAAATATGATAATATCATCAATAACACAATAGCTCCTGCTCTTGAATGGAGTATGATGGAAATGCTTAAGACTCAATGAAATAAAGAAAATGCCAGTATGTTGAAATGACTCGATAAAATATCAGCAGATAGTTTTGAAAATTTAATTGAATGAATATCAAATTTTGCCACATCTTCATCATGATCATTCAATAAGTTTAGTCAGTGGGTGAATGCTATAGATTACCTTTCTGTTCATAATTGAGTTTTACATAATCCAGAGAAATCACAAGTTCTTACAAGCCCAACTGAGTTTAAAAATTATCTGAATGATTCACTTTTTGCAAATGAAAACTTTTCACCATATACACCTATTGATACAAATGTTTTTAAAGTAGATGAAAGTCAGACTTTTGAATTTTGAATTTCTCTGCAAGAAAAACAGGATATTCTAAATCAAATATGAAATATTCAGGTTGAAAATAATCCCCAAACTATATCATCAATCACAAAGATTCTAGATAGATCTGGAAAATTTTTTGGTACATCTGCCTGACTACAAAAAACAGCCAATCATTTATTAGATTGAGTCGACGCAATAAATTGAGTAACAAAAGTATTCTGAGTAGATATTATATGAGAAATTAGCAAGGCTCCAGAGGAGAGAAGTTTTATTTACAGAATACTAGATTTTATATGTAAATTAATATGAATTACGTGATGATTAGAGTGAATAGTAAAAAGATGGCGTCTAGATAGAATGAATTTAACAGATGAAAAAAATGAAAATATAAGTCAGATTTTCAAAAAATATCAAGAATTAGTTTGAAAATGAGATGATATATCCATTACTGATGAAACTTCATGTAAGACTGTACTAAGCGAATTTAACCTAACAGATTTAAATGAACAATCAACAACAAAATGAGATCACTTACGTGATGTAATATCAGAAAATATAGATTTAGACCTAATTTCTCCATCAGTAGTACAACAAATATTATGAGATGACTACATAAAAAAAGAAACAGTTACCGTTAATTGAAAACCACAAGAAAAGACAACAGTAGATTCATCGAAGATTACAGAAGATCAAAAAAGAGAATTGGCCCATGGGCATATAGCTAATATGAAAAAACATTTTGAAGAAAATTATAATGATTTAAAGGATTTTTATTCAGAAGTGCACAATATAGATGATTTAGTGATATGTATGACAGCATCTCTTTATGCAAATAAATGAGATATTATTGAGTGAATGAAAGCAAAAGTTTTCTTGCCTGAAAACTATGGAGTAGTTTACCAATCAAACCCTAACGAACCATGAAATTGAGAAGAATGAAACGAGGATGATGAATGATGAAACAGTGGTTGATGAAGAGAAAAATTAGATTCTACAGAATCACCTGATAAACAAGTTGTCTCTGAACAATGGTTATATGATAAAGCTGTTGAACATTGAATTACTGATGAACGTCAAATTGCTTACGTGCTTTCTACTGTGAAATGAGAATGCTGATTTAAAAATCAATGAGAAATCTGAGAATGAAAATGAAAAAAATACTGAAAAGTAGATCAGAGTACGTGACATGCTTATTATGGTAGATGATTTATTCAGCTTACATGGAAAGAGAATTATCAAAAATATACACAAATAATACAATCATCATGAAAAGATTTTAAAGATAATAATTGAAACACACTCAAATGAAGCGAGATTGACTTGGTTCGTAATCCTGATGTAATTTTACAGAGTAATGATTTAGCTGCATTTATCCTAATGGACTGGATGAAGAATTGATGACCAGATCGTACAGAGACCAAAAAATTATCTTATTACATAAATGATACAAAAGCAGATTATTATCATGCAAGAGCTATTGTAAATTGAATGAGTAGTCAACCACAATTATATGCAGATAATGCACAGACATACGTGGATACTATGGGAAGCTTTTTAGCATAATATAGGAAATTTATCCAAAAAATAAAAAGATAATCAATAATTTGATTATCTTTTTTTATATCATCTACTTCAAATTATTATTTAAATAGTTTTACAGCAAGATTTACAATAATATAAGCTAATAAACAGATAACTATTCATACAATAGATCACATTAAACCAGTCATCGCTGATGATGATTTTTTTTCATCACCATGTGCGGTAATTAGTTTGTATCCATTAATAATCATAAATAGAAAACATACAAATCATATAGCAAATCGTAAATAATTATTTACTAAATTAATCACATCCAAAACAGAATAGTCTCAATCTATCCATGTTCAATCATCGGGATTATCAGGGACATCTCATTGCTGATAACTTTTTTTACTAAAAGTAAATGCGTGCAACGCATTTGTAGAAGATATTCAATTAACTAATAATGTAATTAATACTGCTATAATTTTCATGTTTTAATCATTATAAATAAATTAGCTAAGGCCTCCATTTTACTCAATAATTAGTATCATTTTGTGATATGGCAGCCTTATCTAGTTCATATCCAGATTGTGGTAACTCTTCATCATTTGCAATTGTACTTGGTATAGATTGCATAATTCTGACTATAATTACGCTGAATAAGGCAATCAAAATTCAAATAACAATATAAGCAACATTTTTTAAAACGTCCTTTCCTTCCTTTCATTGTCATGTTTTAATGATATACATCATTCCATTATATAATATCATTGTTACAGATAATGCTATAGTCAATATTAATAACATCCTTGTAATTTTAACAATCATGGATGGCTCTTTTTCTATTCCAGCACCAGCAGTAACTCACCATTCGTATTCCCATTGTCTTTTACATAATGCCTCATTACTACCATCTTCCTTTACTTCTTTACAGGCATCTGTACATTCTCACAGTCTGCAAGAGGGTTTACCATCTTTAATGACGGGACGTCTTACACCAAGTTCTAATGAAATACTTGTTCATCATTTAAAAACATATTTTCAAACTGTTTCTTTACTTGTTCATAATCAAATTATACTTTCTTCATAATACGAAGGTTCAAATAGTTGCCACATCAAATCAGTAGGATTAGCACTACAAAAACATCACAAAAAAAATGGTACAATTAGCAACGCTAATAATCAAACCTTTATATTATTTTTTATTCACTTAAATAAATGCATTATTTTAAATCTGATCAAGTAAAGCGTCAGCTTCTACCTCTTCTTGTTCACGAGAAGTTTTTTCAGAATCTCTAATCTTATCTTGTTGTTGCTGATAAGCTCCAGAAGCATAAGTTTGTTCATATTTTCTTTTAATTTCTTCCTGTTTTTCTTGGTATTTAGCTTCAATTTCAGCTAACTTTTGTTTTTCTCTTGTTAAAATATCTCTAAGTTTATCAATTTGATCTTGATTCATAAGTGAATACAAATCGAACCAACTTTGTTTTTCTTTTGATTCGTTAATAGATTTACTTTCAAGCACTAAAACAACTAAATCTCCATTATTTTCTATCATATCATCTGGAATGTTATATTCCGCTGCCACATTTCGTAAATTTTCTGGTAAATACTTTTGTATGTTTTCTTGTGTTGTCATTTTGTTTTTATCATGAAATAAAAGTTTTTTTATTTGTTGTTACTCTGTAATCATTTTAATATGTTTTCGGCCTCCATTTCCTCTTGTTTATGATATTCATTAGATTTTTTATTGATGATTCCAGTTTTTTTCATGTTTTTAATCATTTCCTCTATTTGTTTTTTAGTCATTCTTTTCGGTCTTCATCATCAACCATAATATCATTCTTGCATTTTATAAACATATTATAAATTAAACTTGAGGAGTTGATTTGCTATTTAATAACCATTCTACATCTTCTTGATTTATAATATCTCTTTCAAGTAATTTTTTAGCATATTGTCTCATAGAGATCATTCCATTTTGAGTAGATGTTTCAATGATATTTTGCATCTGATCAACTTCTCTCTTCTTCAAATTATTTTTAACAGCACTATTATTTAGCATAAGCTCAAAGATTCAGATTCTTCATTGTCCATCCTTTGTTTTTACAAGAGTTTGGGACATAATTCCAACTAAACAATCTGCCATTCTTTCCAATACAGAGTTTTGCATATCACTAGCATAAAATGAAAGATATCTATTGATAGTATGCGTAGCGGAATTTGTATGAAGAGTAGAAAATACTAGATGCCCAGTTTCTGCTAAATTTAATACAGCTTCAGCAGTTTCACTATTTCTGATTTCTCATACAAAGATTACATCAGGATCTTCTCTTAATGTAGAACCAATAGCAGCACTAAAAGATCGAGTATCGTGTCAGATTTCTCTCTGAGATACCAAAGACTTTTGTGGTTTGAATACATATTCGATAGGATCTTCAATTGTGATAATTTTATATGGCTTTTCTTTATTCAAAATTTCAAGCATTGCTACAATAGACGTAGATTTTCATCATCAAGTAGGTCCAGTTACAAGGAATAGTCATTTCGGAGAAGTAAGCACATTTTTCTTAATAGACTCAGAAATGTTCTGAAACATGATTCACTCCAATTGTCTAGGAGTGTTGTTAATTTTTCTCATAACAACATTAATTCTTCATGTGCTCAGGTATGCATTAACCCTGTATGCGGTATCATCTTTTGCTACATAAGCAAAATCAGCCTCTTTGTCCACGAGAAATTTATCATACCTCTGAGGATTGTTTTTGAAGAGTTGTTTAAGTAAAATTTCCATGTTTTCATCTCAGATTCTTCATAATTCTTCCTTCCTGATAATCTCTCAGTTAAGCCTATAAGCTACAAGCTCGCCTGCAGAAAGGTGTAAATCTGAAATGTTTTGATTGTTTGCAATGAGTTTTAAAATCGACTCAATGTCTAATCAAATTCCTTGCATGATTACTGAAATAATGAATAAATCGTGAAATAATCACTTACCTTATTATATTCAAAAAATTTTCTCTGTCAAAATTTTGGGGACTTTTTTAAGTATAAAAATTCTGATATAAAACAATGTACACAATTTTTTAGTTTTTTATTGAATTTAAAATAAAAACTTTTATACTCAACACCACAGTAAAAATTTCCAATTCAAATCATATTGTTTGTATTTTATAAGATAAAAGTATATGAGTTCTAAAACAAATACTAAAAGACGAACGTCCATATTTTCTTGGGTTAAAAATAAATTGAAAAAAAGTCCACTATATGGAAGGACTCTGATTATACTTTTGTTTATTGCTTTAATTGTAAAGTGAATTGTTGTATATCTTTCTTATAAAAATCTAAATCCTCGAGAAAATATTATATCCTATTTAGCAAGTGATATTATAATAATATTTTTTGCTCATTTGTTAGTAGTCACAAATTATTGGATAAAAAAGCGTAATCTTAGATTAATAAATGACCTTATTGTATTTTTAATTTTAGTCATCTTTTTGGTAGATATATTTACAATCCACTTTTTTCAGAGTAGAGTTTCCGTTGTAGATGCATTTAAATTTTGAAGTAACGGATCTTCAGGATTCTCTTGAGTAATATATATGTGGATTTGAGCAATCATTATAATTTGAATTATGGCTTTTTTGTGAATTCAAAAACTGAAAGTGGTAAAATGATATGAAAAAAAGAAAATGCTCATATTTTTTTCAATTTGTTCAGTGCTCTATACTTTATTTTACGCATACATATTATTATCTAATATAAACATTACTAACTTGGACAATATTTTTACAATCAACGCAATTAAACCTGAAAAAATAGATTCAGAAATTATAAATTCAAATGAAGATCTTTCCTACCAAGATTATATATCGACTATTCCATGAAAATGAGAAAACTTGAATGTTATATTGGTCTTTGCTGAGTCACTATCAGCTATAGATTCATTTAACATATGATGAAATAATAATATTCCAAAATTCGATGAAATACAAAAAAACGGAATTACATTTACAAATTTTATTACAAACTGAAAAACTTCCGATACGGCACATATTGCTACGCTGTATGGAGTGGTACCACTTACTAATGTTTGAGCGAACAATACACCATATACGGGGTATAAATTACTAATGCAACCATTACCCGAATATTTGAATAGCCAGTGATATAAGACTACATTTATTAGTTCTGTGACTCTAAATTTTCTAAACCAAAGAGACTTCTTGGAGAGAGCTTGATTCCAAAAAATCATTTGAGAAGAAGAATTCCAAAACAAAGAAAAATATGCATTTGATGCTGCTCCAGATGGAGATTTATATGAAAGAGTTTTAGAGGAAGTTCAATCTCAAACATGAAAATATTTCATTTGATTGCAGACGATATCTTTCCATACACCTTATAATACTCCATATTGAAAGACAGAACAGCTTGCACTAAAATATTCTGATGATGAATTATATAAATTCTATCAATGATTACAAAAAATTTGATTTTTTGATAATTGAATATTAGTAATCGTATGAGATCATAGGAAAATGCAGCCAGCAGAAAATATTGAGAATGAAAGATTTTGAGAAAATTGGTATACTAGATCCGTAGCAACTGTAGTATGATCATGAATTCAAGCCTGAAGCATAAATTCAGAATTGATTCAACATACAGATTTTTACAACTCTCTAAAAAAATTATTATGAAATTGATTTGTTGAAGTAGATAGAACATACAACGATGTTTTCTCAAATGAAATTAATAGAAAACGGTGAATTACGAGTGCTAGGTATTTTGCAAATAAAAATAAATATACAGTTTCAATTTTATGAGAGTCATGATTTACATTCGGAAATATTTCTTCCCTTGATAGAAATAAAAATTGAGAAATATACGATTATCTATGATCATTTATGAATTACCAATTTTGAAGTGCTACTACAAGCCAAAAAAGAAATAAGACATTGATAATATGACATCAGTGAGCACGTAATGATGCCCCAGAAAATTCATTAGAGTCATTCTTGGTTGCAAAGGAACAATGAGCAGATGGTATAGAATTTGATATTTCTTACACTAAAGATCAGGTAAATATTGTGGCGCATTGAGAACATTTTTATGCTTCTAACTGTGAGAAATTAAAAGTAAAAAATTATTCATATGATTGGATTGAAAAAAATTGTACACTTAAAAATGGAGAGAAATATATGACGTTACAGAATATGTTAGAGCTTATCGACTGACTGTTTGATTATTATTTCCTTGAAATTAAAGTTTATGATGAAGAATATTGAGAGCAACAAACATTAGAAGCAATCCAAACTGTAAAAGATTTGAATATGCAGGATAGAGTAATATTTATCAGTTATTCCGATATTGCCAGAGAAGTTCTAAGTTCTGATCCTGATATAATATTTTGACGAGATACTTATGATGTGAATGATTTGGATTTTATATGAGAAAATAATAGCAGATATTTCTTAGCTCCATATGATATGATGACGCCAGAAGTTGTAGATAGAGCTAAATTTTTATGAAAGGAAGTAGCAACATATACAATAAACGAAACATGAGATTTTCAAGCAATGAAAGATTTATGAATTAATATAATTCTATCAGATAGAGTGAATTTACTTCAAGAATATAATAATATTACACAATATCCGGTATCTCATAGTTTAGAAAAACTTAACTTAAAAAAATCCTCAGGAGTAATCTGAGGATCATGCACACAATAAATTCTTAGTTTTATTATTTTACGATTTTTCTAGCTTCTAGATAATATCTTTTTTCATCAGCTTCTCACATTGAGAATGTTTTTCTTGGTAATGCTCAGTCTACAACCACAGTTTTGAAGAAATCTGATTTATCCATAATTGGGAATAAAATTCCAAAGTTTCAGTTTTCTTTTCATAATCTTTCTACTACATCATCTCAGTGAACATAATCAATTTTTGAATCAGTATGATCTTTCAAATATTGATCCAAAAATGCTTGCATATTTCATACTTCCAAATTTAATTTAGGATTTACGATTCAGAATAAATAATAACTAGATTTAGATACTCATCGACAGTAATGTATATTTCAATCAGATTTTTTCATATTTTGCATCAATTCTTCCTTAGTATTGTATTCTTCGACTTTCAAATCTGAACCGATACTTCTGAAAAATCTTCACATATCTTCCACAAAACTATTTTCTTCCACGTTAAATAATACACGATGAATAGGTTCAAAAATAATTCATTCATCATGAACGTTATTTATTTCAACCAATGCAAATCTTGCAGGATCGTTTAATTGTTCCTCTGGACTTAATGTCTTTTTCTTTTCCTCCCAAATTGCTTTTGCAGTAGCGAAGGAGTGATTCCCGTCTCCCATTGCGAAAAGTAAAACTCACAAATCTTCTGTTAATCCATATTTTTCTTTAAAAGTTTCTGAATTATTTAATTTTTTCAATCCACTTACAATTTGCATAATAGTTTCTTCGTCATTAATTTTCCATCATTTAATATGACCACCATTCATCATCAAATCAAAATCATAAAGCAGATTTTCATCTTTTACGTTAGCCTTAAGTGGTTCTATTACTTGCTTTTGAGGATCATCAATTAATACCATAATATGAGGCAATTCGAAAATTGCATTTTTTCTAATTTCTACGCGAGGAGGAATTCTTTCAATGATAGTTCATTCTGTAGCTCTGATTAGAGTCTGTGAACCTTTACTAAAATCATATTTCTCCAGGTCTAGAGCTAAAATTAAACCTTTTCTTACAGGTACATGTGCAGTTTGTCTTTCGATATAAACAAATCCTAATCATTGATTTTCTAGAGTTCCATTTTCATCGTATTCATGCATAGTCTTCACAATATTTTCAATTATTTCAGCTTTATGTCATCATTCCAAATAAATTTCAGGAAAAGTTATCTTCAAAGTAGAAGGTGAGTCTCAAACAATATTTTTTACTTCATTCCAATATTCTGGTTGAGAAGTGTACTGATCGCAAGCAACCACAGCCCACTTGGACAAATCTGTTCATTTTTTAGGTAGATAAATTTCTGGTACCTTTACTCAAAGTTCATCAAAGAAGTCTTGCATAATTATAATAATAGAAAATAAAAACTTACACCAAACATAAAGATATCATTTTAGGGTAATAATTCAAATGAAAGAAAATATTTAAAAAACGATAAAAAAAGTCCGATTTTTTTTGCATTTTTTTGTGTTTATGATTATAATTAGGTGTTTATATTAAAAAATATACATCATGAGAAAAATCTTATATCTATCCATATGAATGTTAGCATTGTCACTCGTATTTTTCTGAATATCTATTTCGAATATAGCAGAAGCACAATTTGAGGACCGAAAATTTGGAGACAATCCTGTAAAAGTACTAGAAGTAGTTAAAAAAAATGCGAATAAAAGTAGATCCGATCAGGTCCAAAAAACAAAATTGGATAATACCACTTCAAAATGGTGTAGAGATATCGGATTAGATTCTAGATTCACTTTTACTAGGACTCTATGTTATATAAAAAATAATGTTTGAAGTTATTTACAATACATTATGTATGCTTGACTTACAGCAGCAACGATTCTATTAATATGGAACTGATTTAAACTTGTTACATCTCAAGATAGAGAAAAAGAGATGAAAGCATTTTCAAAAAATTTGATATGGATTGCTGTATGAATAACTCTGTTGCTGTGATTCTATTATTTTATAGATATATACGTTTGAATTATAAACTTATTCTCAGATTAATTTTTATACATTTAATAGCACAAAATGAGAAACATATCAAAAAAAATTATATATTGAGGTATATTCTGACTTTTGGTCTTTGTGATGTTATTATTTTGAAATTTTAATAACGCATCATGGTTCTCTGAACTTCTTGGTGGTGGATGAAATTTGCCACAATACGAAGATGATTTTGCTGACCAATTAACTAAGGGATGATATGTGATAGAAAACGGAAATGTGAAAAAAGATCAGACTATTCGTCAAAACATAAAAACTTTATTTTATCCAAGTGTAGACTGAGAAAATACGATATATCATATAATAAGAGACATTACACTATGAGTTATGATAATTTTTATAGTAATGGCATGAGCATCCTTGTTATTAAATAAAAAGCCAGAAGAAAGTAAAAAGAACTTAATGAGCTTACTTTATATATTGCTATGATGAGTTTTTATATACGCATCAAATTGGTTATTCGGAGATGTTCTCAATTTTTGAAGTCATAAAGATAGCTTCACAGCGTGACAACCAGGTATGGCATGAGTAACGGATGCATTTATTTGAAAAAATTCAGTATTATTTGTGATTCTTTCAGCAATAAAAGCATTTGCATTCTTTTTGGCTATTATCATGATTGTGATTACATGATTTAAAGTAGTTGCCGCTTGAGAAGGAGAAAAGTGAAAAAAATTAGTAAAATGATTGATAAACGTTGTGGTAGCATTATTAATTATAAAATGAGTAGATTTTATATATTATCTTACCGCAGACAGCAAAACTTTCGTTTCGAATGCTGCAGACTTTATTATCAATGCGGCAAAAGTATTTGGATGGATATACGGAGTTGTTATTGTAATCATGGTAATAGCTGCGTGATATTTATATATTACTGATTGATGAACTTGAGATAATTTCAAGAAGGCTAGTAATATACTAGTAAATATATTATTATCAGCATTGGTATTGTTCGCATTTTTATTGATCGCTTACCAAATATTTGCAGAATTCCAAGAATGATGAGATGCACTTGAAACTGCCACAGAAATAGAACAAACGGCATATATTCCACTAAATAATTACACTTAAAATAGAAAATTTTCTTATTTTCAATTGAAAAATAGAATAGGAATCATACATTTAATGTATGATTCTTTATTTTTCATAATCAATAATTTTGGCTAGAAGAAGGAGAAGATCATCTAGATCAACATTTAGAATTAATAAATATCACATAGGAATTGGATTTATGCTAATTGGTTTGCTATTCTTTTTTGCAAAACAATTTGCTCCGGATGCTCCAATTCTATGACGACTTTCAAAAGGAACGAGCTATGCATTCGGGGAAACATGACTTGTAGTATTTTTCATATTATGTGTTTTAGTTTGAATTCTTATTCTTTGGAAAGGTTACTTAATGAAAACTCTGATTAAGCAATTTTTTTCCTTAATGTTCCTTACGTCGGCGGTATTAAACTTTCAAGCAATAGAAGAATGATGAAATACATTAGTGAATCGGACTCAATCCATTCATCATGGATGATACTGTTCGTGGCCAATTTATTGGCTTCTTGAATCGATATTCTGACCATCAAAATTAGCAATTCAGATTTTAATTATCTTAATGCTACTCTGAGTTTTAGCTCGAGTACTTTATACGTTAAATGTTAAACTTCCTAAACTCCCAAAAATTAATGTAGAACGTGAACCAGCTCCAGCACCTGAAAAAAAACACGCAAAGACACCATACGTCACAAAGGAGTCTCAAACTTCTTCAGATTTGCTCAATAAATTGGAACAGGCTACTGGGAAAAAACAAGCACAAGTTTGAGCTTGATCCAAAGTAGATTGAACTTCAAATTCAGGTTCATTACTCAAAGATGGATTCAGTTCATTATTCAAGCAAAAAGTTGAGCAAAAAATAGCAGAAAAAGAACAAGTAAAACCTCGTCCACAGATTCATTTCTCGTGAGATAAACCAACTTTCCCTGTTTCACTTCTCGCATCTAATCTTTCTGAGGCTCAACAAATAGATGAAAAAGCAATAGTAGAAAAAGCTCAATCATTACAAAATAAATTGGCAGAATTCTGAATTAATATTTCTATTGAGTGATTCGATATCGGACCATCAGTAGTTCAAATCAGAATTAAATTGGCTGAATGAATTAAAATCTCAGCTATCACGAATTTGATGGATAATATCAAATTATCACTCCGCACGAAATCAGTCAGAATGGTCGCACCTATTCCATGAACTGATTGTATCGGAATTCAAATCCCAAATCCAAAACCAAAGACAGTTTGCTTATGAGATATATTGGCATCCACTGAATTCCAGAAAGGAATGCAAAAATCTGAAACAACTCTTGCACTCGGAAAAGGAATCGATGGGGCGATTGAAATTTCACAGCTCGATACGATGCCTCATTTACTCGTAGCATGAGCCACATGAAGCTGAAAATCAGTCGGAATCAATAACTTCATTCTTTCATTGATGTATCAGAATTCTCCTTCAGAATTAAAGTTCTTGATGGTGGATCCAAAACAAGTAGAACTATGAATGTATAGCTGACTTCCATATTTATTAGCTCCTATTGTTTACGATTCATGAAAAGCAGTTAAGCTTCTTCAATGGACAGAGCAGGAGATGGAGAGAAGATATTCTATTCTTAGCGAAAAAAGATTAAAACAACTATCAGAGTATAATGCAGCATATCCTGATGATAAAATGTATCGTATAGTATTCATTATTGATGAAATGGCAGATATGATGATGTCATCAGCTTCCAACAGGAAAGAAGCAGAAAGATGCATTAACCGTATTGCAGCTAAAGCTCGTGCAGTTTGAATCCATTTGATTTTGGCTACACAGAGACCATCTGTAAATGTAATTACATGACTTATCAAAGCGAATATCCCAGCCAGAATTGCATTTAGCGTAGTTTCTAGTGTGGACTCTTGAACTATATTATGACATAAATGAGCAGAAGAATTGGTATGAAAATGAGATATGCTTTATATGGATGCAAAGATTACAGACCTTAGAATTCAGTGAGCGTTCGTAGACACCAAGGAAATTGATGCAGTAGTAGATCACTTGAAACGTAAATATATGACATGATTGACTGAAGATGACGTTTATAATCAAGAAATTATCAACGCATTAGAATCAAAATCTGAAGTAGGATGAGCGTTCAGTTGATGATGAAGTGGGAATTGAGATGATGAAGATTTAATCAATCAAGCTATGCAAATCATTATGGAAACTAGAAAAGCATCTACGACTATGATTCAGAGAAAATTATGAATATGATTTGCCAGAGCAGCTAGAATTATGGATACATTAGAGGAGAGAGGAATTGTTTGACCACAGGATTGAGCTAGATGAAGAGATATATTTATTTAAAATAAAAAGAAGGCTAAGCCTTCTTTTTTTTAATGTATATTTTCATTTATAAAATTTTGAAAAAGTCCAATAATATTTGCTTTAATTTTTATATTGAGTATCATTAAATTGCTATTATTTTATATAATAAATATACGAGATGGATTCAGAGAGTCAAACAAATATAAATTCAATTGGACAAGTTGGGGAACCAAGTAGTCAGCCTTGAGAATCTTTTATGGAAACATCAACACCTATTAATGAAGATATCAATTTAGGTACAAATCAAGAACTAGATACAAAACCGTTAATTTCTTCTCAAGAAAATATAACATGAAATAGATATGAATTAAAACCTAAAAAAGAAAGAAAACTTTTATATTTTCTTTTGTGAGTTTTAATAGGAATATTGTTATGTTTATGTTACTCTGTATTATTAAATAATAATTGAATATCAAATTCAATCAGTGATACTATAAATAGTTTAAGTAATAAAATTGGAACACTAAGTAATACGGTAAATAATGTTGTAGTAGATAAAAGTAAACTTTCATGAACATACTCAACAGATAATTCTCAATATGTTATCGACTTTAATAAAGATTGAACTCTGAGATGGACAGAAAAATTTATTTGATGAGGTATATTTGGGGATCAAACATCATTCTTTGCATGAACATATAAATATGAAAATAATGTATATATATTGTATGTAGAATGATGAATGATGGCAATGAATACAGTTTTTACAGCGACTCCTCAGCCAGATTGATCCTTACGTATTGTATGATGAAGCGTTCACAATGAATTATTTAAAAAAAGATCATAAATTTATCATGATAATTAAAAACTTTCAGATTATTACTGAAAGTTTTTTATTTTTTATGTTCACTTTTCTTACCATCTTCTCCAACTTGGACAAGGCTGATTTACATTAATATGAGCGAATCATTCATATTGGATAGCTTCTTTGATAGTTTCTTTCATTCAGTTTAAGTCTTTTCAATCTACTCTTTTTACAAATCCGCATCATGCACTTTCTAATAATTTTACTGGGTCAAAAGGTTGAGTCTGATTTCCATTTGGAGTAGAATTAGTCTTTGCATTTAATGGAGTTGTAGGAGAGGCTTGACCAGTAGTCAAAGCATAATTTTCATTATCACAAGTGATATGTAAGATATTTATATTATTTCTAGCTGCGTGAAGTAGGTGTCATAATCCGATTCAGTAAGTATCTCCATCTCCAGAAAGTGAAATTACAGTTAATTTAGGATTGGCGAGTTTTACTCCTGTCGCGAAAGGGATTCCTCTTCCATGTAAAGTCTCAGCTCAGTAGCAATCCATATATTGGTTCATTTTACTTCCACACCCGATTCATGTGACAAAAACGACGTTTTCTTTCTCAATTCATAGAGTTTCCAATGCTTGCTTGATAGCTAAATGAATTAAAAAATTTCAGCATCAAGGACATCGTTGTATGGATTGTAAATTAGTTCTCATTTTTTGTCATAATGTAATTAAAGTTTTATGTGTTAGTAATGGGCCTAAGATTCTTCACTACGTTCAGAATGACAAACTGTTGTGTAAAAATCCCCAGTCACTTCGTGACAGCCCCTTTCCTTAAAGGGGCACAATTTCTTATTTAAATTTTTCTTCGATTTCTTCTACCATAAATGGATATAAGCTGAATTTCCTCAAATGGTCAATTTTTTTATTCCATTCATCAGTAGTTAATCCACATTCTGAGCGAATATATCTTTCACAGCTTCCATCGTGATTTAATTCTACAAATAATAATTTCTCAATCTGATTTTCATTTTCTTTAAAGAATTTTCTCAAGCTTTCATCGAATGGTTGGAATACTTTCATTACGATTAATCACCAGTCGCTATTCTCACTAATAACCTTTTCAATAGGGTAGCGGTTGATTCACCAAGTGATAAAGAATTTTTTTGCATTTGGATTGATAATTTTGTAGGCAATTCAGTCGCTAAGTTCTTCTTTCTTGAATGTCTCCATTTTCCTAGCACGTTTTTCCATTTGTTGAACTTTGATTTTTGGATTTTCATTCGTTGCTCAGCTCTCTGTATGCTCGTAAGAAGAAGCGATAAATAACGTATTTTTAGTCCCAGGAATAGCTCTAGGTGAGATTCAGCTTTCAGTATCTTTATATCTTAAATATTCATCAGAATCTGATTCATTTACGATTTCTCCATGCTTAATTACAGGTTCTTTCAATTTACTTAAATCAATACTCATTAGGCATTCAGACAAAGTCTTATCTACCAAAAATATTACAGGATGCTGGTAAATGTCACTCCAATTCAAAGCCCGTGAAATCATTTCGTAAGCTTCTTCATAACTACTTGGGGCTAAAACGATAGGTTTAGTTTCTCCAAATCATGCATTCAATGCGATATCCAAATCTCATTGAGCTACAAAAGTTGGAGTTCCTGTACTTGGTCAGTCTCTTTGAGAAAGAACGTAAACTCATCATATTTCGGCTTGATTTGCAAATGCCAAACTTTCTACCATTAAAGCGAATCCTCATCCACTAGTTCCACACATAGCTCTTTTTCATGCATAAGATGCTCCTAGCATCATCATACTTACAGCAATTTCATCTTCTCATTGTTGGAAAGTGATTTCTGGATGTTTCAATATTCCGTTGATTATGCTTGATGCAGGTGTCATCGGGTACGCAGAATAAAATTC
>JAEEGL013130421.1_pt1 | contig 25098 bp, 14 predicted proteins | sample 9134231 | NCBI WGS metagenome assembly JAEEGL01 (sample SAMN16246548, study PRJNA631951) | gut metagenome | biome: gut microbiome; feature: rumen; material: fiber-attached | host: Bos | place: Iran: Karaj | collected 2018-10 | reverse complement strand
GTCATTCGGTGTGAACGTGGCTTTTGTTCCGACTCCGAAGGGCGGGGCAAAACTTTGCAGAAACAGGGTTTCCTCAACAATTCTGATACTCGAAATTGTTTCATTCGTATATGCTCTCTTCGGTGTGATGCTGAGCATCGGATACGGTAACTGCTGGACTCTTCTCTATACCTCAATCTGTACCGCAGGTTTCGGTATATCCCTGTTTTTGAGTATTACCGAAAATTACGGCAATTATCTCAGCGGATTAAAGCATGTGGTCATTACCGGAGCTACCGGTGAAATTGGCGGGGCTCTTGCCAGAAAGTTTGCCCGCAGGGGTATGCATCTTACGTTAAGCGGCAGGAATGAAGAAAAGCTTCGTGAGGTAAAGGCTGAGTGTGAACGCCTCGGTGCGGAAGTTGACATAAAGGTACTTGATTTAAGAAACACCGATGAACTGAGGGAATGGGGACACGGCCTCGGTGATAATCTTCCGGTGGATCTGCTCATTGCCAATGCCGGTCTCAACACCAACATCGGTGAGGATCTTGAAGGAGAACCTTTTGAAGAGGCCAAAGCTCTGGTGGAGGTTAACCTGCTGTCTGACATTGCCCTGATTGATTCCGTTCTTCCGGCCATGCGCAAAAGACATAAGGGGCAGATAGCGGTTCTTTCGTCACTGGCTTCATATTACGGTCTTGTATATACCCCTACGTACTGTGCCACAAAGGCGGCGCTCCGTAACTACGGAAACTCGCTCCGTGCCTGGTTAAAGCCTGAGGGTATCAAGATAAACGTGATTCTCCCGGGATACATTGATTCACCGATGTGCAGGGCCATGCCTGGACCTAAGCCGTTCCTGATGCATTCCGATAAGGCTGCGGGTATTATTGCGAGAGGTCTTTATCTTAATCTGGCACGCATATCGTTCCCGTTCCCGTTAAATCTCGGAATCTGGTCCCTGTCGTTCCTCCCACACTGCCTTGCGGCTCCGATAGCAACCCTGTTCGGTTACGGGAGAATGAAGTAAATGGTTGTGCCGTACATAATGGGTGCAGGTCTTCTGTGTGCGCTGGCGGCGTTTTCGGCTGAATTTTTGGTAAAGCCGAAAACCCGACATGCCGGACTTAATTATAAGATCGTTCTCATTAACTTAAGTATTTTCGGCTTTATTTACGGGATAATGCTTCTTCTTAGCGGAAAGATTATCTTTTCCGCAACGGTTACGTTTCTTCTTTACTGCATCCTGATTGTCGTCAACAATGCCAAGTATCTGAACCTAATGGAACCGCTGGTTTTTTCCGACTATGATTATTTCACTGATGCATTCAGGTTCCCGAGACTCTACATTCCCTTTTTGGGAGTATCGGGTATTTTGGGAATAATGACGGCCGTAGCCGTCATTATCTGCGGCTTCTGCATAGACCCGTCAGACGTTAACAGATTTACCGATGTTTCCGTGTTTGCCACAGTCATGGGAATTGATATTGTCTGTCTGCTGGTGCTCTGGTTTACCCGTGACGTAAAAGAACTTAATACCTTTAATATCGGGGAAGATTTGAATAATTTGGGATTTGCGGTTTTTCTCTGGAGTTATTTTCTTGCCTACCTGGAAAAACCTGAGGTTAAATCTCCATTTGAGTCTTTTTCAGATGCCGGCACGGATGAAGATGAAAACAATAATGCAAATGAATTAATTCATGAAGAAAAAGAAGTTCTGCCGAACCTCATTGCCATTCAGAGTGAATCATTCTTTGATCCACGTGAATGGAATCCGAACATTAAGGAAGATGTCTTAAAAGATTACGACAGTATCCTTGCGGAAAGCCTTATGTGCGGAAAAATGAAGGTTCCGGCATGGGGAGCCAATACCATAAGAACGGAGTTTTCGTTTCTTACGGGGATTAGCCCGGAGGATATGAAAGGGCACAGATTCAGTCCCTATCAGATATCCTCAACATCATGGAAAATAGTGTCACTCGTAAATTTCCTCAAGAGCAGGGGGTATCACACCGTATGCATACATCCGTATCATACAGGGTTTTATCACCGTGACGTGATTTTTAAAAAGTGGCAGTTTGACGAATTCCTTGACATAAGAAGTTTTACCAAAGCAGATAAGTTCGGACCATACGTGTCCGATGCGGCAATAGCCGACAGAATGCTCGGACTCTGTGAAGAATGGAACGGCAGAAGTCCGTTGTTCATTTTCATGATAACCATGGAAAACCATGGTCCGTTAAATCTGGAAAGCATTAGCGATGAAGAGGTACAGGGGTATTTTAAGGAACCTGTATCCGAGGATTACCGTAATCTTGCAATTTATCTAAGACACATTTCCAACGAGAATGCCATGTTAAAGAAAATCACGTGTCATTTTAAGGAAAAGAATTATCCCGTCTCCATGGTGTTTTACGGTGATCACGTGCCGATCCTGCCGAAACCTTATGCTGTCCTGGGTGAGCCTGAAGGAACTGTGCCTTATTTCATCTGGAACGGTAACGTAAAATCAGATGAAGGCAGAAAACTTCATAACGGAGAAATTCACGAGCTTCCGGTAATGTGGCTTAAGGGTATTTTTTAAATTTCTGTTTTTGAGAATCCATTGTGTTTGCGTCAATTAAAAATAAATTTAAATCTTCTTATGACCTGACAAGGGGCTTCGAAGCCGTAGAACGTTCCATTCGTCAGGATTCGTCAAGCAGGGATGAGCTTGCAGATAATCTGTTCTGGCTGGCAAAAAAATCCTTCTATGTGGCAAGATATGATTCGCTGAGGATTGCCGAGGAATCTTATTTCATTGCTCCGAGCAAGAAAAAACTGAAATGGCTCGGATTCAGATTCGGCGACATTAAAATGTTTATTACAGCCAAAAGTCTTTTGAGCCAGGTTTCTGATTCATGCTTTAAGACAAAGTATGACAGGGAAAAACTGGAATACGTTAATGAAAATTATGACATCCTTATGTCCCAAAAGACGCTTAGCGGAAATTCCCTGAATCCTGCCGCTGAAGAACAGAAGTTATATGCCAGGAAACTTAGTGATGAAGCTCTGACAAAGGGGCTGTTTTCACTTGCGAAAAAATCATTCGAAACGTCTCCCGACGAATCCTTAAGACTTGCACAAAAGGCTTTTGCCTACGGTAACAGCGAGGAAATAGGCACTTGGCTCGGATTAAGAATTTATGAACGTTCGGTCAGCATGATGAAGTCTTCCATGGAGTACCTGCCGAAGGCAGATGAATCATTCTGTTCCGGAACTGATGATTTGAGATCCTTTGCTTCCATGAAAAAGCTTGAGTCAGGCGTTCCTAAAATGACGGAGGAACAGGTAAGCTGGCTGAAGAAGAATTTAAAAACGGATAATCAGGAGCTGAATGCACCGAAGAATAAATACTATGATGTAATCCCGTTAAGGATTGCCCTGGTGGGTGACGATGACTTCATGGTTACCGTGAAGGATCTGTTTTCCGAAGTTATTAGAGTATCACCGGAAGAATCGGCTTCAGCCTGCGATAAGTATTCGTTTGACTGTCTATTCATAACTCTCCATGACGGAAAGGATTCAGGATGGAACAATCTCGGACTGCAGGGGGAATCACGCAGAAAGCTTTTAAGTCTTATTGACGAATGTAATGTCAGAAACATTCCTACATTTTTCATTTCGGCTTATCAGGTATCAGGGGAGCATGATGACTTTGTCGGGTACGCCATGAAGTGCAGATACGTTGTGACTTCCAGGAGAAGGGATGAAATCCGCAGATACGTTAAAGACTGCAGAAGCTCCGTGGTGTTAAGCATGGATCCGTTTTTTAATCCCGTACTCTGCAATCCCGTTAACTGTCTTAAGTCAGCACCTTTCGACGTGTTCCATACGGGAGAATGGGACGGTAAGGATAAGAGACTCTGTGACGGGCTGTCGGCAATATTTAATGGGGCTATCGGCTCCGGTAAGTCTCTTAGGATTTTCGATGCCAATTATCCTGAAAATAGATACGGCAGGACGTTTCCCGAAGAGTTTTTCGGATTCTGTTCGCCGAGGATTTCAGACCGCTTAAAGTACGCTGTACCAAAACTTTTCAACTGGGGCGTTGTGGTGGATTCACCGGCAGCCGGTGAAGACGTGCTGCAAAAAACAGTATCGCTTTCAGCATGCGGTTCCGCCGTTATTTCCAATTACGGTTCCGAGGTAAATAATTATTTCCCTAACGTCAGGATGGCCGGTGAGTCATCGGAGGCCGGAAGGATCTTTACTGCCACTGATGAGGAACGGCTGTATGCTGGCAGAATGGTAAACGTCAGAACCGCGTATTCAAAATACACGGGATTTGAACAGTTCGCCGGCATGCTGAAAAAGGCGGGTTTTGATTTGAATGTTTCCGTTCCCGGGGTTCTTGTGGTCTGCGAGAGTATTACCGACGACATAAGAAAATCTTTTGAGCGTCAGACGTATCCGCAAAAGCAGCTGACAGCATATGCGGATTTGACGGAGAAGCTTTTGGAAAAGCATAAGGTAATTGCCTGGTTCTCCGATGATTTTCTGTATGAGGAATTTTATCTTGAGGACATGGTAAATGCCTTCAAATATACCCATGCAAGTTTTGTAACCAAAGATTCGTACATGAGCGGGAAGGGACTTGTTCAGGGAAAGGAACATGCCTATACCGGTTCATATAAATCTCTTTACAATACCGTGTTCTGGATTGATGATTTTGCTCCGGGGGACATATTAAACGGTATTTATAATTCTGATAACGGCTATGCTGCGGATCATTTTAATCTGCTGACCTCAGATCTGATTCAGGATGGAATCGGTCATGGCGTAACCGCTCGTAACGTTCCGTGCGGTGCAGAGTGTCTTGATGCCCCAAGGCTTAAGAGAATCTCTGATTATGAGAAAAAGGAGTATAAGATATCCGTAATAATCCCCGTGTATAATAACGGTTACTTACTTTACGGCAAGGCATTTGCCTCTCTTTTAAGAAGTTCGTTATTTGATGATACGGAAGTTATTCTTGTCGATGACGGAAGTTCGGAATTTAACACTCTGGCCGTTGAGGATTATCTCTTAAGACATTACGGAAACGTAAGATTATACAGATTCCCTGTGGGGGGAAGCGGAAGCGCTTCCCGCCCGCGTAACAAGGGCGTGGAACTTGCCTCCGGTAAATATGTGGCATTTCTTGATCCTGACGATGAGGCCGTCAGTGACGGTTATGCCTGCCTTTATGCGGATATTGAATCGGGAAACTATGACATTTCGGCGGGTAATCATTTGGTATGCGCTGACGGTGTCAGAAGGGCTGACAACCGTGAAAGAATATCCCTGGTTCATGAAGATTTCTTCTTTGAACATGGAATGAAGGACATCCTTCCGGAGCTAAAATTTCTGGCTGTAAGACTGCACGTTCTGCTTATCAGAAGAGAAGTCCTGCAGAATTTTTCCCATCACCAGATTGAGGGGGCCGTGGGACAGGATACCCTGTATTCGTGGCAGCTTCTGTGCAGTGATTTGAGAATTCATTTTATCGACAGAGACATTCAGGTATACTTTGCTGACGTGGAGTCTTCGGTAACCAATACAGTGTCATCAGGGTATTTCAGAAAGCTTCTGCGTATTCAGGAACCTAAGTTCAACTGGCTTAGGGATTCAGGTCTTCTGGATGATTTCATGGATAAGAAATACAACAGGTATTCCACTGAGTATGTCTTAAAGAAACTCAGTAACGTGAAACCTGAAGACGGGGAAGAATCCGTCAAGGCAGTATTTAATACATTGTCAGTATATTGTGATCATTACAACGGACAGGGGGATTTGTTGCGTGCTTATCTGTTCCTTTGTAAAAATAAAAGGTACACTGATGCATTGAATACCGTTAAGCTGTATTTCGGGAAATGTTAATAAGACTAAAAATCTTTTTATGACAGGAATTTCCTGAAAAATCCTGCAGGAAATGAACGTTAATCCTGCCTGATAATAAGAGAGAATTATCCGTTAATGTAACGGGCGGACTGATTATGTTTAATATTAAAACGCTTATTGAAAAAGTTATTAATAGATCAAATACACCACCTGAGACAAAAGATGTTACTGAGGAATTAATTGATTCTTCCGTAAGGGTAATTCTCAATAAGGAAAAGTGTGAGTGTCTGTCCGCGGACAAGGCGGAGAAACTTAAAAACGTTTTTAAGAACGAAGACGAACATAAGTATGCATTTGCGGCATTCTGTTTCGGAAGATATGTTTCCGACAATCTTTTTGAGTCGCTGCATTACCTTGTAAAGGCCGGTTACAGGGCTCTCATCTATACAAATTCATCTGACTGTACGAAACTGGTTCAGTCAAAGATTGAGCAGTTTAAAAAATACCGTAATGCGGTAATTGTTGAGGTATCTGACAATCATTCGTATGCGGACCTGATGCTTAGGGCCACTGAATGTCTGCGGTCAGAATACGTGTCATTTTATACTTTTACGGATAAGCTGAACGCCAGATCCTTCATAAACAGAATTGACGCGGTCATTTCCAAAAATGATGGCAGGGATGTTTATGTTTCTTCGGAATATTTCAATGTTGCAGGTGAATTATTTCATGCAGGCAGTATTTTTCAGGACTGGTCCTTATCGGGGATCTCCGGAGTCGTGTTCAGAAAATCTTTCCTGACTGATTCATTAAAAGATGCCGATACCAATAAGAACCTGTGGCTTCTGAACCGTATTTTTAGTGATGTGGCAAAGGAAAAGGTCTGCGTTCATGAAGAACAGTATCTGTTCAATAAGATACCTTCATGCGAAATTACGTTAAAGGATATTGCAGTCGTTGCCAAAGAGACAATTCAGGAACTTGAATCCGTGAATTACGGCAGTGATGGGGCGGACATTATTTTAGGAAGATTTAATCGGGTTGTAAGAGATCTTTTCCGTTGCAATATTGACGTGCTGAAGAAAGCACTGATATTTACCTCAGTCTGTTATGTTCTCTATCTGTGTGAGATACATAAGCTTGAGGTGGAAAAGTGGAAACAGGTATTATGCAGGTCTTTGGATTTCTGCCACAAACTCACGTACAAGGATGTATACGGCATGATATGCTGCATTCTGCCGGTTCTCGTGGAAGAAAATCAGACCGATATATTCATTGTTGAAAATCCTGCAATGCCAGATATCGGTAAATCCAGATTTTTTGAGCTGATTTCGGAAAAGTATTCGGTAGATTATCAGGTAAAGAGATCATACGTTGACTATTACAGATTAAACAACCTTATTCTTAAAATGCATTCCAGGGCTGCCAGACTGACACTCAGTTCCGTAAGCTTATGCAGGGACATGTATTATTATCCTGATCGACATATTACGCTGTGGCATGGGTTAGGGTGGCTTAAAAAGACTGTTTTCACTCCTCAGAATTACAGCGTGGGTACAATCATATGTTCATCCAGAGCATGTGAGGAAGGTTATAAGGAACATTTCCTTGCGGATAAGGCCATTGGTCTGGGATGTGTTCAGACTGACAGACTGTATGACGAAGATTTTATAAATTCATCAAGAGAAAAGGTTCGTCAGAAATACGGTATTCCTAATGACGGTAAAGTCATTTTCTTTGCTCCGACTTTCCGAATGGGGGGGAAGAGACATTATTATAATTTCGGTATTGACATAGATGTTCTAGCTGAAAAACTGAAAGAACACAATCTGTACGTAATAACCAAGAGACATCATATTTTTCAGGAAGATTTCCGTGATATGGGAACTGATGAATCTGGCGTGCACGATTCTCAGAACGGTCATTTTATAGTGGACACGTCATTTGATTTCGTTGAACTTATGAGTGCCTGCAACTGCTTTGTTACCGATTATTCGTCAAGTATGTATTTTGCCTTTATTTTAAAATTGCCGATCTTTTTATATGCTACCGATATTGATGAATATAAGAAAGGGCCAAATGGATTTGAAATAGATTATCCTAATGACATCCCTTTACCTCTGGTTGATAAACCTGTCGCTGAGGATTTTATTAACGGCTACTACAGAAGTCTTTCCGTTCCTCAGACTCAGGAGTATCTCGAATACAGAAAGTTTAACGTTCAGGAGTGTGACGGCAAGGTTGCTGAAAGGGTGATGGATTATGTCTCATCAATTCTCTGACACTAATCTTGGAATTCTCTGTAAAACAAATGTTTCTTTGGGATAACAAGAATCGACTATTTCATCTACAAAAATGTCACAAAGGCGGTGACTAAACAAGAAATTGTCACCGCCTCACTGTTATTATCAGAAAATATTAGTTCAACAGAGAATATACATCAAAATCTTCATCACTAGGTATTTCGGTGGCAAAAAATTTTTTTTCAGATAAAATTTTTTCCATGGGCCAATTCCACCATTGAATATCCATCATTTGATTTATAACGGATTTTGTATAACGATATTTAATGATCTTGGCTGGTACTCCTGCAACAATTGCAAAGGGGGGAACATCGTGAGTTACAACCGCCCCTGAACCTATAATAGCACCATCACCCACAGTTACATTCTTTAAGAATACAGTGTTGTCTCCAATCCAAACATTATTACCGATATCAATATATCCTTTATCTAAATAGGATTTCCTTGTACCACCATCTATTCTTTTCTGTAAAGTTATTTGTAAATTAGGAAGTTGAGTTAAATGATTACCGGCAATAAACTCGATATTATATCCTCCTGCAACAAACTGACCTATAAATACTTTTCCGCACTTTGATTGTATAGAGCCATTAATAATACTGTTCCTTCCAATTACAAAAGAACCATAATTAATCTGGGAATTAGCATTTATTCTGACTCTAAGCCCCCTTTTGGTCATCATATCCTCATAATTAACAGGGGCATAATAACGACCAATTATTTGAACTAAGTTTTTTATGCGATCGTGGCTTGCTGCCATAAAATTAATAATGCACTCATTATCAATAGTTGTGTTTTCATAATTGGAACTAATTAAAAAATAACTTTTAATTTGCGAAAAACTCATTGAGAGACTCGATGCCATATCCCGAATCAATGAAACTATTTTTGGAGCGATAGTTACTATATTCTTGATAAAAACAGCCCTTACACTAACTCCGCCGTGTTTTTCGAAGACACTATAAAAAAACAGCTTCTTGTCAATGTCATTGCAATAAATTCTAAAACCTTTAGAAGAACGAATATCTGTATCAACATTTGGCAATGATTTTACGTATTCATACAGAGTTAGTAATTTAGGTGTTAGCACTACATTCATTTTCAAAGACCTCATAATCTAGCGTAAATTTTTCTGCTATCGGGGGAAATGAATTCGAAGTCTTGCACATCATGCAATTTTTCGATTTGTTTTCTTGTTGACGCAATGAAATCTATTACTCCTTGCACACTGTTTGTTTTTGGGATCACTGTATCCTTGTTTAAAGTTATAGTGTCTGATTCATGTGAAAATAAGGTATCACATTTCTTGATGAAGTTTTCATCGTCACAATACAGACCTATCAACAAATTATCATTGCCATAGGTTAATTTGTAGTTGAACTTAGGAGAAATTCCATCAATAAAAACTTTATAAAATTGACGACCGGTATTTGAACCGAAGATGAGGTTTTTTGGAATTTTAGGAATGATATTTAGTCTTAATGATCTCCAATACAGTTGTCTTGCAATTTTTTCTTTGGCAGTTACTTCTGCTGTTGCCATAATTTTTGGGTATTTTTTCAAAAGCTTTCTATATATAGGTTCAATATACTCGTCCTCTTTTAATTCACAGGCTCTTATAAAAAATGATAAACGATTTTTTTTATATTTATTAATATCAAAAACTTTATTAAATGATTCTAATTTATCGTGAACGTCTAATGTTAACAAAGCCCTTACACATTTTGAGCACGATGGCTTAGTACAGTTGACTTGATGTTTTGTCCAAAAACAAGGGTGTAAATAGTTTTGTGCAACAGGATAGTTTGTTAATGCAATGGTTTTTTCTTCTCTTGAAACAGAACCTCCAGTACTATAACAATTAAACCCCGGAAGAGATAACACATGCATTGATAATAGCTCATGTCGGCTAGTAGCCTTCGTTGAATTATCAATTAAATCAAAAATAGTAAAAGGTTCTGATGACGAAAAGTAATAAACTCTCCAAAGCTTTCGTAAACTAATTACGTTAGCCATGGTAACATATTGATGTACAGTTATACCTTTTTTTACTCTTTTAGGATTATACAGATATTCTAAGTAGTTAGAATATCCCACAACTAAAGGTAGATTCAGTTCCTTTGCAATACCTTCGTACCTATTAAATAAATAGTCGAAATGTTTTTTATATTCATGGATATTAGAACATTCAGATTTCCATAAATCTATACTCGAAGAAGCAATAAAAAGGTGGGTAAGATTCATGTTAGAATATGGTAAAGAGTGATGTTTCATTATGGTATAGAATGAATCAATACCGCATGTAACAGCTGTTCCTACGGCATTTCCATGAAAATCTATGTCAATTAGAGGAACATCGATGTCAATATTGTGCAATGATTTGTCACCAAGCAGAAGACTAGGAATTAAAACTTCCTTCATATTGTACATGAATGATGTACTCATAGGAACGTCACTTCTAATGGTTAATCCTGTTCTAAGAGCGTATTGTAATATTAGATAGAGGATAGCATCCGCAGTTTCGGAAACTAAATAAGGAGCGTACTCCTTTTCTACCTCATAAAACAACTCTACTAGCTCACCTTGTTCTTCTAAAGTTGTTACCAATTTACATGAACTGTCCGTAAATACTAATTCATGACTACGAATATATATAGTATTTTCCATTATTATTTATCCTTATATTTAGATATTTGTTTTTTTTAGCCAAATTTCAAAAATCAAATACACATTTCTGCTTTTTTTTCTAACGAAATTTTTAAATAGTTTAAAGAACGTTTTTTCTCAATATTTAATTTCGCATACAGCTCATCGTAATTTATGGTATTGTTCAGTAAATTAGGATTAATATCATTTAAAGTTTTTACCATTCTGTCAGTTAGATTTAATAAACTTAACAATGAAAAAATAGGTCCTGCCTTATTAACAGAAGGTAATAAACATATGAAATTTCTTTTGAAGATTATTGAGAAAATGATTGCGTGGTAAGAGTCTGTTATAACACATCTGGAATTTTTAACGTAACTAAGCCATTCACCAACATTAGACTCGTTATTGTTACTAAAATTACGCGTAATGTCCTTTATCAAAAACTTATTACCAAAATTTTGATTATTGGAAAGAATATCGTTATTTTTTTCCTTATTTTTTTTCGATAAACTGTAGCCAATATATTCTTGATTAATATTTTGTGGTGCATAGAAATCAATAATACTTTGATAATCGTCCGCGTCCAAAAGTAGTGTAGGATCCAAAACTCTTAAAGCAGGCAAACCAAACTGATTTTGGCAAATATTTACTCCTGCTTGTTCTCTTACAGAAATAGAACTGAACCGAGATAACAAATGTTTTGCCGATTCTGTATCAGTTGCTGAGTACGAATCTTTTCCGAACGATGCTGCATATGAAATCAAACTCTTTATACCTGAAGCAAATTTCAGCATATAAATATTCTGATCAAAAAAGCGCCAAACTTGATTTGAGCCGACAATAATCTTCTGATACTGACGTTGCAACTTGCAAAGAGAATCATAATCTTCTGCTAAAGATGAGAGTTTCAAAAAATTATCTCTGAATGACACAAAGTTAGGTTTGATTGGAACTTCTTTTCCTATAAAATTTATAATCTCAGGAACAAAACCCATTTTTTTCACAAGATTTTGTAGGGCATAGGTAATTAAAACAGAACCAAAATCATTAGCAAAGTGGAAACTTAATAAACCAACTTTTACAATTTTTCTGTTTAGATATGAGAAATAGTCATTATTACCATCCATCAGTTCAAATACTGTCTTTCTGTTAATGTTTTCTTTTGATGGATGCGATAAGTTTGGCTGAACTGCTTTAGCAAAATCGATAGGGACAGGTTCATATAAACTATAGTAATCTCTAGTTTCATCTAAAATTTTTTGTCCTGCATCTGAGTTGCAAAGAACAATAGAAGTTCCTTTCTTATCATCAAATTTTTTATTGTATTTTCTAATTTTCCAAAAATCTCCAACTGTAATATCGGATACTCTTTGTACTTGAGAAAATTTACAATGACCGCAACAGCTTCTATTTATGTAATTACCCAGAAAACTCCGTATGTAAAGATTAAATTTGCCATGTTCTCTAAATACGGTATTCCCACTATCATCAAAAAGATTAAAAGCATGATGACCTTGCCAACCATCAACTTTATCTCTAGTAGAATATGTTGTTGCAGAATAATATTTCTGCTTTAATATGTCACAATAGTCGGTTAAAACCTTAGGAGAAGGAACTCCATGACAAATAAAATCGACAGTTATTAAATTGGCATAAGGCTTAATTAGGTAATTTTTTAAACCTGCAACCTGACATCCTGTTCCAATGAATAAAACAAGTTTCTTATCTCTAAGTAATATTTTTATGCGCTTAAAAACATCTCGAATATCCGATTGAACATATTTGCTTCCTTTCAATTTATCAAAAAGATATAAATTATCCTTACTTATAATCTCATGGAATGTTTCAAAATTTTGGTTAATGCAACCACATACGTAGCCATCATTCTCAATTACATATTTTGACAAAGCGTAAGCAACTCCCCCTGAAGAGCAGGACAAGCGAGCTTTTTCATCTTTAATCATAACAGCATAGGCTGTATCCGCAGCTTTATTAAAGTTGCATCCTTTTACTGGACAAACTTTAGTACATAATTTACAGTTAGTGCAAAGTTCTTTATTAAATACTGGAATATAAAAACCTTCGCGATCAACAGACATTTTGATTGCGCCTGTTGGACATACGGACGCACAAGCTGAGCAACCAGTGCACATTTCAGCCCTAACAGGTATTGAATCAATTTTTTCTAATTTGTCCTTCATTTGGATTCCTTGTCGTTAAAGAAACTATTAAAAACTCAATGAATTGCTAAAATAAGCTAATAGCTTGCTATAAATACAATGTATTAACTAAAGTTTCTTTTAAATTTATTGAAAACAATAACGCAACTACATGGAGCTAAGTTATTTAGATATTTTCCCTTGCAAACAAGAGGGAAAAGACTTAGTTTATAGAACTACCATCATTTAAATCCATTAATAATTGAGGAGAATTGAGTTTAATTTCAGAACATAATTTCTTCCAGCAATCAATGTTTCCAATCCACCAATGAGGATTGTTTTTAGAATTTCCATTTTTATGAATATCATTAAATTTTACATGTCTGATACAGATATTATTGGAAATAAATTGGTTTGATTCACTAACATCGTTGAGTGACGGATCATGTTCAACATTTATGAAAACGAGAGTCTTATTTGGGTATGAAATATTAAATTTATATAAAAAATCCTCTAATTCATCCAATGAGCGCCCATGTGATAGAAAAACAATATGTTGTGATTTTTCAAAAGCTTTAAGGCATCTCTCAAATCTCTTATCCATAAGTGCAAAAAATTTAGGGTAATACTCATCCATATCAATAGAGGCTGGAAAATGATGTAACGATTTCAAATTATAAGTTTTATCTAAAATTGCTTTATTTTTTTTATTGATGTTTAAGTCTTCTCTTATCTCAAAAAATCCTTTTAAACTCTTTTGAGCAATAAAATGTGATACCGTCTGTAACTTAACTCCAGACATCCAGTCGAAGGGACTAGAAATAAATCTTAAATTATTATGTTTTAAATGCCACGCTGGTCTACAGGCAGGACCAACGCTTATAATGAAATCTGTATTCACAATGACCCCTTAATAATTTTAATTTAATTGTTACTTGATAAATTTAAAAAAATTTATAGCGAGCTTATTTAACGATAAGCTCTTTATGGTTTTCTGGTTTTATCAATGCGTTTCTTAGGAATAAAATTGATTTTTCTTTAAGCACGTTTAATTTCTGTGAAACTGAATCGTAATCAATTTCTCTGCTAAGCAATTCAGGCGTTACATCCGCTAAAGATTTAACAATTCTTTCAGAAGGATCAATTCCCAACAATTTTAGAAGTGAAGGTATTCTGTCTTTACCATTGGCATCAGTTACAAGACAAGCAAATTTCTTCTTGTAAATGATAGAGAATACAGTAGCGTGGAAAGAATCGGTTATTACAAATTTCGCATTTTTAATATCAGAGAGCCAGCCACCAACGGAATTAATTTCCTTTGAATTCAAAGTTAGGATTAAATTCTTAAATTTTAATTGTAATCTCTCTCCTAAGTTTTCTTGATTTACTGAGAAATCCTCTATGTTGGCCTTATTTATTATCGAGTATGCAATGTAATCTTCACTTAATGTTAAAGGTTTAAAATGTCTGATTATTTGTTCATAGTCAGATATGTCAAGAAGCAAAGTTGGATCCAATACCTGAATTGCCGGCAAACCAAATTGGTTGTTGCAAATATCTACTCCAGATTCTTCTCGTACGGAAACAGCATCAAATCTGTTTAACAAAGAAATTGCCTTTTCATTGGTGAGTCTTGTAAAATCATTACCACCAAAAGAGGCAGCATAAGATACAAGAGTTTTTTCCCCATGAGCAAAATCCAACATGTAAAGGGACGTGTTGAATAATCTCCAAACTTGGTCAGAACCTACAACAATCTTATTGAATTTATTTTGATATTCTAATAATTCCTTTCTTGTTTTGAGAACAGGAGTATTCTTATTTATGTTTAAAAATTTATTTCTGAATTCGATAAAATTTTTCCTAGGGGGAATCTCTTTAGGAATATAATTAATTACTTCAGCATCATAACCAATTTCTTGGAGCTTTTTTAACATTGAAAATGGTACGAGTACAGCTCCAAAATTATTGGCAAAATGGAAATTTAAAATACCGACTTTAGGTACTTTGTTAAATTTGTTTATTATCATATTTTGAACAAGATTTCTTCCTCCTAGAGATAACCACTTGTTGTTGTTTTCCCCCCACTCTGGATAACGATTATATCTGCTCGGAGAATTCCAAAACTTTAACTTACCAAAAGAGTGAATTATTACAGCATCGGAATCCCCCCTTGTTTCGGCAATACAATTGAATTTTGTCTCTACCACAGATGCATTTAAATGGTTTGTATAGTTAACAATCGCCAAAACCAACTCATCTAAAGCCATAGTTACTTTTTCAGCTGACGCATAAGAATCAGATAGAATACGGAAACACTCATCCGTAATATCACTATAATTATTAATTGTGTCAGACACATATATCAACCCACCACTAGGTGGAGGAAAGATAGGATCATTCACACTAATCATCGGATATTTATTTTTGATGTAGTTTTCAATATAACGACATCTAGCTGAAACATTAATCTTGGCAGTTCTCCATGCTGCACCTTCAACTTTAAATAAATCAGAAAGATCCTTTTTAACAACCATGTCTGTATCCAACCAAAGAACATGTTTGTAATCCTTAAGCAATTCGAATACAAAGTATTTTGCAAAAATGATTTTGTTGTAAGCCTGTGAACCTGAAAGTATTTTTAAAGTAGGAAGTTTATATTTTTCATCAAAATCAATCGGATAGAATCTGATCTTATCGGTAATTTTGTTTAAAGCAAGCAGATCATTTTTTTCAAAAACTTCATTTTTATCATGCAGAATGACATATTGATCAACTGTATTTGGAGAATGTTTTTCAATACCAATAATCATGTTTGCAAGAGCGGGCAACATATAGCTAGAGCTACCCATACATACACAGTTATTTAACTTATTTTTAGGCATATTCATGTATTTTTTTCCTTTATCGTTCTGCTTCATATTTTTTTGTTTCTTCATAAACTCTTTCACAGTTTTTATGGTCAGTGAAAGCAAAGAAACTGTCGACTCTTGATTCATAGAAATCACTGTTCTTGCATCCGTTTCTCATATAATCACAAATGGCTTTTACACACTGTTCGTGGTTCTTGCATACCGGACCGACGCCCATTTCTTCAAAATCCATTGTCTTGGCGTCATACTGAGGCGGTAATGTGTCAGGATGGTAGTAAACGATCGGTTTTCTCATAAATGAGAAGTCGTACTGAATACCGGAGTAATCGGTTACCATCAGGCTGGCTTCTGACAGGATTGTTTCGTAGTTAAGTGAAGCACCGGCTCCGGCCAAAATTTCAACGTAATCATTTCTCGTAAAATCATCTATTTGCGGACTTAAGATAGGATGCAGGAGGTATATAAGCTTATAGCCAGTTTCCTTTGCACAGTTAATAAGTTCACTGTCATTGATTAAACTGTTGTAAATTCTGAAGTATTCAGTATGTTTAAAGTTTTCACTGTATGCGTGCATGTGTCCTTTCTGGTTTGTACCAGCAGTAACGTTTCTTCTCCATGTAGGGGTGATGAGAACAAACTTTTTATCCCTGTTATGCAGACCGTCATAACGTGGGGCTCCCGTTAGACACAACTGATCTCTCGTGTAGCCGTATACCGGATGCATCAGGTTATCTATTTCATAAGGACTCACGCAGAAATAGAATCTTGTGTTGTCAAACAATCGGTTTTGGTATTCGGCAATCTGCTGAATTGAAAGGCCGTGTTGCAGACAGAAAACATCATAAGAAAGCAAATCCCTGAAATACAGAGACAGTCTGTTTGAAAAACCGCAATACAGTTTTACATCCACTCGTGTGGCAAAAATGTACTTTGCATTCAGTGCTACGATTCGTGACCAGAATGTATCGTAGCCAAGTACGTGAGAGTACTTCTTTTTCAGATTCTTTGAGTATTCACTGTCCTTATTGATGATGTAGTATGTGTCAATTTCTGATGCATGATTATCCTGCATGTAACGGAAGAAGTATTCTCCGTTGTCTCCGCCTTTGAACAGCTGGTCGAAGGTAATCCAAATCTGTTTTTTGAGGAAGAAAGGGCAGGATAACCAGTAGAATAATCTGTATAGGATTACCTTAAATGCGAAAGTTCTCTCCTCCGTACGATCGCAAAAAGCCGATTTCAGAATGCTTCTGTATAATTTAAGTTCATTGAAAATTCTGCTCTTAACTGATTTTTTGTTGAAAATGAGAAACATCTGTTCTTCATTATAATTAACAAAGAAATCATTAATCTGGGTGTATGAATCCAGATTATTTGCCAGACGGGATGCCAGTTTCATAAATTTAACCGGCATTTGGATTACGCATTTCTTATACTTCAGATAAAAGCCTACTGTACTTCCGTTTTTCAAATCCTTAATAGGGATGGTTATCTGTCCGGTATACCCGCGCTTTAAGGTCTGTCCGAAATATTTATCCAAAGAGTATACGCTGTCCTGAACTAAACGGTACTTGTTAGCTCCGCTTTTGGCAAAACAGGAAATGGTTGAGAAATCAAAGATGTATGAATTTGATATTTCAATATCAATGTAGATGTTTTTCTTATCAAAATTGATTGCTTTAATTTCGGTATTTAAATTAATTGAACGGTCGAGGATATTGTCGTCATAAGCCGCCACAAGCTCGTTCTTATTAAAGTAGATACCCAGTTTCAAATTCTGATTGTTATATTTAATCTTTAACAGCACCAAACTCATGAACTTCGGCAAAAGTTTTTTGTCGTTAATGTTGTATTTTATTATTGTGAGGTTATCAATAAGCTTAAGGCATTTTGAACAGGCTCTGTAGAAGTCGGTTATGTCCTGTGCTTCCAATACGTTTTTATTTCTGTTGTTTCTGTTGCAGGCAAACCTTAATTCCAAAAGGTAAAGAACGGCGAGCTTTGCGTAAGGAGAACTCTTGTTATTCTGCAGAATTCTGTAGAGTATGCCGTCAGCAGTTTCCGCATACCATTCTTTGTAATACTGATCCGGATTGTTGTAGAAATCAAATTCATATACAAAGGAATGTTTAACCCTGTGATTTATGCGTGCACACTTCTTCTCTGCGGATAACTGATTGATGATATACTCGGCTTCAAATTCGAAGGGAGCATGTTCATCAAATGAAAATCTTGTTAAGATGTTTTTTGACCAGAAATAACTTTCGAGTCTGAGGTTTACAAGATTATTAGTCTCCTTAATAATATTGTTTTTGGATACAAAGTAATCTTCTTCCTCACCAAGACGATTAATAATGTACGGAATGTAACAGAACATGTTGAACTTGTCGTTCTGTAATTTGATTTTTCTTGAGATGATCTTTAGGTCTCTTTCTGACATGTCTACTTCGGTGGAGATGAAGTTTACATAGTCGGATGAAGAAATTTTCAGAGCGTGGTTGTACAGAGACGCATAATTTACATGAGGCTCTTCATCTGTGTCTTCCTGTTCATTTTCAGCTGAAGAATTAACAGGATTGAAAGAATTATTAAAAGTGCTGGATGAATGACATCTCTTTAAAACGCTGTCGATGAGTGATGCTTTTGTTTCGTTATCGATTCCTACAGTATCAAAAATGTTTAACTGAATATCTTTACAAAACGATGACTGAATAAGTTTATTCAGCTTTGTATCAATATTATCCAAGTCTTTAATAATATAGTTAAGCGTGATAAAGGATGTCATTTATTTCTACTCTTTTTTTATTGTTTTTATTATTTTTTACTTAGAAAATCTGGTTGTTAACCTTCTGAGGAGATTCCTTTTTCCAATAAATTCCGGTTTTAACGGTTATTGCAGGATTTCCTGATATCAGGCTTCCTGAAACAAGTTTGGAAGTGTTCACAACGGACCTTGTTTTAACGAGACAGTTTGACGGAATCTGAACATTTTCAGTAATTGTAGAATCACTTTCGATGTATACAGATTCTCCGAGATGAATGCCAAAATTCTCAGCATTAACAATCTTGTTGCTGACTTTATCGAAAATTGAGTAGGGGACGGATGCCACAAACTTTGTTCCCTTATCGATAAAACAGTTCTTATCCACGATTATTTCAGAGGAATCTGCTTCATTTGATATGAAGTAAGTTTTAACGGCGGTAGTGTTACTGCCAATCCAAAGGGTGCATGATTTTGCCTTAAGAACAGCCTCTACAGAGTCAATAACGGCGTTCTTATTGATGACCACAGCTGATTTGTCACCAAGGGTAAAAGCGCATTTCCCCTTTAAGGTCACGGACTCATGAATTTTTACCAATCCTGTCTTACCTAAGAATTTGACTTCTAAATTAGGTATTGAATCCACCAGTTTTGACTGACCGGCATCATTAAAAATCATGATGTTTTTATCTTGAATAACCTCAGTTTTCTGCATTAACTTTGACGCTAATTTGGTAACTTTGGTGAGGCTTTCAGAAGCAGTCTGTGCAGCCTGTAAGAAGTGGTTTCTTACGAAAACGACGTTATTTAATCCATTGCGGAAAATTAATGATTCATCGAAAAGGGAGGAATGGTTTTCAAAAAGGGCAATAATTTTTGAAAGCTGACTTATCAGTTTCTTGTTTTTGTTTTCCCTAATTACGGAATGATATTTTGTAGCAAATCTGTAGTAGAGTGAATTAAACAGCTTGGATCTCTTAACGAAATCTTCAATTTTCAGAACGCACACAAGACTTTCTGACCAAAGCTTATAAACCATATCATCAGACTGCTTAAGACTGTACTGATGCTCCAGATTTGGTTCTGTGGTGAGATAGTAGAATGGTTTGCTCTTCAATATGGCAACATTAGTCGCCTTTGCAAGACATGCTGCGGTAAACAGCTGTTCTGCAGTATTGCTGAGTTCAGTATTAAAATATAAATTGTTGCTTCTCAGAAAATGGGTATTGAAAAGCTTATATGGGGTAAGGCTAAGTAAAAGGAAGTTTTTAAAGATATCGGCCTTCGATTTTACATCTGAACCGTTCCATAATCTTGAAGCAGAGGATCTCTTTTCAGGATTGGTTGATTCGTATTTTAAATAAACAACGTCATTTCCGTTCTTTGAGGCACATGCAACAGCATCATTGAGAGCATCCTTATCCAGATAGTCATCACTGTCGGCGAAAAACAAATAGTCACCTACGGCTGTTTTGATACCGAAATTTCTTGGAAGGGAGGCTGAGCCTGAATTGAATGGGGTTGATATTACTTTGTAATTTAATCCATCAGCACATGAAGTAATCTGCTGAATGGTATTGTCTGAAGAACAGTCATCAATGAAAATCACTTCAAAATTGGATTTATCAAGAGACTGGTTCTTTAAGGAGTCTATCAATCTGGAAATTACGGAGTCTCTGTTGTATACGGGAACTACAACGGATACCAATTTGCTTCCGTTGGCTTTTACAAAATCCAGTGCTTTCTGAGCCTGAGTATTTAAAACTGAAGCTAACTCATTTGCGGATACAGAGCCCTTGAAGCTGATAAAATCCGCAAATTGTACGGAGTTTTTTCTCCAACACAATTTTAAATCAATTTTTGAGCTAGTAGGTTTAACATCGAATGCAAATGTTCTGTTGCCTAAAGTAAATTCAATAACTGGAAGTACATCTTTATGCAGATAAATCTTTGAAATGAATTCCTTTAAATCTGATTGTTCTTTATATTTATTTAATAATTCAATTAGTTGTTCTTTGTTCACTTAAGTAACCTGTTTTGTGTTAATCACACAAATACATGGAAATACCGATTTCCATGTATTTCATCATTCAGATAATTTGTGGGATTGTTTAAATTGATTGTTTTTCAAAGCCGAATGAAAGATTAGAGACTGTCGTATTTCTCTATGAATTCTGAGAAAGACTGAAGATTTTTATCCTTATCAGCCAATATCAGATTCTGTTCTCCACCGATTTTGTCTAAAGGCCATTGAACATTGATATCAGGATCATTCCACATAATGCCATCATCATATTCACCATAGAATTTCTCAGCGCATTTGTATGAAACAATACTTTTTTCAAGAACCAAATATCCGTGGGCGCAGCCGGCAGGAACAAGAATTTCATTATGCTGGTCACCGATTAAATCGAAACCGAGCCATTTTTTGAAAGTAGGGCTGTTCTTTCTCAGATCAACAACGACGTCATATACGTGACCATATATGCAACGTACGAGTTTAGGCTGCTGCATTACTCTCTGAAAATGAAGAGCTCTGATAACTCCTTTATGGGAGGTTGTATAGAAAACTTCCTTCAGATCGTAATTGATGCCATTCTTTTCAAATACTTCTTTTGAGTAGTCTTTTGTAAAACAACCTCTTACATCGTCAGCGTTGAATGACTGGATTTGGATTAATCCTTCAATTGAAGTTTTGTTAAAGGTAAATGGGGTAATCATTTTTTTGTTCCTCCTTTCTTAACACTCAATAAATTTCTTAATGCCTTCGGAAAATGAAGTTTGCACAAAATTACCGATTTCCTTGGTTAATTCAGAGGAATCAAACATGTCTGCCGTATAGACAACACCGTCTGCTGGTCTTTCTCCAATCTTTATAAGTTCTTCTTTATTCAATATTCTGCCTATTTCAAGCAGATAGTCCTTTAAAAGTCTTGGGGTTCCGGAACCGATGAAATAAAAATTTCTGGCGGTGTTTTGGTTTCCTAAACGGTACACTGCTTCAATTAAGTCATCAATGAAGATAAAGTCATAGATTGAGTCTGCAGGACCAAAAGTTGCCGGAAGATCATTATTTATCTGGTTGATTGTGTAACTTAAAATATTTCCTGTCTTATTGGTAGGGCCGTATACATTGGAAAACTGCATCCAGACGAAATCAAGATCTATTGTTTTGCAGACTGTTTCCAATATTAAATTTGCACAGTGTTTAAACGTACCGTACATGATTCCAGGATTGGACTTTTTCAAATTGCATAAACTCTTGAGTGAGTGTTCAGCCACAGTCCCCGCACATAGGAATTTTTTACATCCCAATTGCTTTGCCAAATTGGCTGCATCCAAAAGCACATTTATATTATTAAGTTGAATGTAAGGGGAGTTTTTGTCAGCCCCGTTAACTCCTCTCCAGGCGAAATGGTAAAACGCATCGAAGTTATCTTCTTTTATCTGATCCTGCAGTTTTGTGAGATCAGAGAAGTCACTCTCAACAAATGTAACGCCTTCGGGAATGTTGTTTGAGCAACCTGGTAAGTCTATGGCTGTTACTTTAACGTTTTCTGCCAACAGCTTTTTTATTAGGCTGCTTCCAATAAAACCATTAGCACCGGTTACAACTACTTTTTTCATGATTACCCCTTACTGATTTAAAAACTCACGAACCTGTGATTCCGTAAAGGCAGAAATATCTTCTCCGCCGAGCCAGGCTTTAGCCCATTCAGTAACCTTTTCAACAGCCTGTTCAACCGTCCAGCGTGGCTGCCATCCGAATATAGATTTTGCCTTTGAACAGTCAAGCTTCAGTAAATTGGCTTCATGAGGACCGTTATCACTATGGATGGTTACCTTGAGTCTGTTGTCGTAGTATCTGTTAAAGGTCTTAACCAGGTTTTCTGTTGTGATGCAGTCCGTTTCATTAGGGCCGATGTTATATGCACCGGAGAATGAATTGTCTTCGTACTGTTTTGCACAAATCATCAGATAGGCGTAAACGGGTTCAAGAACATGCTGATACGGTCTGATTGAATTAGGGTTTCTGATAACCATTTCGGAATTGTTCTGGATTGCTCTTACGCAATCAGGAACGATTCGGAAGTTTGCGAAATCACCTCCGCCGATAACGTTACCTGCTCTTGCTGTGGAGGTGGCTATGCTGGCTTCACGCATGAAGCACTTCTCATATGAGTGGGTAACGATTTCTGAGCATGATTTGGAATTTGAATAAGGATCGTAACCGTCCAGCTTATCGTCTTCACGATACGGCCAGCACCATTCATTGTTTAAATAAACCTTGTCAGTGGTGACATTAAGAAATGATTTGACTGATCCGCATGCTCTTGTGGCTTCCAGAACATTAACGGTTCCCATAACGTTGGTTTCGTAGGTGTATGCCGGATCTACATAAGAATCCTTCACGATTGGTTGGGCTGCCATATGAATCACGATATCGGGTTTAACTTCGATAAAGAAATTCTTCAGTGAAGTTAAATCACGAATGTCGCCGATACGGGATACAACGTCATCATTGATTTTGGCAATATCAAACAGTGATGGGGTGGTTGGAGGATTTAATGAGTAACCGTATACTTTCGCACCAAGAAGTTTTAACATCTTGCACATCCAGCTTCCCTTAAATCCGGTATGACCGGTGATCAGTACCTTTTTATCTTTGTAAAAAGATAAGTCAAATTCCTTGTTCATTAAATAATCCTTTACAGATGTACAAACGTTAAATTACTTCCAGATCTTCCATGGAGCTGCATTAGATGCCAACAGCTCTTCGAAAGCATTCTTATCTCTTAAGGTATCCATGCATTTCCAGAAACCAGAATGTTTGAACGCAACAAGTTCATTGGACTTACAGATGTTTTCTAAAGGTTCTTTTTCAAAAGTAGTCTGATCACCTTCAATAAAATCGAAAACTTTCTTATTGAGCACCATGAAGCCACCGTTGATCCAGCCGCCGTCTTCAAGTTTCTTCTCGGCAAAGTTTTCAATTAAGCTGTTGGAATTGATATCCAAAGTTCCGAATCTTCCGCCAGGCTGTACTGCTGTAATGGTTGCTATCTTGTTGTTCTTTTCGTGGAATTTAACCAGATCATGCAGATTAACGTCACAGAGTCCGTCACCATAAGTGAGCATAAAGTTATCTTCGGTGATGTACTTGGCTATTCTCTTGATACGGCCGCCGGTTAAGGTATTAAGGCCAGTGTCAACAACTGTTACTCTCCATGGTTCGCAGTGTTTGTCATGAACTTCAATTGAATCACCCTTGGTGAAGTCAAAAGTGATGTCAGAGGTATGAATAAAATAGTTGGCAAAGAATTCCTTGATCACGTGCTGCTTGTAACCTGCACAGATAACGAAATCATTAAAACCGAAGGCAGAGTAATACTTCATGATGTGCCAGAGAATCGGTTTTCCGCCCAATTCAATCATAGGCTTTGGCTTATACATGCTTTCTTCGGAAATTCTTGTTCCGAAACCACCAGCTAAGAGAACTACTTTCATTTGTTATATCCTTTAAAAACTTTTCATGTAACTGATTAACTTTTCGTAAATCCCCGTAATTGATGTCTTCGGAGAATTGTTAAGAGCGAGGTACTTACTGTTATCCAACTGAATCTTCTGTTCCTTCGGATAGCACTTTGATTTTTCAGGATCCAGATCGAACTTTACTGAAATTTCATTGTTCGCAAGACCGCAGCACATCTGAGCCATTTCATAGATGGTGCAGTAGGAATCCTGGTTGGATAAGTTATAGGCTTCGCCGTCCTTACCCAGTAACAGAATGCTTAAGATGCCTCTCACCGCATCGGCGGTATGCAGGTAGTCACGCTTTGTTCCACCCTTGGTAAGAAGCGTAATGTCGGTTTTATTGATTACCGCTCTGGCGAACTGGGCAAACACGCGGTTGTCTTCCTTTGAAACTCCGGGGCCGAAGGTTAAAGTCGGTCTTACGATCTTTACCGGAACTCTGTATTCAGAACAGTAAGAGAGACACAGGGTTTCCGCAAGTCTCTTGCTCTGAGGATAACTGCTTCTTAAGTTCATCCAGTTGAGTAAACCGAAGTCTTCTTCCTTTACGGTTTCATGAGGAATTTCCCCGTACACTTCCATGGAGGAGATGTAAACCATTGAATCGATGGAGTTGTCCTTTGCGTACTTTAAGAAGTTCTTGGTACTTTCGATGGTGGTAAGGATTGTTTCAACAGGCTTTTCGATGAAGTCCTTACTTCCTGTGGCACTGGCTGCATGAACGATGTAATCGTACTTACGTGAGAGATTCAGACCTTCGCTGAGATCTCCGATTTCATACACCAGATTTGCATGATCTTTTTTAAGATTGCCGAGTACTTTGTCAGCCTTGTCTTCGTTTCTGATGAAAGCACCGACAGTGATGTTTTTGTCACTGACGTCGGCTCTGTAGAGAAGTGCCTTAACAACCAGGGAACCGATTAATCCGGTAGCTCCGGTTACAAGCACTGATTTGTTGTCCAATTTTTCCCAAG
>JAEEGL016425811.1_pt1 | contig 25099 bp, 23 predicted proteins | sample 9134231 | NCBI WGS metagenome assembly JAEEGL01 (sample SAMN16246548, study PRJNA631951) | gut metagenome | biome: gut microbiome; feature: rumen; material: fiber-attached | host: Bos | place: Iran: Karaj | collected 2018-10 | reverse complement strand
TTTTTCTCTACTTCAAACCCGGGGCTTCGGAAGAGAGCGTTCCTCAGCGGCCACGCTGTATGCAAATCTCATTCCCAAGTCATTCCTTTACCCGTGATATGCTCCGGCTCGATCTCGACGATACAGACCCTCTCCCGGGAGATTGTGATCTCCCGCTCGCCCTCTTCCGGATAATCGGGCGACAGCTTGCGATTGAAGCAACTCAGCGCATGGCGGCGGCGCGCATCGTCTTCCACGATGGGCGCGCGTCCGAAGACGATCACACTGCGAAAGTGGGTGTTGAACTCCTGCTGCACCACCTTGTCCTGCCCCACTACGCAGAAGGAAACCTTGTCGCAGCGGCGGATCGCGTCCAGCTTGTTCCCCACTTTTGCACAGTGGAAATAAATCCGCCCGTTCTCTTCGTCGTACACATAGTTGATCGGCACGGTATAGGGGTAGCCATCATCCCCAAGCACGGCGAGCACACCGGAGGGGCAGAGTTGTAACAGCTCCAGCGTTTCCTGCTCGGAAAACGCCTTGTCATTCCTTCTCATGGGTCGAAACATGTCGGTTCTCCTTTCCATGCAATCGGCGGGATCCTGCCTGCATCATATGTCAGTGATTTTTCCCCAGAACACCACCATCCTGCACAGCGGGAAAGACGCTTTTCAAAAAATGCCCCTTGTTTTTTCCGAACGCTTTCGCTAATATGATAGTGTGGCAATTTATGTTTCTTGCAAAATTCTACATTTTTGGAAATCTGATATAAAAACTCAATGAATCGTCTGTTTTTTGTCGGAAAAACCCGCGAAAACACCGTGGAGGAGCCTCATGAGAGTTGACAAGGAAAACTATTATCTCGACATTGCCGAAACCGTTTTGGAGCGCGGAACCTGCTTAAGACGCAACTACGGCGCGATTATCGTCAAGAACGACGAGATCGTTTCCACCGGGTATTCCGGGGCGCCGCGCGGCCGCCAAAACTGCATCAATTTAGGATACTGCCGAAGAGATGCGCTTCAGATCCCCTCCGGCGAGCGCTATGAGCTGTGCCGCTCGGTGCATGCCGAGGCAAACGCCATCATCTCCGCCTCCCGCCGAGACATGTTGGGCGCGACGCTCTATCTGGCGGGTCGCGACATGAAGTCGGGCTCCATCATCGAATCGCCCTCTTCCTGCTCCATGTGCCGCCGCCTCATCATCAACGCAGGAATCAGCCGTGTTGTGACGAGGGGCGAAGGGCGAAACTATCAAATCACCAACGTGGAAGACTGGATCGTCAACGATGATTCTCTCCCTGAAAACCTGAAATAGAATTCGATCCTTTTTCCCTGCTTAAAAAATCCATCATGCGTCCGGAGCGCCCCAATCCGCAACACGCAGGCAAAATCGCTGCGCCTTCTGCATCTCTCGTTTTGGAAGCGCCCCGCAGTGAGGAGAACCCATATGAATATTGTGATCGTTGGAGACGGAAAGGTCGGCCATGCGCTGGCCGAACAGCTCTCCTCGGAAGGCCACGATATCGTGGTGATCGACAACAGTCCCGACCGCCTGAAAAATTCCGATACCCGGCTCGACGTGATCGCCGTGCAGGGCAACGGAGTCAATTACTCGGTGCAGCTCGAGGCAGGCGTGCCCAAAGCCGATCTGCTGGTGGCCGCCACCCCCTCGGACGAATGCAATATGCTCTGCTGCCTGGTTGCACACAAGCTGGGGGCAAAGCACACGATTGCAAGAGTTCGAAATCCGGAATATACCCAGCAACTGGTGCTGCTGCGGGAAGACCTCGGCCTCTCGATGGCCGTCAATCCGGAGCTGGCCACTTCGAAGGAGATCTCCCGCATTCTGGCCTTTCCCTCCGCCACAAAAATCGAAACCTTCTGCAAGGGCAGAGTGGAACTGTGCGAATTCACGATTCCCAAAAACAGTCCTCTGCACGGCTTGGTTCTCAGTTCACTTTATGGGAAATACCGTCTCAAAGTGCTGATCTGCACCGTGCAGCGCAACGGCAAGGTCTATATTCCGCAGGGCGACTTTATGCTGCAGGCCGGCGACCATATCGGCATCACGGCCTCCCCTGCCGAGATCTCGGCCTTTTTCAAAGCGGTGGACTTAACCCGAGAAAAGGTGCGCAACGTCTTTTTGGTGGGCGGAAGCCGCATCGCATACTATCTCACCCGTCAGCTGCTTGATATGGGCATGCAGGTCACCTTGGTGGAGTGCAACCATCGGCGCTGCCTCGAGCTGTGCGAAAGCTTTCCGCGCGCCATCATCATTGAGGGCGACGGCAACGATCACGAGCTTCTGCTGGAAGAGGGCTTGGGAGAAGCGGACGCCTTTGTGGCGCTGACCGGGAATGATGAGGCAAACATCCTGCTCAGTATGTTTGCCTCTGTGACCGGCGTATCCAAAACGATTACCAAGATCAACCGATCCCCCCTGCTCAAGGTGACCGACCAGCTTCCCCTCGACAGCGTGGTCTCTCCCAAGTCGGTCGCGACCAACCACATCCTCCAGTATGTCCGCGCGCTCAACAATTCCCGCGGAAGCAATGTGGAAACCTTGCACCGCCTGCTCAACGACCAGGTGGAAGCCCTGGAATTCCTGGTTACGGAGAGCTTCGACCGGCATTCGATCCCCCTGAAATCTCTCCCGCTCGAGAAAGACCTTCTGGTTGCCAGTATCATTCGAAACGGAAAGGTCATTATTCCGGGCGGAAACGATACCATTGAGATCGGCGATAGCGTTGTGGTGGTCACAACCAGACCGTATATGAAGGATATCAAGGATATCTTCCGCTGATCGTTGCTTTTCCGCCTCTTGCCCGAATACAATGGCGGGCTGATCCATTCGGCGGAGAAAGCGCCGTTTTCAAGGACAAAAGCGGCTGTCCTGGAGGCAGCATCCAAAATCGGTGGGGCATTCACTCCCCACTGCGGTAGCCTCTGTTTTCCTCCTCTGCTTTGCAGGAGGACCGCTTTCCCCGACTTCATCCGTTCGGAGCGTGAACACGGTATGAATTACGCGATTGTCTTTTATATGCTCGGCTTCATCTGCAACGTCGAGGCGCTGCTCATGCTGCTGCCGCTGACCGTCGGCATCTTCTACCATGAGCCGGTCGTGGAGACCTTTGTGATCCCCATTGTGTTGTTGCTGGCCGTCGGTACGGTTTTGACCCGAAAGCGGCCCCAAAAGCAGCGCTTTTATGCACGGGAAGGCTTTTTCATCGTCTCTCTCTGCTGGATCGTGCTCTCTGCTTTCGGCGCCCTGCCTCTGCTGATGAGCGGGCAATGTCCCTCATTTATCGACTGTTTTTTTGAAACCGTATCCGGTTTCACAACCACCGGAGCCTCCATTCTTCCCAATGTTGAGATCTTCAACAAATCCGTGCTGTTCTGGCGCTCCTTCACCCACTGGATCGGGGGGATGGGCGTGCTGGTTTTCGTGCTCACCGTGCTCCCTCTGGCGGGGCAGAGCTCGATCCACCTGATGCGGGCAGAATCGCCCGGACCGATCGTGGGCAAGCTGCTTCCCAAGCTGCGCTCCACCGCCATGCTGCTCTACGGCATCTACATGGGGCTGACGGCGCTTTTGGTGCTGCTTCTCTGCTTCGGCGGCATGTCGCTCTACGACAGCTTCATCTTTGCCTTCGGCACTGCGGGAACCGGAGGATTCGCCAACTACGCGGCCAGTGTGGGCCACTTCAACAGCCCCTATATCACCTGGGTCATCACGGTTTTCATGGTGCTGTTCGGCATCAATTTCAACGTCTATTACCTGCTCCTGTTCGGCAAGGCCGCGCAGGCCTTTAAGAGCGAAGAGGTTCGCTGGTATCTCGGCATCATCGTGGCCGCAACTGCCCTTGTGACCTTCAACATCCGGCATCTGTATGACAGTCTTGGTCTTGCGCTGCGCCACGCGGCTTTTCAGGTTTCCGCCATCATCACAACCACCGGCTTCTCCACAGCCGACTTTGTGCAGTGGCCGACCTTCTCCCGCTCGATTTTGCTGCTGCTCATGACGATCGGCGCCTGCGCCGGTTCCACCGGCGGCGGCATCAAAACCTCCCGCGTGGTAATCGGCGTTAAGGCGGCCGGCCAGTCGCTGCGCCGGCTGCTGCACCCCCGCACTGCCACCTGCGTCCGCCTGGAGGGCAATCGGGTGGAGGAAGAGACCATCTCCACCGTGGGCTCCTACCTGACACTTTATCTCATGATCGTCATCGTTTCGGTGCTGGTAGTGAGTCTGGAGGGATACGATTTCGAGACTACCTTCACGGCTGTGCTGACCTGCTTCAACAACGTCGGCCCCGGCATGTCTCTGGTCGGTCCCACTCAGAATTTCAGTTTCTTCTCTGGGCTATCCAAGCTGGTTCTCTCACTCGACATGCTCCTTGGACGACTTGAGATCTTCCCCATGCTGGTACTGCTCTCTCCCTCCATCTGGAAAAAGAGCCGATAATCCATCTGCCAGACAGAAGCATATCTTTCCGGAAAACGGGCCGCTTTTCTTTATTATCCACCGTTTTTTGAAAGGATGTGCTTCTATTTTTGTGGAAATTCACACAAAATCATAATTTTTCAAAAACCACTGGACAAATGCAAACAGGTCTGTTATACTCGACTCACGAAGTTGATAGAGGTTGCAGTGAGATGAGTAACCGGGGGAGCAGACATGCGATGAAGCCGGCGAAAGGGGTAACTGCCGAAGGGGAGCACAGGTATGTGCTCCTGCTGGGCTTAATGTGAAAATCATTAAGACTCCTGCGGAAGGGTGTCCGTCTCTTCCGCAGAGGCGCTATCGATGGGAACTTCCACCTGTTGAAAGTCTGCGCATGTTTTGTCATGCGCGGCTTCGTTGTGTTGTGAAGGTTGCATCGAAGGCGATGCAACCTTTTTTTGTTGCATCGCCGTGAGCCATATTAACTCAAAAACAACAAAGAAGGAGTTTATTATGGACAGAGTATTTTTCAACGGAAAGGTCTATGTGGAAAGAGACCGCTTTGAAGAGGCCATCCTGGTGCGCGGCGATCGAATTGCACTGGTCGGGAAAAACGACGAAGTGCTTGCTGCCGCCGGCGACTGTGAGCGGGTCGACCTTGAAGGCCGCACCGTGATCCCCGGCCTCAACGACAGCCATCTTCACCTCCAGATGCTGGGGAAAAGCCTCAATGAGGTTCAGCTGTATGGCTGCACCTCCCTTGCAGAGGTCATCCGCCGCGGCAAAGAATTCCTGGCCACGCATCCCCTCAAAGACGGTGCACCCTTGACAGGCTTTGGTTGGAATCAGGACTATTTTACGGACGAAGTTCGGATGCCCAACCGCTATGATCTCGATCAGATCGCCACCGACCGACCGGTCATTTTCTCCCGCGCATGCGGCCACGCCATCTCGGCAAACAGCTATGCGATCGAGCATATCGGCCTCACTGCCGACAGCGCACAGCCCGAGGGCGGCGAGTTCGGTATCACCGATGGCGAGCCGAACGGCCTTTTCTTCGAGCACGCCTCCAGTCTTCTTGATCCTCTGCGCGTTCCCGTGACGCCTGAGCTTCTTGCCACACAGCTCAAGTCCGGAATGGATTATGCCGCTTCCATGGGTCTCACCACCGTTCAGAGCAACGATCTGAGCGAGAGCAATTACCTCAAGTATCTCGCCGCGTTTGACATTCTTCGCGCGAAGGACGCCATCACCTGCCGCTACTGGTCGCAGTGCAGCTTCACCACAGCCGAAAACCTGATCGGTTTCTTCAGCGAGGGCTTCAAGCGCGGAAGCGGAGACAATCTGGTACAATTCGGTTCCGTAAAGCTGTTCATCGACGGTTCTCTCGGCGCCCGTACCGCCCTGCTGCGCGGACCCTATGCCGACGATCCGAATGCCCTCGGCATCAAGACGCTGGCCGATGACGTGTTTGACGACATCGTGCGCATCAGCGATGAGCACAACTGCACGGTCGTGACCCACTGCATCGGCGACGGCGCCGTGGAAAACTGCATCAACAGCTATGCCAAGGTGATCAAGGACGGCACCAACCCCAATCGCCACGGTATCGTTCATTGCCAGATCACCGACATCCCCCTGCTGGAGCGTATGCAGAAGCTCAACATCTGTGCCCTGGTGCAGCCCATCTTCATTCACTACGACATGCACGTGGTTCGTCAGCGGGTGGGCGATGCGCTGGCCGAAACCTCCTATGCCTTCGGCACGCTGGGCCGCATGGGTGTTCCCGTCTCCTATGGCACCGACTGCCCCGTGGAAGACCTCAACCCCTACGACAACATCTACTGCGCCGTGACCCGCAGGGATCTGAACGGCGGCGAGATCTATCTCGAGAAGGAGTGTGTGGATCGCTTCACCGCGATCGACAATTACACTGTCGGCAGCGCCTACACCTGCTTCGATGAAAACGGCCGCGGCCGCATCAAGGAAGGCTTCCTGGCTGACTTCGTTGTGCTCGACGCCGATATCTTCACCGTTCCCGAAGATCAGATCCGTGCGATTCGCCCCGTTGCAACCTATCTGGGCGGCCGCATCGCCTATCAGCGCTAAAGCTTCCCGCTTTGTGCGACGAACTTCAAGCATTCTTTCCTTCCGCTTTCATTATCTTATAGAAGAGAAGACGCCGCCTTGCCAAGCGAGGCGGCGTCTTCTCTTTTCTTTACGATCCCAGTTCGCCTCGCGCTTCGGCGACGGGAGCTGCCGTCAGGCCCTCGTCCGATGGAAAAGCGGCTGACGTCGGTCGGCGGCGAGAACCGCCCTTCGTGCCCCGATTTGGAAACTACCGAATGAAATTGGTGAATACCCTCTTTTCCTGTGCCGGAGGCTCCACGCCATGTTCCTTGGCCGTTTGGATGCAGCGGAGCAGCCACGCCATATTTGCCCCCAGCGTGCGCATGACCTGCAGACCCTCTTTGTCCTGTGCGACCTGCTCGGCATTCGAGCCGTGCACCATATTCCAGTAGCAGGAACTGACCAGCGGCATCTGGGAGATCGTGATGTATTTGGTGAGCGCATCCAGGCTGGCAGTGGTTCCCGCACGGCGTGCGGAAACCACGCAGGCGCCCGGCTTGTGAGCAAAAGCCTCCGACCCTGCATAAAACATGCGGTCCAAAAACGAGAGCATCGCCCCTGCAGGAGAAGCATAGTGCACCGGTGAGCCGATCACAAGTCCGTCGGCCTGTTCCATCTTTTCGATGGCTTCATTGACTCTATCCTCATCTCCGAACACGCACCGTCCGGTCTGCGAGCAGCCTCCACAGGCCATGCAGCCGCGCACGTCTCCGCTTCCGATCTGCAGGATCTCGGTTTCGATCCCCTCTTTTTCCAGCGCGCCGGCCACCTCTGCCAGTGCCGTATAGGTACAACCTTTTTCATGAGGACTTCCATTGATGAGAAGCACCTTCATTTTTCTCTCCTCCTTTTTCAATCGCTCTGCCTGGCAAGCTGCGGCATACCAGGCGAATTCTGATGGCAACAGTATAGCATGCCGCGCCAAAAATCTCAATCCTATGGCATATTGCAGCGTTTTTTTGAAACACTACTTTCAAAACAGGGGCTTCTCTTGGGAAACGCATTTGCAGCGTGTCTCTCTTTCCTTCTGCGCCCGAGAGATGGGTCTTCTTCATGGAGGAACACACATGGAATCGATTTGGGCACAAACCTGTGAAATCAAAGCACGGGATCCGCTGCATGGCAATGCCGAAACCGAGGTTGCCGTGATCGGTGCGGGGATGGCCGGCCTTCTCATCGCCCATATGCTGCAGGAAGCCGGATTCCGTACTCTCGTTTTGGAAGCGGACCGGACCGCCGGCGGGCAGACCCGCAACACCACGGCAAAAATCACCTCGCAGCATGGGTTGTTTTATCACAAGCTGATTCAAACGATGGGAATGGCGTCGGCAAAAGCCTATGCTGCAGCCAACGAAACGGCTATCGCCGAGTTTCGTCGCCTGATCCAAGAGCGAAACATCGACTGCGAGTTTGAAGAGCGCCGTGCATATCTCTATGGCAGCGACAGGGAAACGCTTCTGGCCGAAGCAGAGAGCGCTTCGAGCTTGGGTCTTCCTGCAACCTTTGTGGATGCTCCCGCGCTCCCTTTTCCCGTTTCCGGTGCAGTTTGTTTTGACGGGCAGGCCCAGTTCCACCCACTGAAGTTCCTGCGGGCGCTCTCTGCAGATCTGACCATCTATGAAAAAACGCGGGTTTCCCATGTGGAAGAAAACCGCATTCTGACCGATCGAGGCATCGTGACAGCCGAAAAAATCCTCTTTGCCTGCCACTATCCCTTTGTCAACTTTCCAGGCATGTATTTCGCCCGTATGCATCAGGAGCGCTCCTATGTTTTGGCGCTGGAGTATGCTTCAAATCTGGAAGGGATGTGGATCGGAGCCGACGAGAACTCCTATTCTTTTCGCAATGCCGGACGCTATCTTTTGCTGGGCGGCGGAGGACACCGCTGCGGCGAAAACAGCATCGGCGGGCGCTATGAAGCGCTGCGGAAACGGGCAAAAGCCTGGTTCCCCGGCAGCAGAGAGGTCGCCCACTGGTCTGCACAGGACTGCGTAACGGTGGACGATGTGCCCTATATCGGGCGCTATGCCGACAGCCGTCCAAACTGGTATGTAGCCACTGGATTCCGTAAATGGGGGATGACCTCCTCGATGGTCGCAGCGCTTGTTCTGCGGGATCTGCTCACCGGCAAAAGCAACCCCGCTGCTGCGGTTTTTGCCCCGGAGCGTTTTGATTTGAAAAGCATCGCCGGCATCGTCAAGGAGGGTGCACAGGCCGCCAAAGGGGTGAGTCGGCGGCTTTTGAAGGTCCCCAAAACGCTGGCCGCCGAACTGCCTGCCGGTCACGGCGGCGTGGTGCTCTTCAACGGGGAAAAGATCGGCGTCTATAAGGATGAGAATGGGAGGCTCTACCCTGTCGACCTCACCTGCCCGCATCTCGGCTGTCAGCTCGAGTGGAATCCTGATGAAAAAAGCTGGGACTGTCCCTGCCACGGCTCTCGATTTGACCGCTTCGGAACCCTTCTCTCCGGTCCGGCGCAGACCGATCTTTCCGAAACCGTTGCGCAAGGGCAGGACGAATCAAAGCCCTAACGCCGACCGTCTCAAACGATCTTTCTCATAAATTCTGTCTAAAAAAGGCGAAAGAAAAGGCTTATCACTTCTGAAGCTTCAAGTCCTCTTATCCGTCTTAAACACAGAAAGGGAAACCCATCACTCTACGATGGGTTTCCCTTTTGGTGCGGATAAGAGGACTTGAACCTCCACCGAGTTGCCCCGACTAGAACCTGAATCTAGCGCGTCTGCCAATTCCGCCATATCCGCATATGCCTTTTGTTGTATTTTAAGTATAAGCGAAGAAAAGAAAATGTCAAGGGGTTTTCTCAAAAAATGTTCGCTTCACAAAGAAAGGTCTGCCATCAAAGTTTCACACCGCAAAGACGTCTTTTCCTCCCGTGTCAAACCCCTGTATCGCATCAAATGCAGTCACACGGTTTAAGTCCCCGCCGGATTCCTTGTAAACAACAGCCTGTATTGAATATAGTCATTGTCTTTTGTGTCAAAATTCTCCGACGAGAGCAGGAAAATGTTTTTATATTTCGTTTGATAGGTGCGGATGTAGGAAAACGACTGGATTTCCCCATTCGTATCATAGGCATTTTCGGTGTCCTGATGCAGTGGACGTGAATCCATCTGCAGACGATCTGCAAATTCATCGAAATTTGTGACAAATCGTCCGATCTGACAAACGAAATCGCCGAGCCCCCCTTCTTTTTTCTCAAATTCTTCTTGCAGGAGTTCCATCGTCCAGGAGAACGCCTCATAGAAATTGTTTTGAATCAACTCATTGAGGAGCGCGCTGATCTCGAAATCCTTCCTGCTCCCTATCTGCTGCCTCACCAAATCGGCGACTTCCAAAAGAAAATCGATATCTTCGGAGTCTTGCAGATCTCTATCCTTCATAAGCTTTTCCAACATATCGGATCACCCCCCATCGACCGGACATCTCGGCCCTGTGTCAACAAAAAACTGCGGAGACCTCCGCTGAGCAGATCAGGTCTCTGTTTCAAATGCCGCGTCATGCAGCATTACGATCTGCCCATGCCTCTTAAATATACTGTGCTCCAAGACTCTTGTCAATAAAATACAGGGTTCGAAACCCTTGTCCTGACCCCGCATCGGGCGCACCTTTTTACAGAGGAGGAACGGCAAAATGGGCGCGAAGCAACTTTTTGATGCAGATGAGAAGGGACTGCAAAACAGATGCTTTGAGCCAGGCAATCGCCGTCTAATAGATATAAAACCGGCGTGACCATTGCGGTCAAGCCGGTTTTGTCGCTCTCTTCTGGATTGGGGGCAAAATCCGATGCTCGTTATACTTGCAGGCAAAGAAGAACCCCCTCAACAAAATCCCGATTTGTTTGGTCCATAATACCATTGCTGACTTGAATGCCAAAGCGATCATGCTCAAATCCGGAAGGAGGCGCTTCCTCACGAAGCGCCTCCTTCACCTGTCTTTTGTTTTTGGTCGGAGTGGCGGGACTTGAACCCGCGGCCTCTTGGTCCCGAACCAAGCGCGCTACCAAACTGCGCTACACCCCGTTTTGCAGCAAGATACAACTGCGACAAAATGTAGTATACCCGATTTCTCCCAGAGAGTCAAGCCCTGAAACACAAAGTCCCAATTCGTCTTCTTGTTGATTTTTGAAATCTGTTAAAAATTGGTACAAAAGGCTCCCATAAGTGAGTCTTTTTATTATGCACCTAACAAGACAGAAAACCCTTGAAATCAGTGTATTTTGATGGTGTTTTGCTAATGTGTTGATAAATTAAAGCATTTCAAAAGGCGTCGTTTATAAGAGTATGTAGATATTAAAAATAATTTTATGAGTTTTTGAAATGAGGATATAGGCTATATGAATAAATTGATATACATAGGATTCGGTTTAATGGTGTTATCTGGAATATTGCTAATCATATTAGGTAATAGCCGAAAGAATGGGAACACTGAGGATAATCTTGATTTTGATTTTGAGCATTCAGATGAGAGAGAAACAAGACAAGTAAATAAGCAGAGTACAGCAAGAGAAGTAATAAGAGATACTGTTGAAGAAACTAAATCTACATTTGTTGAGGCAGTTAAGAAGCCAGATTAATTTGTTAGTATTGGCTTTTTTTCTTGTAGTTTAATGCATTGTATGGTATACTTCTCGGAGATACTTTATACTATGGAGGTGTATCATGGCTAAGAGCAAAATGACTACCTGCAAAGCATGTGGAGCAGAGATTGCAAAGTCAGCAAAGACTTGTCCTCAATGCGGAGCAAAGAACAAACAAAAGCATCCTATTTTAGGTATTCTTCTTATCATAATCGGTATAGCTGTTATTGGTGCTGCTTTGGGCGGTGGAAGTGATGAGCCTAAGAAAGTTGGCGAAGCAGAACAATCTACAACTAAGCAGGAGCAAGTACAAACTGAATTCAAGGTTGGAGAAAAGGTTGAACTTAATGATGTTGTTGTAACATTAGTAAATGTTACTGAAAGCAAGGGTTCACAATTCAATAAGCCTACAGACGGAAATGTATTCGTTCTGTGTGAATTTGAAATTGAGAATAATACATCGAGCGATGTAAGCGTCAGCTCTTTGTTAAGCTTTGAAGCATATTGTGATGATTATACTACAAACTTCAGCTTAACCGCACTCATGGAAAAAGGAAACAAGAATCAGTTAGATGGAACAGTAGCCGCAGGTAAGAAGTTTAACGGTGTTGTAGGTTATGAAATACCTAAGGATTGGAAAGAGCTTGAAATTAAGTTTACTCCAGACTTCTGGTCTAGTAAGGACATTACATTCATAGCTACCCACTAATCTATATAAGTCAATAATAAATCAGAGCCTCAAGGATATAATCTTTGAGGCTCTTTTCATGCTTAAAGTGTTGAAAGTGTTTTGCGGTGTGTTGATGATAGATAGGCATAATTCTGTTATATTAAATCTATAGAAGTTTAGTTTAAGAAATGACCACAATCCTATAAGTATATAGTTTTACATTTCCTGTAAGCTAAAAAATCTTAGTATCAACACAAATTAGAACTGGGAGAACACAAAGAACGTTCATTCCCAAACCCTTTCCGGAAAACCTTTTGAAACTCATTGAATTTTCGCTCTTTTCTTCCGACCACTATCTTGGAGCAAAGGGGGGGCCGAAACTGTTTCGGTCCCCCTTTTGTTTGCGTCTTTTGGCTTTCCGTGCCCGGCAGGATAACGCTGATGCCCTGAGTCTTTCAAATCCCGTTCAGAGAACGGTGACAGTTTCGCTCAGCGGCTTGCGGCTGCCGTGCATTTCGCTCGGAACCGCATCGCTTGCCGGATACCCGATCGGCAGGAGACAGAGAGGCTCGACCCCCTCCGGCAGAGAAAACGCCTCTCGCACCTTTTCGGGGTCAAAATAGCCGACCCAAGTGGTCCCAAGGCCCAATTCTGCCGCCTTCAGCATCATTTGGGTCGCCACGATGGAACAGTCGGCATCCATGGAATCGTGCTTGCTGAAGGGATTCTTCCAGCTCACGGCGGTGTCGCCGCAGACGAGCAAAACCACAGGCGCATTGAAGGCGCAGCGGGTAATGGCACGGATCGCAGCGATTGCCTTTTCACTTTTCAGCACATAGATCTTTTGCGGCTGATAGTTGCAGGCCGTGGGCGCGCAGCGCCCCGCCTCCAACACGGCATTCAGCTCCTCCTCTTTGATCGGTTTTTCCGAGAAACTGCGAACAGAGAAACGGGAATTTGCAAGAGCAGAAAAATCCATATCGACACTTCCTTTCTAAAGAATCCATCTTCAAAGCCGCAGCAGGTAGCGGCGCGAAGTCTCTCTCGCGGCGGAACTGTCTGTCAGAGTTTCAGCTGGAAACGGTCCCGATCCTTGTCGCTGAGATTGGCGCCGGCGGCCGGCAGCGCCTTGGAGCGATACCGAGAGGGATTTTCAAACATCCCTTCGGTATAGGGCTCGACACTCACCAGGCGATGACGCGGCGAAAGGGTTAAAACCTGAACGCCCTGCGTGTCGCGGGACTGCTTTTCCGGAATCATGACGGGGTTCACCAGAAGCCGCTTTCCGGAGGAGGAAGTCAAAACCACGAGTTCCTCCCCGTCGGTGATGGCGACAAGGGGTGATTTGTCTCCATAGGCGCCGGTCAGCTTCTTGCGGTTGGTCTTTGTGGCATAGGCGGAAAGAGGCACGCGGGCGGCCTTTCCGTTTTCATAGAAGAAGCATAGCCATCCCTCATAGTCGGTTGTCGGGACAATGGCGACCGGGGTTTCCTCTTCCGCCATTTCCAGCTTGCCCGGCAAGAATACGCCCATTGCTGACGCCTTGACGTCGTCGAACTCGTGCAGCTTGGCCTTGTAGACCTGCTTGGCGGTTGTGAAAACCAGCAGATCGGCGCGGTTGAAGGTGGGGATAGCGCTGACGATTTCATCGCCTTCTTTGAGCCGCTGTTCACTCGCCATGCGGAGCGATTGGGCCGTGATCTTTTTGAAATATCCCTCTTTTGTGAGAAAGGCCGTTACGGCGTAATCGGCGACCTGCTCGGGCTCTTCGGCGGGGAGAACGTCTTCATAGAGGATCTCGGTCCGACGGGGCGAAGCATATCGATCGCGGATCTCGGCAAGTTCCTTCAGGATCACGTCGACCAGCTTCGCTTCGCTGCGCAGGATCTCGGAAAGTCGATCGATTTCGCTTTGCAGATTCTCTGCCTCCTCCAACCGTTTGAGCACCAACTCCCGGTTGAGAGTGCGCAGCTTGATCTCTGCAATGTATTCCGCCTGCACCTCGTCGATGCCGAACCCAATCATGAGGTTGGGAACGACCTCGCTGTCTTCTTCCGTGTTTTTGATGATGGCGATCGCCTTGTCGATATCGAGCAGGATGACCCGCAGCCCCTCCAGCAGGTGCAGTCTCTCCTTCATATGAGCCAGGTCATAGCCGATACGGCGGCGCACGCAGTCGCATCGAAAGGAGGTCCATTCATTGAGGATCTCGCGAACCCCCATCACGCGGGGGTTGCCGCCCACCAGAATATTGAAGTTGCAGGAAAAGGTATCTTCCAGCGTGGTCAGACGGAAGAGACGTGCCATGAGCCGATCGGGGTCGGTTCCACGCTTCACGTCGATCGCGATGCGGAGTCCTGAGAGATCTGTCTCATCTCGAATATCGGTGATTTCTCGAAACCGTCCCGATTTCGAGAGCTCGATCACCTTGTCGATGATGGCCTCCACCGTGGTGGTGTAGGGGATCTCATAGATCTCGATGATGTTTTCCTTTTCGAGAAAGCGATATTTTGCCCGCAGGCGAAAGGAGCCCCGCCCTGTCTCATAGATTTTGTTAAGCGCCTCGGCGTCGTAGATCAGCTGTCCACCCTGGGAAAAATCGGGCGCCAAGAGGGTAGACGCAATATGGTGATCGCCGTTTTGAATCACGGCGATGGCGGTGTCGCAAACCTCTTTCAGATTGAAGGAACAGATGTTCGAAGCCATTCCCACGGCAATGCCCTGATTGGCATTGACCAGTACATTCGGAAAGGTGGTGGGCAACAGGGTGGGCTCCTTCATGGAATTGTCGTAATTGGGCACAAAGTCCACAGGGTCTTTTTCGATGTCGGCAAAAAGCTCACGGCAGATCGGATCCAGCTTCACCTCAGTGTAGCGGGAGGCTGCCCACGCCATGTCGCGGGAGAAGACCTTTCCGAAATTCCCCTTGGAGTCCACATAGGGCAGCAGCAGAGCGTCGTACCCACGCGAAAGGCGCACCATGGTGTCGTAAATCGCAGCGTCTCCGTGGGGGTTGAGCTTCATGGTCTGCCCCACCACGTTGGCCGACTTGGTGCGGCTGCCGCTGAGCAGCCCCATCTTATACATGGTATAGAGCAGCTTTCGGTGCGAAGGCTTGAAGCCGTCGATCTCAGGGATGGCCCTTGAGATGATGACGCTCATGGCGTAGGGCATATAGTTTTGCTCCAGCGTTTCGGTGATGGGCTGATCGATAAACGCGCCCTCCACATATTCTTTTTTCGGTGCTTTCTTTCTTGCCATGGAGTACTCCTTCGCTGTTTCAAGTATCAGATCAGCCCGCATAAATGCAGCGCCTCCTGCGGACTGCGTCAAAGCCCTGCGCCCCTATACGGCGCAGCTTGGCCCTTTAGGACACATCGGCTGAGTCGAGATACCGGCTCCCGTTTTGCGCGATAAAGTCTTTTCTGCCCTGCAAATTGTCGCCCAGCAGCAGCTCGAACATCTCGGCCGTGCGCATCGCGTCGTCCGGCGTGACGCGGATGAGGCGGCGAGTGGCCGGATTCATGGTGGTCTGCCACATCATGTCGGGCTCGTTTTCGCCAAGTCCTTTGGAGCGCTGAATGGTCACCTTGCCGGAAAGCGAGGCCGTGATCTCATCGCGCTCCCGATCGGTATAGGCAAAGTAGGTCTTTCCCTTGCAGGTGATCTCATAGAGCGGGCTCTCGGCGATATACACCCTGCCTTCTCGCAGCAGGGTAGGCGTCAGCCGATAGATCATCGTGAGAATCAAGGTGCGGATCTGAAAGCCGTCCACATCGGCATCGGTGCAGATGATGATTTTTTTGTAGCGCAAGGCGTTCAAATCGAAAGTGGAGAGCTCGCGGTTGTTTTTGGAGCGGACCTCGACTCCGCAGCCCATGACCCGCAGCAGGTCTACGATGATCTCGTTTTTGAAGATCTTGTCGAAATCGCTCTTAAGGCAATTGAGGATCTTTCCGCGCACCGGAATGATGGCCTGGAACTCAGCGTCACGCCCCTGCTTGCAGGCGCCAAGCGCGGAATCTCCCTCCACGATATACAGCTCGCGCTTCTCCAGGTCTTTGGTTCGGCAGTCAACAAATTTCTGTACGCGGCTCGCCATATCGGTTCCGCCCGAGAGGGTTTTCTTCAGATTGATGCGGGCTTTTTCCGACTGCTCGCGGGCCCGCTTGTTGACCAGCACCTGATCCAACACCTTCGCCAGATCGGCAGGGTTCTCCAAAAAACAGATCTCGAGCTGCTCCTTCAAAAAGGCGGTCATGGCCTCGGTGATGAATTTGTTGTTGATGGCCTTTTTGGTCTGGTTCTCATATGAGGTGCGTGTGGAGTGGGAATTGCTGATGAACACCAGGCAATCTGCCACATCGGAAAAGGTGATTTTGGTCTCGTTCTTATTGTATTTCCCCGCTGCTTTCAGATGCGCATCGATGACAGAGACGAAGGCCGACCGAACGGCCTTATCGGGGGAACCGCCATGCTCTAGGTAGGAGGAGTTGTGGTAGTATTCGAGCAGCTGCACACTGACCGAAAAGGCAAAGGCCGCCTCGAGCTTGACCTTGTAGAGCGGCTTGTCCTCCCGATCCCGCCCCTGCCGCTCTCCGCGGGCGAAAAAGGGCGTGGTGAGACCGTTTTCTCCGATCCGCTCGGCAAGATAGTCGGCAATGCCATTTTCATAGCACCAGCTCTGCTCCTCGAAGCGCCCCTTCTCGACCTCGTTGCGGAAGAGAAAGGTGAGCCCTGCATTGACGACCGCCTGCCGCTTCAGCATGTCGCGGAAATATTCTTCGGAAATGGCAATCTCGGTGAAAACGTCGCGATCCGGACGCCAGCGCGTGATGGTTCCGGTTCTCCGCCCCGAATAGGGCGTGGCCTGCAGCTCTCCCACCGGCTCTCCTCGCTCGAACTGCAGCTCATATCGCGTTCCGTCGCGCAGAGAGGTCACATGGAACCACTCGGAGGCATATTGGGTAGCGCAGGCTCCGAGACCGTTGAGTCCGAGGGAATACATATAGTTTTCTCCCTCGTCGTTGTTGTATTTTCCTCCGGCATAGAGCTCACAGTAGACCAGCTCCCAGTTGTATCTGCCTTCCTTCTCATTGTAGTCCATGGGCACGCCGCGGCCGAAATCCTCCACCTCAAGCGACCCATCGGCATAGCGGGTGACAAGGATCTGGTCTCCGAACCCCTCGCGGGCCTCGTCGATGGAATTCGACAGAATCTCAAAAAAGGAATGCTGACAGCCTTCGAGTCCATCCGACCCGAAGATCACGGCGGGGCGCAGGCGGACTCTGTCTGCCCCCTTGAGGGTGACAATACTGTCATTTCCATAAGTCTGGGCGGTTTTTCTGGTCATTCCAACCTCCTCAAGCTGTTGGTGATTATAAAAATCCAAAATATTATACAGGAAATCCACATAAAACGCAAGAAAAATCCAGATGCGCGCGTTCTGGAAGAAAGGAAACATGAATAGAATATTTTAGCATCCATTTGCCAAGCTAGTTAAGCAGCAAACAAGCCTGCGGGTAAAAAGGGGGAATTCCGTTGTGAAAAAAAGCGCCGACTGGGGATATGCGCCTTCCCAGCGCATGCAGTGGCTGCGAGGAGAGCGGCAGCGGGTGCTCGACCGGTTTGCACAGGCCACCGACCCTGCCCTGATCGAGGCCCTCATCTATGAGGATCAATCGCTGAGCAAACAGCAGTCGGCCTGCATCTGCCAGGCCAAGGAACAGGCCCATGCCGAACGGCTGCGGCGGGAGGAGGCGTTTTTCCATGAATGATTGGGCTTTGCTGACCCCCGTTATCGGAATTGTCGGGCTGATGCTCTTCTTGCTGCTGCTGCGCCCGCTCTCTGCCCTGATGCGCTGGCTGCTCCGCGCGGCGCTTTCTCTGCTTGGCTTGGCTGCCGTCAGCCTCTTTGGCTCTCCATTCGGCCTGACGGTCGGCATCAATGCCGTCACCGTCGCCACTGCGCTTGTGCTCGGCATCCCGGGCGTGACGGCGCTGGCCGTCAGCCGCCTGATTTTAAACCTGTGACTTGGAAATCCGCTTCCCCTATGCTATAATCCTTCTGATAAACCTCTGGAAAACCCTACCCATCCGCACACAAGAAGGAGAGTATCAGCTATGATCAAAAGCGTGTTCCGCTATGGCCAGCTATCCTCTACCAACGATGAGGCGCTGCGTCTCGCAAACTCCGGCGCTCCGCACGGCACCATCGTCACCGCCGTGCGGCAGACCGCGGGACGCGGTCGACAGGGCCGCAGCTTCTTTTCCGAAGAGGGCGGCTCCTATGTCACCCTGCTGCTCCGTCCGCAGGGAGAACCGGCAGACTGGCTTTTGACCACCTCGCTGGCAGGTCTCGCCGTGTGCGACGCCGCAGCTACCTGCTGCGGGGCCGATTGCCGCATCAAATGGCCCAACGACGTGCAGCTGAACGGGAAAAAGTTCTGCGGCATCCTGACGCAGGTTTTTTTTGAAGGCGCGCCCATCCTGCTGGTCGGCATCGGCTGCAATGTGGCCCAGAAGACCTTCCCTCCCGAGCTTGCAGAGATCGCCACCTCGCTGGCGATCGAGGGGTATTCCGTCTCTGTGGAACAATTCCTGAATGCCCTGATCCGGGCGCTCGACCGCTGGGTCGGCAGCCCGCCCGATAGAGAACAGGTGATTTCCGATCTGGCTAAGCGCTCCAACGTCTTGGGAAAAGAGATTTCGCTGATTACCCCTCAGGGGAAACAAGAGGCGCTCGCCGTGGGGTTGGATCCCGCAACGGGCGGCCTCATCGTGCAGCAGGGCGGTGTGCGCCGTATCATCACGAGCGGAGAAATCTCCCTGAGGGTCAACTGACCCATACTTTTCTCCGTCCGACTTTGTTTAATTTCAGTATAGCATACTTCGGAAATCCCGACAAATGCAGCTTGTATCCCACCGGAAATCGTTTGAAACCCCTTGCTTTTTTCTGCCGTTTATGGTATCCTTAAACACACCCTGCGGGTGTAGTTCATCGGTAGAATGAAAGCTTCCCAAGCTTTAGAGGTGGGTTCGACTCCCATCACCCGCTCCAGAAAGAGCCCTCTTTTGCAAAGCCGCAAAGGAGGGCATTTTTGTTGCAGGCATTCTTTTTATGCAAAAACCTGCGGCGTTTTCGTCTCTTCTTGGGCTTTATGCAGCTTTCCCAAAAAGGTATGTCTTCTCCCTTCTCTGCGCCATTTGTTGCAGCAGTGCAGAAGAAAAAATGCGCTCACCCGATGGGTGAGCGCGTTTTGATGCTTAGCAGTTCTTACGGCGCGAAGGGGGCGGCGCTTATTCGATTTCCAGCTGGCGCTGGGTCGGAACCACTTCGGGCTTCTTGGGAAGGGTGAGCTTCAGCACGCCCTTGTCGAGCTTTGCCTTGATGCCCTCCTGGTCGATGTTGGAAATATCAAAAGATCTGCTGTAGGTTCCATAGGATCGTTCGCAGCTGATATAGTTCCCCTTCTTGTCCTTGTTTTCATACTCGGAATGACGTTCCGCGCTGATGGTCAGCAGGTTTCCGTCGATCCCCAGATGGATATCCTCCTTCTCAAATCCGGGGAGATCTGCCTCCAACAGATAGCTGTCGCCCTGATCGGTGATATCGGTCTTGAATTCAGCAAGCCCACCGGTACGATAAAAGCTGCCAAAGGGCTCTTCAAAAAATCTGCGCTGCAATTCCTCCATTTCACGGAAGGGATTGTATGCCAGCGCCTGCTGGTTTCTGCGATAGGGTGTAAGTCCGAACATAGAACTTCCTCCTTTGATTTCGTTTTATGAATCGTATGCGTATCTGCCTTTTCATGATGCATGGTCAGACAATCCGGCAGATCAGGCCTTGGCTGGTATTCCAGCACATCGGGAACACCTTCCTTCCTATTTTTCCTCTTTTCATCTACTATGATACCCATGAAATTCGCAATTTTCATGACCATTCTATGAATAAACTGTAAATTTTAGCACTCTAAGTATTAGAGTGCTAAAATCGCCTTTTCTTTTTCGGATCATTCCGCAAGGATTCTCAAACCGATTTGATTGATGAATCCACATCATCTTCCGTTGCTTTTGATATTGAAAAAACCCGGCGCCAACACGCCGGGTTTTTCATATTCTTCCACATCAAAAAGCATATACCAAAGCTCCAAGGCAGGCGGAAATCACGATCAGCGTGATCGGCGACAGCTTCTTCTTTCCGACCTTCTCAGAGCCGAAAAAGACGAGGGCCAGCAGCGCAGTGATCCCCGCAGCGCGCAGGCTAAATACGGCTCCCTGCCCAAAAATCCCGCAGTTTTTTCCCATCATAAAGCAGCCGGTCGCAAGAATTATGCCGACCATACAGGGCTTGAGTCCTCGAAGCACGGCCTGAACATAGCGGTTTTTCCCCGCCGTTTTTAACGCAGCCGTCATCAAGAGAATCGTTACAAAAGAGGGGAGCATCACCGCCAGCGTGGCGGCAATCGCGCCGAAAAAGCCGGCCTTTGTGCTGCCGACATAGGTGGCGAGGTTGACCATAATCGGCCCTGGCGTGCTCTCGCTCACGGCGATCATATAGGTCAGCAGCTCTTCATCGATCCAGCCGTGAGAGAGCACGATATCCCGAATCAGAGGAATCGCCGCGTAGGCTCCGCCGAAGGCAAAGCACCCCACCTTGAGAAATCCAAGAAAAAGCTCGAGCACCATCACACTACACCCCCTTCCTTTTGCTTCGTCCCACTCTGGGTGAGGAAGACGATAAGGCTGAAGGCCGCGGCGATCAACATCATCCCGATGACAGAAAACTTCCACGCAAACAGGTCGATGAGCAACATCGCCGTGAAGGAAACGCAAAAAATCGTGCGGGGCAGCCAATTGCGATTCATCTTTCGAAGCATGGTGTGCGCCGCATCCACAATGAGAATGCCCACTGCGAGCTTGATTCCCTGAAACGCATGGGCAATCCACGCAATCTCCAGATAGTTATCGAGAAAAAACGAAATCAGGTAAATGATGCAAAAGGAGGGCAGCACGATACCAAGCGTTGCGATTCCCGCACCTGAGAGCCCCTTTTTCCGATATCCGACATAGGTGGCACAGTTGATGGCAATAGGGCCGGGTGTAGACTCTGCAAGAACGACAACATCCATCATGTCCTCATGGGAGATCCACCCTTTCTCCTCCACACAGATCCGCTCGATCACTGAAATCATTGCATAGCCCCCGCCGAAGGTGAATAACCCGATTTTTAAAAAGGTGAAAAACAGCTCAAAGACAAGACTCATGGTTTGTCCCCCTCTTTACGGAACTCACATTCACAGACATCGGCGTCGCGGTTGAGCACCAGCGATTTCTGCTGCATGATCCGGAATTCCTGCACAAGGAAGTCCAGCGCCTCCTGTTTCGGCAGATAGTGCGTGTGGTATCCGAATTGTTCCCCATAGACAAGCCCTGCTTCCCGCAGCACCTTCATGTGCTGTGAGATGGCGGATTCCGTGATCCCCAGCTTTTTGGAAAGAGAGCGCACACAGTGCTTGCGCTCCAGCAGCTGCCGATAAATCGAAGCCCGTGTCGGTTCCCCCAAAGCCTTAAGCAACATTGCGATGTCCATTCCGTCCCCTCCTGTCCTTTGCATCTGTATTGTACACGCACATTTTATTTTAGTCAACACTAAAATAAAATGTGGATAAAAAACGGCTCTTTCGCACAGCACCTGTGCTGTGTGAAAGAGCCGCTTGGGTTTTGTTTAGAATAACTCCGCCGCTTTGGGAAAAGCAGGGAGCTTTTAGTCGGCCAGGATCCCCGCTTTGTCACAGAGGTGGAAGATCAGGCTCAGGAGGATACCGACCACACAGGCCAGCGTCATTCCCGAGATCTTGAGACCGCCGATATCAACCGCCAGCCCGGAAAGACCTGCAACGAACACCACAGAGGTGAGAATCAGGTTCCTGGATTTGCCGTAGTCCACCTGCGCATCCACGATCAGACGGATACCGGAGGTGCCGATCATGCCGTAAAGAAGGAAGGAAATTCCGCCGATGACGTTCCCGGGGATGGTCTGAATCAAGGCAGAAAGCGGCCCGATGAAGGCCATCAGGATCGAAATGATTGCTGCGCCGCCGATGACATAGACACTGTAAACGCCGGTGATGGCCATAACGCCGATATTCTCTCCGTATGTCGTGGTGGGAACCGCGCCGATAAAGCCGGACAGGGCGGTCGAGAGATCGTCGCCCAGCATGGAGCGATGCAGGCCGGGATCCTTGAGCAGATCTCTTCCCACGATCTTACTGGTGACAAGCTGATGCCCGATGTGCTCACTTGTGATCACCAGCAGAACCGGCAGCATGATCAGAATCGCCTGCATATCGAACTTTGGGAACTGGAATGCAGGCATCTGGAACAGCTTCGCAGATGTCACAGCCTCAAACGAGACCTGGTGGAACAAGAATGCAGTGCCGTATCCACACAGCATCGCGATCAGCAGCGGAATCACGGAGAAGAAGCCGCGGAAAATCACCGAACCGAGGATGGCCACGCCGATGGTGACAAGAAACACCACCCAGTCTCCGGCAGTGGTCGTTTCACTCAGGAGGTTGGCGCCGGTCGTGCCGCCGGCAACCGTGTTGGAGGCAAGTTCCAGCCCGATCAGCGCGACAACCGGTCCCATGGCGGCGGGAGGCAGCACCACATCGATCCAGTCTGTGCCGACCTTGCCGATGATGAGGGCCAAAACGCATCCTGCCAGGCCCACTGCGACAAATCCGCCCTGTGCGTATTCATATCCCATTGTGAGAATAATGGCCTGTGCAGGGGCGATAAAAGCAAAGCTGGAGCCGAGGTAGGCAGGAGCTCTTCCCTTGGTGATAAAAATGAACAACAGGGTTCCCACGCCGTTCATAAACAGAACGATTCCGGGATTGACCCCAAAAATAATGGGTACCAGCACTGAAGCTCCAAACATCGCGAAAACGTGTTGAACCGACAATGCGATACCCTGTCCAAGCGGGACCTTTTCTTCAATTCCAATAATCCTTTTTTCCACCGATGGATTCCTCCCTTCGTATCTCGCGCCATTATACCACATTGCACTTTGACCACGCAAGCCTGATTTGGAGAAAAACCGGGAAAAATCGACAGTTCTTTTTCTGTGTCATAGCATAGGTCAGATCGGAACAGGATGCAAAAAACACTCCGACCCCATCTGCTTACCCTGACAAGCGGTGTACCGAGCAGTGTACAGAATAGAAGCATCAAATCGCACCACATTCCGCCGAACAATTGCACTCGCAAGGAGCATTGCAGCGCTTTTTTCCGTTTTTCACAGGATGAATGCTTCTCAATGGGTGGAGCACTCGGTATAAGAGAGAGCCTCAACCAAAGTCACAGCAGCCTTCCCATGAGATACTCATCCACATAAGCGCCATCTACAAACAAGGCCCGCGGTTTGATCCCTTCGATCTCAAACCCAAATTTTTGATAGAGCCTGATCGCAATATCGTTGTCGCGGCGCACGATCAGTTCCAAACGCGTGAGTCCGGCCCCCCGCGCCCACTCCTCAAGCATCTGAAACAGAGCAGTTCCCAATCCCTTTCCGCGGGCGCAAGCAAGCAGCCCAATCGTAAGATAGGCGCTGTGGGCAATCCTGCGCGGAGCCCCGCGCTCAGCCTTCAGGAACCCAACCAGCTGCTCTCCGTCGAAAGCCAGAAACATTGCAGAACCTTCCTTTTCGAGTCTTTCCAGTTGATGGGCAAGGACCCACCAGTCTGCAGGGCGCTCGCCCGGTTCATACATCATGTTTTTGGTCTCGGTATCGAGCTGCTGCTGCATGGCAATCAGCGCCTCTGCGTCTTCTGCGCGTGCGTTTCTGATGATGAACTGACCCACAGTTACGATCTCTCCTCTCCGGTTTCAGCGCTTCCATCCCATCACGATATTGAAACAGCCGCCTTTCGGGATACCCAAAGGATATCACATTGTGTCTTTCGCTTCAAGTGAACGCTTTTTGCCCTATGTTCGTCTTCTTTGCTGCAGCAGCAAGAAAATGCGGAACTCCCTGCTTTCCCAATAAAAGAGCCAATCAGGCGGGTCCTCCTGATTGGCTCTTCGTGGTTTGAAAGAAAGGCAGGCAACAGCCTCTCCACGTAAAAAAACGTGTTTTTTGACCTGTTGCTTAGATATGCCGACGGTGGTTCCTGCGGTGGTTTTGGATGAGAATAGAATCTCATGCAAAAGAACGAAAAGCCCGAAAACCGCATCGTTTCGGGCTTTTTCATGGAGCTGTTAGGCAGATTCGAACTGCCGACCTCATCCTTACCAAGGATGTGCTCTGCCTACTGAGCTATAACAGCATGGTGCACCTTCAGGGACTCGAACCCGGGACCCGCTGATTAAGAGTCAGCTGCTCTACCAACTGAGCTAAAGGTGCATATGGTGACCCGTGGGAGAATCGAACTCCCGTTTGCGGCGTGAGAGGCCGCCGTCTTGACCGCTTGACCAACGGGCCATGTGGCAGGGGCAGAAGGATTTGAACCCTCGGCACGCGGTTTTGGAGACCGCTGCTCTACCAACTGAGCTATACCCCTAGATAGAAAGGCGACAACCATACTCGAATTATAGCCTATCTGCATCCACATGTCAACCGAAAATTTCAATGAAAATGAAGGATTTCCATGTTGAACACGCAGCGAGATCTCTTGATTCCTGTATGGACGCGCGCCTTTAAATTGTGAGGTCGAACAGCCGTTCTCCACGTTGCAAGCGCTCGAAAACCAACTATTTAAACAGGACATCGAAATCCGTCGACAACCTGAACGCATTGGTGGGCCTTCAGGGACTCGAACCCGGGACCGACCGGTTATGAGCCGGCTGCTCTGACCAACTGAGCTAAAGGCCCGTTTGGCTCCCCCTGTTGGACTCGAACCAACGACCCTGCGGTTAACAGCCGCATGCTCTACCAACTGAGCTAAGGAGGAATATGGAGCAGTGGCTGCGTTTGCAGCCACTGCCTGGTGTTGGCGCCGACTTATCTTTCCAGGCCGTCTCCAGCCAAGTATTGTCAGCACGAAGGAGCTTAACTACCGTGTTCGGAATGGGAACGGGTGGATCCTCCTCGTCATAGGCACCAACTGTCCCGAAGCTCTTCAGGGGTGAGAGTAAACCCCTCGGTCTTTCTCTCCCTCTTCCTTACTCTCGCTTCGTTCCCTCTTGTGAGGCTCGTCTTCCGGCGTCTTCCACGCCTTCTCCACGCACCCTCAAAATTGAATAATGGAAAGTTCTATCCTCGAGCCTCGTCTCTT
>JAEEGL014327661.1_pt1 | contig 25099 bp, 18 predicted proteins | sample 9134231 | NCBI WGS metagenome assembly JAEEGL01 (sample SAMN16246548, study PRJNA631951) | gut metagenome | biome: gut microbiome; feature: rumen; material: fiber-attached | host: Bos | place: Iran: Karaj | collected 2018-10 | reverse complement strand
CGAGAAGACCGGCCGCAACATCAGCCGCAACACCACCATCATCATCCCGGCTCACAATATCCCCGCTTTCAAGCCCGCCAAGACTTTCATGCAGGACGTGAAAAAGAACGTTAAGTAAGTAAATTAGAAAATAGTCACTCACAATGCCTAACGGAAAAAAGCATAAACGTCACAAAATGTCGACGCACAAGCGTAAAAAACGCCTGCGCAAGAACAGACATAAGAAGAAATAAGTCGGTATACACCGTGAGGTGATCACCGAAATTTCTTCGATTCGTAAATTCTAAAACAAATTACACACCTGCATGACAGTATGCATGGTATGTAATTTGTTTTTTTATACAATCCCAACAATCTGGAATCTGTGGCAAGTCATTCTGTTGTAATCCACGGACGATGGATGAATATATATAAATGGAAAAAGAACTCATTATAACCTCGCAGGAGGATGGCGTCCAGATAGCCCTCATGGAAGACAAGCGTCTGGTGGAGCTTCACAAGGAGCAGTCGGGCGGCCAATACGCTGTAGGCGACATCTACTTCGGCAAGGTAAAGAAAATCATGCAGGGGCTCAATGCCGCCTTTGTCGACCTGGGCGGTGACAAAGAGGGCTTTATGCACTACCTCGACCTTGGCCCCGACTATAATTCCGTCGACAAATACCTGCGTCTGGCCATGAATGGCGACCGCGGTGCCGCCACCCTGTCCAACTTCAAGATAGAGCCTGTCCTTGAAAAGGTAGGCAATTTCGGCAATGTACTCAAGACCGGCCAGCCTATTCTGGTGCAGGTTACCAAGGAACCAATCTCGACAAAGGGCCCCAAAGTGACGGGAGACATCTCCATTGCCGGTCACTATCTGGTGCTTACCCCCTTCAGTAATAAGATATCCATCTCGCAAAAAATCAAGGGTTCTGAGGAGCGCAACCGTCTTCGTCGGCTGATGCAGAGCATCCGTCCGCAGAACTTCGGCGTCATTGTACGCACGGTGGCCGAAGGCAAGAGCGTCGCTGAACTCGACGCTGACCTGCGACAGCTCACCGAAAGCTGGCGCCAGATGACCGAAAAGCTCAAGCATGTCAGCGCCCCAGAGAAGGTACATGCCGAGTTGGACACCACCACTGCTTTGCTTCGCGACGTGCTTACCGACGACTTTAACAGCATTTATGTCGACAATAGCACCCTCTACGACGAGGTTCGTCAGGCCATCAAGGTCATGTCACCCGGCAAGGAAGAGATTGTCAAGCACTACAAACTGGAGACCCCCATCTTTGAGCAGTTCGGCATACAGCGCGACATCCGCCGCATGTTTGGCCGCATTGTCACCATTCGTTCAGGCGTTTACCTCTACATCGAGCACACCGAAGCCATGCATGTGATCGACGTCAACAGCGGCAACCACATCAAAGCCGGCACCGGACAGGAGGATACCGCCCTGCAAGTCAACATCGAAAGCGCTCAGGAGATTGCCCGTCAGCTGCGTCTACGCGACATGGGCGGCATCGTTATCGTCGACTTCATCGACATGGACAAAGCCGAGAACCGCAAAAAACTCTTCGATGTGATGACCGAGGCCATGCGTCCCGACAAGGCACGACATACCATTCTTCCGCTCAGCAAGTTCGGCCTCATGCAGATTACACGCCAGCGTGTCCGCCCTGCCATGGAGGTCGACGTGCAGGAGAAATGCCCCATGTGCGACGGTACAGGCCACATCAAACAGAGCCTCGTGGTGGTCGACGAGATAGAGGCCTCGCTTCGCCATCTCGTCACCTCACAGAACGAGAAGCACTTACGCCTGATGACCCACCCTTATGTCCACGCCTACCTCACCCAAGGTTGGCTCCGCAGCCTGAAGCGCCAATGGATGCGCCGCTACCATGTCCGCCTCGACCTGCAGCCCTCCGAGAGCTACGGCCTGCTCGAATTCAGATTCTTCCACACCAATGGCGATGAAATTCAAATGTAGTCTTATAGCGATATTGCTGACTCTGTGTGCCTTCGGTGCACAGGCCCAGGTGCGTACCCGCGGCATCGACGTCTCCAAGTTCCAGGGTACCATCAACTGGACCAAGGTGGCCAAGGATTCCACCATCAGGTTTGTCTACATCCGTGCCACCGAAGGCACCTCCATACAGGACGCCTACTACAAGACCAACCTCACCAAGGCCAGGAAAGCCGGCCTGCTTGTGGGCAGCTACCACGTCTACAGTAGCAAGACCACCGCCTACCAGCAGATGGCCAACATGCGCAGTATGATCAAGAAGAGCGAGCAGGACCTCATCCCGGTGCTCGACATCGAGGGCCACCACTCGGGGCGTCTCTACATGGAGCGTGTCGACAAGTTGCTCGAACTCATGGAGAAAGAATATGGTGTCAAGCCGATGATCTATACCTCCGAAAGGGTGTACAAGACCCATTTCGCCATCAAAAAGTACTCCAAGTACCACATTTTTATCGCCAACTACCGCGGCTATCCCACCACGCGCTTCACCCTGTGGCAGTATACCGAGAAGGGGCACTGCAACGGTATCGGCGGGTATGTCGACTTCAACCGCTTCCATCGCAATCATTCGATTGCCGATATCAAGATGCCGAAGCCCAAGAAGAAGCCTGCAGCCCAGACTACCGCCACCGCAGCGACCCCGGCCAAGGCCGACAGCGCCGCCACAAAGTAGGTTGATAGAACCACCTTTTTTGCCTCCAAGCCGGGGTTAACCAGCCCCTAACTAGCACTGTTGTCCGCTTGTTGTCCGCTTGTTGTCCGGTTGTTGTCCGCTTTTAAAGCGGACAACAACCGGACAACAAGCGGACAACAAGCGGACAACAAGCGGACAACAGAGGGAGTTGACCCCTGGTTAACTGGGCGAGAGAGGGGGGGCTTTTGCTCTTTCTGCAGATGTATATGTATGTAAATAAATCGGTTGTGCGTATTTTGCGTATTTTTATTTGTATTTAATGGTAAAAAATGTGTGGCATATCAAACATTTTTCGTATCTTTGCAGTTCGAATTATAGTGTAAAAACGATAAACTAACAATACATTTTACAATGCAGAAAAGTAAAGTAGGACTTGATTTTACGGAAGTTGAGCACGCACGTCAGGTGGCCCGCAACATCGCCGGACAGGTGCAGGATTTCGTCGAGGACTATACCACGGTGGCCGTGGAGCGCACGCTGTGCCGCTTCCTGGGCATCGACGGTGTGGACGAGAACGAGGTGCCGATGCCTAACGTGGTGGTGGAGGAGCTGAAGAGCCAGGGTGTGCTCGGCCAGGGTGTGATGTTCTATGTGGGCAACGCCATGGTGGAGACCGGCAAGAGCCCGCAGGAGATCGCCGAGGCCATCAGCGCTGGCAAGCTCGACATCACCAAGCTTCCCGTCCACACGAAGGCCGATATCGACAAGGCCCTGGCGCCCGTCATCAACAAAACCATCGAGCGTGTGCGCGGCAACCGCTTGCGTCGCGAGAAATATATCGAGACGATAGGCGAGGGGTCGAAGCCCTACCTCTATATCATCGTGGCCACGGGTAACATCTACGAGGACGTAGTGCAGGCCCAGGCCGGCGCTCGTCAGGGTGCCGACATCATCGCCGTCATCCGCACCACGGGCCAGTCGTTGCTCGACTACGTGCCCTATGGCGCCACCACCGAGGGCTTCGGTGGTACCTTCGCCACCCAGGAGAACTTCCGCATCATGCGCAAGGCGCTGGACGAGGTTGGCGAGGAGGTGGGCCGCTACATCCGCCTCTGCAACTACTGCTCGGGCCTGTGCATGCCCGAAATCGCCGCCATGGGCGCCCTGGAGGGTCTCGACGTGATGCTTAACGACGCCCTCTACGGCATCTTGTTCCGCGATATCAACATGCAGCGTACGCTGATCGACCAATATTTCAGCCGCATCATCAACGGCTTCGCGGGTGTCATCATCAACACCGGCGAGGATAACTACCTGACCACTGCCGACGCCTACGAGGAGGCTCACACGGTGCTGGCCTCGGACTTCATCAATGAGCAGCTGGCCTTCATGGCCGGTCTGCCCTCGGAGCAGCAGGGCCTCGGCCACGCCTTCGAGATGGATCCGATGCTTGAGAACGGTTTCCTCTACGAGTTGGCCCAGGCTCAGATGCTGCGCGAGATTTTCCCCAACGCCCCGTTGAAGTACATGCCCCCGACGAAGTTCATGACGGGTAACATCTTCCGTGGCCACATCCAGGATGCTCTGTTCAACATCATCGGCCAGTAGACCCACCAGGGCCTGCAGCTGCTGGGTATGCCCACCGAGGCTATCCACACGCCCTTCATGAGCGACCGCTACCTTTCGATCGAGAATGCCAAGTATATCTTCAACAACATGAAGGATATCGGCGAGGAGGTGGAGTTCAAGGACGGCGGCATCATCAAAAGCCGTGCCCAGAAGGTGCTGCGCGATGCCACCAAACTGCTGGAGGCCATGGAAAGCGAAGGCTTGTTCACCGCGCTGGAAAAGGGTATCTTCGCCAACGTGAAGCGCCCGAAGAACGGCGGCAAGGGCCTCGATGGCGTCACCCTCAAGGGCGAGAACTACTTTAACCCGTTTGTAGAATTAATGAAAGGAAAGAAGTAACATGAGCGAAGGATTGTATTCGATGGAGGCAAAGGATTACGACAAAACCCTTGACCTCACCAAGATAAAGCCCTACGGGGACACGATGAACGACGGCAAGGTGCAGTTGAGCTTCACCCTGCCGGTGCCTGCCGGTGCCGAAGCCGAAGAGGCCGCCAAGCAGCTGCTGAAGAAGATGGGTTTCGAGAACCCCCTGGTGGTCTACCAGAAGGAGCTGACGGAAGGTTTCTGTTTCATGAACTGCTATGGCTCGTTGACCCACACGGTGGACTACACGAGCATCCACGTGCCCAAAGTGGAGTCGACCACGATGGATATGCATGAATGTGATGAGTATATTCGTGAGCATATCGGGCGTAAGATTGTCATCGTGGGTGCCTCGACGGGTACCGACGCACACACAGTGGGTATTGACGCCATCATGAACATGAAGGGCTATGCCGGCCACTATGGTCTGGAACGTTACGACATGATTGACGCCTACAACCTCGGCAGCCAGGTGCCCAATGAGGAGTTCATAGCCAAGGGCATCGAACTCCATGCCGACGCCCTTATCGTCAGTCAGACGGTGACACAGAAGGATGTACATATCAAGAATCTCACCGAGCTGGTGGAGATGCTCGAGGCTGAAGGTCTGCGTGACAAGGTGATCCTCATTTGTGGCGGTCCTCGTATCAGCCACGAGTTGGCCAAAGAGTTGGGTTATGATGCCGGTTTCGGCCCCAACACCTTCGCCGACGACGAGGCCTCGTACATTGCCCAAGAGATGGTGGCAAGAGGATGGAAGTAAAACAAACTAAAAATATATCATCATGAATAAAGAAGAAATCAAACCCTTTATCGCCAAGCGTGCGGCTCAGGAGCTGCATGACGGTGATGTCGTAAACCTTGGTATCGGTCTCCCGACCCTGATTCCCAACTATCTGCCTGCCGGCGTGAAGGTCGTCCTGCAGTCGGAGAACGGTATGATTGGCATGGGTCCTACGCCCGAAGAGGGTAAGGAAGACCCCTGGTTCATCAACGCCGGTGGCGGATTCGTCACCCCGATCGAAGGTGCCAGCACTTTCGACAGCGCCACGTCGTTCGGCATCATCCGTGGTGGCCATGTGGATGTGAGCGTCCTGGGTGCCATGCAGGTGGATGAAGAAGGCGACTTGGCCAACTGGATGATTCCCGGCAAGAAGACTCCCGGCATGGGTGGTGCCATGGATCTCCTGGTAGGCGCCAAGAAGGTCATTCTGGCTATGGAACATACCGCCAAGGGTAACCCCAAAATCCTTAAGAAATGCACCCTTCCTTTGACGGCCAAAGGCCAGGTGAACATGATTATCACCGAGATGGGTGTCATGGAGATTACCCCGAAGGGTATCGTGCTGACAGAGATCAATCCCGAGTTCACGGTGGAGCAGGTTCAAGCTGCTACCGAGGCTCAGTTGATCATCAGCCCCGACCTTAAGCCCATGAATGCTTAACATTCAACTATGAAAAAGATAGTCATTGCTATCGTTGCTATTGTGTCTCTATGTGGTGTTGCGCAGGCGCAGCGCCACATAGAGTTCCGATGGCACGGAGTCTACATTGCAGGCGACGCCTCATACGGCATAAATCTCAACCGCACGGTCGATGAATTCGACACTATTGCCAATGTTCTCAATGCCTTTATGCCAGGCATTTCGGTAGGTTATAATATACGTAAGGAAACAGGTGTAGGTGTGGGTTTCAACTATGTGGCAGACCCGACGGGTGCCTATACGCAACTACCGGTCTTTGCCGAGTTGCGCAGCCATTTCTTGCGCAGCCAGTTGACGCCTTATTCGGTGCTGCAAGTGGGCTACTGCTTTCCTTTAGGTACCTCGTCCGAGCCTGATCCTGTGGGAAGTGAAATCGTCGATGGCGGCCTCTACCTGGGTATTGAAGCCGGTGTCCGATATGCCCTCAGTCGTACCACTGCTGTGGCAGGCCATGTGGGTTATCGTCTACTACAGGCTAACAAGGTGCTCCGTACCGATGTTGAACGCCGTCCTATCCTCGACACACCGGTCAACTTCCATATGCTCACCTTTGGCGCAACGTTCTATTTCAGCAATTAAGGACAAATGATGCGTAAAGCCTTGGTCATCCTGTCGCTGGTACTTATGACTGCGACAAGCCATACCATGGCACAATTAGTGCCGTCACGAGCCAACGTGACCCCCTATTATGACGAGTCGGCCATAGAGAAGAATGCCTATCGCAACTCGCCATATTACATGGAGTTGGCTGAGGGTTGGCACCGTTCGGTGACCGATAGTTCCATCCGTTATGAGCGTCAACTCGATGTGGAGAAGGATTGGCGTGACTTCCGCATCTACCTCAACGTCCGTGCTTCTCGAGGGGTACGGGTGGCACTTAACGGTACGGAAGTTGGTACTGCGGGTGATTCACGCCACTGGAACGAGTTTCTTCTCGACCCGTACCTGCGCTATGGTCGCCTCAATACACTTGTTGTAGAGACCCTTAACCAAAGCCAAGAGGCTTTACTTGAGACAATATCCCAACCATTGGGACTTAATGGGAATCCCTATCTGCTTTTCAAAAATGACCCCAATGTGAGTGATTTTACCTTGGTGGCCGATTATGACGCCGCTTCCGGAAGTGGCACCCTGACGCTTGCGGCCGACATCTATTGCGGCAAGCGTAAGGGTAAGTATTACCTTGAGGTAGAGTTGTGGGATCCTAAGGGGCATTCATTCGACCGTATGGGCCGTTGGGTGGTCTTCAATGGCCGTAATGAAGAGTCGCTTGACATCAGTCGTACCTGGACAACCATAGAACCATGGAACGCCGAAAATCCAGTTCTTTATACCGCTGTCATCCGTCTTCGTGACGAGAATATGCAGGAAGAAGAGACTGTTGGTGCTCGATTTGGGTTTCGACGTGTGGAGATTAAAGATGGGTTGTTGCAACTCAACGGCAGGGTTATCACCCTTAAGGGTGTCACCTATGGAATTGCCAACACAACTGATCCAACCGACCGTGAACGTATGCGGCTCGATGTGGAGAAGATGAAACGCAACAATATCAATGCTGTGCGTACCTCACGCCTCTCGCCGGTCGATCCCTATTTTTATGAACTCTGCGACCAATATGGTCTTTACGTCGTCTGTGATGCTAACCTTATGCCTCTTTCCGAGGAGCATCATGTCGTCGCGACCGAACAAGAATACCTGACCCTCTTCGAACGCCGTGTCGAAAATCTCTATGGCCGATATAAAAACCACACCGCTATTATCGCCTGGTCATTGGGTAACAGCCGTGACAATGGCCTATGTATGACGGCTGCATACAAACGATTAAAAGCGATTGAAAAGACCCGTCCGGTGATTTTCTCAGGCGCCAACTACGGGGAATCGACCGACATTATTGCCCCCATCCTGCCCAACTCCACCGACTTGGCTCAGATGCTCAAGAAGCAGGGCCCTCGTCCTTGCCTCCTTTTGGCTGCGGTCGATTCGGCAGGATTTGGACAACTGGGAACTCTCTGGCACATGGTCGAAAACAATCGTCAGTTGCAAGGTGGTTTCATTGACGTATGGCCCATGGGCAACGCCCGCCTGTCTGAACTCAAACACCTCTTCAGCCCCTTCGATGCACGACTGATCAAGGTGATGCCCGATGAGGGTGAGTTTGCCGTCTTCAACCGTTTCGACTTCTCCAACTTTGCCAACTATACCGTTGATTACAACATTTACACCAACTTACGCGACCACATCACCGGCGGCGACTTGGCGGTTGCCCTGCAGCCACGATCGAGCGACAAGGTGACCATGCGTATCCCCAACCTGACTTTGCAGGCTGGTGAGGAAGCATTTATCCGATTCAACCTCAGCTCTCGACAGCGATCGGCCACCTCACCCGCACCCGATTATGTGGTGTTCCCCCTGCCACAGCATACCTCACGTAAGAGTCCCCTCGTCAATCAGGGCTCGCGTTTGCCCGACGACAATCTTACTGCGTTGCCCTATACCCCCCGATTCCGTGAACATCCCGACTGGACAGTCGAAGAGCTCGCAGTTACCGGCAGCCGGCCCGATGCTAATACCCTCTGCCGTCACCGTATGCTACGCTACAACGATGCTTCAGGTGCACCGGTGTGTGACTTGCGACAGACCTATACCTATTTTGCCAGTGGCGACCTCGTGATAGAATTAACCTACGCCCCATCCGAACGTGTGCGTGGAACCTTGACCCCCATGCTGATACTCCCGGTGACAGCTACCGACTCCATCCGTTGGTTCGGCCTCGACCGACAGGTATGCTTCACCGTCAACCACTCCGCCCTTGTGGGTACTTATACACTGCCGTTGAATGCTTTACGCCAGGGCGAAGAACGACGTCAGGTACGCTGGATGACCGCTGGCACCACCTTTGTACAGGTGACCGACGGCACCTTTTCCTTCCGACGTGAGCCAGACGGAATGACCATCAGCCCCGAGGTCGACGGCCGTAGCGTTAGCATTCATCTGCACTCCTTGACACCCGACAGCCCGACACCGTCGCAGCTCTATGCCACCCTCTTCCCGCATGTGGCTGCAGGCATCCTCGAGCCCCCGACCATCAGCGCCGACGAAGTGCGCTTCTCGGCCCCATTGACCGTTCGAATCCAGACCTCCCAGCAGGGCGATATCCGCTATACCCTCGACGGTAGCGAGCCCACCGAGACCTCGTCCCGCTACACCGCACCCTTCACTATCGATGCCACCACCGTGGTCAAGGCACGCCTTTTTGCCGACGGTATGCCTCCGTCGTTTACCTCCACGCGGCGTTTCAACTACGACTACGTGGTGCGTACCTCCTTCTCGCGCCGTCCCAGCACGCCCTACAACGTCGGAGCCGACACCATTCTCTTCGACGGAGAAAAGGGGAGTGTCGACCAGTTGAACCAGGGGTGGCTTGGCTTCTCGGGCGAGGCCGTCACCACTACCGTCCAGCTGGCCAAGAGTCTTAATGTCGAGAGCGTTACGCTCCGCTATGCACACGCCCCCGCCACCTGGGCCTTTGCGCCCAGTAGCGTGCTCGTGGCCCTGTCGTCCGACGGCGTCAACTACACCGACACCCTCAGCGTCGACATACCTTTCGACCCCTCCGACCAGGAGCAGCAGGAACCTCGCGTCGTCGAACTGCGCGTGCCCGTGGGCCGTACGGCCGCCACCCTGCAGATCATCCCCCAGACCCTCCGGTCCATCCCGGCCTGGCATCGCGCCAAAGGCCTCAAACCTTGGATGATGATGGACGAAATCGAAGTAACCGAAAAACCATGAAACTCAAGAAATACACCCTCCAAATTGTTGCGGCGGCGGCCATGATGCTCACCGCTTGCCAAGTCGAGTTTTCGCCCAATGCCGAATATCGCGAGACTCCTGTCGTCTATTGCCTTCTCGATCAGGACGACGACACCGTGTGGGCCCGTGTCGAAAAATGCTTCCTCGTTGAGGGCAACATCTACGAATACGGCTCTTCGAGCGAGATGATCAACTTCCCGCAAGGGTATATCACCGTCAGTCTCATAGCCAGTCGCTGGGGTGTGCCGGTCGACACCCTCGTCCTCCGCGACACCCTCTGCAACCGCGACGATGGCCTCTTTGCCAGCCAAAACCAGCCGCTCTTCTTCAATACGGCCCATCTCGACACCACCTGTAACTACCATCTCGAGGTACGTCGTGCGGCCGACGACAGCCTGATGGCCTACACCGACCCCATCCCCCTCATACTGAAGACCGAATCGACACTTATCACCCAGCCCTACAACACACGCCCCTTCGGTTTCAACGACTATTCGGCCGGCACGCGTGTGTGCAATATCGCATGGAATTCCCTCCGCAACGCCCGTCGCTACCAGCCCATCGTCCGCTTCTTCTACGGCGAGGACGGCGACACCCACTATGTCGACCTCAAGTGCGCCCACGTCACCTCGGGAGCCAACATCACGGCCTACCCCCTCGAATCGTTCCTCAATTCGCTCAAGAACGCCCTCCAGGACGACCCCAACCCCAAGGAATACCTCAAATATGTCGAGATATACCTCACCGCCTGCGACGAGAATCTCAACGTCTACATCAACAATGTCGCCAGCGGGGTCTCGCTCAACCAGACGGCCGATACATACACCAACGTCCACGGAGGCCTGGGCATCTTCGCCGCACGCCGTACCCATCTCTTCAAATACCTCGATGCCGACCCGTCGATGAACCCGCTTTCATCCTCCAATCCGGGACTGTATTCCTACCTTCACGCACTCGGCATCGGATTTTAGTTAGGTCGTTGTCTTGTAACGTCTTCCAGTATACGGGTGCTTCTAACCCGTTGTGTTTCAGTGTGTCTACCTATTAACTAGCTGAAAACTCCCTGATGACTCCCTGAAAACTCCCATGTTTTCAGCAAGGGTCCAGCAAGGTTTCAGCAAGAAATCAGCGTATATACCTGGCTTATAGAGCTATATAAATGTTAAAATCGTATAACTGCTTGACTTGTAGCCGCATACGATAATGCAATTTTCCCCCAAGGTTCACAGTGTCAAAATGATGCGTCTGCGGTGGGTGCCGGTGATGTTTTTTTATATTATATTAAAAAAAATGTGTATATTTGCATTTTAAATATTTGCTAGAATATACTAAAAATCAATAAAATAATCAATCAGATGAACATCACAAGAGAGAATTTAAGTGATTTGGAACTCCGTATCAAGGTTGATATCGAGGAGAAAGACTACATCGAGAACGTCACTAAGCAACTCAAAGACTATCAAAAAAAGGCCACGGTGCCGGGCTTCCGCAAAGGAATGGCACCGATGGGTTTGATACAGCGCATGTACAAGGCCGCCATTGTGGGCGATGCCGTGCAGAACGAACTCAACAGCAGTCTGTTCAAATATATCGACGATGAGAAGCTGCACATCCTCGGAATGCCGATGAGCGACGACGAGAAGACCGGCGAAGTGGACTTCGGCAAGCAGCAGAATTTCACTTTCTACTTCAATGTGGCCGTGGCTCCCGAGTTCGAAATCGACTGGAGCAAGGTCGACGTGGTCTACAACCAGATTAAAGTAACCTCGAAAGAGGTTGAGAATGAGATTGCCAACGTCACAAACCGCTACGGCAAGTTCGAGACCCCCGAGACCGTCGGCAAGGGCGATATCCTGTATGGCAAGTTGGTCGAGTTGGACAAAAAGGGTGAGGTAAAAGAGGGTGGCATCGACACTTTTGTGAGCCTCAATATGCTGAACCTCAAAGATGAGGAGCTGCTCCCGCTGTTCGAAGGCAAGAAAGCCGAAGACAAAATCCGCTTCAATATGGCCAAGGCCTTCCCGGTGGCCGACATCGAGCGTGCACTGCATATCGACAATGCTGCGGCCAAGAAGTTCAAGTCCGATGTGGAACTGACGCTGAGCGGTATTTCACGCATCATCCCTCACGAGATCAATGAGGACCTGTTCAAGCTTGTCTTCCCGGATCAGAAGATCAAAGACGCCGACGCATTCACCAAGGCTATGAAGAAAGAGTTCGAGAAAGCCAATGGCGAGCAGAGCGACTACCTGTATGTCAACCAGGTTCGTAAGGCGCTGGTCGACAACTTTGACAAGCCGCTGCCCGAGAATTTCCTGAAGCGTTGGTTTGCTTCGCGTGGCGAAAAAGACATGACGCCCGAGAGCATCGAGGCCGATTGGGCGGAGAAATACCTGCCTTCGCTGAAGTGGGAACTCATAGAATCGAAGTTGGAGGAGATTCAACCCGTCGAGCCTACGAGCAACCAGATAGTGGATCACATCAAGGACATTCTGCGTCGTAACGACCAGAAGCCCGCCGGTGAGAAGAAAGAGGAGACCGAACAGCGCTTGGAACAGGCCGCCCGCAGCATTGCTGCCGACCGTAAGAATGTGCAACAGCTGGTCGACCGCCTCTATGCCGAGAACCTCGCCAAGCTCTTCAAGGCCCAGCTCACCCCCACGGTGGAGAAGGTGTCGGCCAAGGAGTTTGCCGAGCGTGCACAGAAATAATACCATTCAGATGAAAAAGATACTGTTGTCGGTGCTGACGGCCTGTCTCATGCTGACGGCCCATGCCCAGGAAAACGATGGCATCGTCTACTCGAACACCTTTTTCGGATCGTTCACATTGGGTGGACAAGTCTACAGTCACAACCACGAGAGCGCCTTTGGTGCTCCCTCGGTCAACCTCACGGGAGGCGTCTGGCTGGCCAGTCCATTGGCTTTCCAGCTCTCGTTCGACGGCATCATGGGCCCCAATGCCGCCGGCAACAGTTCGACTTTCCTATTTGCCAATGCCGAGTTCAAGTGGGATGTCAACTCGACGTTTTTCCATGTCTACAACAAGAACTACCTTAGCCCCATCCCGGTCTATCCCATTTTGGGTCTAGGTGCTGCCTGGCTGAATGATATGGACAACTCGACGATCGACAATGCCTTCCAGATGATGCTGGGCTTTCAGGCTCCCTACCGGCTGGGCGATCACATGGATGCCATCTTCCAGTACAAGTGCTACTTCCTGCCGCAGGGCTTCGACAGTTCGCCGGGCGACAACTACATGCACACTTTCGGTGTCGGTCTATACTTCCGACAGAGCACAGAACCCTTCCATCGCCGCACCGAGCGGTATACACGCGGCTTGGCTGAGGATTGGTTCCTCGGCCTTGGCATCGGCCCCAACTACTCGGCGTTCGACCTCTTTACCAATGAAAACCTGGGCGGAACGGCGATGATCGGTGTGTCGCCGGAGTTGATGTTCGGACGTAATTTCAGCAACTTCTGGTCGGTACGTTTCGAACTGGGAGGTTTCACTGCCCATGAGCAGTTTGATACCGTCAACATGACGGCAGGTCTGGGGTATCGTTACGCCTTCCTTCATGCCGACCTGATGCTCAATGTGAGTAACTTGATCTTACGTGGCCGTGGTGTACGCTTCAATTTGCTGCCGTATTTGGGCGCTGGTCCGGTATGGCGTTTTGACCGGCCGACGTTCGACGTGGCCACCGATTTCGGTGTGATGATGCGTTATTACCTCGGTCGTCGCGGCGACCTCTTCCTTGATGCCAAGTATGTTATGGTGACTCCCAGCATGGGTGGCGGAATGGGTCCCTCGGGATTGTTCTATGGCGTAGGTCTGCCTAGTTTGACGGTAGGATATATTCACAACTTCGGACAGAACACAACGCGTTACCGTATACCGATCGACGAGATACGATAAAAAACAAGAAGGGCTGCAACGATCGCTGCAGCCCTTCTTGTTTTACTTGACGGTCGGTCGGCCTGCTTGTTGCCAAGCTTGTAGGCCACCCCCGAGGTCGTAGACGTAGGCACCCTGTTCGGCGAGCATCAGAGCCGCTTTCTGGCTGCGTTTGCCGGTACGGCAGTAGACGGCGATGGTCTCGTCTTTGAGACGTACACGCTCGACGAAGTCGGTTTGATTGATGTCGATGTTCTCGGCACCGGCGATGTGACCTTCGTTGTACTCGCTGCGTGTGCGCACGTCGATGACACGCATACGTTTGGATTGTACCAGTGCATCGAAGTCGTTGACGCAAAGGATGGTCACACGGTTCTGCGGATTCTGGGCCTGTTCGGTTTTCTTACTGCCGCTACAGCCGATGGCCATGACGGCGACGATAGTCATCAGTAGAAGTTTTTTCATATTGTGATATTATTTATTGATTGCTTTTTCAATGCGTTGCAGTCCATCAAGAAGCATCGACCGGGGACATCCGAGGTTGATACGGAAGCATTGTTCGTAGCCTCCGAATGTCGTACCGTCGTTGAGCACTACACGGGCATCGTTGATGAGACGGTCGGACAACTCTTGATGAGGGATGCCGTAGGCGCTGAAGTCGAGCCAGGCAAGATAGGAGGCCTCGGGAAGTACGGCCTTCACCTTGGGCATTTGAGCTTTCAAGAATGAATCGAGCGTCCGGACATTCTCGTTCAGATAATCAAGCATCTGCTCAAGCCACTCCTCGCCATGGGTGAAGGCAGCTTCGGCTGCCGTGAAAGCGAAGATGTTACCACCCGCCACACCCAGCGCGTCGAGCCATCCATAGAAGCGTTTTCTCAGTGCTTCGTCGGCGATATAGCAGATCGAACTGCCCAGGCCGGCGATGTTGAAAGTCTTGCTAGGAGCCATAAAGGTGAGGCTGTTGTGTGAGGCTGATTCGCTTACGGTGCTGTAGCTGACGTGATGATGGGGTGGGAGAGTGAGGTCGGCATGGATCTCGTCGCTGATGACGGTGATGCCATGGCGCTGACAGATGTCGGCCACACGACGCAGTGTCTCGGCCCCCCACACAGTTCCGGCTGGGTTGTGTGGATTGCTCATGATGAACACTTTGCAACATTCGGCCTGACGTTCAAAGTCGTCAAAGTCGATTTCAAAGCGACCCTCTTCGACCTTTAGCGGACTGACGACCAATGTGCGGCCACTCTCGCGCGGCAGGTTGAGGAAGGGTGGATAGACGGGGGTGGTGACCAACACGCGGTCGCCGGGTTGGGTGAGTGCCAACAGGGCGAACGAGATGCCCGCCACGATACCGGGGATGAAATGCAGTTGTTCTTTGGTCGCCTGTATGTTATAGTGCTTTTGCAACCATGCGGTGACGGCATGCCAATAGGGCTCGGAGGGCATGGTATAGCCCAGCACGGGATGGTCGCAGCGACGATGCAGAGCTTCGAGCACAAAATCGGGCGAGCGAAAGTCCATGTCGGCCACCCACATGGGTAGCAGATCGTCACGTTTGTACATGGCTGGCAACGCATCCCACTTGAAGCAATCGGTACCGTGCCGCTCGATGATTTCGTCGAAGTTGTAATTCATTATATTACTTTTTGTCTGCATAACGTAAATAGCACGTTGTTATTGTAGTATCGTGTTCGCTTTTTGTTTGCCCACGGATTACCAAAGTGTAAAGAGGGGGTAAGGATGGTGTAAGGAGGGTGTATGGAAGATGTTGATTTGATGGCTATTTTACTTCGAGGATTTGGGCAGGTGCTGTGGCGCGGAATTCGGGTGCGTACATGCACTGCATGGTGACAGGGCCGGTGAGGAAGCGGCCGGGATTGGTGACATATACTTCGTACTCAAACCAGTACTTACCCTTTTCCAAGCGGTCGATGTAGCATCGGGTGTCGGTGTTGTTGACTGTAATATAGTAGCTTAGACCGTCGTTCCACCGCCATCCGGCACGGGTACTCAACGGTTCGACACATGAGGGGCGGCCGTCGATGAGTTCAAGGTATTCCATTGTACGATCGCATTGGATGTCGATACGAACCGTTATCTTGTCACCCACATGTAGCACGGGTGGTGCCTGATAAGTGCGGCGTACCGTGATACCCATGTCGCTGACAGGTATTTTGTCCATATCGTCGGTGAACTGGTAATATACAGAACCCCAGGCGATACCATCGTCCTGTTTACGCAGGGTGATGAGTGATGATTTCCGGGTGATGAGCGTGTCGAGGTCGTCGCCAATCCACCGTTGTGAGCTATAGCCTTCAAGGCCTTGGGTTTCGCCGGTCATCGGTTCGCCGAAGACGGTCAAACTGGCTTCACTGGTCTGATCGGGAAGATTCGTCTTGGTCATCAGTGCCTTTATGGCCTCTGTGGTGGCACGTTCGTTACCCCAGTGGGTGGTCTGTTTCTGCTTGAGGAGCCACTGTTGCATCTGTCCGATGGTGGTACGGTCGTCGGGAGTGATTTCGGCGAAGGCCTGGATGAGAAGGGCTTGGGTCTCGATAGGCCGCTGATACCACCACCACGAGGATTTGTTGTCGCGCCAATAGATGCCCATCTCATCGTTTTGGAGCGATTTTTCTTTCAGCCGGCGCAGTAGGTCGATGGCCTGCTTGCGGTCGCCACCACGGTGGAAAATGAGGGCTAGCTGGGCTTGGGTGTAGAGGTTTTCATACGAACGGTAGTGTTTCAAGGCATTGCTGTAGTATAGCTTATAGGTTTCGGTGTTGGCTTTGCCATAGAACGAGCGGGTGTAGAGGTAGTCGATGTCGGTGGGTTCCCATCGGTAGCCTTTGTTGAGGTAGGGCTTGATGTAACGGTCGTAGTGTCGCTGTTGCTCACGGTCGACGTATGCCAACGCTTTTTTGCTGATAGTAGACCATTGATTGCCAACCACATTCTTCAGTACTTGCTGGGTGACCCAGAGGCTACTTTTACCCTCGGGCATCCAACTCCATCCACCGTCGGTATTCTGACGTTCGGTCAACTGTTTGCCGATCGAGGCTAGTTGTGCATCGATGCGCTCGTGGTCGAAATAGTTTCGAACGGCTTCCATCTGGTTTTCCTCGGCCAGGGCGTCGCGTACCCATGGGGTGGCTTGCAGCAGGGTCTGCTTTACATCCTCGTTGATTTTGAGTCGACTGGTGCCTTTCCCCAGGTCTCCAAGAGCGCCTATACGTCCAAAAATATCTTTTCCGATGGAATTGATATAGAGCTGGCTGGCGAGGTATGTCGTCGAAGGGTTCTCTAGGTCGCTGAGATAGGGCATACATTTGACGGCCAACCAGATGGGATTGACTGTCAGTTCGGCCCCGACCATCAGTGGCTCACGGCTGTCATTTTTGGTCAGCCATTCGGGTAGGGTAAAGTGCTTTTCTCCAATACCGTTGATATAGAGGGCTTGACTGAGGGTGACGGCCTGACGGTTGGTGACCACAGGTATCTGTCCCTGCTCACCATCGCTCATGCCTTCGGCGACGGCTGTTATCTTATATGTGGCCACGTAGACGTTATGTGGTACCTCGACGTCGAACATCACCTGCGTGGCATCTTTCACTTTCGTGTGTTCGGTATGATGACACAGTGTGTCGCCCGTGGCGGCGTCGGTCAGCACAAACTGCACCTCCACCGGCAATTCCTCATTCTTAATTCCTAATTCCTCATGATTCACCACTACCTTCGCCATCAAGCTTAGTGAGTCGCCACTGCGAAGGAAGCGCGGCATATTGGGTTGCACCATCAGGGGCTTGCTGGTTATAAGTGTCTTGTCCAATGTACCTATCTTGAGATCCTTGGTGAATGCAAGTCCTTTAACATTCCAGCGGGTGAGCAGTTCGGGCACCGTAAAGCGATATGTGGCGGTGCCGGTGCTGTCGGTGCGCACATCGGCGGCGAAGAAGGCCAGGCTATTGAGATTGGTGCGCACCTGCACCTCAGGCTGCGCGCCGCCGTCGCTGTAGCCGACGCCGCCTACGGCGACAGGCGTCTCGTCAGCGGTCATAGAGGATTGTATGCTCACATTGCCGCTCTCGCCACGTGCCGTGGCGCTCTCTTTGACTACGGCAACGTCCTCCTCCTCCACGGACAGCTCCACGACGGCGCTGTTACGCGCTGCGGCGGTCTTGTACATGCGGCGCCAATGACCATAGTAGTGCGGTAGGGCATCGACGAGGGTCCACACAATGGGGTAGGTGCCGTTGTAGCTCGGTCGGTTGGCGTGCACCAGCCAGTCGGCCGGGTAGCCATAGCCCCCGATGCGGTTGTAGTCCATTCTTGCCGAATGGTGGCGTTGCCACGGCCAAAAGCCCCAGTCGGAGCCGCCGTAGCTGTTCAGCGCGTCGTCGTACATCGTCATCACCACCGCACTTTCCACTTTTCTCTTTCCACTTTCCACTCGGATGGTCCACTCCTCCGTCTCGCCGGGTAGTAGTTTGTTACGGAAGGTGCTGATCTCCACCTTCAGCTTTTTGTGGCTGAAGGGCACCTCGACGGTCTCGCTCCATTGCTCCACGATTCCTTCGTGGATGGTGAATAGTTCCACCTTGAAGCCACCAAGCATCGAACTGTCCACGTCGATGTATTCTGTATGGATGACGTCGTCGCGGCAGTCCACACGGCGGAACACGCGGTCTTCCTTGCCCACGCGTAGCATATAATATATCTGCGTACCATTGAAGGCCGAGCCGAACTGCAATGTGACCCTTTCTCCCACCTCGGCGCGGCGCTTGTCGAGGTCTTGCCAGAGAAGTTCGCCGCTCTGCACGCGACGGGCATCCTTGCGTGTCAGGCAGAGGGTATGCTCCAGTGGCTCAGCCCCCTGGGCGGTAGCCGTGATGCGGTAGTAGCCGTTGATGAGTTGCGGCAGGTCGATACGTTCGTCGCCATCTACCTTCCAGTCTCCCTCCACGACGGTCTGCGCCACCGGCCACCCATCAGAAAACACATCATTGGCATCGTAGGCATAGAGCGGGAACAGGCGCCGCCACTCCTCTTCGCTCATCGTGTGGTGCACTCTGTATGCCACCATGGCGTCATGCACCAGCAGCGGCCGTGTCGGTCGCTGCAGACGCTCCACCTTGACGTGCATGCTGCCCTGCAACGGGCGGTCGTTGATGTCCCGAAGGTGTAGGTCGATTTTGGTCAATTCACGATATTCAGGTGCGTTTTGCTCCAGTCCGATGAAGGTGTTGCGGAAACCCACACGAAGGGTGGTACTGGCTTCATGGCTTTCGCCGTTGAGGTCGGTGACGTCGACATGTACGGTGTAGCGGAAGGCTGTGCTGCTGTCGAGCTCGACAGTGCTATCCACTTCGGGTACGAAGCTGATGCTGAATGAGCCGTCGGCGGTAGCGGTCACCTCGCCCTCGGCCACCTGTGTGTCGTATTCATACAGCCAATGCCGCCAGCCGCCGTAAGCCATCCGCGAGCGGCTCACCTTGTACTGCACGCGGGCACCGCTTACTGGAACTCCGCTATAGGCTGTGGACATGCCTTGCACAGTACATTCCTTGCCGAAGGCAGGTGCACCTTGCCCTTCGGCGAGATTGACGCTGACCATAAAACGAGGCTGTTTGTATTCCTCCACACGTAGCCACTGGTTGGCGACATGCCTCTTGCCGTTGTAAACCCACAGCTGGTAACTGCCGGCGATGTGGTCGGTGGGCAGGACGAAGGTGGTGGCCGCTACACCGTAGTCGTCGGTCAGCACGCTGTCCTCGGCCACCTGTTGTCCGTTAGGGTCGTTGAGCACCAGGCGTAGGCGGCAGCCAGCGGCTACCATACCGTCGCGACCGTCGCTGTGATAGGCCAACGCTGCGGCATGCACGGTGTCATCCGGCCGATAAATAGGCCTGTCGACCCGTAGTTCACACCGCAGGTTGCTGTCGGTGTATTCCTGCGCATGGTTGCTGCTGTAGTTCTCCAGCAGGCGGTAACCGTCACGTTCTATGACGAGGTAGTCGCTCCATTGGCGCACGTCGCTGTAGTCGAAGCGGAAGCGGCCGTCGGCATCGGTGCGCACGGTGCTCAGCACCTTCCTGAGATTGGAATTGCCCGGTTGACGCTCCAGCCGTACCTCTTGCCCCACGATGGGCTTGCCGCTGCGGCGGTCGACGAGCAGGTCGTTCTCGTTGCCGAGCCCCACATGCACCATGTCGGTACAATGTATCTCGTAGGCCAGGAAGCCCTCTTTGCGGAAGTCGGCCGACGGTGACACCATCAGCAGGTAGTGCCCTGCCTTGAGGGCCGGCATGGCGAAGTAGGCCTCCTCGTAGCGGTGACTGTCGTTGCAGATCAACGTCAGACTCCACTCTTCGACGGACTTGGCTTTCATCATCTGAGTCTTGCTCTTCGAATCCCAGCGGAAGTTCTCAATATAGGGCACCACGCGGAACCACAGCTGCGTGAGGTTGCGGTAGCGCACCCGCTGCGGCGACGCCACTCCGGGCATCACAGTCAGACTCTCACCTTCGATCGAGACGTGCTTGGCCAGTATGTCGTCACGCAATTCGGCGCACTCCACGCCCCCTTCGCTCTTGGGAAAGAGGCCGATGGCGGTGTCGCAGTAGCGCACGGCCTGCACATAGTCCGTCTGCCGGTTGCAGAGATCGGCGGCTTTGTGGTAAAAACCGGTAATCCGTTGACTGGCTGTACCGCGATATTTGTTGATGTATGATTGGATGGTCGACAGGTCGATGTGCTGGTTGGGCACCTGGGACATGATATCAAGCAGGCGTAGGTCGTGCCAGATACGCAGGCCGTCGTCCTTGTCCTGGGCATGGAAGGCCACCAGCATCCGCTGCAACTCAACCCGCCGCTGTGGGCTGAGGCGGTAGTCGCCCTGCATCTGAATGACCACTACGTCGTAGGCCGTGGGGGTCATATTCTCACCTTTGCCGCCCTCGCAATACTGCTTGATGCGCTCCACGGGGGTCTGCTTCAGCACCTCGCTGTAGGCCAACGCCGAATCGTACTCGTCCAGGAAAGCATGACAGAGAGCCTTCTCGAGGGGTTCCAGCGAGGGTAACAAAGAGCGGTAGCGGGCCTCGGCGCTGTCGTGCACGTCCTCCTGGTAGGGAGCCGCCGCAATGGTCATGTGGTAGGCCGCCGCCAGGCGCCCGGAACTGGAGGTGTTCTTCTTATACACACCTTCGGCCAGCGCATAGGCACTCTTGTACGAGCCCTCATTCATCAGTTTGTCAAACTGGCTCCAATCGCCCTGTCCTTGTGCGAAAAACGCTGCCGACAGCAAAGCCAGCAGCGTAAGTATCTTGTTTCTCATCAATCTATAACCTTTATTTATCTGTGGTCTTGCCGGTGATGATCAATTCGACGCGGATACCGCTGAATCCACCACCTTTGTCGAGGGCCGCGGCAGCGGCACGTTTGATCTCGTTCTTGGTCATGCCGGCAGTGGTGATGCGTTTGGCATCAATGCCATGGTTCACAAAGTATTCCTTGACCGTCTTGGCCCTCTCGAGCGAGAGCAGCATGTCGGCCTCGGCATCGACACCGTAACTCTGCACGTATCCTTTGACGAGGAATGTCACATCGGGATGATTGCGGAACATGGCCACATAGTCCATCAAAACGGTATCGTAGCCAGCGATGAGGGTCGCCTCACCATCTTCGAAATAAACATCTTTGATTTGGAAGCTCGAACCGCGTTCGGTACGCTCCATCTGATAGAGCATGATGGTGTCGCGCATCATGAGATCCTGGGCGTTGAATTCGCGGAAGACCGAGAAGTAACCCTCACGTTTCGCATAGAGGGTGTAGTTGAAGCCGGGCACAAATTTGACACGGCCACCACGGTAGTGCTCATTGCGGATCACCGGGCGTTCGCCACCCTGGCCACCTTTCTCAAGAATCATCAGATCTACATCCACATAGCGTTTGCCTTTTTTGTCATAGAAAAGTACCAGCGGCTCGTAGGCATCCACCTGTATGCTGACACGGATGGTGTGGCCCTTGCCATTCTGGGCGCAGTTGTCGAGCACGATGAAGTATTCTTCACCCATACGGACGGGGATCGACTTGATGAAATTCCCTTTCTGCTTCTTGAGGAGCATCTTGTCTTTGGCATCGGGATTCATGCCGATGGTGGGCAGGGGTGCTGCCGGCAGGTCGAGCGCCAGCTCGTCACCCTCCTGCTTTTTCTGCTGGGTGGGTTTGGGCTGCGCCTTAGGATTGCGGGCCGCCTCGGCCAGGGTGGCGCTGTCTACGCAGGCCATGTTGACGGCCACCGGCAGAACCTTGTTGAGCATCACATGGTTGGAGAAGTAGATGCCTGTGTTTTTATACACCAGGAAATCGTAGTCGTCCCAGATGTCCTGCTGTACGATGTCGATGACCAGGTTGCCGTTGTAGGGGATGGAAACCTTGTACCACACCGAATTGTGTTCGCGTTCGAACAGGTTGGGATGGGCCTTGTCGGCTACCACCTCCATCATACGGCCGGGGCCGTCGGGGGCGTTGGTCGGGCCATAAGGCTTGTCGAGCGTCAGCGGGATGGCAAACAGGCAGTCGTTCGAGTTGGCCGGAAGTTCCACGTCGCGAGGCTCTGCAGGCTTCGGTGCGGCGGCTTGCTTGGCGGTGCCACTCTTTTTCTTTCCACCCTTGGTGGTCTTGGTGGTTTTGGTAGTCTTTTTCTTGGTCTGCGCCTGCACATCGGGAGCCACACCCAGCACAAGGGTGCAGGCCAGCAGGGCAATCATTAGGCGTTTTATATTACGCATTTCTCTGTTTTTTTTAGTTCCGGACATAGTCCGCATTTAAAATGCAAATGTATAAAAAAATTCCGATATGACACAAATTTAATTTAAATTATTTTACAAATACCTGAAATACAATCTGTTTTTGTATCGTGTCCAGAACGCATTAACTCCTATTCTTTCCCCGATGAAGCGTTGTTCTGTCCCGATTGGCTAACCTTTCCACGCCTCGCAATCCGCATTCATCCTAACACCACACTCGTTTTCGGGCTAGCTGGGGTATAGGTGTTATGTACAAATGGGTAAGGATGGTGTATAGATGGTGTAAGGATGGTGTATGGAAACTGTAGCGAAGATGGATGGTCGGTATGTCGATGGAACGGTCAACAAATATACCTTGAACGATGCACTTCCAGAACTATAAGTGGTGATGAATGTATGTTTTGGTTTGTTTGTATTGTGCTGACAATCAGGGTGTGGAAACTTTTTTATAGATATTCGACATTTAAATTGAAAAAAAATCGTAAATTTGCACTTTCATGAATTAATTAAAAAACGTCATAACATGAAGAAAATCATCAACACCCCCAACGCCCCTGCAGCCATCGGCCCCTACAGCCAGGCTGTGCAGGCTGGCAACACGCTTTACATTTCGGGCCAGATCCCTATCAATCCCGCCACCAAGACTGTCCCCGAGGGCATCACTGCACAGACCGAGCAGGTCATGCAGAACATCAAGGCCATCCTTGACGAGGCCGGCTACACCTTCCAGGATGTCGTGAAGAGCACCTGCCTGCTGGCCGACATGGAGTATTTCAAACCCATGAACGAGGTCTACGCCAAGTACTACAGCACCGACTGCCCCGCCCGCGCCGCCTTCGCCGTCAAGGGCCTCCCCATGGGCGTGCTGGTCGAGATCGAAACTATCGCAGTGAAATAATTTCGAGTGAGAGTGGACAGTGGGTAGTGGATAGCGCATGTCGCACCACGAATACTACCCACTACCCACTACCCACTACCCACTAAATAAAGAAACAATGGATTTTAGCTACACAAAACAAGAAGAGCTCTTCCTGCAGATGATTCGCGAGTTTGCAGAGAAAGAGGTCAAGCCCCTTGCCGCCGAAGTTGACGAGGAGGAGCGTTTCCCCATGGAGACGGTCGAGAAGATGGCCAAGATAGGCCTTATGGGTATCCCTATCCCGACACAGTATGGTGGTGCCGGTGGCACCAACATCATGTATGGCATGGCCGTCGAGGAACTCAGCCGCGTTTGCGCCACCACCGGCGTTATCCTTTCCGCACACACCAGCCTCTGTGCCGCCCCCATCCTTGAGGCCGGCACCGAGGAGCAGAAGATGAAATACCTGCCCAAGCTCGCCAGTGGTGAGTGGATTGGCGCCTTCGGCCTCACCGAGCCCAACGCCGGTACCGACGCCGCCGGTCAGCAGACCACCGCTGTCCTCGACGGTGACGAGTGGGTGCTCAACGGCAGCAAGATTTTCATCACCAACGGCAGCTACGCACACGTGTTCATCATCATCGCCATGACCGACAAGAGCCTCGGCACCAAGGGCATCAGTGCCTTCATCGTCGAGAAGACCGACCCCGGCTTCAGCATCGGCAAGAAGGAGAAGAAGATGGGTATCCGCGGCAGCGCCACCACCGAGCTTATCTTCGAGGATTGCCGCATCCCGAAGGACCGTCAACTGGGTCAGTTGGGCAAAGGCTTCGGCCTCGCCATGAAGACCCTCGACGGCGGCCGTATCGGCATCGCCTGCCAGGCCCTCGGCATCGCCCAGGGTGCTATGGACGAGACCGTCAAGTACACCAAGGAGCGCAAGCAGTTCGGCCGCAGCATCAGCCAGTTCCAGAACACGCAGTTCCAGATGGCCGACCTCGAGACCAAGGTCCAGGCCGCCCGTCTGCTCTGCCGCTCGGCCCACTACAAGAAAGACCACGGCATCCCCTACAGCGCCGATGCCGCCATGGCCAAGCTCTTCAGCGCCGAGACCGCTATGGAGGTGACCACCAAGGCCGTCCAGTTCCATGGGGGCTACGGCTACACCCGCGAGTATCCCGTCGAGCGCATGATGCGCGACGCCAAGATCACCGAGATCTACGAAGGCACCTCCGAGGTCCAGCGTATGGTCATCGCCGGAAAACTTTTCAAATAATGCGTAAATGCGTGAATGCGTAAATGTGTGAGTGGCTGGCGCAGCCCGATTGCGTAGCACTAACACAATAACGCAATAACACAATAACACAATCAAGAAAATGAACATAGTAGTTTGCATAAAGCAAGTGCCGGACACCACCGAGGTGAAGATCAACCCCGTGACCGGTACGCTCATCCGCGAGGGCGTTCCCTCGATCATGAACCCCGACGACAAGGGCGGCCTTGAATACGCCCTGCAGCTGAAGGACAAGTACGGTGCCCACGTCACCGTCATCACCATGGGTCTGCCCCAGGCCGAGGCCATCCTCCGCGAGGCCCTCGCCATGGG
>JAEEGL014500793.1_pt1 | contig 25100 bp, 8 predicted proteins | sample 9134231 | NCBI WGS metagenome assembly JAEEGL01 (sample SAMN16246548, study PRJNA631951) | gut metagenome | biome: gut microbiome; feature: rumen; material: fiber-attached | host: Bos | place: Iran: Karaj | collected 2018-10 | reverse complement strand
GGCAATCGCCATCAGCGCAGGCATCGGACCAAAAGGCACACCCTTGAAATCCATATCGAGACCCGCACAGATGACGCGGATGCCGCGATCCGCCAGCTGCTTGCATACCTCGACGATACCCATATCGAAGAACTGCGCCTCGTCGATACCCACCACATCAATGTCGTCGACCATCAGCAGGATATTCTGGCTGCTGTCCACAGGCGTGGATTGGATGACATTGCGGTCATGAGAAACGACATCTTCGTCGCTGTACCGCACATCGATGGCGGGTTTATAGATCTCCACGCGCAGTTTGGCGAACTTCGCGCGCTTCATACGACGGATGAGTTCCTCTGTCTTACCGGAGAACATCGATCCGCATACTACTTCGATGGAACCCTTCCTCAAACTTGGTCCTTTGGTGTCTCGTTCCGAAAACATAGTTTTTCTTTTTTATTTGCGGCTGCAAAGGTACAACAAATTTTTCAATTACACAAGAGGTATATGTATTTTATACATAAATTTATCTCGGTATATTTGTCCTTTTTTTCGGGAAATGAGATCGTTCAGGCTTCCAGGCGGTTATGCTCTTAATAGACAAAGATATCCTTGAGCGATACATTCTTCACTTTTCCCAGATTTTTCAGGAACGTGTTATCCAGTTCCTTCGGGTCTCCGAGGATCATATAGCGCCAGGTATGATTAGCGACGTGCTCTTTCTGGAACTGAAGGACATCGTCTATGGTCATTTTCTTTACCTCTTCGTACACATCCTTGAAGATGTCATATTCCCATCCGAGTTCTTCGAAATTGATATATGACCATATGGCATTTTCCCTGACAAAACGGCGTTGTTCAATCTGCTTGATGAGTGCCTCTTTGGCGTTATCAAAAGCTGCCTGCGAGACGGGCATATCGTTGCAGAGCATATCCAGCGTCAGGATACAATCCTTCAGTTTGTCGTTTTGTGACATGACACCTTTCTGCATATAGTTTTTCTCGCCCTTGTAATCCGCCATGCAATAATCCGCCCAAGAAGCGTAACAGAGAGCGCGTGCCTCCCGCATTTCCTGGAAGACGATTCCTCCCATCGAACCGTCAAAATACTCATTAAAGAGGGCGATAGCAGCACGTTCCTTCGGGTTGTATGTTTCTCCCCAGTTGGCATAAGCGCAGATATAGACGTTGTTCGCCTTGTAGGGCGCGATCAGTACTTCGTTCTTATGAACCTCCTGTATCTCAATATGTTTCGGTTCTATGCGTACCGCGGGATTGGCTTTGGCGAGTAGTTGCGAAGAAGCCAGCATCTTTATGACCTCATCCTCCGGCAGCGGACCGTAATAGACTACTCTTTCTATGGCAGGCACCAATTCACGTATCCGTACCAGCAGATCCTCCGAATGCACTTTACGCATCTGTTTCGGCTGCAGAATACGGTTCTTGTTCGCTTCCGCGCCATAGAAGCCATACGCCGTTAATTGTGAAAAACAAGTCCGCTGGTCCTTTTTGGCGTCCTCGTGCGCCTTGATTCGGTCATTGATCAACTCCGCCAGTACCGCCTCGTCCCCTTTCGCCGTCAATACATGTTCTTCCATCAGCGCCAAAGCGTTCGGCAGCGACTCTTTCAATCCGTACAGATAGAAATAACTTTCGTTATCGGAACTGCTAACCCAAGCCTCAGCCGCCTCCCGGTACAAAGCGGTCTGGTATTGCTCTGTTGTCATCTTATCCGTGCCCAAATAGCTTAACAAGCCGGCTCCCATACCCAGATACGGGTCCTGATCGGTTCCTTTTTTGGTAATAAAGACCAACTTGCTCAAGTCATTCTCCGTGTTTTGGCGATAGAGCAACTCGACATCAAAAGCAAGCTTGGTCTTTTGGATATCTTTCTCGAAATCAAGGAACTGGGGTTCATTCCGCTCCGAGGGGATCACCATTAACCGGTTGTAGAACTCAGACGTTTGTTCACGGTTCATCTCGATCGGCGTGATCTGGGGTTTCTCCATTTTGGGAGGATTGGAATCTTCGTTATGCTCCTTTAGCACGCAAGCGTAACTATCTGTGAAATAAGCATTCGCAACACGGACAACATCCTCTTTGGTAATTTTCTCTTTTCGCGCCATGTTATGCACAATCTCTTCATAAGGAATGTCATAGATATGTGCGTCAATGAACTTATCCACGCGGGTACTGTTATATTGCAGTTGTACCAATTCGGTACGTTTCTTGTTGCGGAGGATTGCAGGAATAAGTTCCTCGGAGAAGTCGCCCTTCTTCAATTTGTCTATCTCCGCCAACAAAATAGTACGCACCTCCTCCAAGGACTGTTTCTCTTTGGGTGAACCGATCAGGTAATACGTCGAATAATCCACTCCGTCCCATAGCATCGAGGACACGGACAAAAGAGTCTGTTTCTGCTCAATATCCACATCCAACAGACCGCATTTGCCGTTCTGCAAGATATAATCCAGCACTTCCAAGGCATCCATGTCCTTATCCTTCACGTCCGGCAATTTCCATGCCATATAGACCTCGGGAGCCTCCTTGCCGTATACGACCGTATCTTTATGCCCCTTCAAGGAGGGCTGTTCGTAACGGGCAGATGCGGGAATCTCTTTTGCTTCCCATTTGCCGAAATAGGCATCAATCACCTCTATTGCATGGTCAAACTCAAAATCTCCGGACAGACATATCGCCACGTTATTGGGACGATAATAGGTGTCATAGAAGGCCCGGATATTCTTGATACTGGGGTTCTTCAAGTCCTCCTGGGTGCCTAATACCGTGTGTTGGCGGTAAGGGATATTGGGGTACAATATCTGGTTGAGAGCCAGATGGGCTTTTCTGAAATCATTCGTTGTGGAGAGATTATATTCCTCATATACCGCCTCTAATTCGGTGTGGAATCCGCGGATAACAAGATTTCTGAACCGGTCGGACTCAATCATCGCCCACCGCACCAATTCGCCCGATGGTATGACTTCGTGATAGCATGTCCGGTCTGTACTGGTATAGGCGTTCACACCACTCGCACCGATTCCGGACATCAGTTTGTCAAACTCATTCGCTATCGCGATCTTCGAGCTTTCGTATGAAAAAGAATCTATCAAATGATATATCGCCTTGCGTTCCTTTTCGTCCGCCGTTTTGCCATATATTTCATACAGCGAATCAATGGCAAGCAGATTCGGCAGTTCTTTCTCATAATCGGTTGTACCGTAACTCTTGGTTCCTTTGAACATGATATGCTCCTGGTAGTGCGCCAATCCGGTGGACTCCAGGGGGTCATTCTGCGCACCTGCCCGCACAGCGATAAATGTCTGGATCACGGGTTCCGTTTTGTTCTGGGTCAAATAAACGGTCAGACCATTCTCCAACTTGTAGATACGTGCGCCCATCGGGTCGCCATCCACGCTCTGATAAGCATACTCCTTGCCTTGCGCTGCGATGCACAAACAAGACAACAAAATGACAAGTAACTTTTTCATATAAAAATTGATTGTAATAAGTATTTGGCTGCAAAGGTACAACAAAAAAATGACATACACAAGAGTGTATGCCACTTTTTGCGATTTTTATTCATGTCGGCGCCAAGATGGTAGTTATTTCGTTAAGACAATAACCATTCCCAACAAGGCAAGACCTCTATTTTTTTCACCAATTGCGCATTATCCAAAAGAACTTGTTTTAGTACCTGCTTATCCATATTTATTAAGTAGTATTTTATAATTTTACTCCTGTTTGTTAATTCCGGTTTTATAAAACAGCGGCAAAGATACAACATTTTTTGAATCATGCAAGCCATTTTGTATTTTAATGGTATTTTATTTTGTGTAAAGAAAAATGCTATCTTCCGCGACCGCCGCTCCCGAAGCGACTATCATCACTACTCTCCACTTTTCTGTATTTGTGCTCTTGGTATGTCCCAAATCTATAAGTTAACCCGATGGAAACGCAATGGCTTCTCCCGTTGGAAACCCATGTACTTTGGTAACCTTTTGGTAAGTCCACTGCTTCTTCTTTGTATTTTGAAGATAAGAGAATATCATCAAACTCTGCTTTTAATGTTAATCCAATTTTAGGAATATCTTTCTTTACAGCAAAGTTTAAAGTTCCGCCTCCTGTCCAACGCGAATATCCCCAGAGTGTCGGGGAATAATAACTGCCATCGAAAGAGAGCGTCCAGTCTTTGGGTAAGTAGGCATTCAGTTCGCCGTGTACATTATAAGTCCACATTTTTACTACAGAGCCGTCATCATACCGATTAATATCGTGCGATGCGCCAAAATAGCTTGTGAGTGCAAGCCATGCTCCTGTCACTTTTCGTTTGCTGTCCTCGGATTTTGACAATTTAGGAACAATCGGGATCTCTGTAAGTGAAAGATAGATGCCATTGGATATGTTAGTCCCGCAATTCTGCATCATACTTATCTTATCACCGTTATCCAAAACGATTATTTTTGCATCGGACATTCCTTTGGTATGGCTGAATACATAATCCAATGTTACGTATTGTGAATATCCGAATGACACTTTGACATTATTTGCGAAAGCAGGTTTTAGATTTGGATTGCCCATGCTATAGGTATGCGCATCTGAATATCGTATTGCAGGGTTTAAAGAACCATACCAAGGGCGTTGGATGCGACGGCTATAATTTACAGAGAGAGCCCAATCTTCTGTCGGATTGTAGCCTACAAATACAGTAGGAAACAGGTTGAAATAGGACTGCATGGTTATCGTATCTGCTGTTTTCCAGTTTCCTGAAGAATAGGTGTATTCACCACGGAGTCCAAGTTTTGTATTCCAATGTTTACCAAACCGCTTTGATGCTGTGATGTAAAGTGCTGCTATATGTTCGCTATATTTGAAATCTGAGGTATAAGAACCCGCCGGTAGAAGGTTAAGGGTAGAGTCTATGCGTGAGGAGTAGTCCGTCGAGGTACCCGTCCATTTTGCGCCGCATTCAATCATACCTGTTTTCCAAAATTGCGTCTGAAAATCCATTTTCACTGTGTAAAAATTGGTCGGCTGAAGATGAGTACTTGTTAAAAGTTGTAAATAATCACATTGATAGAGATACTTGAAGCGGCTGTCAGAAGTTTGTTTTGTATTCAGGTTGTTTCTATTGTAATCCACATTTACTGTTATCTCCTGATCCAATGAATCGTTGAATACGTGCGTGTAATTTAGATTGAAAGTATGCCTCATCCATTTGTTTTGACTTTTATTATCTTCTGTGTTGCGCTCTACGAGGATCATATTTTGGTATTGTTCGCTTCTGTTATAGTTGCTATCCGCTGTAGCGAAAAACATATAAATAGGAACCCTGACAATGAAACCCAAAGTGTTTGCGGAATCAATATACCAATCATTACTTACTTTAAGGTTGTAATATTGCATTTGGTATTGTTCGTAATCATAGGAATAACGTTTGCTGTCGGGGGTGGCTCTTTCTTCTTGACTCTCTGAAACATCGCTGTAGAATCCTTGGGAAAGACTTACAGAGGTATAGGTCTTTCGGGCTCTGTAATTTAGATTAAGCGAAGCATTTTCATGCTGTATGTATTTTTGTATATCCCGCCAATACATACCTCCATATCCGGCAGAGAGCGAACCGTTCAGACCTTTTGTCAAATTGCGTTTGGTCTTTATGTTGATTACACCTCCTTGACCGGCAGCATCGTATTTGGCGGATGGTTGTGTGATAATTTCTATTTTGTCAATAGTGCTTCCATCTGTACTTTCCAGCATTGCTTTCAGTTGTTCTCCTTCCAAATATGAAGGACGACCATCTATATATACTGATACACTCTTGCCATTAACCGTTACTTTTCCGTCTTTGTCAACATGTACACCAGGGGCTTTTTTGAGAAGTTCTTTACCATTGTTCCCGACGGCAAAAGGCGAGTTTGCCACGTTCACTACAATCTTATCCATTTTGCGTTCTACCAATGGCGTAGATGCTTTGACTTCTACTTCATCTAGTTGTTCTGACTCTTCTTCCATAAGAAACAACTGCCCTTCTTTGACTTCTTTTACATTATAATGCATAGTCTTGTAGCCCAGAAATGATATACGAAGTATTTGCGCATCATTGGTAATCTCCATGGTAAACCCGCCATTTTCATCTGTCATAGTACCACTATGCAGAATAGAATCCGTCCGTAATAGTGACACAGTGGCATATGAAATGGTCTGATTATTTGTTTTGTTTGCAACTATACCTGTCAACGTATATGCATATACCGCATTAGATATATAGATCATTGTGATGAATGACAAGAATAACTTTTTCATATAAAAATTGATTGTAAGTATTTTGGCTGCAAAGATACAACAAAAAATTGACATACACAAGAGTGTATGCCACTTTTTGCGATTTTATTTCCTATTCACAATCCAAGTAGCGTTGGAGCGCCCGATATCTTTTCTCCAGTTCGTCAGCCGCGGCTTCAGGCACGAAGACCAGATAGGGATTACGTGGTGTCTGAATCTCAAAGTCCGACAGACGTCCCAGACAGATTTCTTCCATTTGGCGCGCAGTGATTCTACAAGCCACAACCTGCATACATTTTCCGGTTGATTCCAGTTTCATGATATGACCGTTGGAATAAGCGTGCGTTTTCAGCTTTCTTCCGTCACACAAGTGTATGGATATATTGTTGTTTGCTTTCACCGGAAACATAGCTTTTTCTTCCCTGCGGATATATAGATCCCAAACAAAGCCCTTGTTCCCGTCTTTGTCAATATATCCTTTGATTTTTACTGCCGTATTATCATCCAAAAGCACAGGTTTCATTTGGGCGAACCGCACTATATTCGGGTCTTTGGTTTCGGTGTTATCAATCTGCACATTCATCTCCCATTGTTTTCCTTCTGTTTGCAGAAAATCCTGAAGGAGAGCATAGCGTTTCTGAAACTTTTTGGAAGCGGAGCTACGCGCCTTGACCACACAAGTGTCTTTCGCATTGGAGAAAGTCACCTTGGTTATCTGATGATTGCAGAGGGAGTCCAGTAGCGGTTTGGCGATGTCAAATAAAACTGTTTGCTCGGTAATAGGTAGGGATCGCCGTCTTCTGGGCGTATATTGTACATGTCCGGAATCCGCTACCAGAGGAATGACCGAACCGTTTGACAGTTCTAACGCCATGCTGTCGCCCCTGGAAATCTTGATCATATGGTCAGTCCGAACCATCATATATGCATACAGTCCGTATAAGTGATTTTGGCGAGAGTCAGCTACCCCAACCAACCCGAGAGAAATGACATCCGGCTTTTTCGCATCAAAGGCATTGAAATCTCTATGAAAATTTACCAAATCGGTGAAAGCTACAGAAACATGCTTAACCGAATCTCTGTTCACTATATTAAAATCAGGTTTCCAAGCGGTTTGGCTGTTCCACCAAGTATAGCCATGCAGTACACCGGCAAGCAGCAGGATTGCTATACCCGCTTGCCGAAGTACATTTTTCCTATTCGTTTGAGGCTTGCTGTCTTTTTCGTTTCTCTTCATAATAAATGAGTTTTTCGGCTGCAAAGGTAGTGTAAAATTTTGAATTGAGCAAATTATTTGACAAGAAAATGCATATTTTTGTATTTTTCACATGCGAATAGAAAGTAGCGTGGCGCGTGTAGTGTTATTCACTGTCAAGACACGCAAAGAACACAAAATGCAGCACGAACGGACTGCATTTTATATCTGTTAACAATGTAACAATATTAATGTGCTGATTTGATTATCTTACATATATGTTTAACTCCCGAAGCGGTTTCTATCACCACAAGATATGAGCCATCGGGGACGTCTTTCATTGGAATACCTGTGGAGGGATAAGAATCGTAATTCTTAACAATCTTTCCTGTCAAGGTATAAATTGAAAGTGCGTGAATATTTTCCACTTCACCTGAGATATATAACACGTCACGAACAGGATTCGGATAGATATTATATGCAGCATCCGCATAGACAAATGTAGCCTCTGTAGCATTATTCTCAGACAAATGGAGAATCATTGGATTGGCTTGTGAACCAACAGGTTCCACTCCGAAAGAGATTTGCTCCACAACATCCGCAAATTTCTGCGTTATATGATTATATGCCCTGAAATGGATGGGGACGGAAATGCCTTCATCTCCATAAATCAGCATATTAATTTTTTCTTCCACATAGGAACCAATGCCGACGCATTCTTCACCCGCATATGCCAACACGGTATATATACCTTCCGGTATTTGTTCGTATTCTTCGTTTAATAATGTTGCTATAAGGGTATTATTATCCGGATAGCGATGGATGCCCATGTTAGGTGGCAAATCCTCATTGGCACGTGGTGCTCTCAAAGGTCGTATGTCCGTATGCACGCTATCTGTGGAGAAATGCATATCCTTCGTCGACTGCGAATAATACATCACACCATCGCCCGGAGTTAGGGTATGCAAAGTACCAACCCATTTGCCACCATAGAACGTACTGAAGGCTTCATAGGTTTTGATGATATCCCCTTCTTCGGGCAAGAAAGCAGACCAAGCGTTGGAAAGGTTGGTGGTATAGAAAAGCGGATAGCCGATACGATTCCACCCCGGATTCAACGAGAGCGGATAGTTCGCCGGATTGCATGCCAGTCCGTGCCATGTATGCTGTACAGATTGATTAGTACGGATTTTATACGACTCTGCCGGTGTCAATGTATAGACAACAGCCGTATTCCCACAAACAGAATCCACTTTCGTTTGGATTGGCTGGATGAAAGAAAGCACTTCACTGTTTGCAGGATCTACCAGACAGGACGAGAACCAGTTCCAGCCTTCCTCAAGTGATAAAGTAAGCGAAACACTATCTGTCCGAGCTTCAAAAACGATAGTGTCTGATGGAGCAGATATACATGCTCCATTATTTATTTGTACGTAATATCTGCCTAATTCGACGGGTGTATAGTGATATGTGGTCGATACAATCGAATCCTCCTGATCTCCGCACAATATCCATTGATTGCCTTCATTAGCAGAAGAAACCAGTGTACCGCCATTTATAATCGAGACAGTAGGTCTTACAGGATACGGCATAACCGATAAATCCAAGAGGAATGTACTGTCACATTGATTGTCAGAAACGGTTACACTTATCGGATATTGCCCAGGACTATCATAGACTTCTCCCCTAAATGAATAGGAATCTCCTTCGCATATTCGCACGACAATGGTATCCGTCTTGGGATGAATGAGCACATGCGACATGAAGAGCCGGAAGGGTTTGCTATAAGTGAGTCCGCCTTCATCTGTTGTGCTCAAGCGAATCTGATAGATGGAATCCTCTACGCAACGAAGCGAGTTACGCAGTAACAGACGGTCGCCATCTACGAGGAAGAAATCATTATGGATGGCTCCTTCTCCTTCAGCAAGGGCATATGTAAAACTTCCTTCTTCGGTATCGACAGAGGTGATAGTAGCTACATACGCGCTATCAGGCATGTCATCGCGGAAGAGAGAATCCGAGAGAAGGATGTCCGTTGGTGCAAGGTTCGCATTGAGGATGAGATCAGGAACTTCTTTGAACGGTTCACGGTTGCCTACATGGTCCTCCGCAATGGAAATGAGTTTGTAGGAATCCCCTAATTCCAATTGCATGTCGATGACAGTATCCAGCGAAGCGGATGCTATCTCTTGCCAAATACCCATATTGTCTTTCAGATACAAGAGGACACGTTTGACGCCACAACCGCCTTCATCATCTGTAGCCGTGAAAGAGAGATGGTAGAGCAAAGGTGTCTCCTCATCGGGTGTATTGATGATGGTGCTCTGCGGTGCTCCGGCATCGACATAGTTCCGCCAGCGGTTGGTGGGAATGGTGTCGTTCTGGTCAAAGAGTATATCCGCATAGAAGCTGATCGTATCCCCTGTATGCAAGGCAGGGTCAGGTCGCACAGAGAAGGTGACATATCCTTCGCCGATATGGGTTGAGTCATTGACGGGCAAAAGACCACGGTCAAACTGCCACGGTGCGATACCGGTGATCGGGTCAATGGACGAGAAATGCCAGTACGCCTGTTGGTGCGGGACATCCAGTCCTGCCGCCACATCGACATAGATGTTCATGCTGTCGCGCAAGTCGATACGTGTCTTATGCGCGTTGCCCTTGGAGACGATGGGATAGTTCCGCAAGGCGAAGTTGTACTCTCCGAGCAGGAACGAATTCATCATCTGCTCATAAGGGAAAGTGAAGCTGACATTGATGATCTGCGCATTGGCACCGGCTATCTCTTCGGAGTTCTCGAAGAAGATGGTGTAATGCAGCACATCATTGATGCTCACCCAGCGGAGGGTATCATACCCAGCCGGACCGTGCAACTCATTCGGGTCACCGGATGTTACCGAAGTTGCCGAACCTTGTGCAGCGGCAGTGCCCGAAGTGTTTCCAGACGAGCCTTTGCCTTGATGGCCTCCCGTACAATCTCTATTTTTAGCTTCCATCACTATAGATGTGCATAAAATTAGTATTAGAAATACTATTCTCTTTTTCATAGATATCAGTGACTATTTTTTAAAATTTATATGAATTACTTTGTTCTGAAGTGCCATATAATCTTGTTCAGCTCTAAAAGCATCCTTTTTATTACTATTAGAAGAATTTGCATTATTAGAGGGTTTCTTCTCTTGTTTAGGCGTATAATGTTCTCCCTGACTACTTCTCCCTTGATTACTTCCCCCTCTATTGTTATAATAATAAGATCCTCCGTTATTATCAACGCTATTTACCCGATAAGAATTTCCTCCTGTAGAGTTTGTTATGGTCTGATTATATGTTCCTTCCATATAATATTGATTATTTCTGGCATCCTTTGCTTTTCTCCATTTATACTGCCCCATATTTATAACATTATCTCCCTGCTTTGCCGCATTTTTCCCGACAGCTTTTCCTGTCGCTTTAGCAGCTCTATTTGCCAATTTAGCAGCTGCTGCCGCATCGCCAATTCCAGGAACCGCAGCTAAGGCAGATAAACCAGCATCTGTCCAATTTCCTCTTGCAGCAGAAATACCAGCATTTAATAAATCTGGTATAGCACCCAAACCAGGAATAAAACCAGCACCATCTAAGCCAAGTTGTAAAGCATCTAATGGACTTAACCCACCGTCATCTATACAATGTTCATATGTTACTCCACCCTCAAGTGTTAGTAAACCGAAGGCATCTATATAAACAACAGGATTATTACCCACATAGGCATAGTCATTCATACCGTCAATGTATAGGAGCGGGTCATGCTGCATGAAGCGGCCGAAGGAAGGATGGAGATGACGAGCGCGGAAATAGTAGTTTCCACTTTCGTAATCGTATTCACGACCGGTAAAGAGGATGGTATTGCCAATCTTCGACTGCGCCATAACGGTGCCATCGTTGTCATAGAAGGTAGGTGTACCGAAGGCATCATAGTCCATATACTCCACCCGATTGCCTGACTGGTCACTAATCGCCATGACCGAACCAAGATGATTGGTATGGTAATAGTAGATATTATCTCCTGCCTGCATTTGCAGGATCTCATCTATGTCATTGCCATATACATACTGACGTGCGAGCTGGTCATTATCATATTCCTCCACCATCTGATCGCCCACATAGAAGTAGGTAAGATGTTGCGATGGTGTATTTTTCGCCACACGACGTCCCAAAGCATCGTACGCATAGGTATAATCCGCATCCGTTTTGATGAGACGGTTTGCCAAATCATACTGGTATGTATGGATGCCATCGTTGAGCAGATTGCCATTATTATCGTATTGTGGCGACACAGCAGGCGAAGCACTTATAGCGGTATAGGCATTCATATTATCTGCCGAATAGGTGACAGACTGCCCGTTATTATTGACGCGTGTACGGTTATTGAGCAGGTCATACTGCCAAGCCACGGAATACGCACCGCGTTGCATCTGCGTCAATTGTCCGATAGCATCGTAGGCATAGGTCTCTGTACGGGAGGCATCGTGCGTATTGATACGCGAGAGCATGTTTCCTACTGCATCGTAAGTCATCTGCCAGTCCGTGAGCTGGCGGTTGTCGCTGATGCCGGCAAGACGACCGTTCGTGTCGTAGGTGTATTGTGTGTTTACACCATTTCCTAGGATGCGACGCGTATATTGCGAAGCGGTGTTATATTCTGCCTGCATCACTTCGCTGCCATTCTTAATGATCGAGGTTATCTGATTGCGAGCATTGAGTCGTTCTTCAATGAGTGCTCCACTGGGGTAAGTGAGACGACGGATGTTATCTGCCGTGAGGTAAGCATACGAGGTCGTTTTACCATTAAGTGTCTCAGAGAGTACTCGCCCTGCAAGGTCATAAGTAAAGTTGACCGTAGCCGCAGCATTGAGAGCCGAAACAATCTGTCCGGCAGCATCGTATGTGTAGTGGTCTGTGTTTCCATCCGCAAACGAGCGTGAAAGCAGTCTGCCTACTGCATTATAGGAAAGATTGATGGCATTCCCTGCACGATCCACCACACGTGTGATATTTCCCACGGCATCGTAGGTATATTGGAACGAGCGTGCATTTGCGAAGGTGATGACCGTATTGCGATTGAGCGCATCGTAGGTATAGGAGGTTGTGTTTCCCCGTGCATCGGTTATACGGGCAAGGTTGCCGTTCCCGTCATACTCATATTGTGTCTGGGCATGCAGTGCATCCTCTTCCGTCAGCAATTCATCGCGCGAGGAATAGGTAAGAATATGCCGATTACTTAACGCATCCTGTATGGCGGTGATATTGGAATTGTTATCATAAGTATAAGATGTCGTTTCACCTGCCGGAGTAGTAGCAGTGAGCACTCGGTTGAGTGCATCGTAGGCATAGGTCATCGTACGACCTTCACCATCTGTTTCCGTCATCCGATTGCCATTGGCATCGTAGGTATAGGAAGCCACGAGTCCCATTTTATCCTGAATACTTATGAGATGATTAGATGCATTGTAATCGTAAGTAAAGTTGTTGCCATTCGCCATGAGTGCGGTTATCAGATTGCCTTGTCCATCGTAGTCATAGGAATTGGTTTCTCCTGCGGGATTGGTTTCAGATAGCAGGTGATGACGGTCATCCCAACGATAGGAAGATTGTCGTCCTAAGGGATCAGTAAGGGATATGACATTACCGTTCCCGTCGTAGGAGAGACGAGTTACTTGCCCCATAGCATTGGTAATGGAGGTGATGTTGTCCAGACTGTTGTACGTAAGAGCAGTGATATGTCCCGCTTCATCGGTCAAACGGACAATACGTCCTTTCCTGTCATAACTGAAAGTTTGTATGCCACCTAACGCATTCGTCTGCTGAATAATGCGCCCCATGGCGTCGACCTGATACGTAGTGCTATTCTGCCGCGCATCCCGTATTGCAATCAAATTACCATACTGGTCATATGTATATTGCGTGGTAAAACCCGCAGGGTCGGTGATGGCAGCAATGGTTCCATTCTCATTATACTGCGTAGAGGTCACATTGCCGTTGGCATCGGTGGCTCTTGTCTGCCATCCGTGCGCATCATACTCGAAACGCGAAGTTACCCTCATGGGGGCGTTGAGCTGCGTGAGACAACCTTTGTCGTTATAAGTAAAACGATAGGTATTACCGTTTTTATCCTGATAGGATGCCACTTGGTTAAAATCGGACGTATAAGTATATCGCTCGGTATGTCCCAAAGCATCGGTTGCCGACAGCATGTTTCCCCTGTCATCATAGGTATAGCTTGTCGTATTACCATTGGCATCGGTACGAGAAATAACATTATCGTTCTCATCATACCGGATTTTGGATTGAATGCCACAACATAGTCCTACTTGCTCTATGACACGTCCCTTGTTATCCCATTTGAAATAGGAATACTGGTTCGCTGGTTCCGTATAGGTAATAAAGAGTGTACGGTCTTTCTCATAGCGAATAGAAAGGTCGCTATCTGCTGTTTTGATACGGCTGGTCATGCCGGAGATATTGTAGGCAATGTTGGTCGTATTTCCTGCCGCATCAATGATACGTGTGATGCGATTCTTTTTATCATAGCGATAAGTGGTTATACCCCCGTCCGGATTCTTGACACTTTGGAGACGTCCGTTCGCTTCATACGTATAGGAGATGACTCCGTTGAGTGTCGAACCGGCAGCCTGCACAAGCAGCCCATTCTCCCAGGTAAGCGTGAGGGTATGCCCTACCGCATCACGGATACCCGTCAGCAAACTATCGGTATAAGTGTATTCTGTACGATTACCAAACCTATCTTCTTTGGCAGTAAGGACGGGATAATCGGTGTTGAAGAACTCATATCGTTCTCCTGTTTTTGTAACCAACAGGTATTTATCTAACTCCGGTTGGGTAAGGGTGGCATACACACCCGCTGGTGCTTGGTACTCTCTGTCGTACTTTACATAGAGATCCTGTCGCCCGTCACCGCTTTGGATTGTCACGCCGCCTATTGCGTCCACGGAGTAACTCATACCCGCCTCCAATGTGAATCCGTTACCGAATCCCCAGTTAAAGGACGCGTATGAGCTATTGTAATAGAACCGTAGTTCGAGCGGCATCTGCGTATTCGGCGAAGCTATATCCGTTCGTCCGAAAAACAGGACTCCGTTGTAACTATTCACCCATAGTTCGCCCGGTCCTGCTATTTTAGGATGAATCAAACTCTGCGAAAACGTTCCTATACTCATCTGCAAAAGAGAAGCGAGTATCAGTAAACGAAACAACTGTTTGCTATATTTCATTTTGATTCTTATTTAAAAATATATAATGTTACCGTGATTGCTGTCCCTATCGGTGTGCAATAGGCATTAACAATTTTTTGCTCACCCGGCGGGATGGACACATAACCCCGTGCATTCGTTTCGCCGTGAGGAGTATAACTGATAGTCTGTTGCGGGTTTGTCAACAAGTCTTCAGCAGACAGTCCGACAACGCCACCATCCATAACAATCCGTATCTCGGACAATTCCACATCCGTAGTGCCGCCGTTGGCATAAGAGAATGAGAACGGGAAACTTACACCCGGTCTTATAAACGACGGGAAATCCAAATTGATGCCCAAGTCGAAGGCACGCCCCTCAATTACATCAAAGGCATTGTCCAACGTTCCGTTCAGTCCATCCGGCCGCTCCGATACAAGGTGGTAAGTGCCTTCTTCCGCTTCGGTCAGATTGAACGTTACTGTAGCCTTCGTACCTCCGTCCCATGTCACCACTTCTGCGGGCAGGGTTCGATTTGCAGACATCAGACGGAAATCCATGATGGAATCAAAGAGTGCTCCGTTAATTCCTGTTGTTACCCATCCGCCATTTCCGCCTTCAGTCAGATCCAGCGATGTAGCTCCGAAATCCACTATTTCTGCTTTGAGCGTCATTGATGCCCCATGCGGAGGATTCCACCCCGAAAGACTGAATGCATAATCATCCGCAAGCATTGCTGCATCATTATCTTGGGCAAGGACATAATAATTCCCCGCCTTCAGATTAGACATTACTACTTCCTGCTGATTCGTTTGCAGTTTGGCAGAATGCCAATCATTACGAGCCGTAGATGGCACATCGGCGGAAGATACATACAGTCCTGCGTTTTTGTCCATCGGATGCGTAAGCCGAATAACAACGCTCTGGTTGTCTTGGACTGTCATACGCAAGAAGGCAGAGGTATTTACCTCTTTCTCATTGCCTATTTCCAAGGTGCGGAAATCCAGTTGCAGGGGCGAAGAAGTCCAGGCATTGTTATCATAGTTACTTTCAGCAATAACGCGCGTGGAGTTTGTTCGTAATATGGGATAGTATGTTCCACTGACAGCACTTGAAATAACACCGGTAGCCGTACGTGTGATCTGTTCTCCCGGAGCCAAATGAATATTTCCCGAGACAACTCCTACCAGATTGTCTCCCGTATCCCATTGGCTATCGCTTGACAAGTAGAGAATATCCCGCAAGTTACCTTCCGCCTTAAACTCACCTTGATTGGTTATTGTGTAGGATACAGATACGGGTTCTCCCGCATAGATTACATCCGGCACGGACAGATTCGTGATCACAAGATCTGCAGGACGGTCATTGGCATCCCGAATATAAACGGGGATAGCCGTGAAATTATTATCCTCATCCGCCTCCACGACAGCACCTGCAGCATCCGTACGTACATAAAGCATATAGTTACCATGCAAATTCACGGGTACAGGATAGGATACGGATGCTTCATACGATTGGTTTGCAGTCAATATACCCGAGTGCGTACGTGATCCCAGTTTGGTGGCATTCTTGGTATCCAGTTTGCTGCTTGGCGACAACCAAAAGTCATCCGCCCAACGGGACTGACGCGTAACCACATCCGAATTGTTTTGAACCGAGAAAGAAATATTTATCGGTTCTCCGGCCAAACAGGTCGCAGGTGCTTGTACCGAAGATGTTTTCAAATCCGGCACAGGCGACAACTCTACTACCACTCCGTTTGAATATATTTTTGCTGAATCCGACATAAATGCCCTACCATTCCATGCAGGGACGATATGCAGATACCATTTCCCTGCCTTTTTATCCTCAAGACGGATTTCATAGTTGTATACTTTCGATTCTTCCGGACTCATGGCGGAACAAGGAATAGTAGTCAGCCGCACATTGGTATTGTCTGCATATTTGTATGTACGGGATTTAGACAAATAAATGTGCGTATCGAATTTTTCATTACGCCATGTACCTATGTTTTCCCATGTAAAGCGCAGTGAGTCCGGTTGCTCCGTCCAGATCGTATCTGATACCGATACATTTGTCAGCACAGGATCCGGCAAAGCGCCATGTACATAAACCGGTTTGGTGTCATTATTCTTGCCTGTATTTTTCGAACGGATTGCATTGTCGTGGTCACAACGGATATGCAGATAATAGTTTCCGCCCAGCCAATCCGTCGGCACTCGGAACCGAATTGTCACCATAACGAATGCTCCCGGGCGCAAATCAGAGGTTGTTCCCTCCACAGCGATATTTTGCAAAAGAACTGCATTTTTTGCATTGAAGGAATATTGGGAAGAGAGATACAATTCTTTTGTAATATCTTGTTCTATGCGTTTATCTCCGCTATTCTTCAACCGGAATATAAGCGTTGCTGTTGAATCAGCATATAATTCAACCGGAGCATTTACATCCGTGATAGCTATTGCAGGACCGGAAACAGGCGGTATCTGTTCTTCCTCAGTATAAACACAATATGTTTTAATCAACGCAGATTTGTTGTTTGCCAAATTGCTCTCCTTGATCTTCCTATTATGATTTACATCCAGGAAAAGATACTGTATGCCGGTCAAATCTTCAGATTCGGGAATCGTTATATTGGCACGCAATGTTTTCTCTTCCCCTACCGGAATAGTCATGTCATTCGTGATTTCGGTCAGTAGTCTTGCATTACTTCCATCTTGATTGATTGTAGCATAGAGGAAATCCGAAGTACGTGCATTTACGACATCGACGGCTCCGACATTCCGGATTTTCCATGTACATGCTACTTGTTCTCCTGTTGTCAGAGTATCCCGCGAAACAGAGAATGACACTATCTCCAAATCGGGCTCAACAAAACGCACACTATCTGAACGGATAACATTATTGGATTCACCCGATTCGGTCTCACCGACATTATTTGCTGCATCTACTTGTACGTAAACATAGTATTTGCCGGATGTAATGTTGCCTACATTGATAGTTTGAGACACTGCGTAATTATCTCCTTCATAATGGTATAATTCTGCCTTTACGAGTGAAGGCCCCCCAGCCGGTGCTGTAAATTGGAAAGTTCCGGCTCTGTGGACGGTCGCTATACAAGTTGCCCGGTTATCAAGACCATCAGGAGAGGGGGATAACCATATTTTATCCGTCCAATTCCCGATATAGGGAATACCCGTTCCTATATTCTGTACATTATATTTCAGTTCAAAGTTTTGCCCTGCAACCAAATGATTCGGTACTTGCAAATTTGATGGTACGAAGTCAGCCCCCGGAGTACGCATTACGGTAATAGTATCCGTTTGCCACCAGTTATTTGGAGTATTTGCGAACTCGTTTACTGCACCATCTATATCAGCCATTACATGGAAAACTGTATTGCCGTACCATTCATAAGGAAGTTCTGCATAAAAGGTCACATCTATTGATTCGTTAGGAGCCAAGTTCTTAGAGTATACAGAACGAGTAGAGAGCAACGTCAAGTCCGTGTTATTTCTATCTGCCGAATTCGCCATCCATAATCCATTGCGTAAAGACCTCTGAGTGATAGGTGCCGTTCCCCGATTAACAATTGTTGCAGTCACTTTGAATCGTTTTCCCGAATACCACTCTTTGGAATTTGCCAAACCCGCATAGGTAAGAGGAGTTGGTGTGAATTCAGCATACAGGTCATAGGTGCCGTCACTATACATATACTCTGATAGTGTTAAAGGCTCCGCTATGACTTCGGAAATTTGCAAATCCGGCACAGGCGGCATTGCAAGTTGCAGCTTGGTATAGAAGAAATTATCACTATGCGTTGGCGTCTCATCCTCTTCATATACTTTATTATATTGCGCGCTTGTACGCGCATACAGATACCTATAACCACTTCCTGTAACAGTTGGCTGATACGGATTTGGAACAGCACCGCCTATCGCATTCCATTCTATTTCTTGCAGATTGTACATATCCGATGTAACCACGATATATACATCTCCGTACATTTCTTTCGGAAGGGTTACCTCTACCGTACGGGAATAGCTTTCTTCCGCATCCAAAGCCTTAACATTATCCAACTCTGCAAGCAAGGTCGGCTTGAATTCCGCCGTGGCAGTACCCGAATACACATCCATGACTAGCCATACACGGTCGGTCCATTGCTGCGAGCCGGTATGTCCTTGTCCGTCATTCCGGACAGACCAATTGACCGTCAGCTTTCCTTCTGCTTCCGCGTCCGTACAATGTACCGATGTAACATGTAAATCCGGCAGGGCGCGGACAGAGAAAGACATGGTATCACTGGATACGCGCTGCGCTCCATTGGTAGCAACCACCACCCATTTATAGGAATGTCCGAACCGGCAAAAACCGGACGAGGCATAATGCAAATCCTCCGTATTATGAAGCACAGGCTGGGAAGGGGGCGGGTTCAAACTATCCCAGAGATAGAGATCATATTGCGCATTGAGAATACGATTCCAACTGATCGTAAACGATGTTACATCAAGGAGCGCATTGTCAGCCGGTGTCAGATCATTAAATAATCCGACTAATGCAGGGGCAACCGTTATGGTATGGGTAAAATTACAGAACGGATGACCATTGTACGAGCCCTCCACTGCAAACTGTAAATCGTTAGCCCCTTCTCCTTCGTTAGTTAACATCATTGCAGGCAGCGATTTTGTACCTTGTTCAGGAGCCCCGAACACCACCTCTGATTTGGGCGTCTGCTGCCATGAATAAGAAAGTGCGGGTGCAATACGCGTGAAATCGATTACTTTCGTCTTGTCTCCGAGCGAAACTATTTGTCTTTGCAAAGCTTTCCATTCTGCAAAATCAAACCACACGCCATACAAATGCGTTTCTATGTTCTGCCATGAGACTGCATCCAAAGTCTCCCAGAATTGCTGCATGGCAGCCGTTGAGTGCTGCGCCGGCGTACCGAGGTTCAGTATGGGAGCATGCCCCGTCCCCGTTTGACGGTAAGTGATAGAGTAGCCCGCTTGTTTTACTTTAGCAAACAAAGCAATAAGACCGGAAAAACCTTCACTATTCAGACTGTAATCCAATACTAAGTCATGCAAAATATTTACAACAATATTCCCCGTCACATCCGCTTGCAATAGCGTAGATACCAACTCTTCGAAAGAGGAAAAATTGCGTGCCGAAACAAGGGTTGTATCTATGCTAAAGGACCCTTCCGCACGCCATGTGTTGGCATCATTGAGGAAGATGGATGTCTCCATGATATCCTGCTCGCTTTCGCCTTGTATAGTAAGTCGGACGGTATAAGTGCCTGGTGAGGTATAGACATGCAATGGATCTCGATCGGTACTCGTTGTTCCATCTCCGAAATCCCATTGCATGGACTGAATATGTCCGGCTGAGCGGTTTTTAAATCCTACGCGCGTCTGATACTTGTCAAAAGAGAAACTGGCAAACAATTCATCTTCAAATAATTTGCGGACATAGATGTATCCGCTTCTTACCCCAATAGGTACTTGGGTGCTATCCGGACGCATAACTACACCATGCGTAAGCGCAACGAGGTAGCTGTGAGCCATGTGCGCATTTTCAGGTACTGTAACGGGAATCTCCATGACCGGACCATTTTTCTCAGAGAGAACATCTTGCCCGCGAATACGCATACGCCACGTGTTACCCTCCACCTGAATTTTTTCCAACCAATGATTACCGGCGCGGCTGCTGAGTCGTGCATTGGCGGTATCCACCTCAAATCCATCCGGAAAAGTGAGGTCGATGTACATATTCATGACCGACGTTGAATTCTCCAGCCAGACGGGATACATAATGGTCTCACCACGCAGTGCATTCTCCGTCATACCGAATATATTATGTCGTTCTCCTGTCGGAGCTCCGGGTTCTGCAGGGTTAGAGGGATTATAGGCACTTTCCGTAAAATGTGCCTGTAGCGCCGCATTATGATCCGGCATGGTATAGGTAAACGAAGCTGTTGTGGCTATAATACTATCATTTTCCGTCCAATAAGAAAAAGTATATCCAGATTTCGCTGTCGCTTTAACAGAAACAGCTGCTCCGGGCTGATAATTACTACCTGATGAAGGAGAAAAAGAACCGGCACCGGAAGGATTGGCAGAAATAAACAACTTATGAGTAGGCTGGATTAAAGGCGGTTCTGCCGGATTAGACGGATTGTAAGTAAAATGCGCAACCAAATGTGTATCAAAAGTTTTGACTACATATTTGAATGAGGAAGCCGTTGAAATAATCTCCCCTTCTTCCGTCCAGTAATCAAATTGGAAGTTTGAATTTGACGAGGCTTTAAGAGAAAGAGAACTTCCTTGTGTATAACGGTTACCACTTGTCACGCCCGAGAAAGAGCCACCGTTAGCAGGTTCACACGAAGCATACACACGTGAATATAGAGGTATATTCGGCACGGTTGGCTCGCCCGGATTAGATGGAGTGTAGTCAAAATGTGCCGTCAGTGTTACATTGCGGGTAGGCATTTGATAGTCAAATTGCGCATCCTGAGAAAGAATGACACCATTTTCCGCCCATGCCACAAATTGAAAATTTGATGATGCAGAAGCCCGTAGTCGCACAAAGTTGCCTCCCAGTTGCGATGTCGTTGTATTAAGATTCACCGACCCACCCTCCAAAGGAGCAACCCGAAGTGTGAGGGTATAATAGGCTCCCGGTTCGGGTGGATTCGATGGATTATATTGCGCCCAAAGGCTGAGTGTTGTCAGCCATAAGAAGCAGCATAGTAATGCTCTTTTCATAGTTTGCATTATTTAGCGAACAACGATTTTAGTGTATTCTTTACCCGAACGTACCATATAAACTCCGGTCGGCAGACTCAGCGTATGTATATCCGTTGTTCCGGAAATGTAACCCGCCACTCTGCCATCAAGGGTATAGATATAACTGCCGGATTCACCAGCCTGAGAGTCGATATTGTCCAAACCGGTCATCACGGGACGCGAACCAAACAAGAGCGAGAAACGAGTGATATTTTCTCCCTCCATATCCGAAGTGAAAGTATAAGGAGCAGCATGCAGGTCGTGGCTAATACCCAGTTGATTGTCTATCAGCGTGATGTCTTGTGTAGCAACCACCGCAAAAGTGTACTCTCCTGTTGAGGGCAGTTGAACTCCCAGAGACACCATTCCGTCTGCCAAAGGACGCTCGTTAATAGCAAGGCGATTGCCATCCAGGTCAAGCGTATAGAGTTGCGGACAGTTTGCATCCATACTCATAAACTTGGAGGCATCGCATGACAACTCATATTCCATAGACGCAGCATCATTGATGACCACACGTGTTTCATCCGCCATGCCGTCTGAAGCCATAAGCGAAAGATTGTACACTTTACGGTTGGTGTTTTGCAGTACATTACGACGAGCCGGTGCCTCGGATGTATTGGAATGGCTGATAGATGTGGTTGTTTGGCGTCCTTCTTTATGGAATATGATTTTATCCACTGTTTCCGGCTTTTGTACAAAGAAGGCTTCCATTGGACGAAGGGCGTAATTATCATCCGCAAGCGAGTAAGCTTTATAAGTAGAGCCGGTCCAAACCGTGATAGGAGCAGTAAAGTCCATGTACCATATGTCGTAATAAGCAGGGTATGGATTGCCGATAAAATTCCAACTTTCGTTCGCTACATTCTCTGAAACATACGTTTGTAAAGGAACTTCCACATCTTCCGTGCGGAAAAGGAGGGTATCGCTATGATTGAGTGCCGGCATGTGCATCCAACCGGTTCCATTGCTTTGGAGAATATACCCCTGCCCTTGATGGAGAACACCGTCGGTCACATTCTGCCAACTACTACCGGTCCCGTTAGAGGCACGATTTGCCGCATTATAGCGACGGAATACATATTGCGAATTGTTTCCATGATAGGCATTGAGCAAATCCACATCATATATTGGGGAAAGGAAATACCATTTGCCATAATCATTGATATAGTAGTCTGTATATGCACTATCTGCGGTCATAAAAGGACATGAATTCACCAATGCCGCAGAAGTGGAACCGCTGCATTCAAGCATGAGCGAGCGAACAGGCATCGGTGCTGCTCCGCCAACCATCAAACTGGCTCCGCGTCTAATATCAATATCCGGTTTACCATTCATACGGCGGTTATTGGTCAGCATCAATTCACTCCGGATATCCCAGTAATCCGGATCTTCCCCTTCAATGATTGTTCCGAACTTATACCAATAGGAATCCAATTTATAGGAAACGACCGACACAGACGGTACTTGCAATGTAATTGTACTCTTGGCACTTGCACTTTCGAATGGATCGCTCGTAATGGTAGGAGGTGTAGCAGAAGGGCATACCACGGTATTTACAGCAGTACAATAGTAGAATGTGTTGTCATAACCTATAGATGCAGACGAAGGCAATTCGATATACTTGAGTGAGGTACATGATTCGAATACATTATATCCCATTGATGATAACTTGATTGGCAACCTTAGAGTATCCAACGAGGTACAGGATTCAAAGGCATAATTACCAATTGTACGTAGACTTTCAGGAAGGTCTATATTATTAAGTTTATATGCGTTTTCAAAGCAATAGGTTCCTATGGAATTGAGGTTTTGAGGGAAATGCACATAAGATAATTTACTGCATTCACGGCATACAGAATTTGGCAATGTAGCTATAGCATCGGAAAAAATAAGCGTATCCAACAAAGCACATTGGTAAAAACATTCTGAGCCGATAGACGTAACGGTATTGGGCATTTCTATTTTCTTAAGATTCGATTGTCTGAAACAGTCATTCCCAAATGATTGAAGTTGTGAACCTGCAGCAAAAGTAATGTTGTAGATCAGACATTGATTAAAAGCATAATTTCCTATGGATGTAACGGTTGACGGAATGTGGAGTTGTCTCAACTTAGTTCCTGCAAACGCATATTCACCAATTGTTTGCACACCTTCCGGCAAAACAAGGTAGTTTAGAGTAGAACGATTCTGAAACTGTTTAGCAGGGATATTGGTAAATGAGGCTTCGCTCAAATCCAATCCTCTAAGACCTGTCATTTGCTTAATGTATTCCCAATCGGTACTGTTCAAATTACCTTTGACTTTCAAGCAACGTACATCCGCCAAAACATCGTGTTTATACAAAACTTCCACTCCTAATGTTCCGGCATATTCCAACTCTACTTCCGTCCATTCGGAGGTGAGAGAAATATTACGGATACTAGATGTTTGTTGGTTCGTAGAAGATCCTGTCCAGTCTTTCCATTTTACCGTATAAGTTCCCGGAGACAATAGCACAGAACGGTTTGCATATGAACTTACCCCATTTTCCTCCCATATGACATCTTCGTTAATATATGTAGTCAGTTTATGATATGTAGTGGAGGTGGATGATGTACTATTATCTGTCTTAGCAATACAATCAAATGATAACAAAGAAGGTTCTGTAATCGTAAATGTAGTAGAGAACGACGAGACAGAAGAAGCATAACCATAGTTTCCATTTCGGATAGAGCCATCTGATAGTATAATCCACGGGTAAGTTGTTTCATTTTGGAAAGTTAGCGGCATAGAACCATCAGCCAATACCGCGGTCTCTAACGGACGAACTTCCAGAACACGGATATTGCGAATACCGCTTGTGCGGTTATAACTACCCGTTGAGAATACCGAATCGCGGAACGTAACAACATGCGTGCCAGCAGGCAAAAAGAATTGTTTTGAGGATGCAGAGTTAGAAGTATTTTCCTCCATGAAAGCACCGTCCACATAACATTGGAGCGAATGGTATGAAGTATAATAGTTAATCCAACTGAACTGAACCTGTGTCTGATAAGACGAGGTATATGTGAAAGAGAATTCCGATTTAGATTTATTAACGGACTTGTTTGTACTGGTAATATACGAACCGTTAAATTCCCACGGATAAGTCTCGTCGTTAATAAAAATAACCGTATCAACAGACGCTGTTTCATGTAATACTGCTTGTTGGAAAGGATCTGCATATACAATTTCAGGTTGTGACTCTTCTGAACAAGAAATTGTATGATAAGGAATATAGTCATCATACCCATTGTATTCTTCCAATTCAAGACAAATGGAAGATGTTATGTCCACGATGTCTTCCGCTTGAACCACCCCATTAAAATTAACAACACAACTGATGTCGGACACTTCATCACTAAACGTATAGCGATATTGACTGTTGCCAATAAACGTTAATTCTTCTCCCGGCCATTGAGTCGTATAATCTCCCCAAAGATGAACATATGGTGTCCCGTATGTTTCAATCATAGAATCCGGCACTTTAACTGTAATAGAAAAAGTCCCTGCACCAAGATAAACTTGGATATTTGACAGTCTAGCTTGAGATGAAGTTGTGCATGAGTAGGAGTAGCCATTTACGGTAGCTTCCGCCTCCAT
>JAEEGL011727423.1_pt1 | contig 25100 bp, 20 predicted proteins | sample 9134231 | NCBI WGS metagenome assembly JAEEGL01 (sample SAMN16246548, study PRJNA631951) | gut metagenome | biome: gut microbiome; feature: rumen; material: fiber-attached | host: Bos | place: Iran: Karaj | collected 2018-10 | reverse complement strand
GGATGCGATGAAGCTCCCGGAGAATTTGAGCTGTTCCAGGGCAGAAAATACAAGGTATACCGCGGAATGGGATCCATCTCCGCAATGGAGAATGGCTCCAAGGACCGCTACTTCCAGGAGGATGCCAGAAAGCTGGTTCCTGAGGGAGTTGAGGGACGTGTGGCATATAAGGGCACAGTTGAAGATACCGTGTTCCAGCTCATGGGCGGACTCCGCTCAGGTATGGGTTACTGTGGCTGCGGCACAATAGAAGAACTCAAAGAGAACGGCAGATTTATGAAGATGACATCTGCAGCACTTCGTGAATCCCATCCTCACGACATACAGATCACAAAGGAAGCGCCTAACTACAGTGTTGACGATAAGTAATCACCTGTCGAGGTTCTTTCGAGCCTTGTGTACTACCTGGTTCTTTCGAGCATTTATGCGAGAGCAGAACTTACGCTACAACAACCTAAGGAGTAAGGCTTGCGTGATATAACGACTAGAGCAGACAATAATGTAAAGTCCGCCGGGGGCTCTGCAGGTGACGGCAGAGTCCTGGGTGGTTTTGCGCAAAAAAACAGGGAGGATCTCCAGTCATGGCAGAACATGTTCTGCAATATGGCCGGGGTCTATGCCGTCTGCCTTGACGCAAAGGGAGTTCCGGTGACGGAGTTTTCCGGGAATCCGCATGAGATCGAGATAATCAAAAAATATGTCACACCAATAAGGATACACAACATCTTTAAGAGGGTCTCAGAGAGCGACATCGAAGATCAGGCTGTCGAGATAACCGAGATCCCGAACCTGCGCCTTGCTGCGGTTGCAGTCGGCGGAGAGTCATCCGTGGCTGCGGTATGGGTAGTATGCGGTCTGTTCTCCGATGCATCCTATGACAAGGACTTTTTCCATTACCCACCTATAGAGAATTTCGGGTATCTAATCACAGAAGAAAAATTTTATAAGACCCTGGATATGCTCAGGGAGACTCTTAACATACTGATAAAGGTAGAGCGCTTAAGAACGCAGGCCATTGCCATCAGCGAGGAGTCCAAGCTCCAGGAGCTTGAGATGACCAGTTCCTTCCACAGGGCCGAGACCATGACAGAGATAGTATCCCTCCTGGACAGCGATGACCAGATAGAGGTGATCATGGTGGACATCCTCTCCAGACTGTGTTCGTACCTTCAGATAAGCAACGGCTTTACCTGCAGGACACATCACAATAATCTCATGGATATTGTGGTGCAGTGGACCCAGACGGGAGTAGACAAGCTCTTTCCCGAGACCACGGATCAGGAGATGTGCTGGTTTATAGGCGGTTCAAAGGCAGTTGTGATCTCCAGTGACACACCCATGAATGCCGGCGAGAGGGAGCAGCTGGATAACCTTGGCATCAAAGCCCTGGTTTCAATGCCCATTGTGATCAACGGTGCACCCAGATTCTACGCATGTCTGACCGAGAACAGGGAGAACAGGACCTGGTCCATTGACGACATTAAATTTATAAATGACACAATAAGGATCCTTCAGAGCATTATTACAAAGAGGCTTCAGACCAACTCTCTGGCCAGCTCCTTCCAGTCACTGGAGGCTGTGCTGGACAATGTGGGAAGCTCCATCTACGTCAGGGACAATAACACCGGCGTGCTGCTCTTTGCCAACAGGAGCTTTAAGAAGAGCTTCAGCAGGGAACTGACTGAGAATAAACTGTCGGATCTTTTTGAGACGAATATTCCTTCCAGGAGCCACAGCGGCAACTATGAGGTTCATCACAGGGACAGAGGAAAATGGTATGACGTCTACTACACCAGGATCAAATGGGTGGACGGCAGGCCCGTATCCCTCTGCGCCATCTATGACATAACGGAGAAAAAGCTGTACCAGAAGCGGATCGAGCAGCAGGCCTATACCGATTTCCTTACAGGGCTTTACAACAGGATGTGCTGCGAGAAAGATCTGGCTAAATATGTGGATGAGGCAAGGCAGCAGGGCAAGCATGGCGCCATAATGTATCTGGATCTTGATGATTTCAAACATATAAACGACAGTCTGGGACATCAGTACGGCGACGCACTTCTTCAGGACATTTCCAAGGCAGTCAGCAGGATAGAGGGAATACAGAATTCCTGCTACCGCATGGGTGGAGACGAGTTTGTAATCGTCGTTCCTCCTGACAGCTACTACCGGATAGACAGGATAATCGAGGAGATCAAGGACGCCTTTGCAACTCCCTGGTATCTCAAGGACAGTGACTACTACTGTACCATGAGTATGGGACTTGTAAGATTCCCTGATGACGGAGACAATGTCTCGGAACTCATAAGAAAATCGGACGTGGCCATGTACAGCGCCAAGAAGTCCGGCAAAAACAGGATCGCGGAGTACTCCGACAACATCGACTCATCCTCGATCCACAGGCTGGATCTGGAAAAGAATATGTACGACGCTATATCCAGACAGTGCGATGAGTTCGAAGTCTACTTCCAGCCCATCATCAGCGGGGCTGTAAGCGGTGGCAGTGAGCGCCATATAGGAGCAGAAGCCCTTGTGAGGTGGAACAGCGATGCCCTGGGCTTTTTAAATCCCGATGAGTTCATTCCTCTTGCTGAGTATCTGGGACTTGTGAACCCCATAGGCAACCACGTGCTGAGAAAGGCCTGCGAGTGCTGCAGAGTGTGGAATGAATCCGGCAAGGGAGATTTTGCGGTAGGGGTCAACCTGTCTGTGGTCCAGATCATGCAGACCGATATAGTAGACATCATACGAAACAGCATAGAGGAGAATCAGATCGATCCCTCAAAGATCATCCTTGAGCTTACAGAGAGACTGGCCATCAATGACCTGGCCAGGACCAAGCAGACCCTGCTTGAGATCAAGGCCCTTGGCGTCAGACTTGCACTGGACGACTTCGGCGTGGGTTATTCGGCTCTCAGCAGCATAAGGGCACTGCCTTTTGACATAATAAAGATCGACAGGGATTTTGTAAAAGACATAGCAGATGACGAATATTCACAGGCCTTTGTCAGATCCATGGTGGACATGGGTAAGACCATCGGTGCTGAGATCTGCGTCGAAGGCATAGAGACAGAGGCACAGCTGCGGGCCCTTGACGGAATGGGAGTAAAGTATATTCAGGGCTACTACTATGACAAGCCTCTTCGGCGCACAGCCTTTGAGGAAAAATACGTTTATAAGTGAAGTCAAAGTATGCTATACTAAAATGTAAACATTTTTCAGAAAGTTGGTTATATAAAAGAAATGGCAGAAGAAATCACAAATTCACGACACTTTATTGAGCAGGCCATCGATAAAGACCTGAGCGAGGGAGTTTACGATCACGTATGTACACGTTTCCCTCCCGAGCCTAACGGCTTTTTGCATATCGGACATGCCAAGAGCATACTTCTCAACTACGGAATGGCCAAGGAGTATGGCGGCAAGTTTAACATGAGATTTGACGACACCAATCCCACCAAGGAGAAGTCCGAATTCATGGACGCCATCATCGAGGATGTGAAGTGGCTTGGTGCAGATTATGAGGACAGACTGTTTTATGCATCAGACTATTTTGACGAGATGTATGAGGACGCTGTAAAGCTCATCAAGAAGGGCAAAGCCTATGTGTCTGAGCTGACGGCTGACGAGATGAGGGAGTATAGAGGAACCCTCACAGAACCCGGAAGGGACGACCCCAACAGGGAAAGAAGCGTTGAGGACAACCTGCGCCTCTTTGAAGAGATGAAGAGCGGAAGCGTGCCGGACGGAGCCATGACCCTGAGGGCCAAGATAGATATGGCATCTCCCAACATCAACATGAGGGATCCCATCATCTACAGGGTGGCTCATATGCCTCACGCGAGGTGCGGCGATAAGTGGTGCATCTATCCTATGTACGACTTTGCTCATCCTATTGAGGATGCTATTGAGGGCATCACACACTCCCTCTGCACACTGGAGTTTGAAGATCACAGACCCTTATACGACTGGGTCAAGACCGAGTGCGAGTACAAGAACCCGCCGAGGCAGATCGAATTTGCCAAGATGTACCTCAATAACGTGGTAACAGGCAAAAGATATATCAAGAGACTGGTGGAGGATGGAATAGTAGACGGCTGGGATGACCCAAGGCTCGTGACCATCGCATCCCTGCGCAGAAGGGGATTCACCCCTGAGTCCATCAAGATGTTTGTGGACATGTGCGGAATCAGCAAGGCCCAGTCCACTGCCGAGTATGCGATGCTTGAGTACTGCATCAGAGAGGACCTTAAGCTTAAGGCCAAGAGGATGCTGGCGATCCTTGATCCCGTCAAGCTCATCATAGACAACTACCCGGAGGGTGAGACAGAATACCTGGAAATCGAGAATAACAAGGAAGTTCCCGAGATGGGAACCAGGAAGATCCCCTTTGGCAGGGAACTTTATATCGAGAGAGATGACTTTATGGAGGAGCCGCCGAAGAAATACTTCAGACTCTTCCCGGGCAATGAAGTCAGGCTCATGAATGCCTACTTTGTAACCTGCACAGGCTGCGATAAGGATGAAAACGGCAACGTGACAGCAGTGCACTGCACCTACGATCCCGAGACCAAGTCCGGAAGCGGTTTTACAGGACGCAAGGTCAAGGGTACCATCCACTGGGTTGCTGCAAAAGAAGCCCTGGAAGCAGAGGTAAGACTTTACGAGAATATCATCGATGAGGAGAAGGGGGTTTACAACGAGGATGGATCCTTGAACCTCAATCCCAATTCCCTCACCGTCATTAAGAACGCCAAGCTTGAACCTGAGCTTAAGGATGCGGTGGCCTACGATAAGTTCCAGTTTGTAAGGAACGGGTTCTTTAGCGTTGACAGCAAGGATTCAAAACCCGGCGCACCGGTGTTCAACAGGATTGTTTCGCTGAAAAGCTCTTTTGTGTTACCGAAAAACTGATCTTTAGGAAAGAGGTATGTGATGGCAGGTATTTTTTCAGGATTTGAAAAACTTGGACTTGGAAATTTGGGAGGAGAAAACCTTTTTGACGATCCCAGGAAGAAAGAGGTGACTGTCAAGAAGGAAGAACCCAAGAAGAGGCTTCAGCTTGTCAACGAAGAAGACTTTCTCTTTGAGAAAAAGTATAAGTGTCCTGTCTGCGATTCTGACTTTGAGGCCAAGACCGTAAGGACAGGCAAGGTAAAGATCAAAGGCGTGGACATAGACCTTCGGCCCGACTATGATGAACTTGACCAGAACAAGTATGATGTCATAGCATGTTCAGAGTGCGGCTATGCTGCCCTGGGAAGATATTTCCCGACCCTCAACAAGGTTCAGATCGAAGATATCAGGGTCAAGATCTGCATGAACTATAAACATGAGCTGAACAGGGACTCGATCTACAGCTATGAGTACTCAAAGAGGCTCTATCAGCTTGCTCTTGCCAACGCTGTTGTCAAGAAGGCCAAGAATTCCGAGAAGGCATATCTCTGCCTTAAGTATGCCTGGGTTGTAAGAGGCGAGACCCAGAGAATGGATCCTTCAGAAAACAATTACGAGACTAAGAAGAAGGAGAACGACGAACAGGAGAAAGAGCTTCTTTCAAATGCTCTCAACGGATTTATAATGGCCAGGCAGACAGAGGAATTCCCTATCGCCGGAATGGACTCCACAACACTGGATTATCTTATAGCAGCTCTGGCTGTTGAGACCAAGCAGAAGGATGTTGCCAACAAGATGATCTCTGATATCCTAAGTTCAAGAACTGCCAACAGCCGTATCAAGGACAAGGCCAGGACCCTTAAAGAAATCCTCGAAGGCGGAGGCAATTGATCGCTTCCTGTCGTATTTGCTTATCGATCATGATATAAGGACATAAAAAAGCCCCTGCAGTTACCTGCAGGGGTTTAATTATGCACTTATTTGTCCTCGTCGTCGAAGAACTCTTCGGATGCATCGAGCTCTTTGTCCTCATCATCCAGGTTCTCATCCTCTTCGTCCAGGGAATCATCTTCCTCCTGCGCAGGGGCTTCATCTTCCTCGCCGCCTGTTACGGGGATATTGCCGTCATCTTCAGCGGCTTCCTCTTCCTTGGGGGCTTCATCCTTAGCAGGCTCCTCATCCTTTTTTTCCTCTTCAGCTTCACCGGAACCGCCTGTGATGTCAACATATTTGCGTGAACCGAATTTGGAATCGGATGAAGACTCTTCGTCGTCGTCAAAGTCGTCGAAGTCATCAAAATCATCGTCGTCAAAACTATCTGCTATTTCTTCTTCTCTTTTGCTGAGATAATAATATGCACCTGCGGCAGCAGCTCCTGCAGCGGCACAGAACAGTACGAATTTTCCGAATGTATTTTTCTTGGACATTTTGAATCCTCCTGTTTTCAAGCGGTTATATTGATTTTAATACAATTCTCAGTCAATTAAAAGCCCTGAGTATAAAATTTTGATAAATAACTCAAAATCGTTGAAGTGCCATATTATAAATGTTAAACTAGTATTTAGACCGACACGGTCAACCTGACCCTAACGAGGATAACTCATGAACGAAAGATTCTTTGAACTGAAAAAAGAGAAGCAGGACAGGATGATAAATGCGGCCCTTAAGATCTTTTCCCAATTCGGGTACCGCCACGCCAGCACCGATGACATCATCAGGGAGGCGGGCATCAGCAAGGGGCTGCTTTTTCATTACTTTGAGAGCAAGATAGGCCTGTATGCTTTTTTGTATGATTATGCAACCAGGGTCGTCACCCTGGAGCTGACCGGGCACGTGGAAAAGAATGAGGACGGGTATTTTGAGCTCTTCAAGCAGATACTTTCTGCAAAGGCTTCTTCCATGTCCCAGTATCCTTATATATTTCTTTTCCTTAACAAGGCCAATGAGGAGACAGATCTGGATGCCCTGTCAGTGATAAGCGAGAGACGGGAGAAGTACACCAGGATAATGGTGGCGCTGAGGGATCGGTCGGACATAACGGTATTCGGCCCCTGGGTGGACTATGTCAAGGTGGGAGATATACTGGATTTTACGGTGGATGGCCTGATAGAGAGGAATGTCAAGGCAGAGAATTTCAGGTCTGATCTCTTCCTTGAGGAAGCTGTCCAATATGTGGATATGATCCGGGATGCAATGATCCGGAAGTAGATAAGGAGGTCTTTATGAGCAAGTTTTTAGTAGCCGGTGTTACGCAGATTGAGACTATTGTCAGGGTGGACCATATTCCTGTGGACTATGCACCCCTCACAAGTGTTCAGGACTCGATCTTTACTGCCATGGGAGGAGATGCCTACAATGAGTCTCTGGCTCTGAAGTGGCTGGGTGACGAGGTATGCTTCATGTCCATTGTGGGACGCAATCAGGATCTTAGTCTGATCAACCCTCCGGACAGGAAGATCACTCTTTCAACAGAATACATCATACCTCAGATGAAGGAGACTCCCACTGAGGTTGTGCTGTATGATAAAATGCGCAAGCAGCAGATCTTTGAGGACCTGAAGGACCTGCGCGACAACGTTTACGATATGTCCATGGTGGCGCCCATCGCGGAGAGCTGCGACATGCTGGTACTGGCCAACGCCAATTTCTGCAGGCCTTTTGCAAGGGTTGCTGCTGAGCACAAGAAACCCATGGCCGTCAACATCAGAAGCTATGCTCCTGAGAAGGAGAAATACAACACTGACTTCCTGTCCCATGCCAAAGTTCTGTATTTCAGCGATGACACCCTCACAGAGGATCCCTACGAGTTCATCGACAGAATCTCCGGTACCTACGGCACGGAGATCATCATCCTGGGACAGGGCAGCGAAGGACTTATTCTGTTTGACAGGACCCAGGATCTTAGGGTACATTACAAGACGGTAAAGACCAACGAGGTAGTTAATACCATCGGTGCCGGAAATGCTCTTTTTGCATGCTTCCTGCACTACTACATGGAGACCGGTGACAGCGTCAACGCCATCAAGAACGCCCTTCTGTTCGCATCCTACAAGATCGGATACATGGGAACCAGCAACGGATTCATGACAACGGATCAGCTGGAGCAGTGGAGAAATCTGATCTGGGGCATCAAAAAGAGCGTCTTTGAGGAACACCAACAGAATTGATAACGAGGAAAGAGATTATGGCAAAACTAAAAAAGAAATCAGGCAGAAAATGCGGCGTTTTACTTCCTATTTTTTCACTGTCCAATAAATACGGGATAGGAACCTTTTCTAAGCAGGCATATGAATTTGTTGACTTTTTGAAGGGAGCCGGCCAGAGCTACTGGCAGATACTTCCTTTGGGACCCACCAGCTACGGAGATTCGCCTTACCAGTCCTTCTCCACGTTTGCGGGCAATCCATATTTTATCGATCTTGAGGAACTGATAAGCCAGGGACTCCTTGAAGAGGAACAGGTGGATAAGTGCGACTTTGGCGGATCCGAGGAGTACATAGATTATGAAAAGATGTACCGCGCCAGATTCGTTATTCTCAAGAAGGCCTATGCGAACAGGGAGAATGCAAAAGACAGTGAAAAGCTCCTTAAGGACTTTGAGGACTTCAAGAAGAGTCCTGAAAATGACTGGCTCATGGACTATGCGCTTTTCATGGCCCTTAAGAATGCCAATGACGGAAGGGCATGGAATACCTGGGATGAGGGGGTGCGCCTGAGAAAGAAGGACGCTCTTGAGGCTGCTTTTGAGAAATACAAGACGGAAGTTGATTTCTACTGCTTCCTTCAGTTCTTATTCTCCAGCCAGTGGGGGAGACTCAAGGGATATGCCAATGACAACGGAATAGATATCATCGGAGATATACCGATCTATGTGGCCTTCGACAGTGCCGATACCTGGGCTAATCCTGAACTCTTCCAGCTGGATGACGAAAATGTGCCCATCGATGTGGCAGGCTGCCCTCCGGATGCTTTCAGCGCTACAGGACAGCTCTGGGGCAATCCTCTATACAGATGGGATTACCACAAGGATACAGGCTACAAGTGGTGGATGAAGAGAATCTCCCACTGTTACAAGCTCTATGACGTAATTAGGATCGACCACTTCAGGGGATTTGATGAGTATTACGCAATACCATACGGAAATCCCACAGCTGAGAAGGGCGAGTGGAGAAAGGGACCCGGATACGATCTTTTTGCTACCATGAAGAAGGAGCTGGGAGACATGGCGGTTATCGCTGAGGATCTGGGATACCTTACGGACTCGGTTATAAAGCTGGTCCAGAAGACAGGATATCCCGGAATGAAGGTGCTGCAGTTTGCCTTTGACTCCAGGGAGGAGAGCGATTATCTTCCTCATAACTATACTAAGAACAGCGTAGTGTATACCGGAACCCACGACAATGACACCACCAGGAACTGGTTCGATCATCTTCAGAAGGATGACAAGAAGTTTGCCAAGGAATATCTGGGACTTAAGGGCAATAAAGATGCCGTGTGGACATGCATCAGATATGCGTTTGCCAGCGTTTCGGACACAGTAATAATCCCTATGCAGGACTATCTGGAGCTTCCGGGATATGCCAGGATCAACACACCTTCAACCCTTGGAGGAAACTGGGTGTGGAGGCTCAAGAAGGATGCTCTTACAGATGACCTGAAGGTTAAGATGAAAGATTTTGCAAGGATCTACAGGAGACTGTAAGCTCTTTTAACAGGGGACGCTGATCCGGTCGGTGTTTACAGGAAATATAATTTAGAAGCAGGAAACAATGTCAGAGATAACTATAGTCGAGATAGCCAAGAGATGCGGTGTTGGTGTCAGCACCGTATCCAGGGCCATAAACAACCATTCGGACATCAATCCGGAGACCAAGAAAAGAATAATGGAGGTCATCAGGGAGACCGGCTATATTCCCAACAACAGCGCCAGGAACCTTAAGAGAAACGACGCCAAGTGCATCGCTGTTCTGGTAAAGGGAATCACAAATCCCTTCTTTGCCCCCATGATCGAAGTGGTGGAAAGCGAGGTTGAGGCCAGGAAATACGCCCTTGTCATCAGGCATGTTGACGCCTACGAGGACGAGCTGGATGTGGCCCTCAGCCTTGAGAAAGAGAAGAGACTTCGGGGAATCATCTTCATGGGAGGAAGTGCAAGGCACTCTTCGGACAAGATGAAACAGCTGAATGTCCCCGTGGTTTTCGCCACCATAGGCTCTGACATAACGGGAGATTCCGGGAAGATACAGTATTCTACCGTGGCAGTTGACGACGCCAAAGAGAGCTACAAGATGGTTGAATACCTCATCGGACTGGGGCATAAAAAGATAGCGATCATGACCGAGGGAAGTGATACTCCCTCGGTTGTACAGCTGCGTCTTGCGGGATATCTTGAGGCCTTAAAGGACCACAATATTGAGATAAATGACAAGCTCATCAGGTACGTGGATCAGAGGATCTACACCATGCAGAACGGATACGAGACTGCCAGGGCGCTGATAGAATCCGGGGAGGAATTCACAGCTCTTTACTGCATATCCGATGTGCTGGCGGTGGGAGCACTAAGGGCATTTGCCGATGCGGGGATAAAGGTCCCTGACCAGGTGAGTGTGGCAGGCTTTGACGGACAGGAGCTTTCTCAGTACTGCGTCCCGAGACTTACCACCATCAAGCAGCCATTGGTGGAGATGTCCAAAGAGACTTTAAGACTGCTCTTTGACATCATTGACAAGGAGAGCTTCCACAGACATATCGTTTTTCCCGGGGAGCTGGTGATAGGAGAATCAACAAAAGAATGGAAAGCTTAGAGTACGAAGGATACACAGGAACAGTAAACTACGACAGCAAATGCGATTACTATACCGGAGAAGTCAGGGTGGGAGACCATATCTATACCTATGAGGGAGACACCCTGGAGGAGCTTCGGGAGGACTTTGAGGATATCATCGACTCGATCATAGCCTTTGACGAGATGGATGATGAGAAGTGATGGGAAGTATGAAAGAAGTAACAGACTTTTTTTTGAAATATATCGTGCCTTTTCTGGCGGCTTATCTGATAAATCTTGTTCTGAACAGATATTTAAATAAGGATGTCCTTCGGGGCAAAATACACCTGATATTTTTAAAAGGCATAATGACAGCCCTGATCTGGGGCATAGCGATACTGACTGTCCTCAGTGGGATCCCGGCTTTCTCCAAAACCTGGGAGACTGCCATTGCATCTTCCGGAATGGCAGCCATCGTAATGGGTCTTGCAGCCCAGTCCACTCTGAGTAATGTTTTTGCGGGAATAGCTCTTTCGGCATCCCACTCAAGACCCTTTGATATAGGCGACAGGATCAGGATAGACAACTATGACCCGGGCTTTGTTGAGGATATCACCTTAAGACATACCGTGATAAAGACATATCAGAATGAGATCATCTATGTACCGAATTCCATCGTGGGCTCTGCCACAATTGTAAATTATACGCAGGAAAAATCTTTTTCATATCCTGTCAGGGTTTCCGTGGCATACGGAACAGATATGAAGAGGGCAATGGAGGTAATGGCAGATGCCATAGAGAGCCATCCCAAGCATTATGGCAGAAGGCCGACAGTTCTGTGCAAGAGCTGTGACGACAGCGGAGTGACTCTGCAGGCTCTGGTGGAGACCAAGGACTTCATCGACAATCCGACAACATGCTCGGAGTCCCTTGTGGAGATCATGAGAAGGTTTGATGAAGAGGGAATCGAGATTCCGTATAACAAGCTTGTACTTTTAAATGGGAAAGAATAACGGGGAGAAAAAATGGGAAAACTCTATTTCAGATACGGAGCCATGGGGAGCTCCAAGACAGCCAATGCAATAATGGTCCGCTACAATTATCTTGAGAAGGGGCAGAACTGTATCCTGCTTAAGCCCGGCATTGAGAACAGGGACGGAGAAAAGATCGTCAAGTCCAGAATGGGACTCTCTGCAGATTGTATCTTTGTGGAGGACTTTCTGGATGAAGTGGTAAATGAATGGTTTACAAAGAAGTCCGATGCCTGGAAGAAACTGGACTGTGTTCTGGTGGATGAGGCGCAGTTTCTGACTGAGGAGCAGGTGGACCTTCTGGCTGAGATGGTGGACAGGTATGACCTTCCCTGTATCTGCTATGGGCTTCGCACAGATTTTACAAGCCATCTCTTTACAGGATCCAAGCGCCTTATGGAAGTTGCCAACTATATCGAGGAGGTTCCCACGGTCTGCTGGTGCGGCAGGAGAGCCCACTTTAACGCAAGAGTCGTTGACGGCAAGATCGTCAGGGACGGTGAGCAGATAATGATGGGCGGAAATGAGTCCTATGTATCCGTCTGCAGAAGGCATTTCCTCAGCGGAGAAGTATGTGGCGACAGGGAGAGAGATATCAAGGAATGATGTATCACAGCTAATGGTAACTGCTGGTAATGTTTGAGCGAGACAGTATATTGAGGTGAGCAGAGTGAAGACCAAACACCCCCTTGGAAGAACCATAGCAATAATGTGCGCGATGTTTATAGCAGTGCTGGTGGCAGTACTTTCGGGAGTCAGCTATGTTCTTTATACCCGGTCCATGTACCGCATGTACCAGGATCAGATGACCGGTATTGTCAACTATCTGGAATCTACCATCGACCATGACGATATGGCGGAATGTGCCAGAACCTGGACTGAGTCGGAGAGATATAAGGAGTCCAGGGAACTCTTTGACAATTTTATCGATACGTATACCAACATCCATTATCTTTATATTGTTAAACCGTTGGAAGCCGGGGATCCCGTCAAGGTCCGCAGTATCCTGTCGGCCAATTCAACATATGAGAAACAGTACGAGCCTGAAAACGTGCTGTACATCGGTGACGGCGAGGAAGCATGGTACGATGAGGAGACAGCCCAGACACTCAGGGAGATCATTGTCGGGAATAAGGATGTCTTTTTCCTGGACAGAACTGAATGGGGAACTGATTATACCCTGGCCAGACCACTGATCAATTCGGCGGGAGAGCATTACGGCCTTCTGTGTGTCGATATAGATATAGATGACATTCAGAAGATGATCAACAAGAACATAAATATCAATATCATGTTTGTGGTTGGTCTTGGAGCTCTTTTCATATTTGGATTCCTGGTGTGGGTTCAGAGAAAAGTTACCATTCCGCTGAGGGAACTGGAATACTCAGTGGTGAGCTTCGCAAATTCCTCCCACGGTAAGCGCGATCCCGAAGAGCTTGTCTACACGCCGCCGGATATACATACCGGAAACGAAGTAGAGTCTTTGAGTAAAGCCGTTGTAAAGCTCAATGAAGACATGAGAGATTACGTGAACGCTATAGTTTCTGCCGAAGATGTGGCCAAGGCTCTGCAGTCCCGCGTCACCAAGATGAATGTCATCGCCTATCAGGATGCACTGACAGGGGTTAAAAACAAGGCGGCCTACGACAAGAAACTGGAAGCTCTCAACTGGGATATCTTAAACTACAGTGCAGCCTTCGCCCTGGTAATGGTGGACCTGAATTACCTCAAGATAATAAATGACAGGTACGGCCACGACAAGGGCAATGAGTATATCAAGGGCTCGTGTCTGATAATGTGTTCGGTATTCCATCACTCCCCGGTGTACAGGATTGGCGGAGACGAATTCGTCGCAGTCCTTGAAGGAGAAGACTACCACAACAGAGACGAGCTCTTTGCTCAGATCCAGGAGGAGTTTAGAAAAAGCGCATCCCAGAGTGACTTAAGCCCCTGGCAGAGATACTCTGCTGCAGCGGGGATGGCAGCCTACAGGCAGGATCACGACATGGATGCTGAAGCGGTATTTGAGAGAGCTGACGGAGAGATGTATGTGGCCAAGGTGCGGATGAAGAATGAAGGAGCACCAAAATAGGGATTCATAAAATTAAAAGAGATGTCACAAGTTCCGGTTTGACAATGAAGATATGTATATCAGTCGCGTGGGCGACATGCTTATCTCCGTTGCTAAACCGGAACTTTTTTGTCATGTGAGTAATAATTTTGATTCCCTTGTTACGAAAGCGTTTTAATTGACAATTTGAAGGGGGCGACTTGTTTGAGAGGCAATCTGCCACAAAAGTACATGTCAGATCATTGGTAGAAGTTTTAATGGGCTTTTCTGCTGTAAATTTTAGAATCAGAATTGTAGCAGTGGTTTTATAGAGGTTTTCTCTGCTATATTTTAAAATCATCATTTTGTAGCAGACACATTTGACGGTTCTTTCTGCTGTAAATCTTAGAATCATGATTGTAGCAGTGGCTTTATAGAGGTTTTATAGAGTGTTTCTCTGCTATATTCTGAAATCATAAAATTGTAGCAGAAGAATTCAAGATTTTTATCTGCTACATTATTGAATTCATGATTATCAGCAGAATTTTTTCTGAATATTATCTGCTATATTATTATGTTTTGGAATACTGGCAGAGCACAGATAGTCAAATGAGCCCGTAGAGTGGACACGGTGAAAATGCAAGATGAAAGCAGCCTGTGATATTACAGCGAAATAATCAATTTCTGATCGCAATCGAATAGAAAAAACTATTAAGTCATTATGTATAACTGTGTAGTTGCCGATATATAGATTACAAGCTAGGGAAAGCATGGATCTTCATGGATGAGTAATCTTCACAAAAATGAAGGTTCATTTTTTGTTGCAAAAAACAGGGTCCGGAGGAGCTATGCCCGCTGGTTTTTGCGACGACAGGATCTGAACCTTCGCCAAAGGAGGTACCATGAGAATTGCACAAAGTAACGTAAACCTTATCTCCTCAAACAGATATCATGAGGAGAACAGCGTCGCTGTCACCAGCGCCGTCATGCCGGTGGGTTCATTCATCGACAGCCTTAAGAGTCAGCAAAAGAAAGGAGATTCATTGGAGCTGACCGAGATTAGCGTCGACGAGGAGGCGCTGAAAAACTCAAACTATTCTTCACTTCGTTCCGGCAAGTCGGAATACTTAAACTCTGCCACATCATCACTGGAGGACCAGATCTCGGAGCTTCGAATCTCCATCCTTGAGAGATTAATCAAATTGCTCCAGACGTTCGACGGGGAGAGGTCATCAAGAGGCTTCAGAAGGACTTTGCAGAACATGGCAAACATGTTTACTGGCAGTATGACTGTCAATGTCACTACCGTAACTGCAACCCACCACGAGGAGGAAGCCACCACCTTTACCGGCACTGGAACTGCTCTCACAGAAGATGGACGTGCCATCGATTTTGGAGTGAACTTCTCAATGTCCAGGAGCCTTACTCAGTACGCGGGGATGGACATTGCATCAGCTGTGAATTACATCGATCCTCTTGTTATCAACGTTGGTGGTGACGTGACACACATCAGTGACCAGTCCTTCTATTTCGATCTGGACTGCGATGGCAAGGATGAGAAGATTTCAAATCTTGGAATGGGTTCGGGATTTCTTTCGCTGGATAAAAACGGTGATGGTAAGATCAACGATGGTTCAGAACTCTTCGGCACAAAGAGTGGGAACGGCTTCAAAGATCTGGGGCTGTATGATAAGGACGGCAACGGGTGGATTGATGAGAACGATGAAGTCTACGAGCAGCTTCGAATATGGATCAGAAATGAAGATGGAACAGACTCTCTTCTTTCTCTCAAAGAAGCTGACGTAGGAGCAATCTATCTTGGCAGCGCCGAAACCCGCTACACCCATATGGGGGCCGACCTTATGGCCCGTGCCATGACCAGAGCTTCAGGCGTATTCCTGAAAGAAAGTGGAGGCGTGGGTACTGTAGCCCAGGTGGATCTGGCAGCTATTTGAAACATACAATGCAACCGATACGGTATCAGGGGATTGGCTGTGAATGGGAAATGATAAATTTCTGAACTGAATAGATATAAGACATCCGGGACTCATGAAAATCGTGAGTCCCGGTTTATTTCACGTTACATCACCCTCTCAACAAGATTCAGAATATCAATCATGTTATGGGCATCGGTAACAGCTGATTTTGTCTCAAGAGAATGGTTGGCATTCTCAATCACATGGAGCTCAAGATCCAGCTCTTTACACTTATCCTCGACAAGGCGCGTTTCGCACCAGGGGTCTGCACTGCCGTTGAAGACAATGCCACAATCGGGGTTTAAGAATTCAAAGGTATGCGGAACCGGAGTGAGGACGATATGGGTGGCGCCTATGTCATGACATTTGTCGTAATATGCTGCCACAGTGGTTCCGATACTTTTACCAATGAAAAGAACTGTATCGTACTTGGAGAATTCCACAGAAGAGAGCTGCTCTGTTGCTTGTTCGGCAGCCAGCTCAAAGGCGTTATCCATTTTATCTTTATCGCCCTTGATCTCTTTTGCCCTATAGGGAAAATCGTAGAAAATTTCAATGATATCAAAGCCATGCTCGATGGCAAGTCTCCTTGAATAATACAAAAGAGGTTTATCTTTGTGATAACCGATCCCGGGGAAAATAACTGCAAGTTTCTGGTCAGACATTCTTTTATCCTCTCAACAACAAATATTGCGAAAAATCGCGGGTTGGAACGCTAAGTTTCAACCTTATTAAGTTTATCATATTGCGTTATGTTAATGGTAACCATAAAATGTAATTATATACAAGCTGGAGGAGGAAAAAATCTATGTCATGGGAAGATAATATAAGGAAGGTTGTCCCCTACACACCCGGGGAGCAGCCCAAGATCAAAAACATAATAAAGCTCAACACCAACGAGTGCCCCTATCCGCCGTCACCGCTGGTTGCAGAGAAACTTAAGGAAATGGATTACAGCGATTTCAGGTTATACCCGGATCCGGAGGCTTCGGAGCTGGTGGAGGCAATATCCGACCACTATGGCGTTCCTAAGGATCAGATCTTTGTGGGAGTGGGCTCTGACGATGTCATTGCAATGTCTTTTCTGACATTCTTTAATTCGGAGAAAAAGATTCTTTTCCCTGATGTGACATATTCGTTCTACGACGTTTGGGCGGAGCTGTACGGAATCCCCTATGAGAGGGTGCCCCTGGATGAGAATTTCGAGATAAAGAAAGAGGATTATTATAAGGAAAACGGCGGTGTGATCTTCCCCAATCCCAATGCGCCGACGGGTATTCTTGTGGATCTGGATTTTATAACTGATGTTCTTGATCACAACAGGGATGTGGTGGTGATTGTGGACGAGGCATATATCGATTTTGGCGGAAAGAGCGCGCTGGAATTTATAGACAAATATGATAATCTACTGGTGGTAAGGACATACTCCAAATCAAGAGCCATGGCCGGAATGCGCATCGGTTATGCCTTCGGATCACCAAAGCTCATAAAATATCTGCAGGATGTTAAATACTCTTTCAACTCCTACACCATGAACAAGCCATCCATAACACTTGGTTCCATAGCCATGAAGGATGACGAGTATTTCAGGGACATCTGCGGCAGGATAATAGCTACAAGAGAGCGCGTGGCAAAAGAGCTGCGGACCCTTGGTTTTGAACTGACTGATTCCAAAGCCAACTTCTTTTTTGCAAGGCATCCTAAAGTATCAGGCAAAAAGATATTTGACGAACTAAGGAAAAGAAATATCATCGTAAGGCGCTGGGATGCAGAGAGGATAAAGGATTATCTCAGAATAACGGTTGGTACGGATGAAGAAATGGATGAACTCTTAAAAGCGTTGAAAGAGATACTACAATATTGATTTTCTGACGGACAGCGATTATAATATCGGGGTTACACAGACATTTTGATTGATTTATAAAAGGAGCTATATCTTAATGAAGAATTACCTTTATGTTTTTTTCGTGTCCATGGTACCCCTCATCGAGCTCAGAGGAGCAATCCCGGTTGCCTACGTGATGAAGGCTGCCAACCCCGATTTTAATCTGCTTCTGGCATACATTCTTATTGCGATCGGCAATATGATCCCTGTACCCATTATTTATTTCTTTGCAAGGAAGGTCCTTGAATGGGGAAAAGACAAGCCGGTGATCGGAAAGTTCTTTACCTTCTGCCTTGAGAAGGGTGAGAAGGGCGGACAGAAGCTGCAGGAAAAGGCAGGAAGAGGCCTCTTTGTTGCGCTGATGCTGTTTGTGGGAATACCTCTTCCCGGAACAGGCGCATGGACAGGAACCCTGGCTGCCAGCATTCTGGATATGGACTTCAAGTCCAGCATCCTTGCTGTAATGTGCGGCGTGGCACTGGCCGGAATTATCATCGGAGTTCTCTGCACTCTTGGCCTTGGTGCATGGATCGGAGTTACTGCCTGATGTGCTTGTAAGCCTGTGACAGGCTTATCTTGGGAATACTGATCTGATCAGCATTTCCCGTAGTGAGAAAGTGTATGCCACGATAGAACCCGGATTGACAGGCGGATATATGCTAATGCATCATATTCGCTGGAATGGATCGAGGACGCGATGGAAGCTTACACAGATTTTGCAACAGTATACGATACCTTCATGGATGAAACCCCATACGATGTATGGGGTAATTTTGTTGCCAAATTAATTGAGAAATATGGCGTATCTAAGCCTTTGGGAGCATCTGCAGCATCAGGAAGCGTTTCTGACATACAGGTGGATGCGGGCGAGATCGGCGATGAGACTTATGATGAACAGACAGGTTCTGGAGAGACGACCGGCGAAACAGATGAGGCAGCAGCCCTTGATGAAGAGAGGAACCTGGTTGTCGAGCTCGGCTGTGGAACAGGCAGCTTCACCCAGATCATGAAGAAAAAAGGCTACGATATGATTGGTATCGATATGTCCCCTGACATGCTGAACGTGGCCAGGAACAAAGCTGCTTCAGAGGGACTTGATATCATGTATCTTGAACAGGACATGAGGGAACTGGATCTTTACTGCACTGCCGGGACCATCGTCAGTGTCTGTGACAGCGTAAACTATGTGCTGGAGGACGATGAGCTCCTTGAGACCTTCAGACTGGTAAACAATTTCCTTTTCCCGGGAGGGGTCTTTATCTTTGACTTCAACACTCTGCACAAGTACCGCGATGTGATCGGAGATGCGACCATAGCTGAGAACAGGGATGACTGCAGCTTTATATGGGATAACTATTTCCATGATGAGGAGAATATCAACGAGTACGACCTCACCATCTTTGTCAGATGCAACGAGGGAAAAGAACTGTTCCAGCGATTTACTGAAACTCACTACCAGAGAGGCTATACTCTGGAAGAGATGAAAATGCTGGTAGAGAGATCGGGTATGGTCTTTGTGACAGCAATCGATGCGGATACGCACGAAGAACCTTCTGAAGACAGCGAGCGTATATATATTGTCGCCAGGGAAAACGGAAAGCAGAGTTTGTGATGATTAAAATGTGAGGAAGGATTTTACATGCTTCTAACAATTGTCAGTTGGATATATATCTTTTTCATATGTCTTACCATCGGAGTGATGATGAATAGGGTCCTTTCGAAGCTTATTCCTGTGCCGAGACTAAAGCAGATGGGCATCACGGGATTTGTGACAACAGGACTTGTCACTGCCACGGTATACGCAGAGTGCTTCAGCATTTTTTATAAGATAGGAGCAATCTGCCATCTGATCATGCTGGCAGCTGCGGTGGCCGGAATGTTTATTTTCCGAAGTGATATTCAGGAGATTACTCTGGAGCTGAAGAAGGTCTTTTCCGGAAAAAGCGCTGTCATTTTTTGCATACTGATCCTTGGCGCGGCGTTCTTTACATCAAGAGGGACGTTCCACACTGATACCGGAATCTACCATGCCCAGGCCATAAGACTTCTGGAGGAGTACGGTGTTATAAAAGGACTTGGCAATCTGCAGCTCCACTACGCTTACAACAGTTCCTATCTGCCTCTTTGTGCGCTGTTTACCATGAGTTTTATCCTGCCGGAGGCGCTTCACACTATGACGGGATTCTTTATGGTGTTATATAGCAGTTATGCCATTCATGGGCTTTTCAAGTTTGGAAAGCACAGGCGTCATGGAGGAGATTTCGCAAGGATAGCGCTGCTCATTTATGCTCTTACGAACATGACCGGACTTCAGTCACCGGCCACAGACTACGGGACTATGTTCATGACCCTGTACATCATGTGCTGCTGGATAGCGTACACTGAGGAAAAGGCTGAGAAGGCTGATGATCTTGCAATGTTCGGTTACCTGGCTGTGCTGTCAATATTTACCGTGAGCATGAAACTGTCGGCTGCCATTCTGGTGCTGCTTGCGATATATCCTTTTGTGCTTCTGGTCAGGAAAAAGATGTGGAAAGAGCTGGGATGTTTTTTGCTGACAGGCTTTCTGGCGTTCCTTCCGTATCTTGTCAGGAATGTGATTATTTCGGGATGGCTGTTCTATCCTGTGGATTCGATAGATCTTTTTAATGTTGCCTGGAAGATCCCTGCAGAGTACATGAAGGAGGATGCGGCTCAGATCAAGGTCTGGGGCAGGTGCATCTATGATGTGACAAGAGTTGATGAGGGGATTTCCGGATGGATTTCAGAGTGGTGGGAGAGCAGGGCTCACTATGAGGAGATGCTGATCTATTCGCAGATTCTCGGAGGTTTAATTCTGATAGCTGCTCTGGTGCGACGCATCAGGGAAAAGAGCTTTGGCCTTGCCTGGGCGATATTCTATGTGACAATTCTCGGAAATCTTGTGATGTGGTTCATGACTGCGCCGTTTATAAGATATGGCCTGGCTTTTTTGCTGCTGCTCCCGTTGTGCGCAGTGGGAGATTTGCTGGATGTTATGGCAGAAAAAAAGAGCTATATTCTCATTGGAATATCAGCTCTTATTGCTGTTAATTTCTTTAGCTGGATCGATAATTATTTCATGGATGATCTGGTGTTTGTTAAGCACAATCTTACAGCAGGATATATGGTAAGGCCTGTGCCTTTTGAGGAGGCGGAGATGACGCCCTACGATATGGACGGAGTGACGGTCTATGTTGCAGGGCCATATGAAAAGAACAGCTATTACACCTGTCCTTCAACCTGCTATGACACCATGGCAGAGAGAACGAAGCTGATGGGAACTACTATAGAAGAGGGCTTCATGGCCAGGTGATGAGATGACGTTTGCGACACTATTGATGTCATCAAAGGGCTGTGTAGTCCAGAACTCCCTCGAATACCGTAGTTGCGGGGCCTTCCATGATAACAGGGGAGGCCTCGTTTCCGTCCCAGGAACATACAACCTCACCGCCAAGTACATGGACGGTGACTTTTTTATCTGTAAGTTTATTGAGGATGCAGGCTGTGACTGTTGCGCAACACCCGGTGCCACAGGCCAGGGTTTCTCCGGTTCCCCGCTCCCAGACTCTCATGTGGACGTTGTTTTTGTCATCAATCTTAACAAATTCTGTATTTATTCTGTTGGGGAAGAATTCGTGGTTTTCAAACAGGGGGCCGATCTTCTCAATCTCAAAAGTTTCCAGTTCGACATCATCCGGGAGGAAGACGACAGCGTGGGGATTTCCCATGGAGACACAGGTGATCCTGTACTCTTTGCCGTCTATGGTTATGGGATGATCGATCACCGGGGAGTCTTCGCTTCGTTCGGGGATTGCAACCGGTACCTTCGATGCAGCAAGTATCGGAGCGCCCATATCAACCCTGACACGGGTAACCAGGTCATCATCGCCCACTGTAAGGTCGATGAATTTCTTCTTGCCTGCGCTCACGATGGTAAGGTTCTCTTTGTCTGTTAATCTGTGGTCATAAACATATTTGGCCACGCATCTTATGCCATTTCCGCACATCTCTGATCTTGAGCCGTCTGCGTTGTACATCTCCATCTCAAAATCTATATCAGGGTCGTCTACAGGATTTATGAAAATCAGGCCGTCTGAGCCAATGCCGAAATGTCTGTCGGAAACGTCTATTGCTAATTGAGATTTTTTCTCGCTTGGGATGTGGACGCGGTTTCCGTCAATGTAAACATAATCATTGCCGCAGCCATGCATTTTGGTGAATTCGATCTTCATGGTAAACCTCCTTGCTGTTTGAGATATCACTTTGTGTAGTAGAAAGAACTTTCAGGCAGAGAGCCGCCGACGGACTTGGGGTCCTGATCAAACAGTACTTTGTAGTAGCCGGCGAGGGCGGGTTCAATGTCTTTTCCGCTTATGCAGGTCACGTTACAGTTTGGAATGGCCTTTTTGGCTATGGGCTCCTTGGGTATGATGCCCTGTTCAACCACAAGTGAAGCTGTTTTATCAAGATCTGCCACTGCGGCATCGGCGCTCTTTTTGTGGGCCTCAATAAAGGAGTCTACTGCTTTTTTATTGTCACTTAGGAATTTGTTAGAAACCACTGTCACACCGGTTACGATGCTGCAGTCAGAGTTTACTTTAGCCCACTCATCGTCCAGTGAAAAGGCAATCTTTAAACTGTCATTCTGCAAACAGGCGGCTGTTACAAATGGCTGTGGAAGGATCGCGATCCCGGTGGGATCTTCTGCCAGAAAGGCGGAAACCTCTGTGGCTTCTGATTTGAACTCCAGGTTGCAGTCCGTAATGCCATTCTGCTCCAGCAGATATCTTATGGTATATTCCGGTGTGGAGCCCTGGCCTGTTGTATATACTGTTTTGCCGGCAAGGTCTGCCACGGAGGTAATACTCTCATCTGCGGTTATGCAGTAAAGAACTCCCAGGGTGTTGATGTCGATTATTGAAACGCCGCCCTCAACCTTGTTGTTCATGACAGCAGCTAAGTTGGCAGGGACAAGACCTATATCAATATCACCGTTAACCATGGCTGCCATTACATCAGAGCCGGCTGTGTACATAGTGAATTCATAGCTGTAATCTGTATTACCATTTGTGGCGTCATCCATTAGATTGACAAGACCTATGGTGGTGGGACCTTTAAGTGCTGCGACCCTGACGGTCACATCCTTGCCGGAATCGCCTGCTGAGCCACAGGCGGTGACTGCTGTAAGCATAATGACTGACATTAATAGAGCCGAAGCGCGTCTAATAGTTGGAACTAAGTTCTTGATGACTGACATTTTTATACCTCTTTTCATATTATTGTTGTTGCCTGAATTCACATTACCATAAATCAGGGAATGTATGTTTTGGCAAAAGCAACAAAAATTAAATGAAAATATGTGAGATATTTGGTTGAAATATATAAAACAAGTAAGCGTTCTATTATGAAGTTGCAATGATGAATTCCGGTTCTAATAATAGAATCGGTACAAATCGATATAGTTCCGGATTTATGCTCGTTATACGTATCATATACATCACTGATCAATGTGATAACAAAATATCGATATATCGAATAAAAATTACATCTGCATTTTATATTTTCAAGATCTGAACGTATGACATTTTTTTACTTACCCCTCAAATTCAACTTTCGTATAAATGGTGGTAAATTATATGCGTAATATGGTAGATTTTTTATCGATCAAGGGCCCTGCTCATTTTATTGCGAAGTTCTTGTAAAGTTTAGGCTGATTCTGCCTGTAATTATTCAAGTTACGCCAGTAAATCGGTCACTATGTTTAGGATTCAGTACCAGCCTGCGCAGCCCGAAGATAAAATAACGATATTACGAATATATTTTACTGTTGAATATGGTGAACCTGGCATTTACAAGTAGCTAATTATTTTTCCTACTGTTGAAACCTAAAAAATGCATTTACAAAAGTAGGGTTAAGGCCCAATTATGGCTTGTTGTGAATAATTCATATTAGAATAGTCTGATAATTTGCACATTTCTGCAGATATATCTGATGTTATGGCGTTTTGTATTAAATAGTAAGATAATTAATACAGCACTCATCGCTTTTATTACTGTAAGAACCATGATATACCAAATGCAACAGTAATGATTTTAAACTGCTACTAACAAAATTAGAATAAGGCATTTCTAACAGTAATCTTTGGCTTTACACAGAGAAGATTCGCTACACAATGCATTGAATATCTTTGGCTAATATATCCCAACGCTAACATCTTATTTAATTCTTTGTTGATTGATATTTCGCCGTGTAACCATCATAATTGTGATTAACGTAGGTGTGAAAAGGATTCATTGAAAAGGAAAACAGGTGAAATTGTGAATAACAATCCTGCATCAAAATACATAACGATTGCTTCATCAAAATGTATGATGACTACTTTATCAAAATACATATCGATAATAATGATGTCCTTGTTCCTAATCATGGGACTTGCGGTGCTGCCGCAAATGAGAATAGTGGCGCATGCGCAGGGGACGACCACCGATGCATCCGGAGAATGCGGTGAAAATGCGACATATGCTTTCGATAATGGCGTCTTAACTATAACCGGAACAGGATCTTCGGCGACGATAGCGGAAGATTTCTTCAAAGAGCATACCGATATAAAAGAGGTTGTGATCGAAAATATTTACAGCATAAGATACCGGGCGTTTATGGGATGTACAGGTATTACAAAGGTCATAATACCGGGGACTGTTTACGATATTAAGACGTGTGCCTTTGACGGGTGCACCAGCCTCTCGGATCTGACTATTGAAAACGGTGTTGATACCATAGGTCCGGGAGCTTTCAGCGGATGCACCAGCCTTGTTGATCTGAATATTCCGGAGAGTGTCACAATGATCCAGTCTGAGGCCTTTGATGGATGCACAGGGCTTAAGGAACTTGTTATACCGAAGAGCGTCGAATATATTGGGAACTTTGCATTTAGGGGATGTACCGGACTGGAAAAAGTCGTGATTGGGGATACGGCGGGTGATACAGCGAATTATAGAGCTGATGAAATCGGCATTTCAGCTTTCGAAGGTTGTACAAGCTTAAAGGACCTCACTTTGGGAGAGAACATTAAAACAATAGCGTTTGAGGCATTTAAAGACTGCACAAGTCTGACCAGCGTAACAATGCCAAAGAACATTGCACAGGTCTGGATCGATGACACCGGAATATATCAGGGCGGAATCTATGCGGGCGCGTTCAATGGATGTACGAAACTTAAAAACTACTATGTTGCAAGCGGCAATAACAAGCTTACTTCAATTGATGGAGTGCTGTTTACAAAAATAGGAGGTAAACAAAAGCTTCTTCTTTATCCACCCGGAAGAAGCGGAGAATACACTGTGCCATCGGCTGTGAATGGTGTTGCTGTGAATGGCATTTATGATTTTGCGTTCCTGGGATGTACAGGACTAAGCGGTGTGACTTTGCCTGAGAGCCTTATCACAATACTTCCGGAAGCTTTTAACGGCTGCACAG
>JAEEGL011605987.1_pt1 | contig 25100 bp, 16 predicted proteins | sample 9134231 | NCBI WGS metagenome assembly JAEEGL01 (sample SAMN16246548, study PRJNA631951) | gut metagenome | biome: gut microbiome; feature: rumen; material: fiber-attached | host: Bos | place: Iran: Karaj | collected 2018-10 | reverse complement strand
ATGGAATCCAATGCAGAGTATTAAAACAAACCTTACTTATGAGTATAAAGAAAAAGAAGATGATGCAATCTGGGTTCTAAAATAAATATATATACAGATACTGTTTTAAAAAATCAGGACTTATGCATTTTAAATAATAAAAAATAATCTAGTGGCGCGAAGGAACAAAACGGAGGGCAAAATGACTCTGACTGTTGATGCCGCGGGAGCGGCATTTTATAGTTCCACTACAACAGTCAGCGTCAAGTCGGCTAGCCGACGCTTTTGACTTTCGTTTTGTGACTGGGAGCCACATATAAGTTTTTTTTATAATGCATAACCCACATTTTTTATACTTGCACATAATCCACTTGCAATATAAAATATATATAAAGAGGAATTTTTTGGCCGAATATACAATAGTTGTTCCCGATAATGATATAATCTCCTGCGTATGCGGAACAAATGACAGTAACCTGCGACTCATAGAAGAAAACCTTGGTGTTTCTGTTTTTACTCACGGTAATGAACTTTCAATAGACAGTGACGATACACAGATTTGCCAAAGGTTTCAGTTTATTATAGACCGCATTGTTGACGAAATTACTGACGGCGGCTTAGACAGTGAAGATATTGTTGTTTCTGTCCTTAATACCCAGAAAAAAGTAAATGCCGACGAAATTTCCATAACGGTTCCGGGCGCTCAAAAAAAGATTTATCCAAGAACCCAAAATCAGGCAGAATATATAAACAAGCTCCAATCTAAAGACATTGTTTTTTGTACGGGTAGTGCGGGCAGCGGAAAAACCTTTCTTGCGGTTGCAGAAGCCCTGCGCCTGGTGCTTTCTCACAAAAAAAACAAGCTCATTATTACAAGACCTGTTGTAGAAGCCGGAGAAAGTCTTGGTTTTTTACCGGGAGACCTTGAACAGAAAATTAATCCTTACCTGCGCCCTTTGCGTGATGCCATGGAAGCGCTGCTTTCCCCTGAAACTGTACGCAAGCTCATGGATGCAGGTATTATAGAAGTGGCACCACTTGCCTATATGCGTGGACGTACCTTGAGCAATGCCGTAATTATTCTTGACGAAGCTCAAAACACTACAACTGCCCAGATGAAAATGTTTCTTACCCGCATGGGCGAAAATTCCAAAATGTTTATTACCGGCGATGTAACGCAGACAGACCTTCCGCATAAAACACCTTCGGGCTTAATGCATTCAATCAGTATATTATATAAAATAGAAGATATCGGCTTTATGGAGCTTACGGCAGAGGATGTCGTAAGAAACCGTCTTGTTAAGAAAATTGTAAGGGCTTATGAAAATGAAGAACAAAAATAAGAATACAGAAAAGCGGAATTCAGAAAAGAAAAATCCTGCATCCGCATTTCTAAAAAGTACCGGACAGTATATTAAAACAAAATACCCGTTTTTAATTCTGCTGCTTTTGGGCTATGTTGCAGTTTCTTCTCTGGTATTTGCAAAAATTACCACCAGCGAAACCGTAGCAAACTTTAGTATAAACGATTTTGAAATAGGACAGATTTCTGACAGAACAATTATTGCAGAAAAAAATATTCCTGCAGATGACGCAAACCCAGTAACAATTGTTGCCGGCGAAAAAATTATTAAAAAAGGCTTTGAAATTACAGAAGAAGCTTATGCCAAGCTCAAAAAAATGATTGCTTCTCCTTTGTATATTGATTACAGGGCTTTTGCAAACAAAATACTTTATCTGCTGGTAATTTCTATAATGTATTACCTCTTGTTCCTGCTGCTGCCGTTTGGGCGTAAAATCAAATTGCAGGAGCCGCTGCTGCAGGTAATATTCCTTATAATAGTTTTCTTTGCCGCAAGCTTTGGTTCCAAGCTGCCTATGTGCCAGAACTCTTATGCGCTTTGTATGATCATTCCTGCAAGTCTTTTTGCCATGATTGTTACAATTCTTTATGGCCAGGCTTCGGCAGTGCTTTTTTCTTTTGTAATGGCTTTTGCGGTATTGGGATCGGGCAACTGGGAGCTGGTTCCATTCCTGTTTACGCTTGCTTCTTCTCTGGCTGCCGTTGCAATTGTACGCAAGGTTGAACGTCGTATAGACCTTGTGTTTGCCGCAATTATTCTTGCTTTGTGCGACCTGGTTTTCTTTGTGCTGCTCATTGTTATTTTTAACGAAACCTTCCTTGCAAACGCAACAAGTTTTATAGGCATTTTCTGTAATGGATTTCTTTCCGGAATCCTTACACTTGGACTTCTTACACCGCTTGAATATATGCTCAATACGGCATCGGTTTTCAGACTTATGGACTTGAGTGATACAAATGCAGCCCTTCTTAAAAAAATGTGCATTACTGCCAGCGGAACGTATCAGCATTCTATGATGGTTGCCCAGCTTGCAGAATTTGCCTGCCGCGAAATTGGAGCAAATCCACTTATTGCTCGAGTAGGCGGTTACTATCACGATATTGGAAAACTTGACCAGAGTGAATATTTTGTAGAAAACAAACAGGGTGATACAGATAAACACAACGACATAAACCCAACTCTTTATACTACAATAATTAAGAGTCACGTAAAAAAAGGTGTAGAAAAAGCAAGACAGATGCATTTACCGCAGGCAATTATAGATGTAATTGCAGAGCATCACGGCAACAGTGTAATTCAGTATTTTTATAATGAAGCCAAAGAAAAAGACCCGACTCTTTCTCCGGAAGATTTTGCTTACCCTGGAACTCCTCCATCAACAAAAGAAAGTGCAGTTGTAATGCTTGCAGATACGGTTGAAGCGGCCTGCCATACCTTAAAAAATCCGTCAATTCCACGCCTGGAATCTTTTATTACTACTTTAGTAAACGGAAAAATAGAAGCAAAACAGCTTGATAACTGTGATCTTACTTACCGTGATATTTCCAAAATAAAAGAAGCTTTTATTCAGATTCTGGCAGGCTTTTATCACAGCCGCATTGAATATCCTGATCAGCAGGATCCGGATTCTCCAAAAGCAGATAAAACAGAAGATAAACCTGCAGCAAAGGAAAAAAAGTAATGGCCAACAGAATTTTGTGTGTAGTTCAGCAGGATATGGATGAACCCCTGTGGCTCGGGCAGGCAGAAAGCTTTATTCAAAAGGCTGCAAAAGAGCTTGGCTACGACCGGCAGGAAATATCGGTTTTGTTTTGTAATGACGCTTATATAAAAGAGCTTAACAAAACCTACCGTAACATAGACGCTCCGACAGATGTTTTATCTTTTGAAAACGGAGAAGAATACGAAGATGAAGAAGGCTGCTGGAAATGTGTAGGAGACATTGTAATAAGTCTTGATACATTACCCGTAAATGCCGAATATTTTAATGAAGAAAAAAACGCAGAACTAAAAAGACTGCTTGTTCATGGACTATTGCACTTAAATGGAATGGACCACGGAGAAGAACACATAGAAAAAGGCAAGACTCCTGTCTGCCCGATGCTTGTTCTGCAGGAAAGTATTCTGGAAAAATTAAAGGATGAAATTATAATAAAATGAGTTTTTTTAACAGAAAGAAAAAAAATGCCGCAAAAAACGCGGATGAAATGGACATAATAGAACAAAAAATTCTTAACGAAGAAAAAAAAGACATGATTCAGGGGGTAGAAGACCTTTCTATAACTTCTGTAAAAGAGGTTATGGTTCCTCGCATAGACGTAGATTTTATTTCTTCAGATACCCCCAAGGCAGAGCTTGTAACAAAAATTATTGCCAGCGGTCATTCTCGTTTTCCGGTTTATACAGATTCAATAGATAATGTTGTGGGTGTGCTTTATGTAAAGGATCTTCTTAAATCTTTTGCAGAAAATCAGACAATAGACCTGCTCAAAATCATACGCAAGCCTTATTTTGTTCCTGAAAGTAAAAGAATAGACTCATTGCTCCGTGAATTTAAACGCCACCACCTGCATATTGCAATGGCCATTGATGAATATGGTGGAATTTCGGGTATTGTTACAATGGAAGATATTATTGAAGAAATTGTAGGCGATATTCAGGATGAATTTGACAAGGAACGCGAAGATATAATCACAATTAACGAAAACGTATGGCTTTGTGATGCGCGCGTAGACCTGGATGATTTGAACGAAACAATAGGCGCCCAGTTCCCTAACGAAGACTTTGACTCTCTTGGCGGCTTTGTATTTGATTTGTTTGGAAAAGTTCCTGTAAAATATGAAAAGGCTTCATGGAATAACTATGATTTTATAGTTCAGGACATGGAGGGGCATAGAATAAACGTAATCAAGGTAATTAGAAACAATGAAGATGAAAAAGCAGAACAGGAATAACAGTTGTAAAAGCTTAAAAAAAGTTATCCTCTGTGCCGCAGTGCTTAGTGCTGCCGGTCTTTGCCCTTTAAGTGCAGCTCCGGGGAATGGCAATGGGGCTCTCTCGGCAGATTCCGCTGATATTCTGGATAAATATACCCAGGGAATGCAGTATCAGTCAGACGAAAACTATTATACTGCTTCTCAATATTATCTGGAAATTACCGCACAAAATCCTGCTTTTACAGATGCCTGGTACCGTCTTGCAGAATGCTCCTACAAGCTTGGGGAATTTGATCTTGCGCTGCAATATCTTGAAAATGCCCAGAAATACGAAAAAGACAATACAAAAATTCAAAATCTTAAGGGAATGGTTCTTGTTTCTCTTGGACAGACAGACAAGGGCCGCGACATTTTTAATTCAATCTTAAAAAAATATCCAAATGACATAGACGCCCGCTTTGGCCTTGCAGAAATTGAACTTTACGAAGGTCGTTTTTCCGGGGCACAGAATCAATATATAGAAGCCCTTAAAAGACAGAACACTAACCGCAAGGCATTGCTTTCTCTTGCAATAGTAAATGCAGAACGTGGTCAGGCAGAAGAAGCTCAGAATTATCTGCGCAGGGCTCTTTCTTATTATTCAGGTGAACCCGAAGTTCATTATATAGCCTCTGTAATTTATTCCATGGCAGGAGATTTTGTTACTGCCGAAAAACAGGCCCGCATTGCCGTAGAGGTAAACAGCAATTACGAAAAAGCCTACGATATGCTTGCTTCTGTTTTGTATAAGCAGGGAAGGTATAAAGAAGTAATTGATATAAGCGACTACCTCATAAGCCGCAACCGCAAAAATTCAAATGCCTGGTTTATAAAGGGAGTTGCCCAGACAAAAACCGGTAATGTTTCTGCCGCAATAGACACCTGGTCTGCCGCCCTTAATATAAATCCTCAGGACGAAATTATGCGCAGCGCTCTTGAAAACGAAGTGCGTTCGCTTTTATCACTTGAAGATTCCCGCCGCGGCTCTTATGCAAAATATCATATAGAAAATGCAAAGCAGTATGCTACCCGTTATGATGGTGCAGGTTCTGTTTATGAATACCAGCGTGCACTTTTGCTGGATCCTCTTAATTACGAAGCCCGTTCTGCCTATGCCGATATTCTGGAAATTAACGGAATGTATGAGCTCTACCTTGAACAGTTAAAATTCTTAAAGGAAAACAGCACAGGTAAAAATACCGCACTTGATGATAAAATAGAAGCCTATGATGACCTGCTTTCTAATACTCTTGGAAAAAAATGGGGAGTAAATCCTTTTTATCTTGATAAGACCAGATGGAATATTGCTGTATTCTATGAAGAAAATAATTCTTCGTTTGTGCATGCAGATATAAACCGCCTTGTTGCAAATGCCGCCGCAGACATTTTTAGCGGAGTTGCAATTACCTCTGTAAAAACTCAGGTAACTCCTGTAAGTGGCTACGGAGAAGCATTCCGCAATGCAAGGGCAGGGGGCTTTGATTATTTTGTAATTCTTTCTTTGAGTGAAGGCTCCAATGATATGACCTTAAACAGTACAATTTATTCAGGAAGAACAGGTCTTGAAGTTGGAAAGAATTCCTTTTACAGCACCGGCAACAATCGTTTTTCTACAGTTTTAAGACGATTCCGTGCATCGGTTTTAGAAAAGCTTACTGTTCGCGGAAAAATTCTTGCAAGAAACGGCAAGCTTGTACTTGTAGACCTTGGAAAAGCAGAAAATATTCAAAAGGATGCCCAATTTAAAATAATTAAAAAGGGACAGATCCGCACTGCAGATTCAGGGGCAGGACTTTATTACCGCGATGATGATGTGCTTGGCACAATTACAATCACTCTTGCCGGCGAAGAAATTTCAGAGGGAAATATAGAAAATCATGGTTTTTATGATAGAATAAATATAGATGATGAAGTTGTACTTGTTGCAATTCCTGGAGAACAGGATACTGCCGCTGTTGCAAATGAAGCCGTAGATACGGTTCCTGCTGCCGATGAAAAGGGTAAAACCTTATTCAAGAAAAAGGTTAAGGGCGAACAGATTGTAGAAGAAATTAAAAAAGCAGTTGAACGCCCGTCCATTCTTGATTTGCTGAGGAATATTTATTAAGCCCGTGGTCCCTGAGGCACTCGAAGGGCCACCCAATCATCGTCATTGCGAACAAAAGCGTCGTCATTGCGAGCGCAGCGAAGCAATCCACATATAAGGAGACATATAACATGAAAAAAATATTCTTAATACTCACAATCCTTTTTACTACTTCATTGCCTATATTCTCCCAAAATCGTCCCGTTGTTCAGGATATTACCGCAGTACCCGGCAAAGGCACCAGAATCAACATATACTGGACTCTGCCTCAAAATCCAAATCCTCAAATTGACAAGCTCTTAATATACCGTGACACAAGACCGGTTTCTTCTTACAATCAGCTTTCAGGCGAAGAACTGCTTGCAGAACTTCCGGCTCAAACCTTTGGTTATACAGATACAGTCAGTGACTATAATGATTATTATTATTCAGTAATTGCAGTAACAACCGACGGCAAGCCTTATGATGTAATTTTTGTTTCAATGAACTCTACAGTAGAAGGTGTTCATCTAATTGCACCGGAGCAGCAGGATATTACACCAAAGAAAAAGCCAGAAGAAAAGCTTTACACCGACGGAACCATGAGAGAAACTCCGCTTCCATTTATAAGTTATGTAGAAGGGCAGGGAGAAGAAGCCCTTGTTTCTGACGAAACCGCTCAAGCCGCAAGTCTGCTTTTTTCTGCAGGGACAAAAACCGGCAAATCTCCTGTTACCCCATACTTTTTTGAAGAAGATTTAATTTCTCCGGACAGCGGAGACGATTTTCTTTTGTTTGAAGTATTAAAAACCACCTTTGTTCAGGAAAAATACGAAGAAGCCATTGTTCTTTTGAACAAGCTCAACGGTACAAACATCAGCGACAGTGTCCGTAACCGAGTAAACTTTTACATAGGCCAGGCCTACTTCTTTACCGGCGACTTTGAACAGGCCGCCATGTACTTTGCCAAAACCGCCCAGGCTTTTCCGCTTCAGACTAAGATATGGATGAATTATACACTAGATAGAATTATGCTGCCATAAATAATATCAGGGCTTTCGCATTATAAATAAAAACAAACTTATGGGTGGCTCCCAGTCACAAAACGGAAGTCAAAAGCGCCGGCTAGCCGGCTTGACGCTGACTGTTGTAGTGGAACTATTAAATGCCGCTCGCGCGGCATCAACAGTCAGAGTCATTTTGCCCTTCGTTTTGTGACTGGGAGCCACATACAAATATTATTTTTATTTATAATGCAGCCCCCTGTGTATATTTTCTCTTATTGTAAAATTCAGCCATAACTGATATTCTAGACTTATGTTAGAAGAAATAAAAATACCTATTGAAGAATTACGCGAAGAAATTATGAATGTCTGGGGGCGTCTTTGACTCTGACGCTATTGATAAATCTATTGCAGAAAAAATGAAGCAGTCGGAGGCTCCCGGGTTTTGGGATGACCATGAGGCTGCAGAAAAGGTTATGGCGCAGGTGCGTCGTCTCAAAAACCGTGTTGAACCGTGGCGTGAGCTTATAAAAGACATGGATGACCTTGATGCCATGTACGAGCTTGCCGCAGAATCCGGCGGACAGGATGAAGAAACAGAAGTCCGCTCAATGTACGATGCTGCAAAACAAAAATTTGAAAAATTAAATATACTTAATCTTCTTTCCGGCGAAGTTGACCAGAATGATGCATTTCTTACTGTTCATGCGGGGGCGGGTGGTACCGAAGCCTGTGACTGGGCCTTTATGCTTAGCCGAATGTACCTGCGCTGGGCAGAACGTCACGGCTACAAAACCGAAGTTCTTGATGAGCTTGAAGCAGAAGGCGGAATAAAATCAATCACAATTCAAATCAGCGGAGACTTTGTTTACGGTTACTTAAAGGGCGAAGGAGGAATTCACCGTCTTGTACGCATTTCTCCATTTGATTCAAATGCTCGCCGTCACACAAGCTTTGCTTCCGTTTATGTTTATCCTGTTCTGGATGACACAATAGAAGTTGATATCCGCCCCGAAGACCTGCGTGTGGATACATACCGTGCAGGAGGAAAGGGTGGCCAGCATGTAAACAAAACAGACTCTGCGGTACGCTTTACTCATATTCCAACAGGAATTGTTGTTGCCTGCCAGAGTGAACGCAGCCAGATTATGAACCGTCAGTCTTGTATGAACATGCTTAAGGCAAGACTTTACGAATATTACAGGGAACAGAAGGAAAAGGAAAATTCCAAGTTTGCCGGCGAGAAAAAAGACATTTCTTTTGGCAGCCAGATTCGTTCCTATGTCTTCTGTCCATATACAATGGTAAAAGATCACCGCACCAAATATTCTGTTGGAAACATTCAGGGTGTAATGGATGGCGACCTTGATGAATTTATGAACGCTTACCTTGTGGCAAAGTGGAAAGGACTTCCTATGGACGGAAGTGGGGATGATGACGAGGAAGTATAGTTTATTCCTTTTATCTGCATTTGTTTTCTTCTCTTGTTTGACACCGCTTGCTGCTGCAACTCAAACCGAATGGACGGTAGCTGCCCAGAAATTTACCTTTACAAGGAACCAGACGGGCTCTGTTGCAGATGGAATTGCCTATATGTTTCCATCGCGCATTCTGGAAAAGCTGAGTTCCAATCTTTATCGCACAGTTGAACTTGAAGAAAATGCTCAGAGAGAATTATATAAAATTCGCCAGGAGCGCAATTCTCTTTTTCTGCAGTTATCTTCTGCAGTAAAAAAGCGTGACAGCCTTGTTCTGACCAATACCGGAAAAAAAGATCTAGAATTAAAGCTTTCAAAAGAAGATGAAAAAATTCAGGAAATTAAAGATAAGCTTGCGCAAAATCTTGAACGACAGAATGAACTTATTTCAATAATTGAACAAAGTACAGATACAACCGCACTCAATAACTCTGCCAGGTCAGAAAAAACTACGGGAGTTACAAAAACCTTTTTTAAATCCTTGTTTTATAGCGATGATAAAGATTATACACAGGAAAAAATTTCACTTTACAAAAACGACATTTCATCTGTCTTTATTCAGAATGACGACGCTACTGACTTTGAAAAACAGGTTGTAGATGCAAAAATAAACTGTCTTTTAACCGGCCAGATAACTGCCTTTGATGAATATATGTCTGTTACTGTAACCGCCACTGTTTATCCCGGAGCAAAGCAGATTGCCGTTATTACCGAAACCGGCGCTGTAGATGATGCAGATATTATTGCCTCTGTTATTGCAGCCCAGCTTGCCCCAAAAATTACTAACTCCATGCCATGCACGCTTGTAATAAATCAAATGGTAAACTTATATATTGATGATGTACTTTATAAAGATATTGCTACAGAATTAACAATAGACTCCGGAGTTCATTTTATTCAGTTTACAAAAGAAGGCTATAAAAACGCCGGTACCAGCTATTATTTTGAAGGAAATAAAAAATACGAAATTAATGTAGAGCTTGAAAAAATCGAAGAAAAAACAATTTATATTGTGCCCAAAAATCTTTTTGAAGGAGACTTTGTTGCAAACGGAAAAAGCTCGCAAAAGCTTGCCGACAATGCAAGTAAAATCACAGTAAACGGCAACGCAATTCTTTCCGAGTTTATTACACAAGATAAAACCAGCTCCTTTGTTTATATTCCACAGAACAAAATTACGGACGGGGCACTTTATACTGTAAAGCTTAATCCTGTAAATCATAATGATTTTATAGAAAAACGAAGAAGAACAATGTATCTTTCTTACAGTGTTCTGGTAACTTCGCTCATACCAACAATCATTACAAAGGGAGTTGTTCAAAGCTACCGCACCATGCTGGGAGATTCAACAAAAAAGCTTGCAATTCAGGATCTTGATAATAAAATTACTACTGCAAACAGCTGGGTTCTGGCTTCCAGAATCTTTACCGGTGTTTCAATTGCAGCAGGAGCCTGGTTTGTTTTTGAACTGTACAGATATTTTAATGCAGCAAACTCTGTTCTTCCTGTAAATCCAAAAATAAGCTTTGATTATGAACCGGCAGAACCACTTCAGATAACCCAAACTGAACCGGACACCTTGTCTGAATCAGCAAAAGAGCCTGCACAAGATGCAGAAGCAAAACCCGAAGATGAGCCTGTCAACGAGGCAACTAATTAAGACATTATAAAAAAAGAGGTATAATATGAAAAAATCATTTGGAGAAAAATTCCGTTCACTTTTCAGAAAAAAATCTGTAATAAGCGACGACTTTTTTGAAGAATTAACAGATATCCTTGTAGAAGGAGATATTGGCGCAAAAACTGCATATCTTATTGTAGATGAGCTTGAAAAAATCTGTACTCAGAAAAAAATAAAGGAAGAAGACCAGGTTGTCCAGGAATTAAAGCAGCTTTTGCTTGCCAGTGTAAAATCCTGCACTCTGCCGGTTATTCCGGAAAAAACTAATATTTGGATGATTCTTGGTGTTAATGGAGTTGGTAAAACAACCTCTGTAGCAAAAATGGCAAGGCTTTATGTAAATAATGGTACACAAAACGTAGTTCTTGCTTCTGCAGATACCTTCCGTGCAGCGGCAATAGAACAGCTTGCAATGCATGGTCAGAAAATTGGTGTGCGTGTAATAAGCCATCAGCATGGTTCAGACCCTTCTGCCGTTGTTTATGATGCCGCCGAAGCTGTAAAGGCAAAAAATGGTGGCCTGGTTCTTGCAGATACAGCGGGACGTCTTCATAATAAAGAAAACCTTGTCCGCGAGCTTCAAAAAATTAATAAAACCTGTCTTACAAAGGCAGATGAAGGCTGCTACAAAAAAATTATAGTGATAGATGCTACTACAGGCCAGAATGCCCTGCGTCAGGCAGAAGTATTTAACGAAGCCGTAGGAGTAGATGCAATTATTCTTACAAAATACGATTCTACCGCAAAAGGTGGAGTTGCAGTTACCATAGGAAGAGAGCTTGGAATTCCTGTAGCCTATGTATGTACAGGCGAAAAATACGAGGATATAGCTGTCTTTAATGCCGAAGAATATATAGACGATTTTTTGGGAACAATTAAATAATGAGAAAAAATCTGTTTGTTCTGCTTTTTGCAGTACTGACATTTGTTTCCTGCTCAAAAAAGGCTGTACCTGTAAACTACAGGCCAAACGAACAGCTGCAGGAATATATTTTTTCTCAATTTTTAAATAATCAAACCCCAAAGCTTTTTAATTCCCTGATGCTGTACCGAATAATGAATAAGGACGGTACCAGCCTCTATCTTTTTGAAAAACTGTATCCGGCCTGTGCGGGGATTATAGATATAAAAGACATTTATATTCCGGAGCTTGATAACGGCAGCTGGGTAGATTCCCTGCTTTTTTCTATGGAAGAAGAACGTTTTGGTAGCGATGTATTAAGCATGCTGGAAGACGAATCAAACTTTATGCCGCCTATACCTGCTGATATAGAAATGCCCAAGCCTGAAAATCAGGATCAGAATCAGGAGCAGAAACCCGAACAAAATCTTGAACCGGAGCCTGTAGAAAAGCTTCTTACCGATACTCAAAACCGCCTTAAGCTTTTGGAATACGGAAACGAACGCTTTTTACCGGTAAATACAAATAATTCCAGAGTGTTAGTACATTATTCAGATAAGAAGGCTGTGCGATACTTTTATGATGAACGCTACCGCCTTATTAAAAAAGAATACTGGATAATGGATACAGTAAATTCTTCACGAATCAACGGAAGTGAAATTTACGAATATACGGCAGACTCTAAAAATCCAGCCAAAAAAATAATTGAAAATGATACAACAAAGCTTGTTTCCATTCTGAATGAAAATGGTTTTGTTATTAGAACGGAAAAGTATGAGCTTGCAGACCAGGAAAAGGAACGCAGCCAGAAAACACTGAGTATTACAGAATGGCAGTATGATGAAAATAACCGTGTAACAGCCGAAACCTGCACAGAATATAATTACGACGGTGAAAAATACAAGGGTTCTGTTCAAAAAAGACAGGTGTTCCGTTATAAGAAAGAAGATGACTCTATGCCTCCTGATTATGAATATTACGAAAATAACGTGCTCAGAACAAAGACGGAATATACCGAAAAAGATAAATATACAACCCTTATAGTTTTTGATGAAGAAAACAGTGTAAAAACCTATTACGAAAACTATATAAAGGTTAAAGATGTGTTTATTACAGGCGGAGTTGAAAAAAGGGTAAGAGTGTATGAATAGCAGAAATTCATTTTTTTCAAAATTCAAATGGATTTATGAGGTTTCAAGCCGTTTTGCCCGTGTTGATGCCAAAGGACGTTCCGCCGTTACTTCTATTCTTGCAACCCTGGGAATCTGCTTTGGTGTAATGACCCTTACCGCCGTTATGAGCGTAATGAATGGTTTTCAGATGAGCTTTATAGACGCAATTATGGAAGTTTCTTCCTATCATATAAGGGCGTCAGAGGTTCCTGCAGATAAAGAAACAGAGTTTATGGACTATTGCCGCCAGAATCACAGTATTCTTTCTGTAAATCCCTTTTACGAAGCACAAACCCTTATGACAGATGAAAGCGGCAGGGAAAGTGCAGCAGTAATCAGGGCAATAGACCCTCTTACCTGTAAAAATGATGCCGGTTTTAATAAAGAAATGAATATGGTTGCCGGTTCTTTTGATTTGAGTCAGGATAATTACATAGTGCTTGGCTATACACTTGCAAGACAGCTGCGCGTAGATGTAGGCGAAACTGTTAATCTTCTGGTTTTAAGCGGCGGCAGTGATGTTCAGCTTTTAAGCGGAGACAGAAACTTTGTTGTAAAAGGCCTTTTTAAGACCGGTTATTCAGATATAAACAGCTCTTATTGTTTTATAAACCTGCAGGCGGGGCAGAATAACTTTGGTAAAAATGCCGCCAGAATATATGGTATAAAGCTTAAGAATTCTTCTGACGATGCCAGAATTATTTCTCTGCTGGCAAAAAATGCACCCTATGCCGCCTGTCAGTCCTGGCGTGATTATAATAAATCTTTTTTCGGGGCTCTGCGCATAGAAAAAAATATGCTTTTGCTGCTGGTGGCTCTTATTTTTGTTGTAGTTGGAATAAATATTTATAACGGCATGAGACGTCTTGTGTTTGAACGCAGGAGCGAAATTGCAATATTTTCTGCTATTGGTGCCGAAAATAAGGATATAAAGGCAATTTTTATACTGCGTGGTTTTACAACCGGAGCAATTGGTGCTTTTTTTGGCGTAATTCTGGGACTTTTTATAAGTGTAAATACAGAATTTATTTTTAATATGGCTGCCCGGCTCATGTACTGGCTGCAATATGCTTTTACTGCGGTATTTAATCATGCCAACCTTATTTATGTTCAGGAAAATTCTTCTTATGCGGTATATGCAAACATTCCTGCAAGAATTTTCTTTAGAGAAGTAGTAATGATTGCCTTGTTTGGTGTTGCTTCGCCCTTGTTTGCTTCGTGGGCGGCAAGCCGTAATGTATTAAAAATGACAATAGCGGAGGTGCTTCATCATGAGTAAGGTGCTTGAAATTTCAAACCTTGAAAAAACTTATGTTTCGGACAGTGAACGTCTGACCATTCTTAAAAACTTAAACCTTACCGTAGAAGAAGGCAGCCGCATTGTAATTGTTGGAGAAAGCGGCAGCGGCAAAAGTACGCTTTTAAATATAATTGGTGGAATTGACCGTGCCAGCGATGGTACTGTTCTTGCGGGGCCAGACGGAAAATGGAATCTTTCCAAATTATCAGAAGCGCAGATTGCAGAATATCGTTCTTCGTTTTTAGGACTCATTTTTCAGTTTCATTATCTTTTAAAGGATTTTACTGCTCTTGAAAATGTTTATATGCCGGCCTTTATAGCAGGTGTTCCCAAAAAACAGGCAATGCAAAGGGCAGAAGAGCTTTTGCAGGATGTAGGAGTTTATGACCGACGCAATCATCTTCCTTCCCAGCTTTCAGGAGGAGAACGACAGCGTGTTGCAGTTGCAAGATCTCTCATAAATAATCCTCAGCTTATTCTGGCAGATGAACCTACAGGAAATCTTGACCCGGATAATGCCAAAATGATTGGTGAACTTCTTTTTTCAATGGTAGAAAAATACAATAAAACCCTTTTAATGGTAACTCATGATCTTTCTCTTGCAAAAAGGGGAGGCAACTGTTTTAAAATTGTAAAGGGTGCGCTTGAAAAAACTGATTTGGGAGAGGGTAAATGACCTTTGGCTCTTCGCTGATGTTTGCTAAAAGTCTCATTTTTCCGCGTGCAGAAAAAAAATCTTCTGCCAGAAGAAGCCTCTGGGGTGCGCTTTTGTGCATTGGTCTGAGCATTGTTCCGCTTGTAGTGGTTCTTTCCGTTACCAACGGTATGATTCAGGGCATGACAGACAGAATTATAGGGCTTTCTTCCAGCAATATTCAGTCATATATTTCTCCAAAACTTGTAAAAACTAAGGATGCAGATTCTTACAGAGCTTATGCAAACGAATATTCAGATATAAACGGAGTACGTGCGGTTTACCCAGAAATTGGCATTACAGCACTTGCAGCCGGGAAAAAAATGCGTACAGGAGCACAGCTGCGTGCAATGGACAGAGACATATTTGTAAAAAATCGTTTTTTTGCAGATTTTTTTAATGTAATAGAAGGCGATATAAACGATTTTGTTAATGCTCCCGAAGAAGCTTCCAAAAACGCAGTAATAGGCCAGAAAATGGCAGAGCTTTTAGAACTGCATGCCGGCGACACCTTTAGAATTATTACAATCAAAACCGTTGACGGAAAACAGTCTCCCAAGCTTACCTCCTTTAAGGTAAGTGCAATTGTTTCTTCGGGCTATCAGGAGCTTGATGCTCTTTGGGTTTTTATTCCGCTTGAAACAGTTTACAGTTTTATTTCTCTTTCAAACGCCACTTTTACCGTAATGATTCAAACCGACGATGCCTATTCTCCGGATTTAGTGCGCATTCAAAAAGAATTAAAAACCGCCTTTGGCAAATATGCAAATTTTTACAGGTGGGATCAGGTTCACGCTGCAGAGTTTGAAAACTTTTCTTCTACAAAAGTAATGCTTGTTTTTGTAATGCTTTTAATTGTACTGGTTGCTTCTATTAATATTTCTTCTGCAATAGTAATGCTCGTAATGGAACGCCGCAAAGAAATTGCAATATTAAAAAGCATTGGCGCAACCCCAACGGGAATAACCTTTGCATTTATAATTACAGGTATGACCTGCGGCTTTGGAGGACTTTTAGTGGGACTTCCAATAGGTCTGCTTGCGGCTGTTAATGCAAACCAGATTGTTATTTTTATAGAAAAAGCCGTAAATCTTTTTGCAAAAATAGGTTACTTTTTTCAAAAGGTTCCGGCCAGCGAAATTAAAACAATCAGGCTTATGGATCCGGCCTATTATCTTCAGACAATACCGGTAAACCTGCCGTTTGCACAGATTCTGCTCATAGCAGTTGCAACTGTTTTACTGGCTCTTATTGTTTCTATTATTCCGTCTGTAAAAGCAGGTCGTGAAAAACCGTTAGATATTATAAGGAAGTCCTAGGGAGTATGCAAAAGCTTTCGCGTATAACAAAGATAAGCATAGCAGTTTTTCTCTTTATTTCAATACTTGCCCTGAGTCTGTCCATTCCCGTATTCCTAAGGCTTGAAAAAATTGTAGACAAATATACAAAACGCTTTACAGATGACCTTGCCCAAAAAACCGGCCTTGTGTTTTCTTACGAATCAATTTCTCCTTCTGTTTTTGCCTATCTTGGAATCAAAGGCATAACCGTAAGCGAACAAAACAGCGGTCAGCTTGGAGAAATAAAACGCATTAATATCAAATATAAGCTCATGCCGCTTTTAAAAGGTGAATATGATTCTATTATCAAAGGTGTTTCTATAGATGGAGTAGTGTTTAACCTTGATGCAATTACAGATTATATTCAAAAAAATACCGGTCAGACACAAAACCAGAAGGTAGACAAGCCGCCTTCTGCACAGGAGCTTTATTCCCAGATAAGTTCTTATATGGATTATGTGCCGCCCTATGTTACGGTCAAAAATCTGAGTGTAAAATATACAAAAGACCTCATAAACGCTTCCTTGCTTGTCAAGGAAATCAGAGTTTTAAATTCTGAACACAAGGATTCTATAAGCTTTAATATAAAAACAAATGTAGCCGGTTCATATAAGGAAAATTCTCTTAATGGTGATGTGCTTCTGGACGGTACCATTACAAAAAATCTGGATGACTCTTTTGCCCATATAAATTTAGCAAATTTTGTAAGCGGCAAATACAAATTCAACAAATTTAATTTTCTTTTGACTTACAAAGACAAGCAGTTTGATGTCCGCACAATTCAAAATGTAATGCCTGTAATGCTTAGTGCTTCCTACAATTTATCTGATAATCAGCTTAATGCCGAACTTGATACAGATAATCTAAATATTTATTCTGTCATTTCCAATGCCGCAAAAGATAAAAACCTGGAAGCCCTTAAAAATTTAAATATTACGGCAAAGGCAGGCATGGGCTTTAATATAAATACAAATCTTATAACTTATTATTCAAGTGGTAATGTTCATATTCCTCAGGCCTTTTTCCCGGGAGAAGCAGATATAAGCTATTCAGTCTCTGGGGATGATAAAAAAATAACCGTAAAAAAATTGAGCGCAAAAGGGCAGGACATTGATGCCAATGTTGAGCTTTCTTATATTTTTAAAACAATGCAGGCAAGCGGAACCGTTGACCTTGCTCAGTATGTGCTTCCAAACGGAAAAACTGCCTCTACAGAAATTTATTTTGACCCGTTAAAAAATTCAGGCTTTATGATTTTTTCTCCTCAGGTTTTTGTAGGAGACCATTATCTTACTGCGCTCCAGGCAAGGGTAATGCCACAGGACGATTCAATAGATTTTGATTTTGAAATTAACGATTATTCTCATATAGACCAGGACAACCAGGGTATAATAAAAGCAGACGGCAGCTATATGCTTTCTTCAAACTATATTCAGACAAGCATAAGTCTTGCAAGTATTTACCTTGATACAATTTTTAATCTGATTGCAGAAGTTCTGCCGCAAAAAGACGCAGAGGCCGTTCAGAATATTATTCCTTCGGTAGAAGATTATATGTTTACCGGAGATGCCTATATCTCTACTGATTTTAAATCTTTGTCTTACAATCTGCCTTATCTGGTTCTTGCCAATACCAAAAAAGATAACCAGTTTGTTTTGCTTTCTCTTAACGGAAATGAACAGTCAATTCAGCTCAACCGCTTTAATTTAATTTTTGGTTCCTTTGCACTTGATGCAACAGCTTCTCTTGATTCAATGCCGGACAGCTCAGATAAGTTTTATACGGTTGATATAATTTCATCCTCAATTCCGTATCATTTTTCGGGAACAATTATGCCCGAAATTATTACAATGACCGGTGACTATTCAACAGATGCCCGGCTGCTTTTAGGAAACGATAAAAGTCTGCAGGGCTTTGCTTCGTTTAAATATCTGCCGCTGGCACTTGGTACAAATACCTTCCTTGTTTCTCTCGACAGCTCCTTTGATTTTACACAGGAACAGGGACCTCAAATTACGTTAACTCATTTTGAGCTTGAACAGGATATTCCTGATGTTTCTGTAAATCCAAGACTGGAGCTTTCGGGCAGTGGAACAAAATATGGTGCCCAGATTAATAATATTTCTTACACAGACCTTTATTCTTCCTTAACAGGAAATTCTGATATTACAATAAACCTTCTGGAAAATAACTTAAGCTCTGCCGGCATTCAGATGAACCTGCACGATTCTATTACAGAAGAATCAATCATAATAGACGCCTCTGTTTCTAACCCGGACAATGTTGAGCTTTCCGGAGATAATCTTTTTAAATCTCTTTATGTAAACGCCATGATTCAGGCTTCTAACTTTAGTCTTAACCGCTTTATGGCACTTAAACACGATAACAACGAACTTACTGCAAGTCTTTCTCTGTCCGGAACTTTGGAACATCCTTATGCAACTGCCTCTGTAGAAAAATTGAGTTTTCTTATGAACGACGAAATTGTTTTTGGAAGCGGTTCTATTATTCTTGAAGAAAGGGATGTAACCCTAAATGATTTTAATATAGCCGGTGCAGCCTGGGGCGTAACAGAGGTAAGCGGCAATGCTTCTCTTTCTGATTTTACAGGAAGTCTTAAGGCCAAACTTTATACTAAAGGCGACAAAAACATAGAAATGCCTTTGATTTTCACAATTGAAAATTCTTATATTCCCCAGGGGGCTGCCATGCCTGAAAGCCTTAGTGCAAAATTATCAAGTCCGGGGCTTGGCGGAACTCTGTTTAAGGCACCAATTCCATTTGAACTTTATATAAATTATTCTCCTGATTTTATTTCGTTTTACTCTTCCGAAAATGCAGGCTTTTACGGAAACTACAGTACAGCAGACGGCCTTTATGCTTCCTGGAACCCCGGTGATATTCTTTCCATGGAAATTACCGGCAGCATGGATAAAGCAAATTCTTTTGTAAAACTGTCAAATATCAATGTAAATCTTGATAAGCTTTTAAAATACTTTACAATGGATGATGTAATTAAGGTAAACCAGGGAATTTTAAAAGGTTCTATAACAATGCGGGACCCTCAGGATACCCCGGATTTTAAAGGCGCACTTTCTATTGCAAATCCTGTGTTTATGCTTCCTTCTTTGTTCGAACAGAAAATTTCTACAGAAAAAGTTCTTATTACAGCCGCAAACAATGAGTTTAATATTGCAGAAAGCAATTACAATATAAAAAATACCCCAAAATTCAAAATGAGTTCCCATGTATATATGAACAAATGGACCATGGATCATTTTGATATGAAAATTGCCACCCTTGAAAATCAGAGTGTTCCTGTACGCTTAAAGTCTCCGCTTTTTTCACTTTCTGCAGATACAGAATGTAATTTTACAATGACGCTTGAAAATAATAATCTTGATTTTACAGGCTCACTTTTTGCAGAAAACCTTGATATTACTTCTGATATTACAGAGCTTACAAAAACAGAGGATAATTCTTCTTCAGATGTTGAATTTACTCTTAGTACAGACTTAAAAATTACGACAGGAACCCATGCTACACTCAACTTTAATCCTTTGTTAAGGTGTGTTTTTGTACCACATATGGCGCTTGACTGCAAGGTAGATACAGCGTCAAACCTTTATCAGTTAGACGGTTCCCTCAACCTAAAATCCGGTGATGTTGCATACCTGAACAGAAACTTTTATATAAAAGAAGGAAGCATCAAATTTAATCCGCTTGATATTGCAAATCCTCAGGTAACCATAAGGGCCGAAACCCGCGAAAAAGATTCAGAAGGGCAGACAATAAGAATTATTCTTTCTGCAGAAAATCAGTATCTTCTTGATTTTAATCCGCATTTTTCTTCAGTTCCTTCTAAGTCAGAAAACGAAATCCGCCTGCTTCTTGGACAGATTGTACTTGCAGACTCAGAATCAGTTGGTCAGCTTGTGCTTTCTGCCGGAGAATACTATCTGCAGTCAACAATTGTACGTAATTTAGAAAACAAGTTGCGAGATTTGTTGAATTTTGATATATTTTCAGTACGTACTAATATTATACAAAATACAATTAACCTGAGCAGTAGGAGAAACCAGACTAAAGAGTTAACAATCGGTAACTTTTTTGATAACTCAACTGTTTATATAGGTAAGTACATTGGAAGCGCATTGTATGTAGATGCAATGCTTAATATGTCTGCGTCGGATTATCGTACGGCAGATTATTTGTCGGCAAACAGCATTCTTTTTCAGCCTGAATTTGGACTGGAACTGGAGCTGCCGGTTATAAACATAAGGTGGGATATGGCATGGAATATCATGCCGGGATTATCATGGCAGTCTTATGTTCCGTCTACGTCTGTATCGCTTTCATGGAAATTTAATTTTTAAAACAGGCACCAGGAGTTTTTATGCGCCGTTTTTTATCTAAGATTATCGTTCTTTTCTTTGCTGCAACCTGTATTTTTGCACAAAGCGAAGACAGCGACTGGTTTTGGAACCATACAATTACAAAAATTGAATTTGAAGGCTTAAGAACAGTAAAAAAATCTGAACTTACAGGAGTTACAAGCTCCTTTATAGGTCAGCCGTTTACAGAAGAATTATACAGCGATATTCTTGACAGACTCTATGCCCTGGACTTTTTTGAAGAAATTGAACCTTATGCAACTCACGATAAAAATCCCGAAAATATTCTTTTAACCTTTCATGTTAAGGAATTTCCTCTTGTTTCAAAAATTGAATTTATGGGAAATCAAAAAATAAGAAACGGTGAATTAAGGGAGCTTATTAAAACAAAGGCAAACGATATTTTTATAGATAATCGTGTTCTTATGGACGAGCGCCTTATCCGCGAACATTATATAGAAAAAGGTTATGTAGATTCCACCGTAACACATTCTACAAATCAGACAAAAGATGGAATAGAAATTACCTTTACAATTGAAGAAGGCCGCAATACTGTAATTTCAGAAATCCACATGATGGGAAACACAATTGCCTCTGAACGAACCTTAAAAAATAAAATCTCTCTTAAGGAAGTTGGATTTTTGAGGGACGGTGCGTACCAGTCTTCTAAGCTTGAACAGGATAAAAAAACACTTCTTACATATTACAATGAACGAGGTTATATTGATGCTGCAATTCTTGATGTAAAAATTGAGTCAGTTCCTAACGAAGAAAAACAGCGTAATGACCTTATTCTTACCTTTGTAATTCAGGAAGGAGCTCTTTATAAATATTCAGGACTTTCCATTACCGGTAACGATATTTTTACAACAGAAGTTCTTGCTTCAAAAATGAAATTAAAGGAAGGCGCCGTATTCAATTCCGTTAAATTTGAAGAAGGCCTTTCAGAAATTATTAATGTTTATTACGAAGCAGGATATATGACCAACGGTTATTATCCGGTTCCACAAAAGGATACAGACCGCAAGGAAATTTCTTATAATCTTGTAATAGAAGAGCGTTCCCGCAGTCACGTAGAAAACATCATTGTAGAAGGTAATAACAAAACAAAGGATTATGTAGTTTTAAGGGAAATTCCTATTGAATCCGGTGATGTTTTTTCAAGAGAAAAAATTATTTCGGGTGTAAGAAACCTTTATAACCTGCAGTATTTTTCTAATATTGTTCCTGATGTAACACAGGGGTCAGAAGAAAACCTTGTAAACCTTGTTTTTGATGTAGAAGAAGGTTCTACCATTACCTTGAATATGGGTATGGCTTTTTCCGGTGTTTCAGAAGCAAATGATATTCCGGTTTCGATTTATCTTAATGCTTCAAATTCCAACCTGTTTGGAGAAGGAAAAACCATTTCAACTCAGATTAATGTAGCAAAAAAAACTCAGTCTATTGATTTTAGTTACGGACAAAACTGGATTGGTAATCTTCCTATTGCGTTCAGTGAATCTCTTGCTTTTTCTCATTCAAGCAGCAGTGCACAGGTAATGAATTTCCAGCCAAATGGTGTTTTTGACCAGTACAACTACTATAACGATTATGAATCTTATTCTGCAACGCTTGGAACTTCTCTGGGCCGCAGATGGTATCCGCGTTTTGCAATACTTTCTCTTTCGGGCGGTTTAAACAATACATTAACCACTTATAAATTCAACGAAAATGCAAACGTACCTACAGATTCAAATATTTCTATGTTTGCAAATCACATAGGACTTGTAAATACTTTATGGTCAAGCTTCTCAATGGATGACAGAGATGTTAACTATGATCCTTCAAAGGGTTGGTTTGCAAGCCAGAAGTTTTCTTTCTACGGTCTTATTCCTGTGCTTGAAAAAGAATTCTTCCTTACTTCAGATACCAAGCTTGAAGGATACTTAACACTTATTGATTATGCTTTGAACGATATTAACAGCATTAAGGCAGTGCTTGCCGCTTATACAGGACTTACAATGCTGTTCCCAATTAACAATTCAATTATAAGTGACTCAAACAAACCTTATATTGACGGTATGTTTACCGGACGCGGTTGGGGAGAGCTTTATCGTTCTTCTGATACAAAGGGTAAGATTTTGTGGAATACACAGCTGGAACTTCGCATTCCTTTAGTTCCTGGTGTTGTAGGTGTAGACTTATTCCATGATGCAGTTGTTGTCAAACCGGAAGTAAATCAGCTTTTCAAAGAGCTTTCTTTGAACGACTTTTACTTTAGCTGCGGACCCGGAATTCGTTTTCTTATGCAGCAGTTCCCTCTGCACCTTATGTTTACCTGGAGATATCAGATTGTTGACGGAAAGATTAAGTGGGGCGGCAAAAACGGCTATAACCCATACATGTTTATTCTTTCGTTTAATATAGTAAACAGATAGAATTTTACATAAAAAAGCTTTATACTTAAAAGCGCCAGTGAGGAAAGATAATGAAAAAATTACATAAGCTTTTGATTGCATTTGCAGTTGTTTTATCCTTTACAGCATTTGAAGCAGCTGCACAGCAGATTACAAAATTTGGAGTTGTAGATACAGCAAAGGTTTACAGTGCCTATTTCCGTAATTCTGCTCCAATAAGAAATTACGAAAAGAAAAAGGCAGAATTTCAGGAAGAAATAAACAAGCGTACAGAAGAGCTAAAAACTCTTAAGCAGAAAAAGCTTGAATATGAAAAAAACGGCAACGAAAGTCAGGCACTGCGCGTAGAAGCCGAAATTACCAAAAAAACAGATTATCTTACAGAATATACAAACGCAAAAAATGTAGAGCTTGAATCCATGCAAAAATCTCTGGAAAGCTCAGATGAATTTTACAAAAAGCTTTACAGTACTCTTGGCACCATTGCAGAAAGCGGTGGTTACAGTATGATTTTAAGTCTTCAGGCTTCCAATTCAATTTTGTGGTACAGTAATTCTGTAGATATTACAGAACAGGTAATTCAAAAGCTTGGATTATAACAGGCGGCAGGCATAACCGATGGAACAGGAAGAAAACCTTACTCCGATGATGGTTCAGTACCGGTCGGTTAAACAAAATTATAAAGAAGAAGTTTTATTTTTCAGGCTTGGAGACTTTTATGAAATGTTCAATGAAGATGCCATAGAAGTTTCCAGGCTCTTAAACCTTACCTTAACCCACAGGGCATCACAGCCTATGTGCGGCATTCCTTATCATGCAGCAAAAATCTATATAGCACGGCTTTTGCGCCTTGGCAAAAAAATTGTTATCTGTGAACAGGTGGGAGAAATTCCACATGGCGGCAAAGGCATAACAGAACGCAAGGTTGTAGAAATTATTACCCCGGGTACTGCCGTAGAAACAGAATATCTGGAAGGCAATAACGCAAATTATCTTGCTTCTCTGGCGGTTGTAAAGGGCAGGGCCGGCTTTGCTTTTATTGATGTAACTACGGCTTCTTTTAAGGCAACTTCATGGCCAGCTGCAAAAATGAGCGAGAATTTTGCAAAGGAGCTTAACCGCTGTTCTGCAAGAGAAATTCTTCTTCCTCTTTCGCTAAAAAATAATTCTGACATTCAGGCTGTTCTTGCTTCTTCAGAAAAAATTGCAGTTTCGTACTATCCCGACTGGGATTTTAATATTGATTTATCTTATAAAAGACTTTTGCGTCAGTTTAATACACTTTCTCTAAAATCCTTTGGCCTTGAAGAAAATGATTCAGAAATTGCACCGGCAGGCTTTTTGCTTGATTATCTTGATAAAACAACAAACGCGGCTCTCCCACATATAACTGCCATTCAAAAATACAGTGATAATGATTTTCTTGTAATGGATGATGCCAGCCGTAAAAATCTGGAAATTACACAGAACATGAGAGACGGAACTTCTTCTTATACTCTTTTGGAATGTGTTAATTTTACAAAAACCGCAATGGGTTCAAGACTCCTGCGCAACTGGCTTTTGTTTCCGCTTACCGATGCCGCTTTAATCTGCACAAGGCAGGATAAAATTACCTGGCTTTATAACAATAAAGATTTACTTGCAAAGGTTCAGCAGGATCTTGGCAATATTCTTGATATAGAAAGACTTGCAGGCCGTATTGCCATGGACAGAGCGCATCCAAAGGACTTACAGGCTTTGCGTGCAAGTCTGCAGGCCTGGTCTGCTATTAAAGAATATCTTAACGATTATGATTTTTCTTTTATAGAATCAGAAACTGCAAATAAAATGGCAGAGCTTATTCAAAATGCCTTGCTTGATGATCCTGCTACCTCGATTACAGAAGGTGGAATTATCCGCCCGGGCTGGTCGCAAGAGCTTGATAAATGGCGGCAGATTCATGATAACTTTAACAAGGTGCTTGCAGAATATGAAGCCCAGGAACGTGAAAAAACAGGCATTTCTAACCTTAAAATTAAATATACAAATGCAGCCGGTTATTTTATAGAAGTAAGTAAAGGTAAGCTTTCTTCTGTACCTTCTCATTTTATTATGCGCCGTGCCCTTGTAAATGGAGACCGTTATACTACAGAAAAGCTTCAGTCTTTAGAAATGCAGCTAAACGAATCTTCTACAAAAATACTTGAGCTTGAACGAGACCTTTTTTTAGAGGTCCGCAGCTCCCTAAAGCAGCATATTCATTATCTTTTGCAGCTTGCAGACGAAATTGCAGATACTGATGTTTCGGCTTCTCTTGCTTTTGCAGCAATAAACAACAGATGGGTAAGGCCGCAGATTGTCTTATCTACGGTTTT
>JAEEGL014802538.1_pt1 | contig 25101 bp, 14 predicted proteins | sample 9134231 | NCBI WGS metagenome assembly JAEEGL01 (sample SAMN16246548, study PRJNA631951) | gut metagenome | biome: gut microbiome; feature: rumen; material: fiber-attached | host: Bos | place: Iran: Karaj | collected 2018-10 | reverse complement strand
CCCATCAGCACCGAGACCCACTGCATGGAGGTGGGCAAGCCATTGGGCGACTTCTGGGGTCTTAAGTTCGTGGGCTACGACAAAGACGGATTCGCCCTGGTGGAAGCCAGCGACGGCAATGGCGGCTGGACCGTGAAGCAGTTCAATGCCAACTTGAACAACCTGGAGAACCGCCAGCGTTTGGGTAGCGGTACCCCGAAGGTCATCCTCGGATGGGGCAATACCTTCCGCTACAAGGATTTCGACCTCTCGATGCAGTTCACCAGCCAGCTGGGCTACAAGATTCTGAATGCCTCACGTTGCTTCTACGAGAACAACTCGATTGCTTACAACCGCTTGAAGACCGCTGCCGACCTGCATCCCGCCATCAACCCCGACGGCACACCCTATATTGACCCTGAAACAGGCAAGCAGAAGATGGTGACCATGTCGCAGTCGATGGGACAGGGCTTCTGGAGCGACCATCTGGAAAAAGGCGACTTCCTGAAACTGAGCAACATCACGCTGGGATACACTTTCATCCCGAAAGGTGAACTGGGCAATTACATCAAGAAAGCACGCATCTATGCCAATGCCACCAATCTGTTCTGCATCACTGGTTACACAGGCATCGACCCCGAGGTGGACAACTACTTCATGGCTCCCGGTATCGACGACCGCGACAAGTATCCTGTGACCCGCAACTATACCGTCGGACTTTCACTTAACTTCTAAAAACGAGACAGCCATATGAAAAAGATATTCAACAAGGTTCTGATTGCCTTTGCAGCAGGAAGCATCAGCCTTTCATCCTGTACAGATCTTGACGAGACGCTATACGACCGTCTCAACGAGACCAACATCGACCTCGCAAACGAGACCGACCTCAGTCTGCTGCTCGGTGCTGCCACGGCACAATACCGCTATCTGGTAGAAGACTGGTTTGGCATGTATCACGTTCTTGAGGAATGTACCGACCAGTATATGGTTCCTGCCCGCGTGGGTGTGGGTTGGGGCGACGCCTACATCAACCTGCACAAGCACAATTGGGGTCCCAACGTCGACCAGGTGTATAACCCTTGGCAGATTGCCTACCGCGGCATTGGTTATGCCAACAAGGTGATTGATGCCATCGACCCTGAGAATCCTGCAACGAAGACCAGTCTGGCTCACGCCCGCTTCTTCCGTGCCATGTTCTACTATCACATGTTCGATATGTTCCGCAACATCCCCTTGCAGACCACTCAGGATGTGGAGCCAGGCTATCTCCCCCAGCAGGTGAGCCCCGAGGAGATGTTCAAATTCCTCGTAGATGAGTTCACCGCTGCCAAAGAGAATTTCGGTGATGACGACTTCTACGGCTACGGCAACAAATATGCCTGCTCCATGGCACTCGCCAAGCTCTACCTGAATCAGAATGTATATCTGGGCACCTCGGGCAACGAAGGTTACGAGAAATGCCTGGCAGAGGTGGAGAGCATCATTGCATCGGGTAAGTATAGCCTTGCCCCCACATATAAGGCCAATTTCACTGAAGACCAGTCGGGCAACCCTGAGGCCATCTTCGTGGTGCCTGGCGACCGCACCCACACTGTGCAGTTCGGTCTGCAAAGCTACTGCTTCCCGCAGTCGGGCCTGGCAGCCTACGGCAGCACTGCTGCAGGTTACAACGGCAGTTGTGCCATCCCCCAGTGGATTCGTACCTATGATGAGTCCGACCAACGCCTGGCCGACACTTGGGCTGGCGGTCCGCAGTACAATGCCCTGAAGCAGGGTGACAGCTACATCATCAATGGCGACAAGGACAACCCCATTATGTTTGAGGCCGATGACTGGACAGGCACAGGCATTCTTACCTACAATATGAACGTACACTCCATCGACAATCCTGGTGCTTACCAGCAGGAGGGCTACCGTCTGCATAAATACGAGATTATTGGCGGCACCAACGACGGTACCACTGCCGATGCTGTAACCATCTTCCGTTATGCCGATGCCCTGATGATGAAGGCTGAGTGCCTGCTCCGTCTGGGACGCGACAAGGATGTGGCCGCGCAACTCGTCACTCAGGTACGCCAGCGCAGCTTTGGTGCAAATGTGGCCAAGGCCACCCGTACCGTTGCCGACCTTGAAGGCGGTTCTGTCTATCAGTATGGACATGACGAATATACAGTACCCGAAGGCTCTACAGCCGGCTATACCGACTGGTCGAACCACATCACTACCTACGAGGGCGGCGCCGACATCGAACTCGGTGGTTTGCTCGACGACCTTGGATGGGAGTTCTGCTGCGAGATGCACCGCCGTCAGGACCTGATCCGCTTCAAGATGAAGGACGGCCGCAACGTGTGGAACGGCAAGTCTTGGTTCTGCAAGGATGCCACCACCAGCGACCACTGGAACATCTTTGCTATTCCTAATGATGTGATGAAGGCAAATGTTGACATGAAGCAGAATCCAGGTTATTCTGTAGAAGAGTAAAGTAGTAAGGTAAAAACGTAATAAAGTCATAGAATATGAAAAAGTTATCATATATCCTTAGTGGACTGCTGATTGCCGGCTGCTCTGCCTTCTTCAGCAGTTGTGGAGACAACACAGATTTCTGGGGGCCTCACACCCTGACGGATGATGAGATTGCAGAGATGGCGCGTCAGGACTCCATCAAGCAGGCTCAACGTGAGCGCATCGATGCCGACCTTATTTTGGAATACACGGTGGAGTTCTATCTCAGTGCCAATTCCTACGATGGCGGTGAGGTGAAAATCGATATGGACAGAATCGCCAGCGAGTTTGGCATTTCAAAAGATGCCTTAGGAACAGCACTTAACGGTGAAGGTGGTGCCGATGTAACCGGCTTTGCCATCGAGGGCAGCACCCATGCAGACAACATGATTTCATCCAACTCAGGCGCCTATTGGGGCCACTGGTGGGACAAGGACGGCAACGTGAAGAACTGGGGCGACGAGGCCATGGTCTTCGCAGAGTTCGAGTATACTGAAGACGGTGAAGGCATCTTCCACGTGGGCCAGTATCCCGGTCACCTTGTAGCCGACCAGCAAGTGAAATTCATCGAGGCCTTGAAGTATCAGGACAAGCGTGTGGCCATCGTCATCACTGCCATCGGTCGTGAACGCGGTGAGGTGAAGGCTACCGTGGTAGCTTCCAACAAACTGACTGTGGAGACCGCTCCCAACGACACCTATGCCACTGTGGCTGTTGAGGGATTCGATGCCAATGCTGCCCTGGCTGCTCTTGGAGCAGGCTCATGGGGCGATGTCGCCTGGGTGTCGACCAATGCCGACGGTTCCTATGCACAAGAGTACAGTGCCGATGCACCTGGATTCTGGTACGACAAGGAGGGCTTCTCTGGCTCATGGGGCGACAACGCCAGTGTCTTCGCCACCTTCCAGGAGGAGCAGATATGGATTGGTCAGATGCCAGGTCAGATGACTGCCGGCTCTTCTGTCACGATCAACTTCAGTGCGATGTACGACAACAAGATAGTGGAGAATATCATCACCGTTGTCATCACGGCGTATGAGGATCCGGAGACACCACCTCAGGGAACGCCCGCAAGCATCGAGAAAGACATCACCCTGACCAAACCCTACGATGCCGAATGGGGTGCTACCGACGACTTCGACGTGAAGGAAGAATTGCGCCAGTGCTTCAAGATGACCACCTATCAGATTTTCTCCGCCCTGAAGAGCGGCGAGATGAAGATGTGGTGCGGCGAGGCAGGCAAGGATGCTGGAGAAGATGGTCTGCCACAGTATACCGCCGATGCTCCCGGCTACTGGCTCGGAAGCGAAGGACAGCGTGTAAGTTGGGGCGAGGAGGCCATTGTTTATCTTAATCTTGGCATCAGCGAAGAGAGTCTGGCTTTCTATTCCGGCAACCACCCGGAGAACTGCAACCCCAACGGACAGACTATCAAGACGAAGATGATTCTTGAGAAGGATGGTATCACAGCCACCTACAACATCACCATCAACATTACTGCCGCACAGTAAGATAAACTGAGAAGTATTGACAAAAGAACAAATCATGATGATAAAGAATAGTTGGAAATACTTGCTCCTGATGCTTGCCATGGTGGCTTTCGCCGCCTGCAGCAGCGATGATGACGATTCGCCAAGCTCAGAAATCAGTCTCTCAGAAACCGATGTGAGTGTGGATTACGATGTGACGTTTTACTCCATCAATGTAACCTCACGCAGTGTATGGTCGGCCAAGTCGAATGCCTCATGGCTGACGCTTATCAAGGGCAACGGCGTTGGCGGCTCGGAGAAGCTCACCTTCGAGATGACGAGAAACACCACGAAAGAAGTGCGCCAGGCACTCATCACTGTGACCTGCGGAACTGCCAAGGCAGAAGTGAAAGTGACCCAAGGTGCCTCGACGATTGAGATCATGACCGAGTCGGATGTAAAAGATTTCAAAAAGTACTACAAACCCGCTGAGTTTTCCAGTATGGACATGTTCCGCAGCGACTCCAAATGGTCTTGGTTCCGCCACAAACAGAGCGAGCACTTCTTTGTGTTTTGGGAGCCCGGTTTCGGCAGTGACCCCAACTCCAGCGAGCTTCCCGAGGAGATGCGTGTGGATATCGACGACCTGCTGGTGAAAGCAGAGCAGTTCTACAAGACCAATATCACCAAGCTGAAAATGGTGGAGACAGGTCAGGGTAAGAGCGTGCTCGACTCGTACAAGATGGAAATCTATCTTCTCTATCAGACAGAGTGGCTTGCCACCGGTTCGGGTTATGACAACAAGATAGGCGCCCTCTGGGTGAACCCCTCCACCTGCAAGCCCGTGGGCAGTGTGATAGCCCATGAGATTGGCCATTCCTTCCAGTATCAGGTAAGTTGCGACAAGTTGCTCAACGGCACCGGTAAGGAGACCAATTACGGTATGGACTGCGGATTCCGCTACGGTTTCGGCCCCAACGGTGCAGGTGGTTGCTCCTATTGGGAGCAATGCGCCCAATGGCAGTCGTTCCAAGACTATCCCGAGGTATGCTTCTACGACAGTTTCTACGAGTGGAAGCGCAACGCCCACCGCCACTTCAACCATGAGTGGATGCGTTATGCCTCGGTCTACTTCCAGTATTATTTCACTGAGAAGCACGGTCTGGAAAGTTATGGCAGGATATGGAATGAGAGCAAATATCCCGAAGACCCGCTTCAGACCTACATGCGCCTTTACTGCGGTGGCGACCTTCAGAAATTCTACGACGAATATGCCGAATATGCCGCCAAGGTGTTGACATACGATTTCAGCGGCATCCACTCGTATGCCAAGGCCGCGATGAACGACGGTGTGATGGATTACTCCACCACGATGCTCAAGGAGGGCGACAAGTTCCGTCCCGCCTATTCGAACTGTCCCGGAACGACAGGTTTCAACGCCATCGCCCTGAATATTCCCAGCGCAGGGACCATCGTGAAGGCCAATCTCAGTGCATTGGCACCGGGTTCGGCCCTAGCCTCTGACGATGCCGGTGAGCAGCGCGACGGTGACAATAAAATCGTGGCCAATGTGAAGACCTACAACAAGCAGTCGAACAACTCGTCGGACTACCGATTCTGTTTTGTCGCCGTGAAGAAAGGCGAGGCCACCTACGGCACGATGGTACACGGTGCCAATGGCGAGGCCGCGATGACCGTTCCCGCCGGCACAGACCATCTATATCTGATGGTATGCGCCACTCCGACAAACTACAACCGCCATGCGTGGAACGATGATGAGAGTGATGACGAGCAGTGGCCCTACGAAGTCAGTTTTACCGGCACGAACGTTAAGGGCTACATCAACATCGACGAGAACAATGACCCGACAAATGTCAGCCTGAGTTATGACCTGAAATGTGATGCTTCCAGCGGCGAGTATGTGCTTGGCAATCTCGACTTCAGCGCCGACGGCACCTTGGAGAAGATAGCCACCGCATTCGCCATGCAGCCCGCTGCCATTGCCGCTGCCACCGTGACACCTTCGAACGGCACCACGGCACAACCTGCCGAGGGCAAGATTGTGCTCGGTCTGCTGCAGCCCAACGGCACTATCAGTTACACCTATACGGCAAACGCCGGATTCTATGTGAAGGCCGACGGCTCACAGGGTTCGTGGAGCGATGGAGACCCGCTCTGGTTTGAGTATGCCAAAGACACGTTCATCATGTCTTACGGCCACTATCCCGGCAAGTCGAAGGCCGGCACCAAATATGTGGTGAAACCCGTACTGGTGTATACGAAGGGTGGCAAGCAATATAAGGCCACCATCACCCTCAACATGCAATTCTAAACATTTTATTGGGTTTTGGGAGGGGTGGATGCACACCTTGTGCACCACCTCTCCTTTTTTGACAATGAAACGATTCCTATTATATGCACTGACCGTTCTGACGCTATTGGGATGCTCCGACGGTAACGAGACAGATCCAGAACCGACCATACCTGAGACTCAGGACAACACGGAAACCTCCGAAAGCGGCAATGACAATGGCAACAGCGAGGAGCCGTCCCCACTCCCCGCATGTTACCGTGTGGCAAAGATGGTCATCAACACCGACGGAGGTTTGCCTGTAGACGGCAAGGAAAATGCCGATTACCGCCATTGCGCCGTCAATGTGCAAAGCGACACAGCAGCATGGAACTACACCGGCACAGCACGCATACGCGGCCGCGGCAACTCATCCTGGCTATGGTATCCCAAGAAGCCCTACCGTCTGAAACTAGACGTCAAGGCCGAGATGCTCGGTCTGGACGCCAACAAAGACTGGGTGCTGCTGGCCAACTACCGCGACCCGACACATCTGATGAACACCTTTGTCTTTGAGATGGGGCACAATGTGGGGCTTGCCTTCACCAACCATTCACGCTATGTGGAACTGACGCTCAATGGAGAATACTTAGGCCTCTATCAACTGACAGAACAAATAGAGACCGGGAAGAGCCGTGTTGACATCAGCGAGAAGGAAGGCTGGCTGATCAGCCTCGACGCTGACGACGGTCCTGAATTGTCTCCAGAATCCGATGACAACTTCTGGTCGGAAGTGTTCCGGTTGCCAGTTTGTCTAAAGAGTCCCGATGCCACTCCCGAAAAACTATCTGAGGTACGCACACTATTTGCCACCTTGGAAAAAACCATTCTGAATCACGAGTACGAAGCGCTTGAAAAAGTGATGGACATAGGGTCGATGATAGACTATCTTCTCATTCAGGAGTTTGTATACAATGTAGAGGTGGCCGCTCCGAGAAGCATCTTCCTGTACCGTGCAAAAAATGACGACAGCCGTTGGCATTTTGGTCCTTTATGGGACTTCGATGCCGGTTTCGATTTCGATTGGGGGCAGATGTACACAGGTCACTATTTTTTCAAAGACTACCGTGAGACAGTTCTTGGTACCGACCCAGCCAACCATGTGAGCGACTATCCCTATGTGAGCAGCTTCTTCACCGAGATGTGGCACAGCCGCCGTTTTGTGAGCGAGGTGCGCGAGCATTGGAAGCGAATGCGTCCTCTCATCATGGCAAAGATATGGCCCGAAGCGAAACGTTATGCCGAGGGAGCCGAAGAGGCAATGGCCCGTGACCAGCAGCTCTGGAAGAGCCGTGACCCCAACTACGACCGTGATTTCAAAACCGAACTGAACCGTATGGAAAAGTGGCTAAACAGCCGTACCATCTACATGGACTATATTGTGGGCGACTATCCAAACGGAATATAATTATTATAAATGAGATGAAACCTTTCTTCCTGCTATTGACAGCGATGGCGGTTTGCCTTTGTGAACTGCAAGCCCAAAAGAAAATCTATATCCCTGAAGACCTGCGCGGGATGAACCTTCAGGCCGACACCTCAAGATGGTCGTTCAAGCGGAGCACAGAGACAGACGACCTTATCCTGATGTGGGAAAGAGGATTCGGTGACGACACCTCAACCCCTCCACAACTGGAGGGCAAACCGATGGGGTTCAATTTGGGAAACCTTCGCGACCGCGTGCAGACGTTCTATCATTTCTTCCGCGACACATTAGCATTCTCCCTGCCCGGTTCGAAATGCGACAACTACAAGATGATGGTCATGGTGATGTACTCGCTCGACGGGACGGCATACGGAGGCACCTACGACAACTTCATCGGCGCACTCTGGGTGGCTCCCAACCGCATACAGGACACAAAGATGAACTGCATGGCCCACGAATTAGGGCATTCGTTCCAACTCCAGATACCCGCCGACAGTGTGGGTGACGCATGGGGCGGAAGCGGATTCTTCGAGATGACCAGCCAGTGGATGCTATGGCAGGTGAATCCAGACTGGCTCACTGACGAGAACTATCACTTCGAAGCCTTCAAGAACCTCACTCACAAAGCCTACCTGCATTTGGAAAACATCTACCACTCACCCTACGTGATACAATGGTGGAGCGACCTGCACGGGCGTAAGAGCATCGCCGAACTATACCGTCAGGGCAGAATTGGCGAGGACCCAGTGATGACCTACAAGCGGCTATACGGTTTGAGCCAGCGAGACTTTTGCGACGAAATGTTCTGCGGATACCAGCATTTGCTGAATTTCGACTTCAAGCATGCGAGAAAAGAAACGAGACAATACGCCTGCACATTCGACAGTAAGGTAGTGGGAAAGAAATGGCTCCGTCCGGAAAACTACCCCGAGGAGTATGGTTTCAATGCCATCCTGCTTGATGACAAGGTGAATCTACATTCATCGAAATTCAAAGTCAGCGTGAAGGGCGAGCACCTGCGCTATGGATTTGTGGGTGTGACCACTGATGATGAGGAAATATACAGCGATGTGAATGCCGGCACTTTCATTGTGCCGAAGGACAAACGTCTCGCCCACCTCTATCTCCTTGTGATGGGTGCTCCTGAACAGCACTACCAGATTCCCATGCCCACAGAAGAGAATCCCGAACCACCGAAAGCCGAATTACAACAGTTCCCCTATACGTTTAGGATAACAGATAAGTAGAAACAATTATAAAAATCATTTTGTTTTGAATTCGGTTTGCACTATCTTTGCATCCAATGAAAAGAATCGCCCTATTCATTGTATCTGTCATACTGTTTCTTCCTCTTTCGGCCAGGAATGACTACCGCTATCGTAACATCACAATGAACGATGGTCTGCTGGCGAATGCAGTGCGGAACATTGTGCAGGACCAGTATGGATTCATCTGGTTTGGCACCGACAATGGTCTGTGCCGCTATGACGGCACGCAGGTACAGACATACCATATTCCGGAGTGCGGCTCCAACCAGTATATTTCGGCTCTGCTTGCTCACGACGGGTATGTATATGTAGGCACAGAAAAAGGCGTGTACCGTCTTTCTGGAGAGACGAACATGTTTGAGAAACTGCCGCTCGACATCCATTCTGTGGTGACATGGCTGACTGTTGACAAGGATGAGAATCTGTGGGCATCGACCATGGAGGATGGTGTATGGCAATATGCCCTGAAAAGCAATACAAAGAAACGCTACCAACTGAAGGGTGATTTTCCGTCCGTGGCAGAGGTGTATGCCGACAATACCAACCAGATATGGACAGTGACCAACTGGGGTGGCCCAGTGGTACAGAAACTGAACCGGCTTCACGACCGCTTTGAACCTGTAGACCTGAGTTATTCAGAAAACTACAATGCCCTGCGCATGCTTCAGACTCGCGACGGGCGGATGTGGTTGGGCACATGGGGCAGCGGCCTACTGCTGATGCACGGTGACGGACATTTGGAACAGGCACTCAACCCACTATTGACAAAAGTGGGCATTCATATCCACGCACTTTTTGAAAGGTCTGACGACTGCATCTGTATCGGATGTGATGAAGGCGTGATTTGTTTCAATCCAAAGACCAAGGATTGGCGCTATCTCTCCGAGGAGCTCCAATTGCCTGAGAATGTTCAGAACAACCGATTTGTCTATTCCATCATCAGCGACACCGAGGGCGGACTATGGACGGGCTCATTTTATGGAGGAGTTGGTTATGCCTCTCCCGTAGGAAAACGTTTCGAGGCATTTACCACAGAGTCAGGACTGACCGGCAACGTCATCTCACGTTTCTGTGAAGACCGCCAAGGCCGAATCTGGGTGGCCAGTGATGATGGCGGTCTGATGTGCTACTCTCCCAAAGAGCATCGTTTCATAACCTATCCTCATCAGGATTATCTAACAAAGAGGAACATTCATGGTCTTTGCTTTGACACCGGCAACGACCTTTGGATAGGCACCTATACCGATGGAGTAATTGTAATGAATACCATGACGGGGCAATTAAGGCAGTTTCTGCAGACAGAAGACCCGAACAGCCTCGACAACAGCAATTCCTATGCCATCCACCATGACACCTACGGACAAATATGGGTAGGCACTATGGGGGGTCTGAATCTCTATGACCGAGAACGAAAAAACTTCGTCCGCATAGGGAAAACAAACGGGAATATTATTGACATAGACGAGGACCGGCAAGGTGATATATGGCTCTCAACGCAGGGTCAAGGTCTCTTCCGCTATTCACGCAAGACAAAAAAAATGCGCCAATACACCGCATCAGAGAAGAAAGAAGAATCACTGCCAGACAATCAGGTGAACTGTGTGCAGGTGGATGAGCGCGGCATACTATGGATAGGCACGTTTGGCGGTCTTTGTACCTATGATGAAAAAAAAGATTGCTTCCAACGCATTCCGCTAGAAATGACCAGCCAGAATGTGGTGGGCATTGTGGAAGACAATGGAGCACTATGGTTGGGTACGGAGCGTGGCATCGTGAAATATGTGCCGGGCGAAGGTCTGCAAGGATACACCCTCCACGATGGTCTTGTGAGCGAACAATTTCAACCCAATGCCTGCATGAAGGCGAGTGACGGCCGTATCTTCTTCGGTTCGACCAACGGATTCAACGCATTTTACCCATTCCAGATTAAGACCAACAACGTGATGCCACCCGTCTATATCACCTCGCTCAGCATTCTGAACAAGGAGGAGCGGACGGATGAAGGTCTGCCTGTGGACCTCTCCCGTACTAAGGAAATAGTAATTGGCTACAGCGATGCCCGAATGCTGACGCTCTCGTTTGCCTCGTTGAGTTATTGCTCACCTGAGAAAAACCAGTATGCCTATATGCTGGAGGGATTCGACCGTGAATGGAACTATGTAGGCAACCAGCACCGCGCCACCTATACCAACCTACCAGCCGGCACCTATACATTCAGGGTAAAGGCCACCAACAACGACGGGGCCTGGTCGACCAACGAAGCAGCCCTGAAGATTGTCGTTCATCCACCATTCTGGTGGAGTTGGTATGCCAAACTTTTTTATTTGCTTCTATTGAGCGCAGTCATTTGGAATTATGTGCGATTCCGCCTGAAGCGTGAAGAACACCGACACCAACGTGAGATAGAGCGTCTGAATCAGGAGAAGGAAAAAGAGGTGCGTGAGGCCCGTCTGAATTTCTTCACGATGGTTGCCCACGAAATCCGCACTCCTGTGTCGCTCATTATCGGGCCATTGGAAAAGATAATGAAAAAGGACAAGCCGTCAGACGACATGCGAGTGATAGACCGCAACGCCCGCCGTCTGCTGGAACTTGTGAATCAGTTGCTCGATTTCCGTAAAGTAGAGCAACAGAGCCTTGTGATGCGTTTTGCCCCCCAGAACATCCACGACCTTATACAGTCGGTCAGCGAACGCTTTGCCCCCACTTTCGAGCAAGGCGGCAAACGTTTCTCCGTGGAATATCCTGACGAGCATTTCACTGCGATAGTGGACAAGGAGGCTGTGACAAAAGTGATAAGCAACCTGCTGACAAATGCCAACAAATATACGAAAGACGATGTGCATCTGACCTGCCTTGTAGACCCTGACGGCAAGCATTTCCATATAACAGTCGGTGACAACGGCATTGGCATCAGTGAGGAAGACCAACAGCATATTTTTGAGCCATTTTTCCAGGCTATGGACAACAAGCCCGGCACGGGTATCGGTCTCAACATCGTGAAGAACATTGTCGACCTTCACCACGGCACCATCTCTGTCGCGTCTGAATTGGGCAAAGGCTCCACCTTCACTGTCACGTTGCCTGTAAGTCAGGAAGCTGGCATGGCGACAAGCATCGACGGAGCAGAGCCAGTGACCATCAGCGACAGCAATGCCGACTTTGAGAAGCCCACCAACCCAGCAGTGTCTTCACCCAAAGCCCAGCGGCCCATCATGCTCGTGGTAGATGACTCGGAGGACATGGTGGCATTTCTGTCGGGCAACTTCAAGGAAGAGTACCAGATAATAACTGCAGGCGACGGAATAGAGGCTCTCGACCAACTTAAGAAACACGAGGTGAACATCATTATCAGCGACTGGATGATGCCCCGTATGGATGGAGCCGAACTGTGCCGCCGCGTGCGTCTCGACCCGCAGACAAGCCATATCCCATTTGTGATGCTCACCGCCAAGACCGATGACGATTCGAAGGTGCAGGGCATGGATGTAGGTGCCGACACCTACATAGAAAAGCCCTTCTCTGTAAAATATCTTGAAGCCTGTATACGCAACATGCTTGAGATGAGACGACGACTTATCGAGAAGTTCTCCACCCAACCACTTGAGCCAGTCACCGAGATAGCCAACAATTCCACCGACAATGATTTCCTCGTTCAGATGAACAAACTGATAGAGGAGAATTTCTCCAATTCGGAATTGAACGTCAATTTCCTTGCCGATCATCTAAACATCAGCCGCAGCGGACTCTTTGCGAAGCTGAAGGCGCTGGCGGATGTAACGCCCAACGAGATGATTCAGATTGTGCGCCTCAAGCATGCCGCACGGCTTCTGCGCGAGGGCAAAGGCACGGTGAGCGAAATCAGCTATATGGTTGGATTCTCTACCCCATCCTACTTCTCGAAGTGTTTCCAAAAACAGTTTGGTATCCGTCCCGGCGACTATATGAAATCGTAAGGTTATCATAAGTAAGAGTTTTTTATTCCCATACCTTTTTGACCCACATAATATTGTGAAAATATATGGTGTTGATGCCAAATATTCATAAATTTGCATTTTGTGAATAATTATCCATTATTAGAACTAAAGAAAAGCGTATGAAAAATTTACTCTACTAAAACTCCCCTTATGGTGTACAAGATTTCACATCGATGATGCCGACCATTCAAGTGGCAACGGATGGCGCGGATATCTACATTCAGGGGTTGTCGTACTATTTCAAGGAAGGATGGATCAAAGGTACAATTAACGGGTCTACCGTTGTCTTTTCCAATGGCCAAATAGTAGGTGAAGATGAGGTAGGCAAAATATATCTTTGCGGCACCAATGACATTGAAACTATGACCGACAACATCGTGTTCAACTATAATACCGAGGAAGGTTTGATGGAGTCGGCTACACTCTACCTTTTAGAGAACAGCAACCCAACCGAGCCCGACCCCTACAGTTACTGGTACAAGCCTACTTTCAGCAAGACAGAGCCCACCAATACAGTTGTTCTACCAGAGGGAGTGGTCGCCGACGAATGGGTAATTACCTACAATAACAACATGGATGTGGCCTCCTCCGGTGCGCTGAAGATTGGTTTCGACGGTAATGATGTGTACCTACAAGGGTTGAACAGTTTTCTCACTGAAGCCTGGATAAAAGGAACTCTTGAGGGCACGACCATCACCTTCCCCGGCCGTCAGTACTTCGGTTTCTATCAAGACTCCCCCTACTCAGGCTACGATATGTACCTGCAAGATGAGGATGTGTTGTTCACCTACGATGCCGATGCCAACAAGATGACGGCAATAACCGAGGAGATAACCATCTACACATCCACTTTGCTGAAAGGCGATATCTACAAAAATGCTGTCATTACAAAGGTGATTGAGAAGGCAGCCATACCTGCCACTCCCAATATCTCTCAGATTTATGACTCGTCGACAGGTCCTGTGGTAATGTACACCGTGCCCACTCTCGATGTTGACGGCAATGCGATTGCCTCGTCAAAGTTGACTTTCCAGTTCCTCAGCGACATAGAGCAGGAAATCACTCCTGTAACATTTGATCCAGCTGACTACAGCAGTCTGTCCGAGGCTATGACCATCTTCCCCTATGGCTTCAAAGACAACACGGAACTTTTCCCCACGTATATGTATCTGAAACAAGCCGACTACAGCCAATGGAACAAGATAGGCATTCAGAGTATCTATAAAGGCAACGGCGAGACGCTGAATCCCCAAAAACTGTTCTACACCGTTTGGGTTGAGCAGGATGGCCAACAGATGCCGTATATCTTCAAGTCAGAAATGTACTATGGTATAGAAGAGGATGCTACTGAGGTTCCTTACAGTTTCAACTACAGTTCATGGGACGGTTCTCACAACATCTACTTCCAGGATGGTGTGGAGGAATGCGGCAAGTGGACAAAGGTGGGCATTCAGAGCATCTATTATGGTGGCGATGAGTGCAACAAGACAGATGTGGTTTGGATTGACAATCCCAACGCATCCGGCATCAGCGATATCGCTGCCGACATCGAAGCAGGCAAAGCTGTGATTTACAACATTGCCGGCCAGCGTTACAGTATTCCCCAGAAGGGTCTGAACATCATCAATGGCCGCAAGGTTGTAATCAAGTAGAACCACCACCTCTATTGTTAAACTCCAAGTTCGTTGCATGAAAACTGTGTTCAATGAACTTGGAGTTTCTTATTGATTATATCAGGAGGAAACTTTTTCTGAATGGCAGACAATAAAACAGCCATTTCTTTCAAAGAATCACAAAGAAAAATGTTATTTTTGCACTGATTACACGCCAGTTCTACACGATGGAAACAGGCAATTATTTCTACTATTACGGAGAGATTGTTTCTGCATATATTATTGAAGATTGAAAACCATGAAAAAGATTATGATTATCGACGGAGGCCCAAGAAAGACTTTCAACACGGCCTCGATGTTGCGGAAGTTTGCCGAAGGCGCAAGTTCTGTGAGTAATGACATTGAAGTAAAGACAGTGCGCCTATACGGTCTCGACTACAAGGGCTGCATGTCGTGCATGGCCTGTAAGGTCAGGGGCAAGGCTTCAAATGTCTGCAAGTTTAAAGATGCCCTTACCCCCGTGCTGCAGGAAGTGGCCGAAGCTGACGGTCTGGTGCTTGGTTCACCCAATTATTTCGGAGAGATAACGGCACAGATGCGTGCGTTTTTAGAGCGTCTTGCCTTTGCTTGGCTATCGTACAATGACTACAGTATCACCGCACCGAAACGTATGCCGGTGGTGCTGATAGAGACCCAGAACGGAACCAAAGAGTTCAACAACTGCAACGGTTATGGTGGGATGGAAAACTGTATCACCCAAGCCCTTGGAGAACCGGAGAAACTGATTGCCTACAACACCTATCAGGTGAAGAACTATGACAAATACGAGTTGCGTGGCTTTTCTGAGCCCGACAAGCGCAAATACCGCGAAGAGCATTGGGAAGAGGACTTGCAGAAAGCTTTCGATGCGGGAAAGAGGATGGCAGAGAAAATTCATGGGAGATAGAATAACAGATAAACTGATACGGTCATCATCGCTGCTGACCCGTTGGAAACGGGCAGGCGCTATGCTGCTCCTAATGTTATTCGGTATGAATTCTCCCTTACCCGCTCAGAACCTATTTCAACGTTTTGACAGTGTACTGAGCGTGAAATACAACAAGGGAAAAATTGACATGACCTATATCACCCGGCCGACGACAAAGTGGACAATTGTGGTTCGAATGAATGTGTCGGGAAATGAGATAGAGACTGAGGGTATTGACAACGGAAACCATTTCAATTCGAAGATGACAGCCGACTACAAGTCTACCCTCAGCGTCGCTGCGAGTTATCTCGGTTTCTCTCTCAGCGCATCACTCAATCCCGCCAAACTATTAGGCAAATATAATGACTACGAGCTGAACTTCAACTCCTACGGCAAGCGGTTCGGTTTCGACATCATTTATCAAGATGCCCATAACTTCACGGGTTGGCACGACAACGAGGGAATGGAGCGCATTGAACTGCCTGCCGATATGTTGTCGGTAAAGACGTTGAACATGAATGCTTTTTATGTCTTCAACGGCCGTCGTTTCTCCTATCCCGCCGCCTTCTCACAAAACTACATTCAGCGGAAGTCAGCAGGAAGTTTCCTCTTGGCTGCCTCTGGTCAGGGGCAACACGCCACATTGAAATGGGAGCAGGAGATGCAGCTGAAGATGACGAACATAGGTATCGGTGCGGGGTATGGTTATAACTACGTGCCCTCGAAAGGCTGGCTGCTGCATATTTCCGCCCTACCCACTTTTATCGTCTACAGCAACACCTCGATGACCTTTGGCGAGACATCCGTGCCCCTTCACTACCACTTCCCTGAAGTCATTATCACTGGACGCGGGGCCATTGTGCACCAATGGAGCAACAAGTTCCTCGGACTGTCGATGGTGTATAACTTCACCAACATCGGCCATGAGGAGAGTCTGGCCGTTCATAACACAAAGTGGCGCATCCGCACCTTCTTAGGATTGCGGTTTTAGTAGGGTTATCAAAAGAATAGCTCTGACTCCTATTGGGTAATCAAAGACCTGTATCTTCTTTTTAGTTCTCAAACGCTTCATTATCACAAATGTATCAAACTCTTCGTCTTATGATTCAATGCAAGACAAAAATTTTGTTATGCACATGGTTTGTATTATTTTTGTAAACAATAAAATTAGAACCTGATGAAAAAGACAATTATGTTGACGTTCTGCCTGCTCTGCCTCCTTGGAGTGATGGCGGATGATTATGAGACAATCAATACGGAGAAAATCCAGAACCCGATGCTGTGGGCCGATGTGCCCGACCCGGATGTAATCCGTGTGGGCGACACTTTCTATTTAGTGAGCACCACGATGCACCTCATGCCTGGTGCCCCTGTAATGGCCTCAAAAGACCTGAAGAACTGGGAGACCGTGGGCTATATCTTCGACCGTCTGACCGACTCACCCAAGTATGACATGCAGGGAGGCACCGTCTACGGCCGTGGTCAGTGGGCCACCTCACTGAAATATCATAACGGCAGATTTTATGCCCTTTTGGCTCCCAATGAGCAGGGAGCTATGGGCGACACCTACATATTTAGTGCAGAAAAAGCCGAGGGGCCTTGGTCAATTGTCTCCCGTATGCGCCATTTTCATGACTGCTCCCTTTTCTTCGATGACGACGGGCGTGTGTATGTTATCTACGGGACAGGTGAACTGATGGAATTGAAGCCCGACCTGTCGGATGTGATTGAAGGAACCTACCGACGCATTTTTCAACGCGAGGAAGATGAGAAAGGCCTCTTGGAAGGCTCACGCGTGATAAAGCACAATGGCAAATACTACCTGCTGATGATTTCCCATACGTATGCCCCCGGCCGCCACAGGCGCGAGGTATGCTACCGTGCCGACGACATCCACGGCCCATACGAGAAGCAGGTGATACTTGAGAGCGAATTTGGCGGATTCTCCTACGAGGCACAAGGCACCATTGTGGACACCCAGGACGGCGACTGGTACGGCATCATCTTCCAGGACCGCGGCGGTGTGGGCCGTGTGCTTACGGTGATGCCTTGCCGCTGGATAAACGGATGGCCCATGCTTGGCGATGAAAACGGCAAGGTGCCAGCCACAGTGCGCCCGTTGGTATCGGGAATGCCTGAGACAGGCATAGTAAAAAGCGATGACTTTACCAGCGCCAAACTAGGATTGCACTGGCAATGGAACCACAATCCGATAGATGAGGCATGGACACTGACAGAGCGTCCGGGCTTCATGCGTTTGAAAACCAGCCGTGTGGTCAACACGCTTTACTTAGCTCCCAATACACTCACGCAGCGTATGGAAGGCCCGCTGTGCAGCGGCGCCATTGAGATGGATCTCTCCGGGATGCGCGACGGAGACTGTGCCGGCCTTGCAGCTTTCAACAGCGACACGGGAGCACTGACGGTAAAGAAGAAAGGCAAGCGGTATGTGCTTGAGATGAACGAAATGAAAGTGGCTCTTTCCGACCGTGACAAGGAAGTGACCAGCTTTGAGGAGAAAGCCATTGAAAGCGTGGAACTGAAACAGCGGAAGCTTTGGCTGCGTGTGGACGCCGACTTCCGTCCGGGTGAAGGCCGCAGGCCCGGCAACGATCTTGCCACATTCTATTACAGCCTTGACGGTGAGCAATGGACCAAGATAGGCAGCGACTACAAGATGGGGTTCGACTGGCGCCGTTTCTTCATGGGCACGAAATTCGGCATATTCTGTTATGCCACCAAGAAGAAAGGCGGATATGTTGATATCGACACCTTCGACTATCATCGCGACCGGGTTCCCACACCCTAAAAAGGCTGCACCTGTCAGCCCTGCTCCGACTCGATGATGTTGAGCATCTTGAAGGTGGCTTTTATTGCTGCATAGGTCTGGTCGGCATCGAGTCCGCGGGTTCGGAGCAATTTTTCGCCATTGTGCCATGTGATGACAGTCTGCACCAATGCGTCTGTTCTGCCTCCGGGAGGTATGGAGACAGAATAATTGGCAAGAAGAGGAAATGTCCTTCCGAGGTGTTTTTTGTAGATGTATCTTAAAGCCTTGACAAAAGCATCGTACTGACCATCTCCTGTGGCACTCGCATCATATTGCTTTCCGTTGATTTCCACTCTCAAGTTGGCGCCAGGCTTCAGTCCATAGGCTGTGGTAACAATATAACTGATAAGTTTCACCTTATCCTCCGGCGCATCATGTTTGAGCACGTCGGAAACAATGAACGGCAAATCATCCTGTGTCACAATCTCCTTGCTGTCGCCCAACTCTGTGATTCTTGTGGTCACCTTTCTCATCTGTTCCGGTGTCAGCACAAGTCCCAACTCCTCGAGATTCTTGGCAATGTTAGCCCTACCACTGTTCTTTCCCAAGGCATACTCGCGTTTTCTCCCAAAGCGCTCGGGAACGAGCTGATTCATGTAAAGACCGTCTTTGTTGTCGCCATCGGCATGCACGCCAGCCACCTGTGTGAAGACGTTCTCGCCGATGACCGGCTGGTTTGGAGCGATGGCTATAGCACTGTAACCCTCCACAATGCGAGAGATTTCATTCAGTTTGTCCTCACGTATGCTCGTTTTGGCATGGAAATGGTCTTTTAGGATAACCTGGACACTGGAAAGAGGCGCATTTCCACACCGTTCACCCAATCCGTTGACCGTGACGTGGAGTCCCTTGCATCCACACAGCACGGCCGCCAACGAATTGCTCACCGCCATATCGTAATCGTTGTGCGCATGGAAGTCGAAGTGCGTATCGGGGTAGCGCTTTATCATCTTCCGCATATATTCCAGCACCTGCAAGGGGTTCAGCACCCCCAGGGTGTCGGGCAGCATAATACGCCTGATATCTGTCTTTGTGAGAGCGTCGAGCATGGTATAGACATACTCCGGCGAATCCTTCATGCCGTTGCTCCAATCCTCCAAGTACAGATTCACTGCGACACCGCTCTTCTTGGCATAGTCGAGACAAACCATGATGTCGGCAATATGCTGCTCTACCGTTTTATGCAACTGAGAGCGGCAATGCCTCTCAGAGCCTTTAGCCAGCAGATTGATGACTTTTCCGCCACAAGTCTTCACCCAGTCGATGGAAAGTGTGCCGTCGATGAATCCGAGAACCTCGACCTTTTCGAGCATCCCGATTTGGCGTGCGTAACGGCAAATCATGGACACCGCCTGCCTCTCCCCTTCCGATACGCGTGCTGAAGCCACCTCGATACGGTCGACATTCACATCCAGGAGCAATTTTCGCGCGATGACCAGTTTCTCATGCGGTATGAACGACACGCCCGAGGTCTGTTCCCCATCGCGTAGTGTACAGTCCATGATTTCCACGAAAGGCTGTATGCGGTTGTATGCTTTAAGATTGTTTCTTTCCTCGTTGTCCATATACAATGCTTTTTATGTTTCTTTGCAATAAAAAACCTTTCGCACTTTGGAGGAAGTGGAAAGGTTCTTATATCCGGTCTCGCACCTTTATATGCACATCCTCACACCTCCGGCCACTTTAAGCAGACGAATAATGCTGATAATGGATATAAAAATGCCGAGCCTCATTTATTTCTTTACAGGGTCAAAAGTCAGTCCGCACCCCAATTTCTTGAAGATTTTGCGGTCCACCTCACTGAGTATGACAGTGGCATGCACCTGGCAGCCATCCAGCAAAGGCAGTGTGTCGAGGGCCTTTTTACAATTTTCGTCCGTCTGGCTGAGCACAGCCAACGCCACAAGGACTTCGTCGGTATGCAACCGGGGATTGTTGCCATGGAGCATGGAAGTCTTCATGCGCTGAATGGGGACAATCATTTCCTGTGGAATCAGTTTCAACTGATGGTCGATACCAGCCAGATGTTTGGTTGCATTCAAGAGCAAAGCAGCAGAAGGTCCGAGCAGAGCACTTGTCTCAGAAGTGATGATGGTTCCGTCGGCCAGTTCGATGGCAGCGGAAGGAGACCCGGAACGCAGTTTGCGCTCATAGGCAGCCACTGTGCAACGGCGATAAGCAGTATTGATTTTCATCTGCTTCATGAGCAACGTGAGCTTGTTCACCTCATGTTCGTTCATCCGTCCTTCGACCATATTACTCAATGCGGTATAATAGCGGCGTATAATCTCCTGCTTGGAAGCCTCACAGCACACCTCGTCGTCGCTGATACAGAATCCCACCATGTTTACCCCCATGTCGGTAGGACTCTTATAAGGACTCTCTCCGTAAATGCCCTCAAAAATGGCATTCAGCACCGGGAAGATCTCTATATCACGATTATAATTGACCGTAGTCTTCCCATAGGCCTCGAGATGGAAGTGGTCGATCATATTGACATCATTCAAGTCGGCAGTAGCTGCTTCGTATGCCACATTGACAGGATGTTTCAGAGGGATATTCCATATGGGGAAAGTCTCGAATTTGGCATATCCAGCCTTGACACCACGAATATTCTCATTGTACAACTGGCTCAGGCAAACCGCCATTTTGCCGCTCCCCGGCCCTGGAGCCGTTACCACCACCAACGGGCGTGTGGTTTCCACATAGTCGTTCTTTCCGAAGCCCTCCTCCGAATCAATCAGTTCGACATTTGTGGGATAGCCCTCAATCAAGTAATGGTAATAGACACGCACGCCGCCCAGACGTTCCAGGCGCTCCCGGAAAGAGATGGCGCTATGCTGACCATTGAAGTGTGTGATGACCACACTGCTCACATAGAGGCCACGGTCTGTGAAGACATCCTTTAGACGGAGCACATCCTTATCATAGGTAATACCCAGATCGCCCCGTACCTTGTTGCGCTCGATATCCTCCGCACTGATGACAATGATAATCTCGGCATCGTCTCTCAGTTTCATGAGCATTTTAAGTTTACTGTCAGGATGGAATCCCGGCAGTACACGGCTTGCATGATAGTCGTCATAGAGTTTACCTCCGAACTCCATGTACAGTTTGTCACCAAATTGTGCTATCCGTTCCTTAATGTGTTCCGACTGAATACGTACGTACTTGTCGTTGTCAAAACCTATCTTCATCTTCTTCAGTGTTAATATCCGATGGTAATCTGTGGAATTGTCCATGAAATGCAACAAGCCCCTTCAATGGTTATGTATGTCACCTCATCAATCGCCATTGTTGTCTACAATTAGGCAAAGTTACTCAAAAAAAACAAACCTCCAAAGAATCTTTTGGTTTTTCGGTTTTCCACGATGAAAAAATAAAAACTTGTGCATATAAATTACAAAATTATTTCTATTGAATTGAGCATGACGTCTTTTCTTTATAATAACAAGTGTATCTTTTAGAAAAATAGTATATCTTTGCCGCTATATCTCAGCATAGGACATGAACAAGCTCATGTAACCCAGTCAGCACAACAATATGAACCCGATATCCATCCGACTACTCAACCAGCAGCTCGCTGCGCCACAGTTCAGCAATCCCGCTGATGTGGTGAGCTATATGGGGGCCATCCAGGCACAGGATTACCGCATGATGCGATGGGCCGTTGGTATACGTGCCAAACGTTCATCCGGCAATGCACAGTCTCGTCCCAGCTCTTGCTCGGCAGGAGCATTCAAGAAGGCTTTCGACACTGGAGAAATTCTCCGTCTTCATTTGATGCGAGGCACATGGCAATTGGTTTCGGCCGAGGACTACAGACCGATGATTGACCTTTTTGCGCCCAAAGCCATTTCCGTGACGAAAGGATGGATGAGCAGCAATAAGATCAGCATACCCGACGAGGAACTGATGCGAGTAAGAGACATCCTTTCCCAGACAGTTGCCGAAAGGAGAAGTGCGACGAAAGAGGATTTTGTTCGGGCCTTGACGGAGAAAGGCATTCAGATGGATGACCACCGCCTCTCTTACCATATCCGTATGGCAGAAATGGCCGGTGTAATCTGCAGTGGCGACTTGCTTCCAATGAAAGCCACCTACGCACTCGCCGAGAACAAGGTGAGACAAATGGTGAAGATGGACAGAGACGAAGCCCTGATGCGCTTCACACACAAATACTTTCAGAGCCGCCAACCGGCGACGTTGGAGGATTTCGTTTGGTGGTCGGGACTGAATGTCAGTGACTGCCGGAAAGGAATAGCACTTTTAGGCAACACAATTCATGTGGAAAGATGGAAAGGAAGAGACTATTACCTGACAGACAGTTGCCGTACACGGGGATTCAGAAAGGGCAAGTATCTTCTGATTCCGCCATACGATGAGTATCTCATCAGCTATAAGTCACGTGATGTGGTTCTTTCTCCGGAACACAAGCATCACGCTCACAACAACAGCGGAATATTTCAACCCGTCATCGCCTACGACGGCATAATATGCGGCAACTGGTCACCCTACAAGGACGATTTCCATGCAACATTCTTTGCTGAGTCTGGCGACGCGGCCGTCTTCTCATCTGGAATAACTGACAAGTATGAACTGCAGGAAGCATGGCAAGCCTATACGGCCTTTAGAGAACATTAAAGGATTCAATCAGACAGTATACGACGAATCATTTTTTTTCATCAGCTTCTCTCTGAGATTTTACAAATGACAAAGTTTGTGAAATATGAAAGATAACATTTTTGAATAAAAAGCCTTACCTTTGCAGCCAAAAACAGTAGAAAGAATACAATGCTAAAGAAACTTTTGATGACGATGGTGATGACGGCCACCTGCTTCCTCGGAGCAAAGGCCGATGTAGACCCCGATTTCTATGTTTACCTCTGTTTCGGACAGTCGAACATGGAAGGCAACGCACAGTGGGAAAGTCAGGACGTGGGAAATGTAGATGAGCGTTTCCAAATGTTGGCCACCTGCAACTTCGACAGCCCCAAACGTACTTTGGGCAACTGGTACAAGGCAGAATGCCCAATTGTAAGTCCGATGGGCAAACTCGGTCCGACCGATTATTTTGGCCGTACCATGGTCAAGGCCCTTGGCGACAAGAAAATAGGTGTTGTGGCAGTAGCTATGGGTGGCAGTCCCATTGAGATGTTCGACAAAGACCTGTATAAGGCAAAGATTGACGCCAACCCGAATGAATGGTGGGCTCAACTTGCCAAGTGGTACTATGGAGGCAATCCTTACGGTCGTCTGATTGAAATGGGCAAGAAGGCGCAAGAGACGGGTGTAATCAAAGGAATCCTGTTGCATCAGGGATGCTCCAACTGCGGTGACCCCAACTGGCCCAATATGGTGAAGAAGATATACAACGACATTCTTGCCGACCTTGGTCTGAATGCCGATGACGTTCCCTTGTTCGCCGGTGAGGTGGAGTATGCCGACATGGGCGGAGGCTGCTCGAGCCACAATGTACAAGTGGACCGTTTGCCGGAGGTTATTCCTACATCATACGTCGTGTCGGCAAAGAATCTTCCCGGCAATGGTACCGACCCATGGCATTTCTCGGCTCAGGGATACCGCATCTTGGGACAGCGCTATGCCAAGGTGGCTCTGAGTCTGATGGGCATCGACACCGAGATAGACAGACCAAATTCTGACACCAAGAACTGGGCTGTCGACCAGCGTTTCACATCGATAAAAGAAATCGGTGGCTCTGCCTTTGCCGTCGTCAATGAGGAAGAAGGCAAGGCACTCTATGGCATATCCACCCAACTTGTGGGATACGACAGTTTTGACAAAGCTTTCGATGAATATAATTCCGGGTATCAGTTCAAGCTACAGCGAACCAACGGAGGATACCGCCGTTTGCGTCTGATCACCCCCGACGGCAAAGACTTTATGATAGCAGGCAGCACAGGCAATCTGAACTCTCAGGATGAGAACGGTGACCGCTGCTTTATCGGCAGCTTGAACGGACAAAACGGACAGGCCATCGCCAATGGAGCCGCTTGGGACCTCAATTATGAGGAAGGAAAGGGATGGTCGCTGAGAAATGTAGGCACGGGCAAATACCTAAAGACCAACGACGCCGCCAAGTATGACGAGCCCACCTACTTTACCTTCTGCACATTGAAGGAAGTGACCGACGGCATTGAGTCAATTCAAAATACACAACGCCCCGTGCAAGACGACCAATGGTACACACTGGACGGCCGCCGAATCAACGGTCAGCCCACGCAGAAAGGATTATATATCATCAACGGCAAAAAAGTTGTCATCAAATAATACGAATAATACACAAACTATGGATTGCAAGATCAAATCACTAATTCTGGCATGCGCACTATTGACAATCTCAATGGTGGCATCGGCCCAGTTGAATTCAAATCCTGACAAGTTTTTGGGCAACATTACCACATCAGGTCAGATTGACTGGGGGTCGGAAAGGTTCTACCAGCTTTGGGATCAGATTACGCCTGAGAATGAGAGCAAGTGGGCCTCTGTTCAAGGAGGCGGACAAGAGAGTTGGAACTGGGGCAGCGTTGACAACATCAACAACTATGCCAAGAACCACAACTTTCCTTTCAAGTTTCACGCTCTTGTGTGGGGATCGCAGTACCCCGGATGGATAAGAGATCTCCCTCTCTCCGCCCGCTACAATGCCATTGTGAGATGGATGGATGAAGTAAACAAGCGCTATCCTGACCTGGCTTT